>CABDXP010000411.1_pt1 | contig 9399 bp, 5 predicted proteins | sample 3421331 | NCBI WGS metagenome assembly CABDXP01 (sample SAMEA5534335, study PRJEB31848) | metagenome | biome: tundra; feature: field; material: soil | place: USA | collected 2013-05 | depth 0.15 m | reverse complement strand
TTTGAAAGGCTCGCGCGAGCGACGTTGCCGACGGGAGTAACTCCGAGCCTCTCGCCTCTGTTCAGTCCCAGTGGTCTGGTCTATCGCTATGTGCTGGAAAGTCCCGACCGCACACCGCAGGAATTAAAGACGATCGAGGATTGGGTGGTGGAGCGCGCCTATCGATCTGTGCACGGCGTAGCCGACGACTCGGGCTTTGGTGGAACGGTGATGCAATACCAGGTGCTGCTCGACCCGGCGCGCATCTACGGATATCACCTGACCATTCCGCAGGTGGTGACGGCGCTCTCCGCCAATAACGCAAATGCCGGCGGCGGATTCTATTCCCAGGGCGGACAGTTCTACTACGTGCGCGGCATCGGACTGGTCCGCAACACGGATGACATCGGAAACATCGTGGTTGGCGCCAACAAGGGGGTGCCGATCCGAGTGCGTGATGTAGGAAATGTAACGATCGGGCACGCGCCACGCTTGGGTGAATTCGGCTTCCAGAAAAACGACGACGCGGTCGAGGGCGTCATTCTGATGCTGCGTGGGGAGCAGACGCAGAACGTCCTGAAAGCAGTTGAGGCAAAGACGGAGGAACTGAACCGCCAGATACTGCCGCCTGACGTCAAGATTCATCCTTATTACGATCGCAGTGAACTGGTGGACCTGACGACGGACACGGTGGAAGCGAACCTTCTTCGCGGCATGGTGCTGGTTTTAGTCGTGCTGATTTTCTTTCTGGTCAGTTTCCGGGCTGCTGTCATTGTTGCCCTCACCATTCCAATCTCGCTTCTGTTTGCCTTCATCGTGCTCCATGCGCACGACGTTGCCGCGAATTTGCTTTCCATCGGCGCGATTGATTTCGGGATTGTGATCGATGGCACCGTGGTCATGATGGAAAACATCTACCGCGAGCTGGCACTGCGGGAGGGACAGCAATACAACTTGAACGAAGTCATTCTTGCGGCTGCGAAAGATGTGGATCGTCCTATTTTCTATTCGGTGGCTGTCATCCTCGCCGGGTATCTGCCGATTTACGCACTGAGCGGGCCCTCGGGCAAACTGTTTCACCCCATGGCCGAGACCATGTCCTTTGCACTGGTCGGCGCCCTCATCCTGACGCTCACGTTGATCCCCGTGCTCGCCTCCTACTGGTTCAAGAAGGGCGTACACGAGAAACCGAATCGCGCCTTTGAATGGATGAAACGGAAATACGCAGTGCAGTTGGATTGGGCGCTCAACCGGCCCAAGGCCACCATGTTGATCGCCACCCTGATCTTCGTTGCGACCTTGCTGCTGGTGCCCTTCATCGGCGGCGAGTTTATGCCTCACCTCGACGAAGGCGCGCTCTGGGTCCGGGCGACGATGCCGTACACCATTTCTTTTGAGGAGGCCAGTAACATTGCCCCTCAGATACGCGACATTCTAATGTCTTATCCGCAGGTTACTGTCGTCGGCTCAGAGTTAGGACGTCCCGACGACGGTACTGATCCCACGGGCTTTTTTAACTGCGAGTTCTATGTTGGATTGAAGCCGTACAAGGACAAAGCGTGGACCGGCGATACCAGTGATAAAAAACAATTGATCGAAGCGATCAACAAGAAACTCACTGCCTTTCCCGGAATCATCTTCAACTATACCCAGCCTGCGGAAGATGCCGTGGACGAAGCACTCACCGGCCTCAAGAGTTCTTTGGCGGTCAAGGTCTATGGCGAAGACCTGAACGTACTCCAGGACAAAGCGATCCAAATCAAGAATGCGCTATCCAATGTTCCCGGGTTCACCGACCTCACCGTTGTGCGCGAACTGGGCCAGCCCAGCCTGCTTGTAGATGTCGATCGGGACAAGATCGCGCGATACGGGATCAACGTTGCGGATGTAGAAGCTGTGATTTCGGCCGCAGTCGGTGGGCAGGCGGTCACGCAAGTTATTCAAGGGGAGAAGCTGTTCGATCTGGTGGTCCGGATGCAGCCCCAATTCCGCAGCAGCGCACATGAAATTGGAAATTTATTGGTGGGCACGCCCGATGGGCAGCAGATCCCGCTCAGTCAGCTCGCCAACATTACTCAGGGGAACGGTGCTTCTTTTATTTATCGCGAAAATAACTCCCGCTACATCGGCGTGCAGTACAGCATCGAAGGGCGTGATTTAGAGCGGGCGGTGCGAGACGGCCAGGCCGCCGTGAAGAAGGTCGTGACCCTGCCGCCGGGTTACACGATGTCGTGGGGCGGCGAATACAGCCAGTTTCTCGAAGCCAAATCGCAGATGTACGTTATTGGTCCACTTGCGATCGTGCTGATTTTCATGATCCTGTTTGCGCTCTATGGAAATTTCAAATTCCCGGTCACGATTGCCCTGGGAGTAATTATGACGGAGCCGGTAGGAGCGCTGGTTGCGCTGAAACTCACTCACACGCCTTTCAGCGTTTCGTCAGCCCTGGGTCTTATGGCGCTGCTTGGGGTTTCCGTGGAAACGGCCGTCATTCTCGTCTCCTACATCAACAAGTTGCGCCAGGAGGGAATGGGCATTCGCGCCGCCACACGGGAAGCTTCGCTGCTTCGGCTCCGTCCCATCATGATGACGGCGCTGGTAGCGTGCCTCGGATTGCTGCCGGCCGCTCTTTCCACTGGCATCGGATCGGATACGCAAAGGCCGTTCGCCATCGTCATCGTTGCCGGTCTCATCTCCAGGCTCTTCATCGGGTTCTTCGTCAATCCCGTGTTGTACGAGATGGTTGCCCGTGAAGGTGATGTGCTGCAGGTATAGAGTGAGGAGAATGGTGTCTGGATTGGGAGGAGACGCGAGCCTCTCTCAAAGGGGTATCTGTCAATCGCCAACGACCTCGGACCGAGGTCTTATCTAGTCAACATGACGAGAGATGAGGTCGTAATGACACGGAAAATAATCGAACATCCGCAAATCAAAGGCCGGCTGCTGGGAGTGGGCTGTGGCCGTGATAATGGCTAGAAGAATCGAGGCGAAGGTCTTCGCGCGTATGATAAGCGCATAATCGATAGCGCGGCGCATCTCCAAAACAGATGTGGCGCCGGCGAAGATCGTCTATTCTTGCGAGGAACGTGCAGGAACCTATGAAGATCATTCCGGCGAGCGACTCGTCGTTGTTGGTTGTCTTCGGGAATGCGATCTCGCCCGCACTCCACGAGCGGGTGATGGGGCTGTTTCATTCATTCCAGGCCTGGCATGATCCGCGGATCCGCAACCTGCACCCGGGATACGCGTCATTGCTCATTGATTTCGATCCGCTGCGGTTGACGCACGACGAACTGATCTCGGTTGTTCAACAACTCGCCCTTGCTAATGACTCCGCGGTCGACAGGCGTGGTAACGTGGTTACCATTCCGGTCTGCTACGACATTGAGTTGGGTCCCGATCTACTGGATGTCTCGCAGCATGCTGGGCTTTCACTGGAAGAGGTTGTCCGGCTACATTCCTCCCCGACGTATCTCGTATATTTCCTCGGATTCTCTCCGGGTTTCGTTTACCTCGGTGGGTTGCCGGAGGCTTTGCACACGCCCAGGCTGGCGACTCCTAGGCCATCTATTGTCGGCGGAAGTGTCGGAATTGCCGGCAGTCAGACAGGAATCTATCCAGCTGACTCTCCCGGAGGATGGAAGCTGATCGGACGAACGCCTCTGCGTATGTTCGATCCCGAAGCAGCATCGCCAACTCGCCTGCAACCGGGCGACAGGATGAAATTCTCTCCGATTGACCGCGCGACCTTCGAAAACATATCGCGACGTGCGGAGGCCCGGCTTACATGACGATTCGGGTTGCAAAGCCGGGGTTCTTCACGACCGTCCAGGACCTTGGACGTTACGGCTATGCTCACCTCGGCATCTCTCCCGCGGGGGCCGCCGACCCTTTGTCGTTCCGCATTGTCAATCTTCTGGTGGGCAACGATGAGAACGTCCCTGCGCTCGAGATGACGCTGCTCGGCGCAACCCTGGAGTTCGAGGAGAGCGCCATCGTCGCGCTCACCGGCGCCAGTTGCGAATGCAAAGCCGGTTTCGCTCAAGTGCCAGCCAACGCGGCGTTCGATCTCCCCGCGGGAGCAGCCCTGAAATGCGCAAGCATGACGACCGGCGCGCGATGCTACCTCTCTGTCCAACGTGGATTCGACACTCCGCTGGTCATGGGCAGCGCGTCAACGTTTGTCGCTGCCCACTTTGGAGGGTTCAAGGGGCGCAGATTGCAGAGCGGCGACGTGTTGCAGGTTCGGCAGCACGGCTCGTTCCGCGTCCGCTCGCTGCGTCCGGGTGCCCTTGACTCATTGCGCGCTCCGCGACCGTTGCGTGTGACCAAAGGCGCGCAGCAGGACTGGTTCGGGCCGGAGGCATTCGAGAAATTGTTCTCCAGCGCGTACATCGTCAGCGAGCAGTCGGACCGCAGGGGCCTACGGCTGAAGGGAGAGGCCGTGCGCCCGCGCGAACAATCCGAACTGCTTACGGACGGCATCCCGCTCGGGGCTATTCAGGTGCCGCAGGATGGCCAGCCGATCATTCTCTTTGTCGATCAGCAGACCACCGGTGGATATCCCAAGATCGCGAATGTGATTGCGGCCGATGTCCATCGCGTCGGCCAGTTGCGGCCTCGCGACGAGGTGCGACTTGTTGAAGTTTCCATTGCAGAAGCAGTTCAAGCGCTAGCTGAGCAGGAGCGCTGGCTGAGAGAAATCTTTATTTCGTGATCGGTTTCGTGATCGGACGATCAGGGTAGTTAAGGTTGAGTGCTCTGGCATAAAAGAGGCAATTCAAGATGACGGATGTTTCTATCGATATCAACGCCGACTTGGGCGAGTTCGAAGAGTCGCTGGCCAATGGAACTGACTTCGAGCTGATGCGCTACATTACCTCCGCCAACGTCGCGTGCGGCGGACACGCCGGCAATGAACAGTCCATGCGGCAGACGCTGTCCGGAGCTCGCCAGTTGAAGGTCGCAGTCGGGGCGCACCCGGGCTATCCTGATCCCACGAATTTTGGACGCGTCGAATCGCCGCATTCTCCGCTGGAAATCGAGGGTTCTGTGGGCCAGCAGATCGCGGCGCTGGCGAAGATTGCGGGGTGCCTAGACTTGCGGCTAGTGCACGTGAAGCCGCACGGCGCGCTATATCACGCGGCCAACACGAACCGCGAGGTTGCGCTTGCAATAGGCCGCGCCGTGAAGGCGATCAATCCCCAGTTCGTCATGGTCGGCCAGGCCGGCTCCTCTGCTCTGGAAGTCTGGCATTCCATGGGATTGCGATTCGCTGCCGAAGCCTTCGCTGACCGCGCTTACGAGCCGGACGGCACTCTGCGTAAACGTACTCTTTCCGGGGCGCTACTTGACGATCCTGCGCTCGCCGCGCAGCAAGCCATTGACATCGCGGTTAGGCACAGGGTTATCGCTAGCGACGGCTCCGAACTAACGGTTGAAGCGAACACCATCTGCATTCACTCCGACACGCCGGGCAGCGTAGCCATTGCACGCGAGGTCAATCAGCGGCTCAAAGCAGCAGGCGCACGCGTGCAGGGCTTGTCGTGATGGGCCGCGTTGGGAACTTCTCAACCGCCTACAGGTTCGGAGGCGTAATAATCTGCTCGCTGCCATCCGGGAACAAGACCTTCACGCTCGGTGGACCACAGGCGCACCACTTCCCCGCGAGCAGTTCGAGCGGCATATCGTGACCGGGATAGAGACGCGTTGCGAGTCGCTTCAGTTTCGTGATGGATTGGCGCGCCAAGTCGGCATCCCAGACGGGCGGAGCCATGGGGCCATTCAGGTCCCAGCGGCTCTTCAGGGCGTCGCCGCAGAGGATTTCCTTACCAATCGACAGAGCAATGCAGCCGGGCGTATGTCCGGGCACGTGGATGACCTGGACGCCATCTTCTAGAGCAGTCTCGGCAGAAATCAAGCGCAAGCGGCCATGCGCCCGCAACACCGGCGTGTGATACCGGAGCACCGCCCCGTCTGCCCCGCGGGAGTCCGCATACGCGATCTCGCGCTCATGCACGATGATTTCGGCCTTGGGGAAGAGGTCCCAGTTGGCCGCGTGATCGAAGTGCAGATGACTCAGCACTACGAAATCCACATCTTCGGGTGCGACACTGAGCTTGGCCAGCGAGTTGATGACGGTAGCACGCTCGTTGTAACCGGCGGTGTCGAAAAGCAACCGCCGCCCACTTGCGGTGGTTACAAGGTAGCAACCGCTCCAGCCAAGGAAGCCACGGCTGCTTTTCCCGGGAAAGCCACTAAGCAGCATTTCGATGTGGGGCATGAGAAGCTCTTTCCTGTCTGGTGTTGCGAGTCATCCGCCAGCTATTTTACCTGTACACCGTCGCCCGCACCCTCTCTTACCTTTATGTGGTTGAAGGGCTGAAGTAGAGACGACGCACTATATAAATATAATCTGCCAGTCGGTATTCCGCCCGAGTCACGGGCAAACCGGAAGGATGTTGACCGGAGCCAAGCCGACTTCCCGAAAACGTGAAACCAGCACGGTCGCAGCAGCCGTAGGCGTTTCCGGCGCTACAAATCCGATCAGCTTCCGCGAACAGCCGAGCCGTTTGGCTAATGGCTGGTGGCCCCGCTATCATTACTGACCATGAGGCTCGAGACGTTCACAGGCTCGAAGTCCGATAAGGTGAGACTTGTAAGACACGCAAGATCGGTGTCGTTCCAGCGAGCGTCGGGTGTGCCGATTAGCCCCCCGCTGTCTCCGTTGTCGGCCAGGATGATGCCATAGTTTCGGAACGCAGTGATGATAATGGCCGCTTGTGGACTCGGGGAGGCACAAGAGGGAGTCGCGACTGAAGCCTTTAGTCGATAGATCTCGCCAGCGGGTCCGGACATGGTGCAGCTTGCGGGAGGAGAAGATTGCGAAATTTCCGATTCCACGGGAATGGAACCCCCTCCCGTAGCCGTGCAACTCCCCACGCCCGCTGTTTGCGTAGCAGGCCAGACCCAGTAGTTCAAAATATGGTTGAGTGTGAATCGGATGGGATGCTGAATGGTACCGCTCGGTGAACTGGGTGTGCCTGCGCCGATTACCTCGTCGGCATTGGCAAGCAGCGGCGCGACCGGAAGTCCTGCGGCATCGGATGTTCCCTGGCCTTGCGTTGTCAGGGCATTCGAAGATACGTCGGGCCAAAGCGCGTTCGAGGAATCGGTCCAGGGACCGTCTTCGTATATTCCCTGCCACATCTCGTAAAGGGCAGGGTTATTTCCACCGCCTGCCTCCAGGTAGACGAGAACGTGTCTATCTCCCGTCGAGTTACTGGTGCCTTCCACCGGCGCATTCGCTGGAATTGGACCAGAGGTAAAGTAGTGTTGATATAAGGTGGTTGTGACCGATACTTCCGCCTGGTTGTAAGGAACTTCAATAGCTGGTATTCCATTCGGAAAGGGAGCATTCGAATTGTTCCCGAAGAATGGCTTAACCGTCGCTGACAAATAGCCATTGTACATAGGCGCTGCGGGGGAAGTATCTACGGGCAAGCTTGTGGTGGCTGCGTCCACTCGATGGTGAAAGATAGAAGTTGACGGAAAGATGTTTGCGAGGAACGCGTTGTTGCCGTTGATGGCGATGCCGATGTCCTGAGTCGCCTGCGTACTTGTCGAGTCCGTAACTACAAATTCGGGCGTATAGGTGCCTTGACCGCCGATCAGTGAGGTGCTGATGTTCCCCGTAGTTGCATTGAGAGACATCCCCTCAGGTAATGGAGGAAAGCTGGAATTCGTGCTTACGGAATACGTGTAAGGCGGAGAGCCACCGCTGGCGGCTATTGTGCAGCCTGCATACACCGCGCCTTGCGTTCCGCTTGGGCACGAAGCGGTTGCTATCGTCAATGGACCGCCGGGCGCTGTTGCGGTAACTTTTGCCGTGGATGTGGTCGAGCCAGAGGCATTGGTCGCAGTCAGCGTGTAGGTGGTCGTTGCCATTGGGCTCACGCTAGTCGAACCACTCGCGGATGTGGACGTAAATGTTCCCGGGGCGATGGCAAGACTGGTTGCCCCAGTCGTCGCCCAACTCAGCGTGCTGCTGGAACCCGAAGTAATACTTGTGGGGCTAGCTGTGAAGGAGCTGATTACTGGTTTGCTTGCCGTGTTTACGGTGACGGTTAGCATAGACGTGGTCGAGCCAGCGGCATTAGTTGCAGTCAGCGTGTAGGTGGTAGTCGCCGTTGGGTTCATGCTCGTTGAACCGCTTGCCGATGCGGACGTGAATGTCCCCGGCGTGATGGCAATACTCGTCGCTCCTGCTGCCGCCCAACTCAGTGTGCTGCTTGTACCGGAGTTTACGCTTGTCGGATCCGCCGTAAAGGAAGTGATCGTCGGCACGGAGCCTTTTCCAGGGGGCGAACTCGACGAAGTCGAGCCGCAATCCACCAGTCCGACACAGGCAAATAGAATGAGGACCAGCGCGCAAAGATCCAGTCCTGAAGAATTGAGTCCCCGAGATCTGAGCTTATTTCTGCAAAACGAGTTAATTGAGTCCATGCGTAATCCCAAGGAAGTTGGTTATACCGCCTGGCGAACTCTTCTGGATTCTTGTGCCGAAGTGATCGTACTTGAACATCACCGTGCCTGGCACCACTGCCTGGACCAGCCGGTTCTCGAAGTCCCACGTGCACGTCTTCCCGCTCGCATCGGTCAGCGTGTCGCCGTTCGCGTCATACGTGTAGCTGCTGCTCGGCGTCGAGGTCAGGTCGTTAGATGGGTTTAGATGGGTTATAGTTATATTGACTCATCCCAAGTAAACTCAGTCTATTGCCCGCGCCGCCGTAGCTGTAGCTCTCCGTGGTCGTAGTCCCTTGGACCACCTGCGTCAGTTCATAAATCGGGTCATACGTGTAATTCGATATAGCACCATTGAGAGGGTTCAGTCGGATGTGTGATCCTCGCTACAGTCATTGCTGCCCATATGCAGGTACTTGGTTGAGGTTACGGCGTTGAGTCTAGAGCCGTTGCGAGACCGTCCCTGTTGCAGGCTTGTTGATCGGTCCTGATAAACGCCCTTGTGGGAAGTGCCGAACGAATCTCGATATGCCTCGCTTTGGCGAAGTAGAATATCGATGCTTGAGGCGACTTCTTCTTTTGGTGCGGAGGCACCTCTTAAGGCAGCGTCAAGATCGGGTGATTGTCTCAGAGACTCCAAGTAATCCCGCGGGGCCCCATTGAGCGTCGACAACAGGGCTAGGATCGCCTCAAAAACCGGCTTAATCTCCCAGCGAGCTTTCCATCCGAGCCTCTGTTCGATGATCTCGAGAAGGCACCACGCGGAGGGCTGCTTACGTGCCGAAAGCACGTCGAGTATCACATCCCGAACTTGTTCGGGGGATGGCGCGTTCTCGCCATAGACAGTTCCACTCGATGACTCCCAGCCACCTTTCGCACCTTGCCATTACACCAGCT
>CABDXP010000407.1_pt1 | contig 9445 bp, 9 predicted proteins | sample 3421331 | NCBI WGS metagenome assembly CABDXP01 (sample SAMEA5534335, study PRJEB31848) | metagenome | biome: tundra; feature: field; material: soil | place: USA | collected 2013-05 | depth 0.15 m | reverse complement strand
CATACCTGGGACGACCACGAAGGCCGCGCCTACCAATCCTGGGAGGAGGCTCAGCACAAAACCCATCGGGACTTCTCCAAGCTGAAAGCTAACGAACAATCGGAATACTGGAAGTGGCGCCACGAACATCCGGATGATGACAAGGACCGCCACTAGCTCATCCTCGCGATAGACTGCCATCTGGCGCCGCCGTCTGCACGAGCGGCACAACTCTGAACTTTTGTCTAATGCACTCCGAAAATCGACAACTTGAACAGGGCAAATGGCGAAACCAGGCGATAGCGCTCAAAACCCTCAATGAGCATTATGGGGATTTTACGCCAACAACCCTTTTAAGATACCGCCGAAGATAAAGACGGTTCTTTTGCTCGTCGCGGCGCTAGTGGCGCTGTGGTTGTGCTGATTGTCGCTCCGACGCTCTGGCAAGACCTTGGCCAAGATGTCGATGACTTAAACCTTACGTCGCTATCCGCGACAACTACACGGTTAACCTGGAGCGCGGTCGAATCGGTTGAATGCCAAGCTGGGCGGGCGTTTGCGCGTCGGCCATCGCACATCAAGATGTGACATTTCTCACTGACAGGACGCGCTCATTTGTGTTTACATTTCACGATTTGCACTCAACGCACGCACAGTGTCGGGGACACCATGGACGATTCTTCACAGCCATTCAAGATCCTAGCGGTTGATGATTCGGCTATCTCTCGCAAACTGGTCGAGCATTCCCTTTCGGGGGACCGGTACAGCGTACTGTTTGCGAAGGGTGGCCGCGAAGCCCTTGGTCTGTTCGCAGAACACCAGCCTACTGTGGTTATTACGGATTGGGACATGCCGGACATCGGAGGTCTGGAACTATGCAGGCGTATACGTCGCGAATTCCAAGGCTTCTACTCTCATCTCATCCTGCTTTCAAGCAACACCGACAAAGCACAATTAATAGAAGGGCTTGCTGCCGGGGCCGATGACTACATAACGAAGCCCTTTCATGCCGATGAACTTGTGGCACGTGTCGAGGTGGGCTGCAGGATCGTTGCAAAGAATCGTTTATTGGAAGAGATGGCGCTGACGGATACCCTAACAGGCTTACCAAACCGTCGTGCGCTTGATGTTTGGGCACCCCGACAACTAAGTGCGGCGGCTAGGCATGACTTTTCTATCTGGGTGGTGATGGCTGACTTGGATTTGTTCAAGAATGTCAACGATACCTATGGCCACGATGCAGGCGACACCGTGCTCAAGAGCTTCGCCGAGATTCTCAAGGCGCATACACGCCAGTCCGACATCTGTGCTCGTTTGGGGGGAGAGGAATTTCTCGTAATGCTCAGTCATACCGACAAGGAGGGTACGAAGACTGCTGTCGAAAGGATACGCAAACAGTTTGAGAGCACGAAGTTTACTTTTGGGAACACCACCATTACAGCGACCGCCAGCTTCGGAGTTGCGGGATTTCGCGGGACCAAGCCTCCTGACTTGAACGCCCTCGTGGCCCGTGCCGATACCGCTCTGTACGCAGCGAAGCACAAGGGACGTAACCGAATAGAATTCGAACTAGACTCTGGAATCTGAAGCGGTTGGGAGCTAGAACGGAAATTCCGGTTTTAGGCACTTCGACCTGACACGCCTCGGCCTACGCCGACCCCGACATTCCCATCCTGAAAGAAGCCAAAGCCGAGTACGCGAAGCTGCAGTAGCTCGGAAAAAGTCCTTGTTCTTCGCTTGCTGTTTACCGATAGTTGATGAAATCAGGCGTTTACACTCAAAATCCCCGTCCCGAGGTCGATGAGTGAAATCGCGATGTTGCAACAGCTAGCTGCCGTGATCGCCTAGCGGGTTGCTACTGGTTCCGCGTTCGCTATAATTGAGAGCAGATGTAACGGTGAAGGAGTTCACCGCTAACCGCTGACCCCCTTTTGGCCGGGACAGATGATGACTCCTGACAGGGCTCCTGTCGGAGTCGGTCCGGCACGGTCCCGAAAAACACAAACATTTGGAGTGGACCCATGGAGAACGTGTGCGTTGCGGTATCTGAAGAGTCACGAGCCTCTGCTTCTCGGCCCGGTTTGGATTCAAGCGGCGTTGTTGGTGTGGAAGCGGACAAACTGCTTCGCATTGCCAGCCTTTCCGAGCAGTTCAATAGCGCCCAAATTACGGATGATGCCCGTTCCGCCGCAGAGCGCATTGCGGAGGGGCGTTTCTACGTGGCGTGCGTCGGCCAGTTCAAACGCGGTAAGTCCACCCTGTTGAACGCCTTGATCGGTAAGCCCATCCTGCCCAGTGGAGTGGTTCCAGTCACGGCTGTTCCCACGATATTGAGATTCGGAGAGAGCCTCGGGGCGCGTGTTCGCTTAAGCAGTGGTGAATGGACGGAGATTGCAATCGGCGATGTTGAGGACTACGTGTCCGAAGTGCGGAACCCGGAGAACAGCAAGAGAGTCGCTGGGTTGGAAGTGTTTGTGCCTAGCCCACTGCTTGCAGAGGGCATGTGCTTCGTGGACACACCGGGGCTAGGGTCCGTGTTCGCCGGGAACACCGCTGCCACGCACGCATTCCTCCCGCACATCGACGCTGCTATCGTCGTGATCGGTGCCGATCCTCCAATAGGCGGGGATGAATTGGCGCTGGTCGAGAGCGTTGCGAAAGAAATCTCTGACATTCTGTTCGTCTTGAACAAGGCAGATCGCGTCACCAAGCCCGATCGTGATGCGGCTGTTTCCTTCGCCAGACAAGTGCTTGAGAGTCGGCTCCAGCGTCCTGTGAGGTCGATTTTCGAAATCAGTGCCCTCGAACAACTCGACAACGGTGGTTCTCAAAGAGACTGGGCTCGGTTGGTAGATGCACTGGAGCAGTTGGTGCAGCAATCAAGCCGACAACTTGTCCGCGATGCTGAGGATCGTTCGGTGCGACGTTTATCTAGTCAACTCCTTATCGTGGTGAAAGAGGAGCGAGACGCGCTGACTCGACCCTTTGATGAGTCTGAGAGGCGGATCAGCCAACTACGAGAGATAGTATCGCAAGCTGAGCAGTCCCTAAATGATCTCGGATACCTGTTCTCAGGAGAACAGCAGCGCCTGTCAAAGACCTTTGGTGATCATCGGGATGTCTTTCTCAAGTCTGTGCGAGATGTCGCGCACCACGAACTTAGCTCGGCACTCAAATCGCTGCCGCGGACTAACGGGCCCCGTTATCGGCGATCTGCAATGCGGGCGGCTCAAGATGTCGCTCGGAATCATACGATGCCGTGGTTGGAAACCGAGAAAACAAAAGGAGAGGAAGCGTACCGCAAGATAGCGAAGAGATTCACGGATTTGACAACTGATTTCTTGTCAAAAACGCGAGGCATCCGAACCTCCGAGCTAGAGTATTTGCCAAGAGAGTTGACTGCCGAACAGGATTTCCGAACTCGCTCTGAGTTTCAGTTCTACGAGTACATTGTTGTGGCTATCCCGGCTTCCCCAATACGCTACGTAGCTGACCTTATGATCGGTGCCATTCGGGCGCACTCGGTGATTGATGCCGCCGCCCACGATTTTCTCGACCTACTCTTGGAGATCAACAGCGAGCGCGTGCGAAACGATCTTGAGGAGCGCGTAACAAAGAGCCGCCGTGCTCTCGAAGCCGAAATACGCACCGTGCTGCATGAACTGAGCGCCGTCTCAGAGCGGGCGCTGGCTCGCGCACGTACCGCTCATGCAGCGGGTGCCCCATCCGTTGAATCGTCGTTGAAGAGACTGGCGGGTATCGAGGCTGAACTCGCTCGTCTAACCGGAGCCGAAGCTTCTCATCTGGAGCATTCATGAGCCCGACCGCCATCTACGGGAGAGATGCTGAACTTGAGCAACTCCGGCAATTGGTGTTTCGGCGTCGTTCCTTCCTGCTTCACGGTCCCGCTGGGGTTGGCAAAACATTGCTCCTGAAGCATCTGGCGGGCGAAGTACCCGAAATGGTGTATTGCGACGAATCTTCCAGCAGTCAAGCTGTTTTTCGGAACCTTGCGGCTGGGCTGTTTGCAAGGAAGAATCGCCATGTCATCCAAGCCTGCGGGACTGGCGGTCTGAACGCCATCAAGGAAAAGTCCGCCGTGTCTATCCGGGGAATCGTCGGAGATGCCTTGCGTGAAGCCAGCCATTGGATCGTGCTCGACCACCTGCAATCTCCGTCCCAGTCTTATGCTGCCGCCTTGAAAGAGTTGTGTAGTTGGACGGTAACCCCTGTTATTGCTGTCGCTCGCTCGGCGCACATGGAGGATGTCGGGTTCTTGCTGCCGATGTTCTCTGACCGCTCGGCGAGGTATGCCCTGCGGAATTTCGACTCAGACACCGCAAAGGAGTTCGCCGTGCAAATCGCACGAGAGATGGAACTAAAGGCCGCGAACCGTGAAGAAGCGATTGAGAAGATCGTGCGTTACAGCAAGGGTAGTCCCGGTGCAGTCGTCGCCATGCTGCAAATGGCGGTCAGTTCGAAGTACGTTGCACAGCAGCACATCAAGCTCTCCCCCCTGTACATAGACTTCAGGCTGAGTTGGGGTGCCACTCATGGATGATGGGCTCAGTGACAGCCACCGCAGGGTAGTTGGAAGTGGCATGTTGATCGTTGATTCGGCAGCAGTCCGAATTCTTGACCTTCTCGAAGATCGGAATACGCCCGCTGCCATGAAGGTCATTGAGGGTTCCATCACTGAGAACGAAAAGGCGGAGATCAGGGCACGACTCCTTCAGCTTCAAGGACTCATTGCTTCTCTTGTGCGGAAGTACGATCTTGAACCATCAAAGAAGAACCTCCGTCGCATCTTGGCGTCGGACGTATCCCAGATATGGATATCTTTGGAGGACAGTCGCCCTGCTCGCATTCGGGGGTACGGGGCGATGCCAGCTTCCTTGGCTGAGACGCTAGAAACGGACTTGCAGGAGATGTTGCAGATTGCTCACAAACTCAGGGCGCTTCTGAATTCGTGATCCTCTCACTGGTCAAAAGCTATACCTGTGCACCAGCGACCGACTTACCGAGACAGGGGGCGAAAGGCTGAATGCGACGCTACCTGTTGTAATCAGGCGATTACACTCGTTGAGAACTACTGCGGGCGGGAGTCTTCCGTTTGTCCTCTTTGTCCAAGCAGGCTCGTTTTGTAGGTCTAGGGGCTTCACAGCAGGATGTTGCACTCGGCTTTTGCCCTTCCAGGCGCGCCGTGTGCAGCACACCATGGAACTGCCTTCCTGCCAGCAGGTTCTGGCGTCTCGTTTTTCACAGCGGGAGAATCCCTCCCTCTCCGCCACTGTTTCAAACACTTACAGATCCCACCTGCTGTTTCACCTGCCGTTCAACGCTAACGCGGTGACTTTCCTACTAGCTACGGCCATATCAGCCATCGCCGCAGTCCCGTAAACGTTCATCGTGGTTCTGATGTCCGCATGGCGCATTAGCTTCTGTTGCACGCCGATTGGAGTACCGACCGCATCCAACCAGGACCTGTGGGTGTGCCGGAACGTATGGGAACTGATGTGACCGATGCCAGCTTTGACCGCTGCTTTTCGAAGCGCCTGCCACACTCCCGCGTAGGAGATCGGCAAACGTCCGATTTTTACAGGGCTTGCAAACATCCAGTCATCACCAGCGCAGAAGTGGGTTGTCTGTTTCCACGTCTTGAGTACATCCAGCATCCCGTTGTCGATGTGCATTGAACGTTGTGACTCTGGCGTCTTCACGTCATCGACTACCTGATGCACGATGCCGCGTTCAACGCTCAGCGTACCGTTCAACCAATCGACATCTGACCAGCGCAGAGCTAGGCACTCGCTGATACGCAGACCGAAGCACACACAGACCAGCGCGATAGTGTGGAAAGGTCCCTCAAGCTGCTGCGCAAGCTGCTGGAACTCTTCCACGGTGAGGCTACGCGGTTGGCGTATGCGTTTCGATGCGCCTTTGATCGTGACCAGTTCCATCGGATTCCGCTGCATTGGCACGTCACCACGCCACATTGCGAAGTCCCACAGAACACGGACAAGGCCGCGGATGTGAACCTTGCTCTTGGGAGCAAGTTCGAGTGACTGCAGCCACAGGTCTACGGGACGCGCCTGTAGCTCCTGAAGAGTGCGGCTACCCCACGCCGGAACGATGTAGTGATTCAGCCACGTGTTGTAGCCTTGCCGCGTCATCGTTCGCTTGGGCATCTTCTCTGCTCGGTACTGTTCGACTAGCGTGTTCACGGTTGGTGCTGCGTTACTGATGCTGACTTGGTTCTCCAGCGAGTGCCGGAGTGCTTTTGCAGCACGCCATGCACTCGCCCTCGTTGGAAATTGGCTCATGGCGCCGATTTTCTTAGAGCGCCGCTTGCCGTTCTCCCAGAAGAAAAAGTTCCACGTCTTGATTCGTTTGTCGAGTACCACACTGCCACTTCTGTTCCGTTGTCTCACTGAATCCTCCTTTTCGTGAGAGCAACAGACGGCGCGGACATTGTAGCGTCTAAGTCTTCAGCGCGAAAGCGCCATGTGATGCGCTCAGTGCCGGAGAGAACATAGCCCTTGATGCGTCCCTGTCTGGCCCACATGAGAAGCGTGCGAGGTTCGATTCTTAGATAGCTCGCGGCTTCTTTGGCCGTGAGCCATTCTGATTGTGGAAGAGCGCTCATACTACAACTCCTTCGAACACCCTCGTACGTTCCATACCAAAACGATTCCGCCAGCCCAAATCATCAATCCCGCGAGGGGAAAATGTCTAGGTCACTTCGGCCAAATAGAGTAAGTATTTTAGAGTACAGTTCACGCGTTTCTCACGCGTTTCTCACGCGTTTCTCACACGTGACGGGCGAAAAACGTCCTACAACTTGGCAGGACATTCTTTTTGGAGCCAAATCGGACCCAAGGTGCGGGTTTCAGAAACACGGCGATTCCAGAATTGACTGATGCTGCAGGGGATACTGGTCGGGGCGCGCGAATTTGAACCGCAGACCCCCTGCGCCCAAGGCAAACTAACCTAAGCTATGTGATTGGTCCGCTTAGGTCGGCTCTGCGTCATATACCATGGTTTTAGACCGTATTCGGACCCAATTGGACCCAAATTGGACCCAAGTCTAACCTACCAGGACGGGTAGTGAATGCGGAAGACGGATGATGAGGAGCTGATACTTCTGAACACCGGAAGCGCTCGATTCCACGCAACTCGACGGTTGATGGTCGTGCCTCAAGCCCCGAGGATAGAACTAGCGGAGCTGGAGGATTCCCCCCGTACGGTGTTAATCCGTACGACGGTTTAGCAAATGAATCATTCTCGCAGGCCCCACCCGTTCTTAAACACTTAGAGTCGGGATTAAGGCTTCCAAGTCGGGCTCAGGGCCTCTCATTCGGCAGTTATTGTGCTCCGCTTTGTGCTCCAAATTCCTGGAGCTGGTCGTTGCCCTCTACTTCCTCGGCCAGCAAAATCTCCCGCGATTACCACGTCACAAACAATGCGACAACTTCACGACAAAGCTGCCACCAGAATCGTGAGGAGTTGGAGGCTACAAAGACAGTGATCACATGCCAGTTTGCGTCCGCACCGCCAATGTTCCGAAAGGCGTAACGAATGAAACGCCTCGACGAATTGCAACCCAACCTGTGGTAAAGTAAAACGTTTTTTGACTGCAAGGAAAACAGAGGGGTCTCAACCGCATATTGCATGTTTCGTTTCTAGCGGTTTGAGACGTCTCTTTATGAAGGCTAACCAGCAATCGCGCAGCTTGTGCTCAACGGTCATCAGGCACCTGCTTCCTTAACACGAGCCCGTAAGTGGCGACTGATTCGCTTCCAAAGCCGACACGTTCTGATTTTGTAACGCCGAAACAAAAATCTTCACGCCGTTGATAGAGTGTGTAAACTCCGGCTTTCTTCCCCGAGGACTAGTTCAGATATCGGAAAAACGGAGGCAGCCTGCCCTCTAGGCGAATTGCTGCAAACGTGTTGAAGAACCCCAATACTGGCAAGAATATCTCTTAGGCCCCAATTTTCTCGTGAACTCATGAAGGGTGTAGGTATGAATGGAGCGAACGGACTGTTCAACTCCACAACGCTCGACGTGATCGTCGGGCTAGTGTTCGTGTACTTGTTGCTGGCCATCATGTGCACGACCATCAATGAGTGGCTGGACGGGATGCTGAAGACGCGCTCAAGCAACTTGGCGTCGGCCATCAAGCAGTTGCTGGATAACCAGCCCGATGCGAAGGGCAACAAGGATTGGTTCCTGCAACAGTTTTATGCCCATCCGCTGATCACGGGGATGCTGGCGCCGGGCAAGAGCGGAGGAAAGGCGTATCCCTCGTATCTGCCGGCGCGGACGTTTGCGACGGCAGTGATGGACATCGCGATGGCCGGGAAGTCGGGGTCGGTCGCTTTCTCAGATCTAGAGAGCGGCATCAAGGCGCTGCCCGATGGAGATGTGAGGACCGCGCTGCTGGCACTGATTCAGAATGCCCGCGGCGACCTGGGCCAGGCGCAAGCGAACATAGAATCCTGGTTCGATGACACCATGGACCGAGCCTCGGGATGGTACAAGCGGAGGACGCAAGAGACGACGGTGGTCATCGCGGTGGTCCTGACGGTGGCGATCAACGCGGACACGATCAGCATCGTCCGCACGCTGTGGAAAAATCCCACACAGCGAGCGGTGCTGGTGGAGCAGGCACAGAAGCGGTCGGGCGAGGAAGCGGAGGAGACGGTTAGCGTGAAGTATGAAAACAAGGACAAGCCGCTGCAACCGACGTCGATCCGGAAAGTCTCGAAAGACGAACTGGATGCTCTGAGTGGAGTGCTGGGATGGCGAAAAGACACAGCCAACCCTGATGGTTGGGGCTGGACCGAACGCGTGCTGGGATGGTTCTTGACGATGGTCGCGGTTTCTCTGGGTGCGCCCTTCTGGTTTGACATTCTGAGCAAGCTGGTCAACATCCGGAATACGGGAAAGAAGCCGGCGGCGAGTGAGCCAACGCCGGGGGCGGGACCGCGAGGTGGACCCGCCCAAGGACCGCCCAATGCACAAGCCGCATGAGGTTGCCCGTTTTTGTGCCGGCCTGCTCCTGATGGTCTACGGCGCACAAGCGGAAACGCTGGTGCTCAGCGGCAGGTTTGTGGCTCAGTTCAAGAACAAAGCGACCATCAGTGTGACTCTGGAAGTTGATGTGCATCCGAGCGCACCGCATTCGATCAGCAGCGGCGGAAACGACGGCGACATTCACATGGCCGGGCGCGCCGACGAGGTGGGACTGCCTCTAGTGGCCGAGATCGTGAATGCGCGGAAGGAACAAGCCGCGCTCACGCTTCTGAAAACGATCGCGGAAGGGAAAAAACTGCTGGTCAAAGGAGTCTGGAGAATCTGGTTTGAACATCTGGGGAAGGAAGACCAGATCCAGGGAAACCCGGTCGACGTGCCTGATTCTTCCAACCCGGCACATCTTTTCGAGATCCATCCGATCACGCAG
>CABDXP010000403.1_pt1 | contig 9525 bp, 8 predicted proteins | sample 3421331 | NCBI WGS metagenome assembly CABDXP01 (sample SAMEA5534335, study PRJEB31848) | metagenome | biome: tundra; feature: field; material: soil | place: USA | collected 2013-05 | depth 0.15 m | reverse complement strand
ATACACCGTGCGCAGATCGTGGAAGCCGTCTGCGCGCGCGGCGCCGATGTAGAGCCCGAGATTGATCTTCGCAAAGGAACGAACCGCGACTGTCATGGAAGGGGAATTGTAAGCGATTTGCCTTCGGACGGGGCACGCATGGTTCCCGCCAGTCATTTATGTGCAATCATTGTACGTACAGTGTTCCACGTGGAACATGGCAAATATGTACGTACATCAAGAGGCGGTTTGGGGCCAGCGGAAGGCGCACAAAAAGCGAAAATACTGGGGCTTGCTCGGCGTTTTGGTGACCGGCAGTCAGATTGTATGCCTTTCCCAACCTCCCAAGTCATTGATAATGCTAGTGCGGCTTGCGTGGCAAAGCAGGCACCTGAATGCAATATTTTCCCCCGGTGGCCGCAAAAGGCCTTTGCCAGAGAAAGGTATCGCATAGGGGAGTTGCAGTGTCCGGGGCTACTGCGATTCTCAGCCAAGCCCTCTCTTGCTACACTTCCTCTTTATGCCCGTCACCACCTACCTCGAAGCCATCCGCCAGGGAATCTGGGAGGAGATGGAGCGCGACCCGACTGTGTTTTGCTTGGGCGAGGACATCGGCATTTATGGCGGAGCTTTCAAAGTCACCGAGGGCCTCATCGAACGCTTTGGCCCGGAACGCGTGATTGATACTCCGATTGCGGAGTCGGCCATCATGGGGGCTGCCTTTGGCGCTGCGCTTACTGGGTTGCGGCCTGTGGCCGAGTTTCAGTTCATGGACTTCATTGGGTGCGCTTTCAATCAGATCGTCAACATGGCCGCTAAGGCGCATTACCGTTGGGGAGCGCCGGCTCCGCTGGTGCTTCGTGGTCCTAGCGGCGGGAATGTGCATGGCGGGCCGTTTCATTCGCAGAATCCGGAGATGTGGTTTGTGCACGCGCCTGGGCTGAAAGTCGTTTGCCCGGCTACGGCCTACGATGCCAAGGGACTTATTAAGGCGGCGATCCGCGACAACAACCCGGTGATCTTTTTTGAGCACAAGTATCTTTACCGCAGAATCAAAGAAGAAATTCCGAGCGACGACTACTTGGTTCCGCTGGGAAAGGCGCGGGTGGCGCGCGCGGGGCGTCATCTCAGCGTGATTACCTACGCCGCCATGCTGTATACCGCGCTTGAAGCGGCCGAAATTCTTAGCAAAGAAGGAATCGAAATCGAAATTCTCGACCTGCGCACGGTCTCGCCGCTTGATCGCGCGGCGATTACGGCCACGGTGAAGAAGACCAACAAAGTCATCGTGCTTCACGAACACGCGCGCACCGGGGGACTGGCCGGAGAAATTTCCGCGATCATCAACGAAGAAGCGTTCGACGATCTCGATGGGCCGATTGTCCGGCTGACTTCGCCCGACACGCCGGTTCCTTTTTCTCCGCCGCTTGAGGAGTTTTTTCTGCCCAAAGTGTCGGATCTGGTGCGCGAGGCCCGCCGGCTGCGGGCTTACTGACTTCTGAACTCTCAGCCCGCTCTGCGTTCGGCTGCCGCCTGGCAGGCGTCGTCCCTCCGGGACTTGCATCTGTTACCGTTTCCCAACCCGGCGCTGAAGCGCCGGGCTACGTTCGTTCGCCCCTCCGGGGCTGTATTCTCGAGTCTCTTCGTTCCGCCGGTTTGCCCAAAGACCAGTTCTCACGGACACGTTTTCCGCAAGCGTGCCAGGCTGTGCTCGCGTTATATAATGGCTTCCTCAGCGGCGCTTCTGGCCTGCACGACTCAATCCGCGCCGTGAATTATCCCGCATCCTTTGCCCGCAATCGGAAGGGAGTACGGAAATGTCGATTGGCTGTAGGCATTCCTGCTACGTTGTCCTAATCGCCGCTTTGGCGGGTTCCATTTTTGTCCTCGCGAAACCCAAAGACAAAGACAACTCCGACGTCAAATTCACCGCCCGCACCGAACTGGTACTGATCCCCACGCTGGTGACCGACAAGTCGGGCCATCACATCACCGGACTCAAGCAGGAAGATTTCACGGTGCTGGAAAACAGCGCGGAACAAAAGATCGCCACGTTCGAGGAAATCAGCAGCGACCCGCACCGTTGGTCGCGTCCCAAGAATGCGAACGAGTTCGGCAATTTCCTGGCGGGCGGGGCATCGAACCGACGCATTACGCTGATGGTGCTCGACCTCGTTAACACGTCCTTTATGGCGCAGGCGAATGCGCGTCAGGAATTGCTCAAGTATCTGACGCAATCGGTGGATCAGCGCGAGCCTACAGCGCTCTACACGCTCACCCGCAGCGGCATGCACGTGGTCCATGACTTCACCACCGATCCTCGCGTTCTGGTGGCCGCGCTGCATAAGGTTAAAGGCGACACGTTCCACATGGTCGATAGCCCGGAAGATGTGGAAGGTATGACCGGAACGGCCAGCCCCGATGGCAGCGCGGGTGTCGACCCCGGCGCGGTGCAGAGCGAAGCGCAAAGAATCCAGACCATGATGGAAGACGCGGAACTGAATTTCAAATCGTTCGAGCAGCGCCTGGCCATCACGTATACCTTGGACGGATTGCAGCAGGTGTCGCAGGCGCTGAAAGGATTCCCAGGGCGGAAATCGCTGATCTGGGCGGGCGGAGGATTCCCCTTCAACGTGAGCGACAACATGCAGCTCGCGCCCATCGGCCGCGATACGCTCAGCGATGTGCTCCCGATGTACGAGCACACCTGGCAACTGCTGAACGACGCGCAGATTGCGCTCTATACGGTGGACGTCAAGGGTCTGGTTGTACCCATGGCCAGCGCTTCCGTGGGCAACCCGGGAAAGAACTATGCGCGCAATATGAACCGGCGGCTCATGGATACGCAGGCGACCTTCCTGGTCTTTGCGGATATGACCGGAGGCCGCGCCTATTACAACTCCAACGACCTGGTAAGGGGATTTCGCGATGCGGTGAACGATTCCGCCGAATACTACATGCTGGGGTACTATCTTGATCGGTCGAAGACCAAGGCCGGCTGGCGCAAGCTGGCGGTGAAAGTGAAGCGCGATCACACGGAAGTGCGGGCGCGCAGCGGCTTCTTTGTGAGCAATGCCACCGTCGATCCCGAAAACAGCCGCAACAGCGACATTTCGTCGGCTTTGCAGTCGCCTCTGGATTACACGTCGCTGGCGCTGGTGGCACACTGGGACAAAGTCGAACCGGGCAAGGAAGCGGGCAAGAAGCATGTGAATTATGCGATGCACCTGGTGCCAGATGCTGCGCAGATCGACAGCGCCGACAACAACCATATGGAGCTGGACTTCGTCGCGCTGGTGAAAACGCCCGACGGCAAACAAGTCGATCAGCCCAGGGACCAGAAGATCGACACTCATCTGACCGCGGAAAAGTTGTCGTCGATTCGCCAAAACGGCGTGGGCTACAGAAGCTTCCTGGATCTTGCGCCTGGGGAATACACGGTGCGTTTCGTTGTCCGTGACGACCTCAGGGGACGCATCGGGTCGGTGGCCGCGCCTTTGAAGGTAGAGTGAGAAAGAACCGGTGCGCGGCTGCGGTTCGCCGGGGAGTTTTACTGTGAACTGAGGCTCTCCGAGGCTCTTAATTTGAGGCTCTTAAATGCGCAACTTCATTCTGGGGATTGTCATCACCGTTCTGGTCCTGCTGATTGGCGGGCTGGGCCTTGCCCTGCTGGGCTTTTTGCCGACTCGGGCCAACGTCGCCCCTCCCGAGATGGAACGCCACATCGCGATGAGCGCGCTCGACAATTCGGTGGAGCGCCATGCTCCCCGCTTGAATAATCCCGTACCGCCCACGGACGAGAATCTGATCGCGGGCATTAAGATCTACACCATGAATTGCGCCGGATGTCACGGAGGACTCGACCGTAAGCCTGTGCCATTCGGCCAGTCGTTTTATCCCCCGGCTCCGAACCTCATTCTTCACCCACCCGATGATGCGGAATGGCGCCTCTTCTACGTGATTCGCACCGGCGTCCGCTATACCGGCATGGCCGCCTGGGACAAGACGCTCTCCGAGACTGACATGTGGAAGGTCACGGCGTTCCTCACCCGCGTAGACAAGCTGCCGCCGGCGGTGCAGGACTATTGGAAGAAATCGAGCGGCGTGAACGCTCCAAGCAGCGGGCAGGAGGGACATGGCGACCACAAGTAGTTCGGGCCGAGTCATATTGTGGAGCGACGGGCTTCACACCCGTCTGCCGGGCGGCGACGCCCGGCTCTCCACCAGCAAGCTCTTGGAGTCGTGCGGCTTCGCTATCCCGGCGGATAGCTGAAATTTATGGTGATCACGGTTTGAGTTGCGGCAGCGTGGCCGTTGATGTTGTAGGGTTGGAATCGCCACTGCTTGACTGCGGCGATCGCCGCCCGGCCCAGAATAAAATATCCCCGGACAATTTTCAGATCCTCAACGTTGCCATCGCGCCCAACCCGCGCCTGCAGTATCACCGGTCCGTGAAGTTTCTGCGCTAAGGCTTCCGGTGGATACACCGGATCCACGGTGTGAACCAGCAGGGCCCGTGCTGCTTCTTCGCTCAGCGCTACGGGTTCGCTAAATGGCTGAATGGCAGGCTGCGGTTGCGGCGCGGAGACCGGCATCGGCATCATTTGTGCCGGATTCACCGCCACCACAACCGGCCGGGCAATGGGCGGCGAGTTTCTCACGCTTTCGGGAATCGGGGCTCGTTCCACGCGGATTGGAACCGGGTCTTGATGCTCAAAAAACGGCACGGGCAGCGGAAAGTCCGGAGCCTTTGGTAAAGGCAGGCGCGCGTCCGTCAGCGTGGACTCGGTTGCAACCACCCCCAGCGGCGTTGGCTTGGCATTGGAACTGGGAGCTCTGCTGAAGTATGCATCTTGGTGCGCGTCGCTCCCAGCGGAGCCGACGGGTAAGGCCCCCGTTTGGTTCTCATAAAAAAGCGCCGCCACCGACTCCCGCAAAACACGGAAGCTTCCCTCCGGCGTCAGCGATAGATATTCGATGCCCTCGCGCGATCTCCACAAGCAAAAGGCGGCCGTCAGCACAAGCACAGCGGCACAAGCTCCGCGGAACACGCTAGTGTGACTACGCCCTTGAGGCTCGTCTCCGTCTTCGTCGCGGGCAATTTCGCCGTTGCCGTCGGCTGCATTCGCTCCCGGGAAACCGGCTGGCGGATCTTGCGGACTGGGCTCCGGCGCATCGGCGCCGGCAGAAGCTGTGCTCGCACCTTCGCTGCTCGCGTCGGCTTGCCCGGGCGGCTCTTCAGCATTCTCTACGCTGACCGGTTGCATCTGCTGACACGCTTTCGCCAGCACCGCTTCGGCTTCCCCGGCAGAAATCGGACGATAGATCAGAAAATCCAGCCGGTTGTCGCGCAGTTCGGCTGGCTTGGGGTCGTGATCGACGATGGCAATGGCCACCGTGACGCGGCTTGGCGCGGACTCGCGAGCCCGCTTCAACAGGAAGCTCGCCTCCGGCTGATCGGCCCAGTCCGCGATCACGCACGAAAAGGCTTGCGTCTTTCCTTTTTCGATGGCTGAAAAGATGTCGGAACAGACTTCAACGCGGATCCCTGTACTATCGCAGGCCGTCTCCATGGCGGCGTTCGTCTCGGTGTTTTTTGAAAACAATAGGGCGCGGAAAGCCATTCCGGCAACAGCTTATCGGGATTTTCGTCACCGTGACAGGTAACCAGTGGGTAGTCCACCCATGGAATCTGGCCATCCCTATGCAGCTACACGATTCCCTAATGAAAGCAGCGGTGACTTTCGTAACCGGGCGCCGGATCCTGAACTGAAAATGTCAAATCTCCGCACACTCGCCCGATAACTCATGGCACTGCATCTCCTGGCGGTCCCGCATTTCTTGCTGCCGTTCCTGCATCTTCTGCTGAAAATGCTGCAGCTCCTTATCTAAGTCTTTCAAGTCCATGTCTCTCGAGCGCAATGCCCGCTGCGCTTTCCGCATGGTGGAGGGACCCACGCGGGCGAGTACCTCTCCGGCGGTTTTAAGCGCCTGCTCGGTCGCTGCATTGAAAGTCTCTGCGCTGAACTCGGGACAGTCAAAGCTGTCTTCCTGCAGGCTGCCGGAGTCCTTCTTTGCGGGAAGAGGCAACGTCAGAGTCTGCTCTTTCTTCTCGCGCATCACCGTCACGGACGCCGAGCTGCCCGACGACGACCGCAGGGCATGCGTGAAGTCAGACGCATCGTGCACCGCCTGATTGTCGACCTTGACGACCACGTCTCCGGCACGGAATCCGGCCTTTTCCCCGCGACTGCCTTTTTCCACCGAGCGCACCAACACGCCGTTGCCGCCCTTGACCCCAAAGAACTCTCCCAGTTGCGGAGTGATGTTTTCCACCATCAGCCCACTGCGCGCCGACGAGTGAACGATGACCACCGAGACGGGTACTTCGAAGTCCGGCAAGTCCGGCATCTTGGGCATCTGCGGCATCTCGAACTTACCGTTCTGACCCCACCCCGTCGACTTGTGCCGGTCGGCGAGTTGCACCTTGATTGTCAGTGGTTGACCGTCACGGCTGATGCCGAGATTCACGACGCGGCCTGGCGGCGTTTCCTTAATCATCCGGCGCAATTGGGCGGCACTCTCTACCGCGGTACCGTTGAGGCTTACGATGACGTCGTGCTCGTGCAGGCCGGCTTTTCCGGCGGGAGCGTCCTGATCGACCATGGTGACCTCCGCACCGTGCTCTTCCTTGAGCTTTAATTCTCCCAGCCGCTCCGGTGAAACGTCGGCGATGTCCACTCCGAGATAGGAAGACCCGCCGCCCTCCTCTACGTCGAAGCTCCAGTCCCAGATTGCGCCCGTGCGATCGTGGTTCGACCCGGCGTTCAGCTCCGCTGGTTGCGCGCTGGCGACCAGCGTAAAAAGAAACGTGCAAAGCAGGAAACGATGGATCATAGGACCCTCCTGAATAGAGTCGTTGGTCGTTAGTCGTTGGTCGTTGGCAAACTTTCGCAGTCGGCAGCGAATGCCGAACGACTAACGACCGCCGACTGTTTTTCCGCTAGCGACTGACGCGGCGGAAGTTGACATTCCCGGAATTCGTTCGGACCTTCAGCACCGGTCCGCCCCCATTGAGTTGACCTTCAGCAGTCACTGTTTTCGGGCCATACGGTCCACCTTCACTGGACACGCGAATATCGGAGAAGTCGCTGTGGATGGTGTGGCCATTGGCCATTTCGATCTCCGCTCGAATGGAGATCGCCAGGTCATTCGCAAGATAGACGGTGATGTCGCCGGCCGAGGTTTCAAGCGTGGAATTGTTGGGACCGCCAGCGGCGGCCGACGAAAGCAATTTCACGATGATTCCGCCGGCCGACGTTTCCGCCTGCACCGACGTGGCTCCGTCCAATTGAATACTGCCTCCGCCCGTCTCGGCACGCACACGCCCTTTCGCGGAAGCCAGCCGGATGCTGCCGGCACCGGTTTCAATTTCCGCCGGGCCTCCGATCTCGCCCAGGTCCACGCTCCCGCCACCGGTCGTAGCTTTCACGTGCCCGCTGCACTTATCCACGCGAATGCTGCCTCCGCCCGTCTCCAGCACCGCGCCTTGCAGACCGGAAAGAACGACTACGCTTCCCCCTCCACTCTCCGCCTTGATCTCGCCCTTGGCGGATGCCACCTTGATATTTCCTCCGCCCGTCTGCAGAGTCACGTTGCCTTCCACGCTGCCAACCTCAATCGTGCCGCCGCCGGTTTCCACCGTCACCTCGCCGCCGATATCATCCAGATGAATACTTCCACCGCCGCTCGCGAGGTCGACACGTCCGGCAATCCCGGCCGCGTTTACGCTGCCGCCCCCGGTCTCGATCCTGGCGGACTGCAAGCTCCGCGGCACATTGATGACAAACTCATCGGCGCACTTGGAATCCCGCCGGCTCGACTCGGCCACGATCCACGCCGTGTCTCCCTTTACTGACGTGTTGATCTTGTAAGACTCGAATTCGTGACGCGCCTTCGGTTCTGAAGATGTATAAGCCTTACGATGAATGACGTATGTGACCCCCGCTTGCGATCCACCCTGAACCTTTACCGACCCTGCGGCCAGTTTCACCCGCAGATTCTTCGCCGCACCCAGGTCTCCAGTCATTTCCTGGACCCAGTTGCTGCCTTCGCGATACACGCGAGCTTCCTGGCAGAGAGCCAGAGATTCCAGCACCGCCAGCAAAACTCCGACGCTGACGAATTTTATTAAGTGCTTCAATGAATGTCCTCCTAGTACAGTCGTTAGTCGTTGGTCGTTGGTCGTTGGTCGTTGGTCGTTAGTCGTTGGTCGTTAGTCGTTAGTCGTTGGTCGTTAGTCCTTGGTCGTTAGCAAACAACTGCAGTCCACGACGAACTCCGAACGACTACCGACCAACGACTGCTTCTCAGTCCATTTCCGGCATCTGCGCCAGCATGGTACGAGCCTGTGAGCGGATCGAGACGTTCTGATCCGTCTGCGACACCCTGGTTAGCACGGATCGCACATTGCTATCTGTTTTCATCGGCTCTACCAGTCGCAAGGCCAGCATCCGAACGCCTGAGTTCGTGTCGCTGACCAGCGCTCGCAAAACTCCGCCCCGCACTCGCGCATCCTGCCGTACAAAGCCACTCAGCCCATCCAGCGCCTTCAAACGCACACCGGGATTCGAATCGTTCTCCAACGCATACATCAGCGCTTCCCGCACTCGCGAATCTTCGGACGCCTGCGTCAGCACATCCACCGAGTCCATGCGCACTCCCGAGTTGTAGTTGTTGCGCGCCGCAAACAACAGCAATTGCTGGATGCGCTGGTCGTTCAGCGAGCCTTGCGCTTCCTGGGTCAAAACCGTGTCGTACTTGATGCTTACCTGATTCGATCCCGGCTCCTGGGTCACCGACCGGATGCCCGCAATGGCAGACGACTCCAGCGGCTGATTGAGCGGCGGATTGCCCGATCCGAGCGAGCCCGTTACCACGCCTTCCCCGCCACGTGCGGAGAGAAAGTTATAAGTCGCGCCCATGCCTCCGGCAAATCCGACGATGAAAATCATTGCCGTCAGTGCCGGCGACATACGAATCTGGCGCAGCCACGTCGCGGGCTCGAGGATCAGCCGATGCCAGAGCCCTCCCTGTTGCGTCGTTTCCAGCGCTTCCTGCAGGCGCATCCGCGATGCCGCCAGCAGGTTCGGAGTGGGCTCCGCCACCGGCATTTCTGAAAGGGTCGCGTGGAACTTGCGCGCCGCCTTCAACTCGATGGCGCATTCCGGACACCGCCCCAGGTGCTGCTCTATCTCGTAGCGAGCGTCGTCCTCGAGCTCGTTGTACACGTAGAACAAGATATTTTGCCGCACCCAATCACACTTCATTTTCGTATCCCTTCGCGGGAGGTTGTAAGCGGCCGATTCCTTGCCGCCGCTGTTGTAGCTTCGAGCCACGAGCTTCGAGCTTCGGGCAAACCGGCTGCTCGCGGCTCGTAGCTCCCTCTCATCGCATCTCCGCCAGCGCGACGCGCAACTTTTGTGTCGCGCGAAACAACGTATTCTTCGCCGTCTCTTCCGTCGTATTCAGCATCTCGCCCACCGT
>CABDXP010000398.1_pt1 | contig 9581 bp, 10 predicted proteins | sample 3421331 | NCBI WGS metagenome assembly CABDXP01 (sample SAMEA5534335, study PRJEB31848) | metagenome | biome: tundra; feature: field; material: soil | place: USA | collected 2013-05 | depth 0.15 m | reverse complement strand
CTTTGCCTCCGGGGTAAGGGATTGCGGGCGTATCTTGGATTGTCATTGCGGGGCTGACCGGAGGCAAAGTGCTAATTGATGTTCACGCTGTGGCAGCGCGGTCGAACGTCATTGTGTAATCTGGGTTGTTCATGTCCCTGACCTCAAGCGGGTCTCGTATTCGATGGTTTCCGCCAAAGTGACCGCGTGCACCGCGTCGGCAAGGGACAACCTGTCGTGCAACGCCGCGCTGGTCACCTTGTCAAAGTGGTCGTCACAAAAGCTGAACGATCCCATGTCGTCTTCGATTGACCCCGTAGCAGGGTTCTCACAGCGGTTCAATGCACATTTTTCTGTCATACTTTTCTCCTTGATTCACCCACAACTTCGCCGCCAACTCCAGCCTGCTGTGGTCCCAGCATCCAGCGCATTGTCCACCGCTGTGGGGTCTTAAAACACTGCAGTCTCGGTTAGACCAATCCGTTTCGCCAAGTCTGGATGTCGCTTCAGGAGCGCCCAGAAATTCTTCCGCGCACGCATTGCTGGGTAGCCCTTACTGCTGCGGAACTTCCCCTTCACATCAAATCCTGATCCAAGTCCACTTCTGGCTGGGTAAGCACCATTGGGGGCTCAGCCATGATCGCGCCAGTGGAGAACTCGCTGGACATCGCAAGTTGACAGGGTTTCACGATCAAAAGCCCTTCCTCCGTCATCCTGTGGTCTACTCCGTTGTAAGCGGATGTCAGCAACTCAACAAAACGAAATTGGCTCTGCGGAGTCCGCAGCACACGGCGCAGTTTCGGGAAGACTTTGGCACAGAGCTTCTCGATTTCATCTTCGGTTGGTTCAGAAATTGACTCACTGAGGCAATTTGCGTGTGGGTGGAGAGATTGCTCGTACTTCAATGCGAGCCGATCAGCAGTTGCCCGAGGGATTGCCCGTTCCTTCAGCCACGCACTCCATTGTCCATTCCGACCCGGCCGTGCGAGCAATTCCTTCATCTGGTGAAGGAGTTTGCCAAGTTTATTGCGGAGAGCGCGGAACTGTTCCGTCTCGTGCTTAATCGATGTCTGATGACTCTCGTGTACTTGCCAAAGCTCCACGATCTCGTTAGTCAAGATGCCTTCATCTGACGAGGGGCTTTCTGGCTGGGAGATTTCTGGGACTAGGGAGTCTACAAGGATTGGGTCCTGAATCTGCTCTGTCGTTTCCATCATGAATTGCCTCACTGCTCGAATTGAGATACGGAACAAATCGCACGCCCTTGGGCACGAGTTGCTCCTGTATAGGCAATTGAAATTGCACAAACGTGGCAATTGGCGAATCAGAGTCGGGCGAGGTGTAGGCTCAATCTGGTAATGCTCGTTTTTCCGGTGGTCCTTGGAAGGACGCTATTGTTGCATGGTCTACGATTCGCGATTTCGGTGAACGAGCCAGCAGCAAGATCGCATGAGTAAAATACAGCCGGCGCTGCGCCACATACGGCGGGCGCTATCGCCATCCCGGCGCTTTAGGAGAAATCTTATCCATCCTCCACCTTTCCACTCTCTTAAATAACTAACCTCAGAACTCGCAGTGCACACTGTGTTCCGCGATCTGGCGCTGGAACTCCTCGCCGACTAATTCGAACCCGTCGCCTCTCGTCGCGCGTTCCCCCTTCTCCCCGCGCGTACACTCCGTATAGCGCCCGGGGAACCTGATTTCCCTCACCTCGCAGTAGTTCAGGCCTTTGCCTCCGGTTTCATCTTCATGCCGCAATCAGCCATCGGCGACGCAGTCGCGCCAGCGATGGATCTGAGGTGACCCAAGTGACGAGGTTCCCTATCCTTTACGTATGCACTTGCTCTGAGGCTCAAGAACCTTGTTCTCTCGCGCAAAGGAGAGGAGAAAGGTCACTTGCCTCACCTTCCTTTCTATTCAGCGGCTTACTCTCACTTGCTGGTTCACTTTCGGGTGACTCAAGTGACCCAACCCTCAGCAAGCCGATCCCGGCGCCGCCGACGCCTCTTCCCTCGTGCCCCACCTGGGTCACCTGAAAGTGACTCAATTCCCGGGCCGAAGTGGGGCAACCTCCTTCACCACAGCAAGGCTGCCCTTCTGCTATGCGCGATCGCTTCACGTCGCAGCGATGGCACTTGCCCGGCGAAACGTGGACCGGATTCGCGTGGCACTTCTCGCAGAGACAAAGTTCTCCGCCGCACAGCGGCCGCGGGAATTCGATGTCATGCCCGCAGCCGAGCCCACCGCAGGATCATCTTCTGCATCTAGATCACGTCCTCCGGGTCGGCGCCGATCAGCACGGCCTGCCGGTCGGACTTGGGACCGAGATAGCTATGCGCCTTCGGAGGCTGTCGGTGTTGCCGTATTTCAATATGTTTCCTGTCATTGAGTCTCGGAATGCGTACACGGCAGCCAAGTCTCCGAACCGCGCAGGCCGACACCGCCGCACCCGAGGCATTGGCAGGCGCTGGCGAAATTGGTGGGAGTTTCGCTGGACGTGGTCAGGCGATCCGTCCAGACCACCGTCCAACAACAACGTCGGAGCAGGCGAGAGGGGCGTACAATCTTTACTGTTTTCGAAGTCAAAAAGGAAATTCCCGATTCACACAAGCAGCTTGACAGTCGCCCCCAGCGACAACAGGCTTGCGGTTTTCTTCTTGAGGAGTGATATGCCGACAAAACGCCGCCGCCGGGAGCTACCGCCGGCAGATGCCTGTGCCGATGTTGAACGCGAAGGACACGAGTTGCCGCAATCAGGCTCAAACGTTGGCGAAGGGTCTGTTCCAGGTGAGCTCCATTTCTTTGACTATCTTGATTCGCTCACGGCGGAGCAGTGGGGGGATCGGATCATTTACATCTACCGGCAGGATCCGCCGGCCCACAATCCCGGGAACGGCCATTACATCGAAAAGGTCCCGCACGCGATCGATGAAGAGTACATTACAGCTCGTCACGGCGGAGGGCGGTACCTGGTGTTCGTGAAAAACGTCCGCACGAAAGGTCGCGAGCGCAGCCAAATCGTCGTCATCGAAGGTGCGGATGCCGGGCCTGGCTATGATGAAGGCACGATCGCGGACGTGATTACAGAGGTGATCACCGTTGTCCAGTCGCAGAAGGTTCCCGCGGAAGAAGCGATCAAAGCCGCAATGGAGACTCTCGGCGCCGTGCAGAAAACTGCTCTGGACGTGGTGTTGAACGCGGCGACAGCACAGGCCGAAGTCGTGCACGAGCTGCTGTTCGGCCAAATCGACGGCAGCCGGGCGCTGGGATCGGAGCTCGGCGGTCTACTGTTCGAAGCGGTGGAGCGTGGCCCGGAGATTATCAACTCGTTCGCTACCGGACTCACGCAGGTCTTGAGCTCGGCAGAGGCAGTCCTGAGCGGACCGCTGCGGCAGTCGATACCGCCGGCCGCCCCAGTCCGACCCCCGCAAGAATCCCAACCCACGGCGGTCCCCGATGGCGCGCTTCCGCAGCCGGCGCCGGAACCGCAGCAGCTGACGGAGTCCCAACTGCTAAACGCAATTCTCCTCGCGATCGCAGACGGGTATTCGGCCGGCCAGACTGGCAACGCCGTCTCCGGCAGCATCCGTGTACTCTATCCTGCCGCCGTTCCAACCATGCAAAAGTATCTGGCAATGGATGACTTTTTGGTGCTCATGTGGATGCGCCAGCAGCCCGCGATGGCCGAGATTGCGAAGGATACAGGATTCGCACAGTTTTACGCTGAGCTAAAAGTGGGCATCATGAAGAAATACGATTCACGCGTTTACACAGGGCCGGGGGATAGAGTAAGAAGTTTCATGTCGGCCAACCAGAAATTTCCCCGGACAAAGCCGTAAATTCCAAGAGGAGATACATCGGCGAGCAGTAAGCCTCAGATGACTTGTGAACGTCAGAGCAAGTACACGGTTGACGGGTTGACGAACGTCCAGATTGCGCCAGCAATTCTCAATGAGTGATAACGCCTGTTCTCAACAGCTACTTCGGCCTGGACAGTGGCACCTACTTTCGAGGCGGCGGGAGCACACAGAAGGAGAAGCGATTCTCTCTGAACCGATCCGTCTGCTGAATCGCGGGTCCGAGGCAGTTGGCCTGTCATTAGCATCCATGGGCATTGGGTGCAGTGATTTGAAATAGCTGCACTCGTTTGTTTTGCGTGTCTACCACGTACAGGCAATGCCCCGAGTCCACCCAAATGCCTGATATCCCATTAAACTGCGCGGGTTCCGTCCCCCTTTGCCCGAACTCATAGAGTAACTTCCCATCGTGGTTAAAGACTTGGAGGCGGTTGAGCGCTGAATCACTTACGTATATGTTCCTGTCGTTGTCCATCGCTAGACCAGCACGGTTACCGATATCTGGCAGCCTGATCTCCTTGAGGAAATGTCCGCTGACATCTAATATCTGCGCCCTAGAATTCCCCGAATCCAGCACAGCTATTTCGGTCCCAGCAGCGACAACCTGCGTCGGATAGCTGAACTCCCCTGGTCTCGTCCCACCGCCACGAGTGCCAAAGTGGGTCAGGACATGACCCTTCTTATCGAGCACGATAAGCATGTGGCGGGTTGTGTCGCAAACGTATATGTGCTGTGTGGCCGCGTCCACCGCTATTCCCTGAGGAGAGTCGAAGTAAGACTCGCGTCCTCGGGATTTCTTCAAATAGTGAATGAACTTGCCTCTCGCATCATAGACCAGGACCGTATGCAGGCCGCTATCGCTCACATATACATTGCCTTCGTGGTCAGCGGCGACACCCAAGGGAAAGCGCAGGCGATCGCCCCCTCGGAGAAGCGAATATTTCGAATCAACGAAGTCGAAAACATGCACCGCTCCAGCCCTGACGTCCGTAATGAAAATGCGATGGTTGGAATCTGTCGTCACACTGTACGGCTGCTGCAGGGCGTCGATGGGGAGCTCTGCGTCCTTGGGACCGGCGACTATATCAAGTGCTCGATTCACAACGGGGTGCTCCCGCTTGACATCCTGGGCAGAGGAAAACTGGCGTACAAAACTCAGGTGTTCAGACGGTTCGTTGTCCAGGTTCTCAGACCAGGCGTTCGTAGGCGCACACCCGGGCATTAGGGCTACCACGAGCCCGAGCGCGAAAGCGATAGCTTGATAGATGCGCATACAAGACCATCGCTACCCATCATAACGGAGAACCACGAGACCGATCCTTTCCTGTCCCAAAGATCGCCATCTCACCAACTACGGGTTCTTGAGTGTAATTGATTCCATAACAATGTCGGCCCCCACGCCCGAGTAAAGTTGGTGGTGCTGAACCAACCAAAGGCTCGGGAGAAAAGGAGCCGACAAGTCGCAGGGCGCTCAGTTCACGGTCGTCCCACCGCAACATTTTCTTGTATTTCTTCCCGGAGCCGCACGGGCACGGGCCCCGACAGCCCTCGTCCGGTTGCCAACCATCGCTCCGGGTCGGATAAGCACGAATAGCCCAATCAATGAGCATGGCGATGTTTCGCCACCCAAACTATTCTCGCCGAGGCATCAAGACAGACCGCCGACGATCTTGCGGTACTCGGTTTCGGTGAAAGCCTTAAGGGTTTCCGTGGTCACATTGCCGAGTGCCCCCACCGACAGGGCGAAATTGGCCCCGGCTTCATCGTTGGGAAATTCAGAGATCAACACAGCGTCATACTGCCCCATGGTCAAATACCAAGCGTGAACCTTTCCGCCAGCCTTCTCGGCAGCCTTTTTCGCAGCATCCAGTCGTGCCGGGCTTTCTTTGATTTTCGCGATTCCTTGCTGGGTGTAGCGGAGCAGCATTACAAAGTGCGGCATACGGGGCCGCCTCCCGATTCAGGGTCAACACATTATGCACCGACAAACGCGGGAGTCAAGTCTAGGCACGGCATGGTGATCGCTCCCGTATGCAAATACTCATTGGTGCGGACGCCGAGCAGGTGAACAAGATTGTTTAAAATGATCGATCCCCACGCGCAAGGCGACAACGCCATGCAGAAAATATCAAAGAAAGATTGCGTCGAGGCAGCGAACCCCTCGCTTGCCAGAAGAACGCGGTTTCAACTTTTAGCCCAGAGGGGGATCGAGCGCAAATACGGCCACACTGTCGATTCGCTCTGCGGTAATCCGCTCTGCATCTGCGATGAGCACGTGATTTATCGTCCATGGAAGGCGTTGACCAAACCTACCAAGTGGGGCGAATACGCCGAAAAATTGGCGGCGCTGAAGGTCGGCAAGTCGTTTGAGATCGCCGATTACTCGCATAGCCAGCCTGAGATTTCCAACCTGCGCGCCAGCCACTGGCGGTCTGGCAGCAACCCTGCCAACGTGAGTCGCGATTTTGTGAAGGCTGACGCTGGTAGCCAGCCCCGGCCATAGGGTTACCGTGTTGGTGGCATTAGCCTCGACCGGCGGAACGCCGATAAACAACCTGATCGGGAAGGAGATGAAACTGTCGCCGCCCGCCCGCGCCGCGCGCAGACTCGATGCGGGTTAGACGTAGCGCCGGTCTCTGACCGGCGGCGCTACGCTGCATCCTTCTGCCGGTCCTGGGATGATATTTCGTGATTGGCGAGATCCTCGAGCGCCCGCACCATCGCCGAGTGGTCCCAACCGGAGCCGCCGTGCGCGGCGCAGGCGTTGAACAGCTCCTGGCAAGTCGCCGTATTCGGCAGGCTCATTTTCAGCGAGCGTGCGCCGGAGAGCGCCAGGTTCAGGTCCTTCTGGTGCAGCTCGATGCGGAAGCCGGGATCGAAGGTGCGGTTGATCATGCGCTCGCCGTGCACCTCGAGGATGCGCGACGAGGCGAAGCCGCCCATCAGCGCCTTGCGCACCATGGCAGGATCGGCGCCAGCTTTGGACGCGAACAGCAGCGCCTCGCCCACGGCTTCGATCGTGAGCGCCACGATGATCTGGTTGGCGACTTTGGCGGTCTGGCCGTCGCCATTTCCGCCGACCAGCGTGATGTTCTTGCCCATCAGCTCGAACAGCGGCTTGACGCGGGCGAATGCCGTCTCGCTGCCACCCACCATGATGGTCAGCGTGGCCTGCTTGGCACCGACTTCGCCGCCGGAGACAGGCGCGTCGACATAGTCGCAGCCGAGCTCCTTGATGCGCCGCGCGAAGTCCTTGGTGGCGATCGGAGAGATTGAGCTCATGTCCACGACGGTCTTGCCGGGCGCGACGCCTTGCGCGACGCCATCGGGACCGAAGATCGCAGCCTCGACGTCGGGTGTGTCCGGCACCATGGTGATGATGACGTCACCCTGAGCTGCCGCCTCTTTGTTGGAACGGCAAGCGTGGCCGCCTTTTTCCAGCAAGTTCTGCGGGACCGGTTTGAGGTCGTGAAGGTACAGGTCATGGCCGCCTTCGAGAAGGTGTGCGGCCATGGGGCGACCCATAATACCCAATCCGATGAATGCGATTTTCATGAGCTTCTCCTTCTTGATCGAGATTTCCTTCTTAACCTCAAGAACGGGTAGCATTGTACGCGTTTTTCCTCCTGTGCGCTGCTTGAACCAAGTTCCATCTGGGCCACTCCCAAAGGTTCGCGACCAGACACCAGCTGTGCCGGTTCCGGGGGAATCAGTTGGAAGCCACGCGCTCGCGCTTCAGCTCGGAACTTTGCTTTTTGATGCTTGTGAAGCGGAGTTGATCCGCGGCAAAGTGGCTATCATCGAATTCCTGATGCGTAGTCACCAAGTGAAAAATGATGCCTGCCAATTTGTGGGCCGCCGCTGTAATGGCCTTCGGTGCGCCCAGCTTTGCGCGGAATGCGGCGGTAGAAGTCGCCCCGCGCGGATTTGCTGTGATGCGGGGACTGAGCCGCCATTCGCAGAGCGGTCGAGGCGCGGCAGTTCACCTTGCGTGTTCCCACCCACAGAACCCTTTCTCCACTGAGCTGGTTATCCGGGCATAAGCCATCCAAGAGGCACAAGCGGAAGCACTGCCGAACTTGCTAAAGTCCGGACCGATCTCTCCGAAAAGGGTTTGCGCGGTGCCGGTGCGGATTCCCGGGACTCGGGTGAGATCCACGCCAAAGGTTCTTTCGCCACGTCGTCGGGCAGAAACTTGAGGGCGACGAAACGGCCGAGTTTCAAATCCTCGGCCTTGTAGACCACGCCCATACCACCGCCTCCCAGCTTCTCGACGATGCGGTAATGCGAGATGGTTGTCTGGCGAACAAACGGCGCAAGCTGGGTGAAGTCGAGGGGTGGCGCGACGGTTTAGGTGAAGCCTAGCCGAGACCGGCCCTTTCGTTTGCCGGTGCCTCAATAACCTCGCCCTGCCACGTTTCCACACCCCCGCTTATCGAACTGGACAGGCGCAGTTAACGCATCCAGCTCTCGGAGAAAGATTCACGCCGTCGCCCACGGAAAGCTGGCGGTCCGCGCAGTAAGGCGAACCAAGCCAAACCTCTGATGCAAAGCCTTCTGGGGAAACCGCGTGTTCCCCCCGGCCCGCTCTTTGTGTTTGACACACAGCCACTGGCGAAGCCGCCGGCACGTATGTTGCTCCACGGCTCGGTAGGCTTGGCTGACCGGCCCCAGACAGAAGTAGTTCGCCCAACCATTAATCTTCCGGTTGAGCGCTGCTACCAGCGTTGCCGCATCCTGCTGGGTTTGACTCCGCCGGGTCGTCTCGCTGATCGACTTACACAAACGCTGCACTCGTTTCTTGGAAGGAGTGGTGCCCCAATAGGTCCGCCCCGTCTTCGGCGAGTAGCATCGACCAAACGTGTACCCGAGAAAATCAAACTTCTCTTCTGGCAGTCGACAGACCCGCGTCTTACTTTCGTTCACCGTCAACTTCAGCCGCGACATCATGTTCCGCATCAAGTCCAGTGCCTCATCGGCTCCGGCCCGACAGCAGATCACGAGATCGTCGGCATAATTAATGATGTACGCTTTCAGACGCTTCTCGTGCCCCAGTTTCTTCCACCCGAGCACGAACCGACGCATGTATAAATTGCTGAGCAGCGGGCTGATCGGAGCCCCTTGCGGCGTGCCTCGACCTTCGTCCCGATTGCGCATACTCCGATGTTTGTTTCCGTGCTCGTCGGTTTCTTCCACCGGAGCTTCCAGCCACATCTTGATCAGATGCAGCATGGCTCCGTCCACTACCCGACGGGCAACCGACTTAAGAAGCTCGGAATGCGGAATACTATCGAAGTAGCTGCTGAGATCTGCGTCAACAATTTCTTGATGGCCAGCGTAGATCAGCTTGTGGACTCGTTTCACCGCGTCCAACGCGCTGCGGTCTCGCCGATAGGCGTATTGTTCCGGCTGCAGATCGGCCTCGAAAATAGGTTCGAGGACCAACCCTGCTGCCATTTCCGCCGTCCGATCCCGGATAGCGGGTACTCCTAACGGCCGCTGCTTCCCGTCCGGCTTGGGTATATAAACCCGCCGCACGGGCAGTGGTTGATAGGTTCGACTCTTCAGCTCTTGCGCCAGTTCGTCCAACCATCGCTCGACTCCATACGCTTCGATGTCCTCAAACCTCTGACCATCCACTCCTGCTGCTCCACCGTTGGCTCGGCAGCATTCATAGGCGTAGGTCAGAACGTCCTTCCGGTACACCTTGTCGTACAGGGCATAGAAACGAAAGCTGGGCGATTC
>CABDXP010000395.1_pt1 | contig 9585 bp, 7 predicted proteins | sample 3421331 | NCBI WGS metagenome assembly CABDXP01 (sample SAMEA5534335, study PRJEB31848) | metagenome | biome: tundra; feature: field; material: soil | place: USA | collected 2013-05 | depth 0.15 m | reverse complement strand
AAGAAGGTCGGTTACATCATGAATGCCTTCCAGTCCCAGCACGCCAAACCCTGGTTTCAACAGGACACGTTTCTTTCCCTCATGCGGTTGCGCGGGATGGAATGCAATGCTCCCAGCGGCTACGCCGAAGCTTTCTACTGCCGCAAGCTGGTGCTGTGAGTTTGAGGAAGAGGAGATGACGAGCGATTCCATTGCCGAGCTCTGGCGCTACCGCGAATTGCTGTATTTCTTCGCGTGGCGCGAGGTTAAGGTACGCTATCGGCAAGCGGCCTTCGGCGTGGCGTGGGCGGTGATCCAGCCGCTGTTCGCCATGATCATCTTCACGCTGCTCTTCGGCAAGCTGGCCCGCGTGCCCAGCGAGGGCATCCCCTATCCGATTTTTTGTTACAGCGCGCTGCTGCCTTGGACATACTTCTCCACCGTGTTGGTGCTGGCGAGCAACAGCCTGGTCAACAACGACTCACTCCTCACAAAGGTGTATTTCCCCCGCGTGCTTCTGCCCGCTGGGACAGTGCTGGCTGGTCTAGTGGACCTCGTGATCGGGTCGTTCCTGCTGGTGGGGCTGATGATTTACTACCACGTGCGGACAAGTTGGGCACTGCTGCTCTGCCCCCTGGTCATTTTGGTCACGATGCTCTTGACCATGGGAGTGAGCATGGTCATGGCAGCGGCGAACGTGCGCTACCGTGATGTCAGGCACGCAGTTCCATTCTTGCTTCAAATCTGGATGTTTGCAACCCCCATCATTTATCCAGTCTCGATGATTCCGCAGCGGTTTCGGCCCATTCTGGCGCTAAACCCATGCTGGGGAATGGTAAACGCCTTCCGGGCTTGTGTGTTTCCGGGCCTGCCGTTCGACTTCAGGCTAATCGGGACTTCGATTGGAGTGGCTTTTGTCGTGTTCCTCGGCGGTGCTTATTACTTTTACAAAGCGGAGAAGAGTTTCGCGGATGTGATTTGACCGGAGAGATTGAAGATTCGCCCATGAGCGCCGTAATCACCGTAGAACAGCTTTCGAAGCAGTATCAGATTGGCCATGCCAATCACGCCACGACACTGCGTGAAGCGCTGGCCGACCTGATGAAATTGTCGTTTCTCCGTAACCGATCGCAGGAGGAGACGATCTGGGCGCTGCGAGACGTTTCCTTTTCCATCGAGCGCGGCGAAACGGTAGGCATTATCGGGCGAAACGGGGCGGGGAAGAGCACCCTCCTGAAAATTCTCTCCAAGATCACCTATCCCACATCCGGGGGGATCAAGGTGAGCGGAAGGGTAGCAGCGCTGCTGGAAGTCGGCACCGGCTTTCACCAGGAACTGACCGGCCGGGAAAACATCTATATGAACGGTTCGATCCTCGGCATGCGCAAGAAAGAAGTAGACCGCAAAATGGATGCGATCGTCGAGTTCTCCGGTGTGGAGAAATTTCTCGATATGCCGATCAAACGGTATTCCTCGGGAATGCGGCTGCGCCTGGGTTTTTCAGTGGCTGCGCACCTCGATCCCGACATTCTGATTGTGGACGAAGTGCTGGCGGTCGGCGACGCCGCCTTCCAGAAGAAATGCCTCAATACCATGGAAAACCTGCGCGCCGGGGCGCGCACGGTGCTGTTCGTGTCACACAATCTGGCGGCGGTCGAAAATTTGTGCCGCCGCTGCATCTGGATTGACGGTGGCCAGGTTCGCATGGACGGCGAGACCCGCGGCGTAATCAAAGCTTACATGGGTAGCACGGCGGGCAGCGCAGCCGCTCACGTGGATCTCGATAACGTAGAGAATCGAAGGGGGAACGGAAAGATCCAATTTCATGGCGTAGAGTTCTTATCGCCGGAAGGGACCGCGCAGCGAGTCATTCGCGCCGGTGATCCGGTCGTAATGCGATTTCACTATCTAGTCGGCGAGCCGATTTCGCATCCTAGCCTTGGTTTTCGCATGTACACCGACATGGGGACTCTGGTAACCGAAACCAGCACGTGGCATCACGGCATTAACATACCTTTGTTGGAAACGGGGGAAGGATACATAGAACTGGAAATCGACTGCCTCAATCTGTTGCCGGCGAGGTATACGCTTTCCCTGTGGGCGACTGACGACGGTGGCACAGTCGTCTACGACAATGTCGAATGCGGTGTGACGCTCGAAGTAGAGACGGCAAACATATACCAATCAGGCAAGGACCTCGACAGCCGCTGCGGTATTGTATTCTTCCCTCAAAAATGGAACTTGTCAGGCACTTTACGCGCCGGTCGGGACTCTGCAAGGCACACGAGCCAGTGTGACCCGTTACCCCGGTGACCGGCGCAAGCGATTCCCATACCAATGCACGCGTCATCTTTACCCTTGGTTAGCGTCGTGACTCCCGCATACAACGAAGAGAAGTATCTTGGCGAATGCATCGAGAGCGTCCTGGCGCAAAGCTACTCAAATTGGGATTACACGATCGTCGACAACGCTAGCACCGATGGAACGCAGGCCATTGCCCGGAAGTATGCCACGAGGGATCCTCGGATCCGCGTCATCAGTAACAGCACTCTGATTCCCGCGGTAGCCAACTTCAACTGCGCGCTGCGCCAGATTTCATCGGGGAGCAAGTACTGCAAGATGGTGCTGGCGGACGACTGGATTTTCCCAGAGTGTTTAGAGCGTATGGTAGCTGTCATGGAAGCGCATCCCTCCGTCGGAATCGTGGGTGCTTACGGGCAGACGGGCCAAGGGGTTCTTTGGGCGGGGTTACCCTATGACAGCAAGATTGTTTCGGGCCGCGAAGTTTGTCGGCAAAGGCTGTTAGGCGGACCCTATGTATTTGGCTCGCAGACTTCGGTCTTGTTTCGATCTGACTTGGTACGGAGTCGTGATCCTTTCTACAACGAGTCGAATCTGCACGCCGCCGACAGTGAAGCTTGTTTCGAATTGCTCAAAGGATCCGACTTCGGTTTTGTCTATCAGGTTCTTACCTTTTCGAGAGAACGGGACGGCTCGCTACTGCAAGCCTCGAAAGAACTCAACGCATCAGCCGCTGACAGACTACACGAATTAGTCGCCTACGGGCCATACTATTTGACCGCAGACGAACATGCTGAGTGCCTGGATACAACCCTATCGAAATACTATGATTTTCTTGCCACAAGTCTTCTGCAACGGCGGGGCAAAGGTTTTTGGGATTATCACCAGGCCAGACTAAAAGCGGATGGAATCGGATTCAGCTATGTGTGGCTTGCAGGTGCGGTGAGCCGGAAGATTTTGGACCGATTTCGTGTTCCAAAGAGAGAAAGCCGGCAGTGGGGGTTGTAGGCCTCGCACGCAACGGGCCCGTTTGCAGCTTTTGCTCGATGCGGCAGAGACCGTGAAGAGTGCAATGCATAAAGAAGAGGAGCAAGGTAACTGTCACGTGTTGAACTTGAAGGTCGGCGACTGGATTGAAGTCCGAAGTCAAGAGGAAATCCTAGCGACGCTGGACCAGGACGGCCGCCTGGAGCACCTCCCATTCATGCCAGAGATGCTGCAATATTGCGGGCAGAGATTCCGGGTTTTCAAGCGCGCCGATAAGACTTGCGATTACATCCTGAGTTGGAGCATTCGTCGGATGAAGGACGCTGTCCACCTGGAAGGCATAAGGTGTGATGGCACGGGGCACGATGGGTGCCAGGCGGGCTGTCTGATCTTTTGGAAGGAAGCGTGGCTCAAGCGTACGGGAAATAGTAACGATGTTGTGCCCGCTGAAAGTTTGCGGCGAGCTGTGGCATCACCGACAAGTGCTGGACTGTGTACCGTTGAGAGTCTTCTGGCAGCGAGCCATGCGAAGAATGCAGAAGGAGAAACCGTCTATACCTGCCAAGCAACAGATGTGCCCAAGTTCACCACCCATATGAGCTTTTGGGATCCGCGCCAATATATTCGCGACCTGCGTTCCGGAAATCTTAAGAGCGGTCTCGAAGGCAATTCACGGGGGCACCGAGCGCTCGAATTCATTCTTGCCATCACGCGCTTAGTGCAGGCGTCAATCATCGGGTTTTTCAACGAAGTGCAGGAGCGACGCAGAGGCAACCGTTATCCGTTCGTTGAAGGTACGGCAGAGAAGAGTCCCGTTGAACGACTGAACCTGCAGCCGGGAGAACTTGTCGAGGTCTGCAGCAAAGAAGAGATTATGGCAACGCTCGACAAGAGCCAGCGAAACCGAGGCCTCTGGTTCGATTCGGAAATGCTGCCGTACTGCGGTGGGATCTACCGGGTATTGCGACGAGTGCACCAAATCGTCGATGAGAAGACTGGCAAGATGGTGAACATGAAAAATCCCTGCATCGTGCTCGAGGGCGTGGTATGCAAATCTGACTTTCATCGACTCTGTCCCAGGGCAATCTACCCCTATTGGCGCGAGAATTGGCTCAAGCGCGCCGCGAACACAGCGGCCTCGGTTCCCAGTCAGGAAAATGCGGAAGTCTGCAAAGAATAGGTAGGCAAATAGATAAGTTGACTCTCTTTATCCGCAAATTATGCGAAGAGGGTTTTCCTTGCCAATGTCGAGAACAGGCGGGATGGGTGTACAATCGCTCTCGTTTTTGAACCAAAACAGGAGATTCCGGCGTATATGCCAGACATGGAACGAAACGAAAGCGATCCGCTGCCTAACTTCACCCGTCTTGCGCTGGTGCTCGCATTCTTGGTAGCGATAGATCTTGATGTCGTCCGCATCTTCTGGCGGAATCTGAATAATGATCTGACCGCGTATCTTAACCCATGGTATAGCTTCATAGTGGAACACGGGCGGTTCAACGCCTTGGGGCTGAATTTCTCTGACTACGCCCCGCCCTATCTCTATCTCCTTAGCATCGGAACTCTCGCCGGCCGTCTGGGATTAGATCCCGTAACCATCATTCGGGGCATCGCGGTCGCCGGCAATGCGGCTGCCGGCGTTCCGGTCATGTGGTTCGCAAGGGCATGCGGATGGTCGAGAGGGAGAGCAATTCTTGCCACATTGATTTTCATTGCTCTGCCAGAAATGATTGTGAATAGTCTTGTCTGGGGACAGTGCGACGCTATTTACACCCTATTCCTAATGGCCTTCGTCTACTTTGTCATTAACAAGCATGGGATGGCCGCGGCGATGATGCTAGGCGTCGCCTTTGCGTTCAAGCTGCAGACCATCTTTATCGGCCCGTTTGTTCTCTACCTACTGTTGGTCAGGGTTTTGCTCTGGCGCGAGCTCCTGCTGGTGCCTCTGACGTATCTTCTGTTGATGGTCCCGGCTGCCCTTGCGGGGCGAGGCTGGGGTGATTTGGTAACCATTTATTTGCGGCAGGCTAGCCAGTTCAAAGAGTTATCCCTAAACGCGCCTAACCCCTATTTGATAATCCAGAGGATCCTGCCTGGATCTTTTGCCATCGGGATGAGGGTTGGACTAGTGCTCGCGGTCATAGTGGCTCTGGCTCTGGTAGCGATGTTCGTCTGTCACGGACGAGAGTCCTCGCCCGAGAGACTTGTCTTGCTGGCGACACTCAGCCTAGCCGTGATGCCCTACGTTCTCCCTAAGATGCATGATCGCTATTTCTTTCCGGCCAGCGCCATGGCGTTCTTACTGGCGGTGGCTCGCCCGCGCACCTGGCCCATCGTCGCGCTGATTCAAACTGCGGATCTCTGCGCCTATACAAGGTTCTTGCTAAACTCTTCACTCTCATGGATTCACCACGGATTCCTCCTCATGACTTTTGCGATCGGCTTGTTGATCTGGCTGTTCTTCGATAAGGATGGGAACGTTTACTTTTTTCGGCTCTGAGCAGGAATTCGTAGTGAGCCAATAAAAGAGCAGGTTTCCGTTTAGCTCATCTGGGGTCAGATGCAGAGTGATTGAATAACCTTTGCTTGGACAATATTTCTGCTGCTTCGGATGAGAAAGCCGTGATTGCTTATGTCAGGCATTGCCGCACACAAACGCTTGCGGCTAAACCTGTTTTGGACGACCTCCATGTCCGGTTCCAGCAATTCAAGACGATGGGCAAAGGAAAGAAATGAGCGGCCTCTACCAGCAGGGTGCCAGAATGTTGTGGACCGGATTATTACAAATAAGGAGTGTGGAAAGTTATAATTCATCCGGTTACGGGACTTTTAGTTCACTTCCGCAAGGCTCAAGATTAATGGAACAATCACGATCTGAAGCACGGTTTTGGTCGATTTTTGCCGCAGTCACGGTTGCCGTGATTCTGGTCGCAGCCATTCGCTGGTCGCTTGCTCATCCCTATGGCATCCACTGGGATGAGGCTGAATACCTCAATAATATCTGGATTGACCTTCAGCGCCTTTACCAAGGTAACCTACATAAGCTGGGTGGCCGAATTCTTATGAGCTGGGGTAAACCCCCTGCATATCGTCTTCTCGCCCTCCCATTCCTCGCGTTATTCGGGTTCCACACAACGATGGCGCGATTGGTTTCTTTGGCAGCCTTCGGTTTGAGCTCGTGGTTTATATATCTGGCCACGCGCCGTATCGGAAGTAAGATGGCTGGCGCTTTCGCGGTTCTCATCTTTTCATTGTCTCCTGAGGTTGTGTCCGCCAGCATCTTTTTCGGCACTGATCCTCCGCTGTACTTGGCTACCTCCGCGATGCTGTATTACCTCTTCGTGCATTGGAGCGACTCATCGGAGCGGCTCAGCACCTGGATTGGTCTCGGGCTGGCAATCGGCCTTGGGTTCTGGGCGAAGGCATCGTTCGCGCTGATCGCGCTTCCTGTTCTAGCGTTTGCTCTGGTCGTGGATTATCGTAAAGACCGCAACGTTCAGAGTTTGGTGCCAATCACTAAGGCTGGAGCACTTGGAGCCTTGCTGGCCGCACCTTGGTGGCTGCTAAACGCCAGACATGCAATCGCCTACGCCCAATACGCTAGAGGATTTGTTCGAAATTCGTTGGGATCGCCGTCCCTCGTGACGTGGGGGCGGTGGCTCAACACCGTCTTCCAAGCTCTGTTGGGACACTGCGTCAGCATCTTCATATGCCTAGTCGTCATCACCTGTTTTCGAGAAGTTTTCATTAGAAGGCGGACGATTCTCGATAATCTCCAGAAAACGGCGATCGGAGCCTGCGCGTGCGCGGGAGTTCCGATTGTGCTTTCACAATTATCCGGTACAAATCATTTGCTTCGCCACATATCTCCCGCGGTCATCCCCCTGGCGATTGCGATTGGCGTGCTTTCGGACAAGGTAGGATGGGGGCGTTCGGGGGCCTCGTTTGCAGCTTCCGGCGTTCTCTTTTCCGTTCAGCTGCTGATGATTGTGTATCCAGTGGCGTCCCCTAATAAGCGTCCCGTTGATCTGGGCTTTGTCAATGGCTCACTCCCGTGGCGTGCGATGGCCCGATTCGATCAGTGGGACTGGAAACCGATTCGAGACATCAGCGATGCCTGCACCCTCGACCATCCGCAGATCTCGTACCTGGGCAACGGGAGGGTATTCAATCCGCCATCGATTCAATATCCTTGGGTTCCTTCGGCGTTTATATCCTATCCTAACGTCACCTGGCTGTGGAGGTACGAGGATGGGCCACTGGATTGGCAGAAGGTGATGGCTTCTGCTGGACAGAGCGACATTGTTATCACTGCGCCGCACTACGTTGGAGAAGTGAAATACAAAGAGGATCTCGACAATCAATACAATGCCGAGTTCGCTGGCCGTTTTTCCCAGGATCCGCGTTTCCGCGGGCCCATTCGAATTGAAATGGGACGCTTCCAACCGGTCGAGATCGACCTATTCCTGAGGAAAACGCTGGTCTGCCGTGCAGGGCAATCGTTTCCGGCGAACCGAGAAAGCGGAAAATGACGCAAGTCTTCCTTACACCTCGGCCGGATCCCAGGCTGCTATCGATTGTTATGCCTTTCTACAACGAAGAGGAGATCTTTCCTCTTCTGCGGCCGCGCCTCACGAGATTTCTCGACAACTTGCCCTATCCGTGTGAACTGCTGGCGGTAAACGATGGAAGTTCCGACCGGACCATTCAGCTGCTGGTGGAGTGGTGCCAAGCGGATTCGCGCATCAAGGTTCTGAATCTGTCGCGGAATTTCGGCCATCAGTATGCCTCGACCGCCGGGATCGATCACGCCTCTGGCGACGCTATTGTCCTGATTGACGCGGATTTGCAGGACCCTCTGGAGGTGATCCACCAGATGGTTGAAAAATACCGCGAGGGCTACGATGTCGTTTGTGGCCAGCGTGCTACTCGAGCCGGCGACGGGATTTTCAAGAAGTTCACCGCTTGGTTCTTTTATCGTTGCATGCGTATTTTCTTTTTGAAGTCGCTGCCCCCGGATGTGGGAGATTTTCGGTTAATGTCCCGGCGCTGCGTCGATAATCTCAGGGCCATGCGCGAACTCCATCGCTTCTTGCGTGGCATGGTCGCTTGGGTGGGATATCCGCAGATCTGTGTGCGTTACGAACGGCAGCCGCGCGGGGCGGGAGTAACAAAATATCCCTTTAGGAAGATGGCTCGGCTAGCCTGGACAGCGGCGGTCTCATTTTCTGCTTTGCCGCTGCGGTTGAGCTTTTTGGGGGCCGGGATGATGACGCTCGTTGCTCTTGAAGAAGCATTCCGGGCCTTGGTGGAGCACTTCTCGGGCAGGACCGTGCCTGGTTGGACCTCGCTAATGGTGGTCCTATGTTTGAGCAATGCCGCCCTTATGATTGCGGTCGGCATCCTCGGCGAGTATGTAGGCCGGATCTATGAGGAAGGCAAGGGAAGGCCGCTATACGTGGTTGCCGACGCGTGGAACGTGACGCCGAGCGAGAATCGCGAAGGGATTGCCAGTTCTCCACCTGTAGGCACTGCCCGCGCGTCCGAATCGGGGGCGCAGTTTGGACTTCACCTTTGACCCCTGCCCAATCCAGCGGGTTCTGCCGCAAGGGAGAAGACGAACTTGATATGGGCGACGCATCGGTCCGAGCGCAGTCCGATCCATCTCATGATGTGCGCCCAAGCTACATGACACCACTTTGCACCAGCCACTTTCGCCCAGACTCGCTTCTGGCTTCGAATTCTTTGGTGCATCATCTGCTCATCTTGTTTATTGCTGTGTTGGTGTGCCTTCCTTGCTTGTTAACAGGGATTCCTCCCGGCTACGATTCCCCGACGCACGTTTCTTATCAACACCACTTCAATCAGCAGTTTTGGAAGGGCGAATTCTACCCACGATGGCTCGTGGATGCCAACAAAGGGTATGGTAGTCCAACCTTTTTCATACAGTACCCGCTCCCGTACTTCATTACTGCTTTGCTTCACGGGACTGCCGTCTTTCCATCCTCCGCTTATAGAGAGGCCCGTGAACTTGGAATCTTTTGCTTCCTTGTAATCCTGGCCGCAGGCTTCGCCGCTCGTTTCTGGTTCCGTAAGCGTTTCAACTCGGCTGCTAGCACGCTCGGGGCGATTGTCTACATGGCGCTTCCGTACGTTCTCGCCTGTCTTTATACGCGAGCCGCCATTGGTGAGCTCGCCGCATTTGTTTGGATGCCTCTGATATTCGCGATGTGCGACTCGCTTGAGCCGAGACTGATCGGTGTTCTCGGTCTCCTCGTTGCCCTCTTGATAGTCAGCAATTTGCTGATTGCTTGTCTA
>CABDXP010000394.1_pt1 | contig 9597 bp, 10 predicted proteins | sample 3421331 | NCBI WGS metagenome assembly CABDXP01 (sample SAMEA5534335, study PRJEB31848) | metagenome | biome: tundra; feature: field; material: soil | place: USA | collected 2013-05 | depth 0.15 m | reverse complement strand
TTCGAATTCCACGCACGGCACCGGATGCGCGTTCGCCACCGCGCTGGCCTGCCACTTGGCAAATGGCCGCGGACTGCCCGAGGCGGTTCTTCTATCCAAAGCGTATGTCTCGGCCGCGATTGCGAACGCCCATCCGCTGGGCCACGGAGTGGGGCCATTGCATCACCTCTATCGCATGGGCCAGCAACGGCGGCAAAGCACGGGAGTGTCGGAGCGGGAGCAAGCCCATTCGCGGAACTGAGCTCGCAAAGCGGGGGCATCTGATTTCACGTAGAGACGGGGCTCGCCGCGTCTGAGACGGGGCAAGCCCCGTCTCTACAGAAGGTGTTCGCTGGAAGTCGCCGGCGGAGAAGCGAAGAACTGAGAGCTGACAGCTAAGAGCTGACAGCTACCTCTTCAGCAGGCACCCGGCGACAAAGGCGGCGACCGCCGCAAGCAGCCACTCGATCCGCCACAATTGGATTGCCTGCCAGTCGAGTACGCTCCGGGCACTGAAGAACACGCTCACAGCCAGCGCTCCCACCCCGCAGAGTACGCCAACCAGAAAAGCGATGGTGGCAGGCGTCGTGAGCCCTAGCCGCTCACCGAGCAAGGTGAGTTCAGCCAGGCCAGGGATGGAGAGGGTGCGCGCAACGCTAACGCCCAGATCGGGACGGCTGACGCCACAAACATGACAGTACTCTGAGCTGACGATGAACTCAGTTCCGCAGCGGCAGGTTGCGCTTCGTTCGTCGCTTCTTCCCCGTTTGGCGACAGCCTTGGACGCCAGCAGGGGCGCCCGCCAAAATTCCTGCTCAGTCTGATTGACTACCTCTGCCATAAAGGAGCTCTTTATTTCGACCTTTTGGGGATCGCAAGCGAATTACCAAAGCAAGTTATTGCAGAGACTACACTTACGGGTGAGCCAAAGGGGAGGGTGACCAATCCGAGGGCAAGAATTACGCTGTCCAAGCCCGAATTTCCCATTTTGCACCACTTGGCCGGGTTGCGGACGTGTCCGGCGTTGGTTCCTCGACAGCGGTCAGCTCCTGGCTACAAGTTCTCAGTTCCCGGTTCTCAGTTCTCAGTGGAGAGCCGACTTGCCTTGACTGAGAACCGGGAACCGGGAACTGTTAAACTGACTAAGCGTGCTTTTCTTCCTCTCCTGGCATCGCCCCGCTTTGACTGCCATCATGCTGCTGGTCCTTGCCCAAGTGTGTCTGGCAGCGGACCCCGCGACGTTTCGTCCCGCTGATTTCCATCCCGCCGATTTTCGTCCTCCCGACCCGCTGAACCAGGCGGCTTTCGAGCACTACTACAACCTCGACTACGACGCGGCGATTCAGGATTTCGAAAGGATCCTGGCGCGTCATCCGAACGATCCCTTTGCCGTAAATCACCTGCTCTCCGCGATTCAGGTGCGGGAGTTGTATCGCATGGGCGCGATGAACACTGGCGACTACTCGAACGACAACTTCATCGGGCTAGCGCACCGTCCCGCCGATCCGGCGCAGAAGCAACGCATCAAGCAACTGGTGGAGCAAGCCGAGAAGCTGGAAAACGCCGAACTCGCGGGCAATCCGAACAACGCAGATATGCTCTATGCCCGCGGCGTCACCCGCGGACAGTTCGCGCTTTACACCGCGCTCATCGAGCGCGCCTGGTTTTCCGCTCTGCGCAATGCGGTGGGCGCGCGCCGCGATCACGAACGGGTCCTCGAGTTGGATCCGAAGTACACCGACGCCAAGCTGGTGGTGGGGGCCCACAACTACGTGATGGGGAACCTGTCGCTGGCGGTCAAGATCGCCGTCGCGCTCGTCGGCTTGAGCGGAGACAAGGCAAAAGGACTTCAGTATCTGAACGATGCCTACCACGCCAACAGCGAAACCAGCGTGGATGCCGGAGCCGTGCTCATGGTCTTCCTGCGCCGGGAACACCGTTACGGCGAGGCTTTGCAGATCACAGGCGCGCTCGGTCCGCGGTTTCCGCGCAACTATCTTCTGCCGCTCGAGGAGGCGAACCTGCTGCGGGTGTCCGGCAAGACTGGCGAGGCCGAGGAACAGTACCGCCGGGTGTGGCAGAACGGCCGCGAGGGAAAATACAATCTGCATTACGAAATTGCGGCGCTCGGACTGGGCGACCTGCTGCGCAGCGAGAAAAAATATCCGGCTGCGGCTGCGGCGTACGAACTGGTGAGTGAGGTTACGGACGCCGATCCGGAATTGCTGCAGAAAGCGAATCTGGGAGCCGGCGAGATGTATGACCAGCTCCAGAAGCGGGACCTGGCGGTGAAGAAATACGAGGCCGTGGTGGCCACAAATTCGGGCAATGCCGAAGCCGACAAGGCTCGGAAGAGAATGAAGGACGCGTACCGGGAGTGAGGGCAGCTCTCATTTAGTCATTGAATCATTGAGGTATTGAGTCATTTGAGTCGATGATTCAATGACTCAATGTCTCAATGACTCAATCCCCTAGAAGCGGCGCGAGCCCAGACGGAACATTTTCCCTGCAATCGTCGTATCCTGGTTCAAGGGAGGCATACCCATGTACTGCAATGCTTGCGGCAAGGCCATATTCGATGACGGTCGCTTTTGCTCCTACTGCGGCAACGTGGTGGGGATTCCGCCCACGCCGAAGAAACTGATGCGCTTGCGCTATGACAGGAAGATCGCAGGCGTTTGTTCCGGGCTAGCTCAGTATCTCGATCTCGACATATCGCTGGTGCGCATCCTCTGGTTCTTCATCACGCTCGCCTGCGGAATCTTCCCGGGGCTCGTGGCCTACGTGCTCGGATGGATCATCATTCCAGAAGAACCGCTTCTATTACCGGCGGCAGCGTCGCAGCAGCCGGTAACGAGCTAGCTGTAGAGACGGGGCTTGCCCCGTCTCCCGCTGCCAGGCAGAGAACTGGCGGTGCGAGCGGAGACGCGGCAAGCCGCGTCTCTACAGGCAATCAAACCCGTCAATGTGTTCTAATCTCCTCCCATGGAACGCCTCCGCAGCGGCGACGCCGAGATCTTCTATGAAATTCGCGGGAACGGGCCGCCGGTCGTTCTTCTCCATCCTTTCCCTTGTGATCACGAATTCTGGAATCCGGTGGCGGCGGCGCTCGAGTCGCGCTACCGGCTGATTCTCCCCGATCTGCGCGGGCACGGCGATTCGGAGATTGGCGAAGGGCCTGCCCTCATGCGAAAGCACGCCGGCGATGTTGCCCGCGTGCTCGATGCAGCCGGAATCGGCAAGGCCGCGTTCATCGGATGTTCAATCGGCGGATACATCCTGTTTGAATTCTGGCGCCGCTTTCGCGCGCGTGTCACCTCGCTCGTGCTCTGTGACACGCGGCCTCAGGCCGATACTGCGGAGGCCCGGGCGAATCGGTTGAAGGCTGCGGACGCCGTCCTGGAGCAGGGAACCGAGCCGTTCATCGAGAGCATGATTCCGAAGCTGATGGGGCGCACGACGGTGGCCGCGCGTCCCGATCTAGTCGACGGAGCGCGCGCCATGATGCGCAAAATTTCCGCAGAAGGCATCAGCCAGGTGCAGCGCGGCATGGCGGAGCGGCCCGACTCGGTCGCGGATCTGAAGTCGATCAACGTGCCCACGCTGATCACGATCGGAGAAGAAGACGTGCTCGCAACCGTAGCCGACGGCGAACTTATGCGGCAGAACATTGCGGGCAGCCAGCTGAAGGTGATCCCGAAAGCCGGACACTATGCGCCGTGGGAGCAGGCTGAGTTGGTCGGCCCTTTGCTCCGCCAGTTTCTGGATGACGTGGTCGCGTAGGGACGGACGCCCTCGTCCGTCCAGCAGAGCGTAGCTGGCGAGCTGTGCTCGGCTTGGACGGGCGAGGGCGCCCATCCCCACACGAGCGAGTACAGCAACGTTGAAGCCGCTCCCGGTTTTCAATCGCCGACCAGCTCGATCTCCGAGGAGTCGAGTTGCTCGCGGGGGCGGCTGCAGATGCGAGCCAGCCACAAGCTCAGGAACGAAACTCCTCCCAACACGGCGACGCAGCCGGGCCAGCCTTCCCAACGCCAGAACAAGCCGGTCAGCGTGGCGCCCACGCTTCCTCCCAGATAGTAGAACGCCACGTAGAGTCCGGCGGCCGAGGAGCGCGCACGCCCCGCGATGGCGCCCATCTCCACCGTGGCTGCCGCCTGCGCCACGAAAACGCCGGAAGAAAAGATGGCCAGGCCGACGATGATGATCGGCAATGATTTGACCAGCGTGAAAAGCAGTCCCGCGATCATCATGGCGCAGTAGAGGACGGTGGTGTGGCGAAAGCCGAAGTGATCGAGGAACCGGCCTGCCTGCGGTGTGATGACGACTCCGAGCAGATAGACAAAGAAGATGCTTCCCAGTTGTGCTGAGTTCAAACGGAAAGGTGCGGCGGCGAGGTAGAAGTTGGCGTAGGTAAAGCATCCTACCAGCGCGAAAAGCGCGGTAGCGCCCATGCCGAAATTGGCCAGCAGCCGCGGATTGCGCAGATGTTCCCTGGCATGGTCCAGAACCTGCTGCAGGTGTTCGGCGGGCACAAAATTCTTTGCCAGAGGAAGCCAGGCGCGGACCACAAGCGCGCCGATCAAGTTGAGCGCGGCGAGCACCAGGAAGGTGAAGCGCCACTGCCAGTGCGTGGCGATGACGCCGGAGATAAAGCGCCCGAGAAATCCGCCGATCACGGTTCCCGTCACATACGAAGACATGGCGCGGCCCACGCCGCGTCCGGCCCATTCCTCGTTCACGTAGGCGAGCATGACGGCGATGACGCCAGGCACGAAAAGGCCCTGGGCGAAACGCCAGAAGATGAGCGCACCGAGGCTGGTGGAACTCGCCGCCAGGGCGGGAATGGTCAGCAGGAAGAGCGAAGGTACGATGACTTTCTTGCGCCCGCGGCGCTCGGCAATCATGCCGATGATGGGTGCGGCGAGAGCGGTGGCAAAAATCGTCGCACTCACGGTGAGACTGACTTTTAACTCGGAGGCATGAAATGTCTCCCGCAAGAGCGGCAGCAACGGCTGGGTGCTGTAGACGTTGAGAAACGTGCACATGCCGGCCAGCATGGTTGCGACGGTCGCCTTGTCGAGTTTTTTCAAGGGATGTGAAACCCCACTCCTAACTTTTATAATCCGGCGCTTTGATGATATGCGAAGACCCGCAGGTGCCGCGGCTACGCACCCGCTGGCCGGAAATTTCCTCCTTGTCATTGTCATTGTTATCGCGAAAACTGCGCGTGGCGGCGTGCTTGTCACCGCCCGCAGCCTTGCCTCTCTGCTAGAATCTCTGCGTCATGATGGAAGCTTTCGTGGTTCCTGAAAAAACCGTGGTCAACGCCAAAGGAGACGGGCCTGCGCTCGATGTCAGTGGGACGAAGGGCCGGATTTTTCTGCTCACGCTCGCCATCACCAACATCATCGAGCAGGAATCGCTCGATGTCAGCATCCACGGGTCGGCGGATGGAGCCACGTGGGATGCCGAGCCGGTCGCGGCCTTTCCGCAGAGGTTTTATCGCGAGGAAATACCGCTGCTGCTCAATCTGACGGCGCGGCCGGAGATCAAGTTCATCCGCGCGCATTGGCTGGTGGCCCGGTGGGGCCGCGGGACGGAAACGCCCATGTTCGAATTCCACGTCACGCTGCGCGAAGTCCCGCAGGAAATTCTCGCGGAAGCCGCCGGGCGAGCGCGCGCGAAGTAGAAATTTCAGAGGTAAGAGGTCAGATTGCAGAGGTAAGAACGCTGACTTTCACCTCTGCAATCAGACCTCTGACCTCTCACAAAATCTCCGTTATATTGAATTCATGCCTGATGGTTTGAAGCCTCATGGTTCGAACGTCATCGTCCGTCCGGCGCGAGCGGTACGCGGAGTCGTGCGTATTCCAGGAGATAAGTCCATCTCGCACCGCTATGCCATGCTGGCGGCGATTGCAGGCGACACCAGCCGGTTCCATAATTTTTCCGAAGCACGCGACTGCTTCAGCACTCTTCACTGCTTATGTGAACTCGGATGCGATTGGGGACGAGCGGAGGACGGGACTATTGAAGTGCACGGCGTGGGGCCGCGTCTTCGCACTCCCACGGAGCCGCTCGATTGCGGGAACTCCGGCTCGACCATGCGCATGTTGAGCGGAATTCTTGCCGGCCAGCCATTTAGCAGCGAGTTGCGCGGGGATGAGTCGCTCTCGCGGCGCCCGATGGCACGCATCATGACGCCGCTTTCCGAGATGGGGGCCAAGATTTCGTCGCGCGAAGGCGGACGCCCGCCCCTGAAAATTCTCGGTGGCCCTCTAAAGCCGATTCACTACCGGCCGGAAGTGGCGAGTGCGCAGGTGAAATCGTGTGTGCTGTTTGCCGGACTGTTTGCCGCCGGCGAGACGGTGGTCGAGGAGCCCATGCGCACACGCGATCATGGCGAAATTGCGCTGCGGGCCTTTGGCGCGGGAGTCGAGCGGGCAGGGAATGCATCGCGGATTGTAGGCGGACAGCGGCTGCGCGCAATTGAGGCGCACGTGCCCGGCGATCTTTCCAGTGCCGCGTTCTTCCTTTGCGCGGCAGCCCTGTTTCCCGGTTCCCAGATCACCTTGCCCGGAATTTTGATGAATCCGACGCGGGCGCGGCTGCTCGATATCCTGGTGCAGATGGGGTTGAAGATTTCGGTCGCGCATCTGGAAGAACATCACGGCGAGCTGGTGGGAACGATTGAGGCGCGCGGCGCGGAGTGGAAGGGAGCTGTAATCGCCGGCGCCGATACGGCTGCGTTGATCGACGAGATCCCCGTGCTCGCGGCGGTTGCGCCGTACACGGACGGCGGCCTCGAAGTGCGCGACGCCAAAGAGTTGCGCGTGAAAGAGTCGGATCGCATTGCCGCCGTCGCTGCCAATCTGCGAAAGATGGGCGCAGAAGTTGAAGAGCGTCCCGATGGAATGCGGATTCCCGGCGGCCAGCATCTGCATGGCGCCGAACTGGATTCGTTTGGCGACCATAGAATTGCCATGGCGTTTGCCGTGGCCGCGTTGCGAGCTGAGGGCGAGACGACGATTTGCGACGCCGATGCGGCGGGAGTGTCGTATCCGGCGTTCTTTGAGGAATTGCGCACGGTTAGCAGCTGCTAGCCAGCTCAGCCGGAGCCACTTTGCATCCATAGCCAGCAGTGATAGCATTGACAGCATGGCAACTTTAACCATTCGGCAACTCGACGAGAAGACCAAGACCCGATTGAGGGTCCGTGCTGCCCATCACGGACGTTCGATGGAGGAAGAGGCGAGGGAGATTTTGCGCTCCGCTCTAACCGTTTCCCCACCGGTAACGGGGAACCTGGCGGAGACCATTCGCCGGCGATTTGCAGCGTTTGGCGGGCTCGACTTTGAGTTGCCGCAACGCGACGCTATGCGCCAGCCCCCGGGATTTGGCGAATGATCATTCTCGACACGAATGTGCTCTCAGAGCTCATGAGGTCCAAGCCCTCTCCTCGGGTTGTGTCGTGGGTTGCAAAACAGCCAGCAACGGAACTCTTTACGACATCCATCACCGAGGCAGAAATCTTTTATGGAATAGAGCTGCTCACCAAGGGCAAGCGCCGCGAGGGGCTGCTGGCGGCGGCGGAAGCTATGTTTGCCCAGGACTTGGCGGGGCGCGTTTTCGGGTTTGAGAGCGACGCAGCGCGAGTTTTTTCTAAGATTGCCGCCGACCGCCGTGCCCTCGGCAGACCGATCAGCCACGCGGATGCGCAGATCGCAGCCATTGTCCGGGTGCGATGCGCCAAGCTCGCGACGCGCGATGTTGCAGACTTCGAGGACTGCGGTCTTGATATCGTTGACCCCTGGAATGGTTCGCGCTAGCCAGTAGCGAAAGGCGATTCATGACCCCAAACAATCCCCAATCTCCCGACGAGCGCCTGCAGCACGAATTCAACCGCTGGGCCGATGACGGCGAAGGCGCGAAGATGGAGCGCCATCACCTCGACATCACCGAGAAAACGATGCGGCGCATGGATCTGCGTCCTGGTGAGCGCATTCTCGATCTCGGCTGCGGATCGGGGTGGGCGACACGTTTGCTGGCGCGCATGACGGGCGAAGGGCCACAGGGTTTTGGACAGGTGGTCGGCGTCGACATTTCCGACGAGATGATCCGGCAGGCGCGAGCTGCTTCGAAAGAATTCGACAACGTGATGTTCGTCGTCGGATCCGCGGCGCAGATTCCGTGGGAAGAAAACTTTTTTGACAAAGTGCTTTCGGTGGAGTCGTTTTATTACTATCCCGATCAGGAACGCGCGCTGGCCGAGCTTTTTCGCGTCATGGCGCCGCATGGACGGCTGTTCATTTTGATCAATCTTTACAAAGACAACCCATATTCGCTGCAATGGGTGCCAAAGTTGAAGGTGCCGGTGCATGTTCGTTCAGCGGCAGAGTACGTCGAACTGTTGAAGAAGCATGCTTTCGAAAATGTGGAGTATGCGCAGATTCCGGACGACACGCCCACGCCCGACGACTACCAGACGACTTCATTTCACAGCCTGGACGATCTGCGTGCCTTCAAGCGCGTCGGTGCACTGCTGCTGATGGCGTCAAAGCCCGATGTGCGGAATCCGGCGCCCGGGTACACGATTTATTGAGCTACGGGCCAGCGCGCGGTGCAGCGTTTCTCCTCGTCGTCTTCGCTCAGAAGGAGAACCCAAACTTCATGTCAAGAATTTACAGGACGCGACACTGGCGTTCCGGTTGTTTTCCAGTAGAGTAAGGAGTTACATCATCACTGACGAGGAATAACGAAGGCGAGGAATGACCAACAGCCTTTGCGTGAAGATCCAGTTCGCAGCATGTCTTTTCCTACTGGCGGTTTTTCCCACGGCGCCGGTTTGGGCTCGCTCGCACAGCCATTCTGCCGAGGAAGGTCCCTTAGACCCCGGTTACGTGTTTGCACTGGCAGCCGCTAACCATTTCCTCCACGCATGGCAAACGGGAGACCTCGAAACCGGCATGGTCCTGCTCAGCGATGGTCTCCGCCACACGCAGAACGCCGACAAAGTGGAACAGTTTTTCTCCAGCGGCAAGGACCGGGCCTTCGAGATCACGCGTGGTCATGGGCATCAGGGCCGCTACAGTTTCCCGGTCGTGCTGGTCACGCCTCGAGGATCCTCCCATGTCAAACGCAGATTTTCCGAAATAATCCTGGTCGAGACTGGAAAGAACGACTGGGTGGTGGATAAACTTCCGTAGAAAGCAGTCGTTGGTCGTCGGTCGTTCGCGCTTCATCGGAGACTGTCGTCTCAGCAACTGATCCAGCGTGCAGGATTCGTCGATCATTTGTTCGTCAATCGTTTGTTCGTCGGTTGTTTGTTCGTCAATCGTTTGTTCGCCGATTGATTGTTCGCCAATTGCACATTGATTTGAAGAAAACCGTTCTTATCATAAGGAGTTCGCCTTTATGAAGCATATCCATAAGGTTGCTGTCCTCGGCGCGGGCACCATGGGCGCCCGTATCGCGGCACATTTCGCTAACGCGGGAGTGCCTTCGCTGCTGCTCGACATCGTTCCATCAGACGCGCCGCCGGGCGCCGCCCACCCCGCGCGTAACAAAATCGCGGCTGCCGGGCTCGATGGAGCGGCAAAATCGAAGCCCGCCGCG
>CABDXP010000386.1_pt1 | contig 9654 bp, 8 predicted proteins | sample 3421331 | NCBI WGS metagenome assembly CABDXP01 (sample SAMEA5534335, study PRJEB31848) | metagenome | biome: tundra; feature: field; material: soil | place: USA | collected 2013-05 | depth 0.15 m | reverse complement strand
CGAGCAGAGCGATTCCTATTATCAGTACAGCCATGCCGGGCGCCGATATACGAGGTGCAGACACGCTACGCGCGGAAACGGCTTGGGCAGATACGCCGGGAGGGCGAGTTCCTCTTTGGATTTGGAACATAGGCCAGATCTCTAAAGAACATTTTACGTTGGAAGGAGACTGCAGGACTAGAGCGGTTTCACGGTGTAGTCCGGTTTGCCCGGAGGGGGCTGCGGTAAATGAGAAAAGACCGAACCACAGGGTACAGAGGAACACAGGGGAAACCCTAAGTGCTGGCTGTGAATCGCCGGCGGCAAAGTCAGTCTACGCTATTTGTGAAACTGGCATAACAGAGCAGCAAAAAGTTCCGATGCCGACGGATGGAAATTGGCGATCCGAAATCTGACCTGGGCAATCCCGCAGTGGAAAATCTGGCCAAGTTCAGCCGTGGCTTGAAGCCGATGCTGAAGACAAGACAATTATCGCAGCGCTGAAGTGTGTGAGTGAGAGCTCGGTCGTCCCTCCGGGACTTGATTAGCTTCTTGCACTTTTCCCAGCGCTGAAGTGTGTGCGTGAGAACTGGGTCGTCCCTCCGGGACTTAGGTCATTCTTCCCACTTTTCCCAGCGCTGAAGCGCTGGGCTAAGTTAGTTCGCCCCTCCGGGGCTGCATTCTCGAGTTCTTCGTTCCACCGGATCGCCAAAACGTCAGTTCTCACGCACACACTGAAGCGCTGGGCTAAGCTCGCACGCCCCTCCGGGGCTGGATCCTCGGACATTTCGTTCCGCTGGATTGCTCGAAAACGAGGTTTCACCGAGACACTGAACCGCCGCAGCCACCCAAAAGCAATAACAAGATCGAGTTTTTCAGGACTCTGTGAAGCCGTCGATGAAAGTAAGTTATCGCAGCGGCAAACCGCCGCAGCCACCCAAAAGCAACGCGAGAGCGAGTTTTTCAGCACTCTGTATTACCCAGGTACTCACGCGGCGGGCGCAAAAAATGCGACAATGGGATTGGCGGTCGTGGCTCCGTAATTTACGTAACTTTACGAAGGAACTTTGCGCGTAGTGTTGCGCAACGCGGTTACGCAACATCTTACGCAACATGTTACGCAACCCTGGAGCCTGCCCGTGGTTCTAACGTTTATAGTCTCTGCCTGATGCCGGTTACCCAAATTCCGTCGCGCGATCCCTTGTCTGGAGAAACATTGCCTCCGCCCTCGGAGCAGCCGGAGCAGCGCGATTTGTTCGAAGCGCAACACTGGGAGACGGCCTACCGGGGCTTCAATCCCGACGATGTTCCGCATCTTCTGATTCAGTTGCAGGACGATCTCTCGCGGTCGCGCAAGCGCGAAGCGTTGTGGTTGTCGGTGATCCTGCACTTGATGGTGATCATTCTGTTGTGGAACAGCGAGAAGTTGATGGAGCTGTTGCCGCACCGGAGGGTGGATCTGGCGATTTCTACGAATGCCGACAAGGCGAAAGACGCGACGTTTTTGGAGCTGCCGCCGGACGAGCAGAAGCTGACGCGGCGTCCCGATGCGAAGGTGATTTCGGATAAGGACCGGATCGCGACCAGCAAAGCGCCGCAGATCAATCGCGAAGAGTTGAAGAAGATACTGCAGAGCTCGCGTCCGGGACCGCCGGGCGAGAATGCGCCGCAGCCACCGGCGCAGGGCCAGCCTCCGCAAAATCAGCAGCTGCCGGCGCCCCAGGAGAGTTCGGGATTTGCGCAGCCGCAACCGAGCGATCAGACGGCGCGGTTGCAGACGCCTCCGCAGAGCAGGCCGGTGCCGAATTTTAATGCTCAGATGACAGCGGGTTCGGCGATCGAACAAGCGGAACAGGCCGCAGCCGCCAACCGTCGCGGCTACGGCGGCCCTGGACAAGCGGGTGACTTCGGGAGCCCGGGCAGGAGCGGGGCCAAGGCGCTGGATCAGGCGGAAATCCTGACCGACACGATGGGCGTGGATTTTGGGCCTTATCTGACGCGGATCGTGCAAATTGTGAAACAGAACTGGTATAACCTGATGCCGCCGTCGGTGTATCCGCCGATCTTGAAACAGGGCAAGCTTGCGATAGAGTTCGTCATTCTGAAGGATGGCAAGACGACGGGCATGGTGGTGCACACCTCGTCCGGCGACGTGGCGCTCGACCGGGCTGCGTGGGCGAGCATCACGGCATCCACCCCGTTCCCGCCACTGCCGAAGGAATTTCCCGGCCAAATTCTTGGGCTGCGGTTTTATTATTTTTACAACCTTAACCCCAACAGCGAGTTGAAGTAGGCTCGCGGAATTTGACGCTCGGTACCCAAGAGTCCTAGAGTCGCGGTGACCTCAGACAGTTGCCGAGCTTCGCTCGGCTGGGCAGGTGGGCACCTGCCCCTACGCGAGCATTTTCTCGTCAGGTGCGCGAATGGGATGGATTCGCTACCATGGGATATTCTTGGTTCGATGCTGCATCCAAATAAAACTATGAAGATTCAACTACTGTTGTCGCGTCTGGTGTCTCTGCTTTTGTCGTCTCTTGTTCTTGCCTGTCTGGTGCTGCTCTGCCTGCCGGTTTCTGCGGAGGATGTGCCGGAGGCTCTGCGTCCGCCGAAGGGGGCGCAGGTTGCGATCGTCGTTTTCCAAGACCTGCAATGTCCGCAGTGTGGGCGAGTGGCGCCGCTGCTAGTGCAGGCCTCGCGGACTTATAAGATTCCCCTGGTGCAGCACGATTTTCCGTTGCCGGCGCACAACTGGTCGTTTACAGCCGCCGTGCTGGCGCGCTATTTCGACACGCATTCCCAGGAAATGGGGAACGCGTTCCGCGACGCTGTGTTCGCGCACCAACTGGAGATCAATCCGCAGAATTTACAGCAATTTGCGGGGAAGTTTGCCGACGAGCACAAGATTGCTTTGCCGTTCGTGGTGGATCCGGAGGGCAAACTGGCGGGGCTGGTGCGGGCAGACAAGGATCTGGGCTTGAGTCTGCACATCGTGCACACGCCGACGATCTGGGTGGTCAGCAGCAAACGCACCAGCAAGGCCTACGTCGAGGTGACGGACACTTCGCAGCTCTATGCGATGATCGACGCTATGAAGAAAGAGTAGGGGAGGTCAGAGGTCAGATTGCAGAGGTGAAAACCGCTTGGCCTCTAACCTCTGCAATCTGACCTCTGCAATCCGACGTTTTACCTCTGCAATCTAACCTCTGACCTCTGCAATCTGTCACATTCTCGATGTGAGGATCATCACGTTCGAGATTGAAAATCAAAGGATAGAATCGCCTCACGAAGCTTGGTATGAAACGGGACTCTTCGGCGCTGAAGCTCCGTACCAAGGACTTCGCATTGCGAGTTCTCAGACTCTATCGGTCCCTCCCTCGAACTGAAGAAGCGCGAATCCTGGGTGCCCAGCTTCTTCGCTCCAGCACATCGATCGGCGCAAACTACCGGGCGGCGTGCCGCGGAAGATCTCGGGCTGAATTCGTAGCCAAACTGGGAATCGTCTTGGAAGAGGCAGACGAGACAGTTTTTTGGCTAGAACTCTTTCGGGAAGGAAATATTTTCCCGGCGGAAAAACTGCACGATCTTGTGCAAGAGGCGAACGAACTCGTCTCAATCTTTGTCAGTTCCGTGCGGACAGCGAAAGAGAATTGCAGAGGTTAGAGGTCAGATTGCAGAGGTTGGAAACCCCTAGGGCAGAGGTTTAGGGTTTTTACCTCTGCAATCTGACCTCTGACCTCTGACCTCTGCAATTTTTTCCTATTCCGTCCACCTGCGGAAGAGGAGGGCTCCGTTGGTGCCTCCGAAGCCGAAGGAATTCGACATGGCGTATTTGAAGTCGGCTTTGCGGGCTTGGTTGGGAACGAAATCCATGCCTTCGGTATCAGGGTCCTGATTCTCGAGATTAATGGTGGGCGGGAGAATCTGATCGCGGAGCGCCAGCACCGTTACTCCCGCCTCTAATCCTCCGGCTCCGCCTAGCAGATGACCGGTCATGGACTTGGTGGAACTTACCGGGACTTTCTTGCCAAATAAATTTCTGATGGCGTGCGCTTCGAGGGTGTCACCGAGCGGGGTCGAGGTGCCGTGGGCGTTGACGTAGCCGACTACGCTGGGATCGAGGTTGGCGTCGCGCAGGGCGTTGCGCATTACGCGGAAACCGCCTTCGTGCTCGGGGGCGGGTTGCGTCATGTGATAGGCGTCCGCGGACATACCGTAGCCAACCAATTCTGCCAGGATGGGCGCGCCGCGGCGGCGGGCATGCTCGAGTTCTTCGAGGACGAGGATGCCGGCGCCTTCGCCCATGACGAAGCCGTCGCGGTCCTTGTCCCAGGGACGGCTGGCGCGGGCGGGGTCGTCATTGCGCGTGGAAAGTGCGCGCATGGCGGCGAATCCGCCTACGCCCATGGGAGTGATGGCGGCTTCGGAGCCTCCGGCAATCATTACGTCGGCGTCATGGTGCTGGATGATGCGAAAGGAATCGCCGATGGAGTGGGCGCTGGTGGTGCAGGCGGTGGCCGTCGCTTCATTCGGACCCTTGGCGCCGAAGCGCATGGAAACGTGCCCGGCGGCGAGGTTGATGATGGCGGCGGGAATGAAGAACGGGGAAATCTTGCGCGGTCCGCCCGCGAGGAGCGCGGTATGTTCGCGCTCGATCACGTCGAATCCGCCGATGCCCGAGCCGATATGCACGCCTACGCTCTCGGCGTTTTCGGGTGTGACTTGGAGGTTGGACATCTTCATCGCTTCGTCGGAGGCGGCGATGGCGAAGTGGATGAAGCGGCCCATCTTTTTTACTTCTTTTTTCTCGATGAAATCGAAGGGGTCAAAGTCGCGGACCTCGGCGGCGATCTGGCAGGCAAAGGCGGAGGCGTCGAAGGCGGTGATGCGTCCGACGCCGCTTTTGCCCGCGAGCAGGGCCTGCCACACCGCGCCGGTGGTATGGCCCACGGAGCAGATCAGGCCGATGCCGGTGATGACGACCCTACGCGTCAAATTGAATCGCCGCCCTTCTTGCGTCTGCGGATGTAGTCACGCACTTCCCACGAGTGAGGAAACTGCGGATCTTCTCCGCCTCCTCGTCAGAAATTTTGATGTCGAAGGCCTCTTCCAAAACCATCGCTAGTCTCGACGGTGTCGAGCGAATCTCCGCCCAAGTTGTCTGGAGTGTATTCCATAGATGCCTGCCGTTCAGCGCTAGCGGGCGCTTTCCTCAGGGGCTAAAGCCCGCATCTCTAAAGGCCTGATCGGCACGGCTAAAGCCGTGCCCTACCCAAAACCAATGAATGAAGCACGATCCAGCCAAATTATTTGCCTGCCTTCGCGTGCTTGCCGATGTAGTCGACGGCATCGGATACGGTGCGAATCTTCTCCGCATCTTCGTCGGAGATTTCGATATCGAAGGCCTCTTCGAAGGCCATCACGAGCTCGACGGTATCGAGCGAATCGGCGCCCAGGTCGTCCACGAACGACGCGCTGGGCGTGACCTCGGCCTCGTCCACACCCAACTGCTCGACGATAATCTGTTTCACTTTTTCATCAATGGCTGCCATGTTCTCCTCGTTTCTGAGTCTGGGAATCGCGAGTCCGGGTTCCGGGCCGGCGTTTGCTGAATTATTACTGCATGTTGCGCAATCGATCGAATGAAGTCGAAGCTAGTAGTCTAAAAGGGATCGGAAAAGTATGCAAAGGCGGTAAGGGAGAATGCGTGGCCCCTAAAGGGGCGTCTGAATTCGCAGAGCCTGCGGTATCGCTAAAGCGATATCCTGATACGAAGCCGGGGGCTTTCAGCAGGTTGCAAAAGAAAGCTGGTTGGGTGGAGATCACTACGGAATGCTAACTGGCGGCGGGGAGAACGGTCAAACTCCGCATCGCCTGGTGCTTGCCCATTTCGTTGGAGTCATGTCACGATTTGGAGGTGCAAATCCTCCTCGATCTTCTACAGGCGCTTGCCGGACACGAGAGGCTTCTCGGCGAGGCTAGGCGCTGAATGCGCGCGGTGGTGCAGCGCGTTAGCCGCGCCCGAGTCACTGTTAAGGGCGAGACCGCGGGCGAAATCGGCCTCGGGTTGCTGGTGCTGCTTGGGGTGGGCGCGGCGGATACTCGCACTGCGGCGGATTACCTGGTCGAGAAGACGATTGGCCTGCGCATTTTTGAAGATGCCGGCGGCAAGATGAATTTGTCGGTCGCGGAAGTGGGCGGCGCGCTGCTGGTGGTTTCGCAGTTCACCCTCTACGGAGACGCGCGGCGGGGCAAGCGGCCATCGTTTGACGGGGCCGCTCCGCCGGAGCAGGCGCGCGAACTCTACGAATATTTTGTGGAGAAAGTCCGCGCCTCCGGCGTGCGCTCGGAAACCGGACGCTTCCAGGAAACGATGCAGGTGGAACTGGTTAACGACGGGCCGGTCACGATCCTGCTGGATTCGGGCAAAGCGTTCTGACAGAAAGGCCGCCGGGCTTAGTCCATCCTTATCCTGACGCCCGGCTTCTTCCGCAACTACTACGCGGCCTTGCCCATCACGGGCTGTGCGCAATGGCTGCAGCGGCTGGCGTCGATCGGAATCTCGCTCAGGCATTCCGGGCACTTCTTGGTGGTGGGATCGGCCGGCGCCGCAGCCTTGTGGCTGCGCGCGATCAAGGCGTTGATGGGAGTTACGACAAAGAAGTAAACCGCCGCCGCTACCAGCAGGAAGCTGACCACCGCGGTGAAGAAATCGCCAATTGGAAACACCGTGCTTCCGATTGTGAAAGAGATTCCGGTGAAGTCGGGCTTGCCTGCCAGAAGCGCAATGATGGGATTGATGAGGTCCTTGACTAGAGCGGTAACGACCGTGCCGAAGGCCGCGCCGATCACCACGCCTACCGCCAAGTCTACGACATTACCGCGAAGGACGAATTGCTTGAAGCCGGATAACATTTTGTCTTCTCCCGTTTATAGAATGGCCCCAAAATGTAAATGCTGACTGGCTTTTGGTCAAGGTGAAAAAGGGCAGTGAAAAGGCTGTCCGCAGGCTGGAAAGGTGCAGAGACCTGCACCCAGCCCCTAAAGGGGCATCAGATTTCGGAGAGCTTACGGTATCGCTAAAGCGATACCCTGATACGAACCTTATCCTGATACGAACCTTAGCCTGATACGAAGCTCACTGGCAATGCGGGCTGCTAGGCTAGTCTGTCGCCGCCGTGCTCAGATGCGCATCGGCATTACGATGTAGCGGTACTTGTAATCTTCGGATTCCGCGGGACGGAGCTGGCCGGCGGATTGGGCGTCTTTTAGTTCGAGTTTCACATCGCACGAGCCGGTTGCTTTTATGAAGTCGATCAGGTATTGGGCGTTGAAGCCTATTTGTATTGGTTCGCCGTCATAGGCTACTTCTATGGAATCCTCGGAGTCGCCGGTCTCGGTTGACGATGCGGAAATCTTCAGCTCGCCTTTTTCCAGACGCAGTTTCACGGCGCGGGAGCGCTCATCGGCAAACTGGGCCACGCGCGCGATTGCGGCTCCGAGTTCTTCGCCGTGCAACGCTATCGACTTCGAGATGTCCTTTGGCAGCACAGCCTCGTAGTTGGGGAACTGGCCCGTAAGCTGGCGCGAGGTTAACAAACGCTGACCTACGCGGAAGAAGAGAGTGGATTCATCCTTGGCGAAGTCTATGGTCTCGGCGGCACTCTCGCCATGGGAATCGAGCAGCGATTTCAACTCATCCATTGCCTTCTTCGGAATCAGCGTTTTCATCTCGCCGGAAACGCCTTCAAACTTTTCTCCCGCGCGCTCTATGTGGGCCAGGCGATGGCCGTCGGTTGCAACCATGGTGATCGACTCGGGCTTCAGCACCATCAACGCCCCATTCAGGGTGTAGCGCGACTCCTCGCTGGCAATGGCGAATCCTGTCTTGGCAATCATCGAGCGCAGCACAGCGGCGGGAATCTTGATCGCTCCGGCTGACGGAAACACCGGCAAACCGGGGAAATTCGACTTCGCCATGCCAACCATTTTCGTGTTGGAGCGTCCGCAGCGAATACTCACCCAATGGTTCTCGAGCAACCGAATGGTGATGTCGGCATCGGGTAGGAGCTTTACGTAGTCATAAAGTTTGCGCGCCGGAATTGTGCATGCGCCTTCCTTTTTCACTTTGGCGTTGCAGGAGGTGCGCAGGCTCAGGTCGAGATCCGTCGCGGTCAGCGATAATTTGTCTCCCGCAGCCTCGAAAAGATAGTTGGAGAGGATGGGAATTGTGGTCTTGCGCTCGACCACACCCTGAGTGGCTGTCAGTTCGCGAAGGAGTTCAAATTTACTGACTGTGATTTCCATGGTCGTTGATGTGGCGGCTATGGCAGGGGCGACTTCCGCTGGCATATATTGGGTCTCCCGACTCTACTTCTGTTCTCTTCTTATATCAAATACAAAAGCAATAAAACCAGTAGTAACCGTAGGCGCTTCGGAGAAGTGGAAAAACGGTCCAGATCCCTACAGTTCAGTTGCTTCCACATCGATCCCTTATGTGAATAATCACTCCCCGTTCCAGCGGAAGCCATTGTAACCCATGGACCGTTCTCAGATTTCTGTCCCGTCTCGCACAGCTTGCACAGATGCTCCACAGCCAAGAGGTAGAAAGAACGGGCTGAATAGTGGAAAAGGCGGTGGAAAGTGCCGTTTACGCGCCTAATTGCTCGGTCATTTTATTGAGCAACCTGTTCAAATCCTTGTCGCTCTTGCGCACCTCTTCAATCTTGTCTACCGAATGCAAGACGGTGGTGTGGTGCTTGCCGCCGAACTGGCGTCCAATTTCAGGCAGGGAGGCTTCGGTAAGATGCTTGGCCAGGTACATGGCAATCTGCCGCGGATAAACGATTGATCGCGAATTATTCTTCGACTTAATTTCCACCAGGCGCAGGCCGAATTGCTCGGCCACCGCCTTCTGAATGGATTCAATCGTCACCTTGCGGGCCTGCGAGTCGATGAAATTCTTCAGTACCTGCTGGGTATAGGGAAGCGTGATGGTGGCGCCGATCAGCGAAGAATGGGCCACTAAGCGGATCAGCGCACCTTCCAGTTCGCGCACGTTCGAGCGGATGTTGGAAGCGATGAACAACGCGACATCCACAGGCAGCGTTACACGTTCCTGCTCCGCCTTTTTTTGCAGGATGGCGACTTTCGTCTCCAGGTCGGGGGGTTGGATGTCGGCAATGAGGCCCCACTCGAAGCGGCTGCGGAGGCGGTCTTCAAATTCTGCCAGCTCTTTGGGTGGACGATCGCTGGCGATCACGATCTGCTTCATCGATTCGTGCAGGGCATTGAAGGTGTGGAAGAACTCTTCCTGGGTGCGCTCTTTCTGCGCCAGGAACTGGATGTCGTCGACCAGCAGCACGTCCACCGTGCGGAACTTGTCGCGGAAGCTGATCATCTTGTCATAGCGCAACGAGTTGATCATCTCGTTGGTGAACTTTTCGCTCGACACATAGCAGATGGCTGCCTGGGGCGTGCGGCGCTTGATCTCGTGCCCGATCGCCTGCATCAGGTGCGTCTTGCCCATGCCGACGCCGCCGTAGAGGAACAGCGGGTTGTAGGCCTTGGAAGGCCGCTCAGCGACCGCCTGGCACGCTGCGTGAGCGAACTGGTTGCCACTACCGATGACAAAGGCATCAAACGTGTATCGCGGGTTTAGCTGAGCGGCGCTGTCCC
>CABDXP010000384.1_pt1 | contig 9723 bp, 11 predicted proteins | sample 3421331 | NCBI WGS metagenome assembly CABDXP01 (sample SAMEA5534335, study PRJEB31848) | metagenome | biome: tundra; feature: field; material: soil | place: USA | collected 2013-05 | depth 0.15 m | reverse complement strand
CCTTTGTATAGGGCACGCTGCGTGAGGAGTGGCTTGCCAGAGCGTTTACTCCAGACAGGCTTGAGGGCGCGCCACTTGCCCTCGGGGGTTTTCGTTACACGAATGATCCAAGCGGTTCGACGCACTGGCTGTGTTCCCTCCAAAGAAGAGTATGTCTCTTTGGAGAGAAATTTGAGAGAAATGACTGCGCGGCTTGTAAACTATAGTAACTAAAGCATCTTAATAAAACTGGCGGAGAGAGTGGGATTCGAAAACGCTCCTTAACGTAGTTCCATACACTTAGACCGCGGCAGATGGCATCTAACGCGGCTAGTGTAGTGCGTCATAATTAACAACCTTTATCGATCCGCGCGCATCTTAATGATTGAGGATACGGTTGCGGATGCGCATAGCCCCTGCCATTACGTTGAGTCCGGAGCAACGGACGCTGTTGGAGTCTCAAGCCCGGAGCCGATCCCTCCCGGTGCGGGTGGCGGAGCGTGCTCGCATCGTGTTGTTCGCGGCCTCCGGCCAGCAGGACAAGGAAATTGCGGCCGTCATGGCCATCACGCCGAAAAAGGTTTCCCGATGGCGGAAGCGCTTCCTCGCGCTGGGCGTGGCGGGATTGGAGAGAGACGCGCCCCGGCCCGGCCGCAAACCCAAGATCGGCGCCCGCCTGACGAAACGCGTGGTGACCATGACCACGCGCCAGCAGCCGACCAACGCCACCCACTGGAGCACGCGCACCATGGCAGCGGCCGTCGGCATCAGCGAAGCCAGCGTGCGGCGCATCTGGCGGGCCCATGGGTTGAAACCGCATCGCGTGGAAACCTTCAAGATCAGTAACGATCCCCAGTTCGCGGAGAAACTGGAAGACATCGTCGGTCTGTACCTCAACCCGCCCGAGCACGCGCTGGTGCTGTGCGCCGACGAAAAGAGCCAAATTCAAGCGCTGGATCGGACCCAACCCGGTCTGCCGCTGAAGCGCGGGCGCGGCGCCACCATGACGCATGACTACAAACGCAACGGCACAGCCACTCTGTTTGCCGCGCTGAATGCGGCCAACGGCGAAGTCTTTGGCCTGTGTCAAGAGCGACATCGCCACCAGGAATGGCTCAAGTTTCTCCGTCTGATCGACCAGACCATCCCGGCGGATCGGCAACTTCACCTGATCTGCGACAACTATGCCACCCATAAGCACCCCAAAGTGCAGCGCTGGCTGGCGCGGCACCCGCGCTTTCATCTGCACTTCACTCCCACTAGCGCGTCGTGGCTGAACATGGTGGAACGTTTCTTTCGCGACCTGACCCAAAATCGCCTGCGCCGCGGTGTCTTCCGCGATCTGGAAGAACTCATCATGGCCATCGGCACCTACATCGACCGCCACAACGAGAGTCCCAAACCGTTCATCTGGACCGCCCGAGCCACCGATATCCTGGAAAAAGTGAAACGCGCTCGCCGCACCCTGAATAAACGTCAATCCGCATGACGCACTACACTAGGGACGGGAGCGTCTGCTCCTGCATCACTTTCGCCCGCCCGCAACTTCGTTGTGTCGCGTGCAGGAAAAGTGTACGATGCGCGAGGAGAATTTCGTGGGTTGCCTCCTGCTAATTGTCTTTCTCGCCTTTCCTCGAATCGCACTCGCATTGTTGTTCCTGTTCTCGAATTACTTAGAACGAGCGTACCACGGTCTGATATTGCCCTTGCTCGGATTTTTGTTCTTACCCCTAACCACGCTAGTATATGCGTGGATGGCAAATACACGTCAGCCTATAGCTGGCATTAATTTACTGATTCTGATTGTCACCGTTGTGGTTGATCTCGGCGGCCTTAGTGGCGGCGAATATCATCGACGGAGACGGTGGCAGGATTAGCCAAATTCAGAACCTTGTCGATTGCATTCCGCTACAAATCCGTCGAACTTTTTCTTGGCAGATACGTTATTTGCATCTCGCTGTATGGCGCTTTCGTACGATTGCTTCGCTTCTTCGACCCGCGCTGTGACCGCAGCCGTCCACGACCGCATGCCAGTGATCCTCTGGAACACGTTCGACACGGGAGGCGTGTGCCCCGCTTGTCTGCATCAGTGGATTTCAACCCAGTGCCTGTCGTGTAAGGGGTGGTCGCCGCACTCGGACTGGTATGCGAAGTGACGAAGAGAAAATGGAACCGCGTGCTCAGTGTGCCGAAGCTCCTCCTTCTACTTTGGACAGCAAATAGTGCCGTCGTGGCTCAGTCCGCAACAGAATCGAATCTTCCGAAGCCGGGAGTGAAAGAAGTTCAGGTTTCGTTTGCCTCCTTGAAGCCTTCAGCCACGATCACTTGGTGGAACCGCAGATTGGGTTCTGATAACCGATGACGCCGTTTGGGTGGCGAGCACGAATCCTTATGCCGTGCAGCGAATTGATCCCGCAACGAACAGGATTGTCGCCAAAGTGGGTGTGTCCGGCGAAGCCTGCTCCGGTCTCACCTCCGGGTTCGGAAGCATTTGGGTTCCGCTCTGCGGGAAGAAAGCGGAACTTGTCCGGATCGATGCCGCTAAGAACACGATCAGCGCCACGATCCCTGTAGCACCAGCAGGCCCAGAGGGTGGGATCACAGCGAGTGACGATAGCGTCTGGATGGTTACAGACAAGGACGGCACGCTCAGTCGGATCGACCCCTCCACCAACAGCGTGCGCCAGAAAATTCCAGTCCCGCCCGGTTCCTATAACCCTATTTTCAGCAATGGCATTGTTTGGATCACTGGAGTGGAGAGCAGCGTTCTGACGGCTGTGGATGCCGCTAATGGCAAGGTACTGGAGTCGGTAGCTGTCGGGCCGAAGCCCCGGTTTCTCGCTGCGGGTGGGGGTTCTGTGTGGACGCTGAACCAAGGCGACGGAACCGTCAGCCGAGTTGATGAGAGAAGCAGGAAGGTGATCGCCACGATTCACGCGGGCATTCCCGGCGCTGGCGGCGACATCGGCTATGGAGCGGATTCTGTTTGGGCAACTGTCTTCGATGTGCCGCTCACTCGTATTGATGCCACGACAAACAAGGTGGTGAGGCAGTGGGTCGGCAAGGGCGGGGATTCTCTGCGCTTCGGTTACGGTTCAATCTGGCTCACGGATTATCATCGCGGGCTGCTGTGGCGGTTTCCTGACAAGAAGTTTTGAATCACTGAGTCCAGTCGTTCTCGAACAGCGATAGATTTGATCCCGATTCCCGGCGCGGAACTCTACTACGACCCGCACTTTCTCCAAACTGAGGAAGCAACCCAGTTGTTCAATATGCTGCTGACCAAGTGCGCTTGGGAACGGCGCAAAGCATCCTTCGGACATGCTGTTCCTCGGGGCGAAGCCTACTATGGCGATGCCGGAACCCATTACACGTATTCACGGCGGGAGTATAAGCCGCTTCCTTGGATGCCGGAGTTGCTCTCGTTGAAGACCCGCGTCGAAGAGTCTACTCCGGTCGCAGCCTATGCCAACTTGTCCTTGCCGAAAACCGGGTACAACGCCGTGCTCTGCAATCTGTACCGGGATGGAAATGACAGCGTTGGGCTTCACGCCGACGCCGAACCGGAGATGGGGCCTGTTATCGCCTCTGTCAGTCTAGGCGCGGAACGACTGTTCCGGCTCAAGAGAAAGGATGGAACCGTGGCATTTTCCGAAAGATTGCCGCATGGCTGCTTGCTAATCATGGCTGGCGATACGCAGAGAAATTTTAAGCATGAAGTGCCCAAGGAACCGGGCGTCACTCAGCCGCGCATTAACCTGACGTTCCGGCGTATAGAGCACAAATAGCTGCCGCCTCTGAACGCACCGGGTCACCCACCCCGATTCGTCCTCGGCCAATCAATCCTCCAACGACCGCCCCTTACTGCCACCCAGAATAGTCGCTTTGGCGGCGTGCCCCGTGCACAGTGGTACAGGGCGGCTGCTCGCTCGTAGAAACCGCGAGTATGCCACGAGTCCGGGAATCCGAACCGCTGAAAATCCAGATGGTGACAGAATTCGTGGCAGAGCGTGCTCTGGAATGTCCCAAAGGAAGTGACCTCCTTCCGCACCGCCGTCCGCATCCACACGCGGATCAGCATTGTTTCCGGAGTGTAGTCGCCGAAAAGCTCGGTTGACCAATTTTCGCGGACTCGCAGCGGTCGGGATGCAAGCACGCGAATGCCGCAGGCAGGGACTTTGTAAAACTCCGATGCGGCATCCAGAAATTCAGCACAAGCGCGGCGGACATCCACAGTAGTCCCAGCCTTCATTGCCGATTCGATGGATTGTGCGATGGTCAGCAAGCGCCCGTCCTGCGGTAGGTCGAGGGTCCTGATCCGGTCGCTTTCGAGGAACCCCGTATGGTGGTTCGCCTTGCGCGGTGGGGCGTCCGTGATCATTGAACCTTCATCCGATGGTTTGTGGAATCCGGGAAGAGTATAGAGGATTTCATTTGCAGCCCCGAAGCCGGAGCGAACATCGAAGAAGCTGTACGGGGAGGCTTCCTCCATGCCTAACAGCCCGTGGTAGAACAGCTCAAGAATCGCGGGCGGTGATCCGGTGTGCGGCAAGGGGACGATGGTTCCCTTCGCGGGCCAGCGGCGGGAGAGTGCATCGGGATCCGCGAAACGGCCTTCCCCAGGCACAGCAGAAAGCACAAAAGTCGGGAAAACACTTGCCCAACACGGTTTTTCAGCTCCCGTGGCGTGCCCGCACCCAGCAGTTTGCGCAGGATCAGGCTCAGGTTGAACGCGCCGACATGGATCAGTTGCCGCTTCAAAATGTTTTCGTGTCCGCGCAGATGGCAACGCCTCATGCCGCCCGTCTCGTAGCAGTGCGCGAAACTGCGCTCGACCAACTCGCCGCGCCGCCGCAATAAACTCTTGCCGTACTCGCCCCGCACCCGCCGCCGGTTCGCATAGACCGCTTGTTGTTCCGCCGGCTTGCCCTGCCAGTGTCGCCGTCCCTTCTGCTTCTTCTCCGGTATGTAACTGCGCACGCCATACGCCTTCATCCGCCGGACCACCGCGCTGCTGTGATAGCCCTTGTCGGTCACCGTCTCTTCGATCCCCTTGCCGTTCACCTTGGGCTTATCGTCCGGCCGTAACTCCGCTTCGCGCCCGACCTGCTCCGCCACCGCCATCCCGGCCTCGCACAGCGTCTCGTCGAGCATCGCCGTGTCGCCCTGATCGGCGCCTTGCAGCGTGACCGCCAGCACCGCGCCCGTGTCCAGATCGACCGCGTGCTCGGCTTTGTGCGCCAGATGCGTGCGCCCATCCTTCATCTTCGCAATCCGCGCATCGCCGTCCGCCGGACTCTTCCACTCCTTATTCGACGTGCGCTTCTTGCGTTTGCGATCCAGCCGCGCCAAGTCTTCGCGCGTCGGCGTCGCGATGCCCGACGCCTTCGCCAGCCCGCGCAGAAACTCCTCGTAACTCGCGCCCGTGTCCCGCCGCACGATCGAGCGCATCGCCGCATTGGCTTCCAGTGTCGTCGCATCAATCGCGATGCGCTGGCCTTGCAGCAGCCCGCGATCCGCCAGTACGCCCAGCACCCAGGCGAATACTTCGCGATGCGTATCGATGTCAATCAATCTTCGCGTGCGCGAGATCGTCGAGTGATCCGGCGTGTACTCGTCCAGCGCAATGCCCACAAAACGACGCAGCACCAGCGAGTCCGCCAGCCGCCAGGCAATCCCGCGCTCCGCCCCGATGCCCTCGAAGTACCCGATCAGCAACGCCCGGAAATAGATGCCCGGCGTCAGCGACGGACGCCCGTACTTGGCTGCATAGAACTTCGCGCACCGGCTCTCGACAAACTCGTCGAACCCCTCCGCTTCTAGCAGTTCATTCAAACGCTGATAGAACGGATGCCCCGGAGCGGATGCCAACTCCGTGTGCGCGATCCACAAACCTTCTTGCTTCTCCCGCTGCTTGCGCGTGCCCATCGCCATGCCCGCATTCTACGAATCATCCCTGTGCATCCCATAATCTTTTTCGTTCCCCGAATCCAGACTTGCACCACAGGCTGCCTAAAGAGAAGAAGGAATCCGGCTCGCTGAACGGCTGGCAGCAGATCGCGGACTTCTTGGGTCAGCCAGTCTCAGTAGTCCAACGCTGGGCAAAATCCGGCATGCCCGTTACCCACGACGGTCGGCGCGTGCATGCTTCACCCGACGAATTGAACCGCTGGCTTGTGGACGAATCCGCTGGAGAACCTGTTCAGATCGCAACCGATAGCACTGACCTCGGTGCCGAACTGAGACGCGGGCTTTCGTTTGTTCGGAAGCAGGGACGGATGCATAAGGAAGAAAGCAGCGTAAGGCAGCGTTTGCGCCGAGAGCGACTCAGAACCCTGCTGGGTCCACTGGAATCATTTTTGGGGAGCCGCGTCCTTAAGGACGAGATAATTGTTATAGGTAAGTCGGTCGCGTCGATAGCGTATTGCAAGCCGCCCGACCTGCTCGTGCCCTCGAAGTACGGCTCGTAGGTCATCGATTGAGTAAAGATAGTGTCCGTCAATAGCGATGATTACATCACCGGTTTTTATGTCAATGTTGTCTGCGGGTCCCTTAGACTGCACGCCGGAGACTTCAAGTCCGTCGTGTTTCACTGTTGGATTACCAGTGAACGATACTCCGATCAGAGATTCCTCGGCCATGCCCGCTGACGCATCAGCAAGAGGTTCAGGATCGCGGATGGCTAAGGTCGGATGGTTGCGGGTAGCTCCTGTCGCAGCTTGAGCCGTCGCAGTTTGGGCCGCGGTCTCTTTCGTAATGCTGGTCCGCTCCACTTTCTCTACATCGCGAACGGTGAAGTCGTATCCCTTTCCATAAATCCCCTTTATCGAATCAGGCGATCCGACAACATAGATGATGTATTCGCCCTTTTTCAGGAGATCAGTGCCCAACTGAAACTTGTTCCCTCCGAGCGGAGTTACATGCGTCTTGCGAATCGCCTCGGCCCGTATGCCGTTCTTAGCTCCGACAAGACCGCCACGGGCTTCGACCTCTAACTCTCGACGGTCGCTCTTCTCATCCATCTGAACCAAGATGTAATTGTCGATTGTGTCGCCCTTTGGCAGGTCGATCTCGATCACGGGGCTGGAACCAGCAACAATCGTTGAATGCGGACCATCAAGGTAAGCCTTTTCCTTCACCGACTTAAATCCCAGCGTCACGTCATGGCCGAGTCGTCCGCCCACTTTAGACTGTCCCATAGTGTGTATGGGAACCTCATTCTTGTCTACCGTGACTCGTGGTGAGGTCAGAACACTAGAATCAAGCATCGCCGCGATTACCTTTGGTGAGACGCCAGCCTTTTTGAGACCAACGAGGTCTGCGTCCTCCAGTTGAAATTCACAGCTACCGTTCTTGATCTTGGCAATTATGATGTCATCGTCCAGACCAAGCTTCGACATTTCGATTATTCGAGCGTTGGTGATGCTCGATCCCTGCGCGGCTGTCGGTTGGTTCTGGGAGGAAGCGAGAGACAAGATCAGGGCGGCGAAGACCACCACCAAGGACAAGGACTGAAATTTCATATTATCGTCCGTCTAATTCAAAGATAAGCCACCAAACGGCGTATCGTACCACGCCTCCCGTGACGAGACAGTGACTTCGCGACCATGATGTTTCTTTTTTGAATGGTCAACTAACGTCATACGAGAGAGCGGACGGAGGTCGAATGGGCAGCTTAGCCCAGCAGTGCCGCCACGAGGCACGCCGGAGCCATTCCCTCGGCGGAAACCCTAACATAGGCTGGAATTTCCTAAGCGGACATTGCGAGTCTCAAAATCCCCTGTTGGTCCTAATTTCAGGAGCACACTTTGGCAACACCGGGGCTCATTGTGATGAGTGGAACATCGGAGAAGAAGCCATGTGGATGAGGTCATGCGCTGTATTTAAGGCACTCATGATGAAGCTCCGATTGTCCGCTGTCGGTGTGGGTGGGAGTGGAAGTGGTAGGGCGATCCAAATTGACGATATCGTAGTTGACCAAGACGCAGGGATTTTACAAGATGAAGGGGAAGCCGTTATGGCCCGAGTAATTGAATTCTACATACCGACGAACTTCCGAAGAAAAGTGGCGTCGGTTCCGCCGCAGTCGCAACCCGGAAAAGTGATCGAGTTTTGCCTACTGGCAAAGAAATCAGCGTAGCGGCGATCTTCCGCAAGCGCAGTTTATGCTGCTGAAAGTGGTTCCGTCGCAGATTGGTTGGCGGTTTCGCGCACAAACCTTTCGAGCAGAGACTTGAACTCCGGACTCAAATTCAGTTCCGCACTCTCCTGCTCAAGCATTTCACGAGGATCACTCGCCGTCTTCAGCGCATAGCGGAGATATGACAGGCGCATGAGCCACAGGGCATGGCTCAGGTCTTCGTCATTCCCGTTGCGTACATGAAAAGTTACCCAACCGGAATTGGAAACCCAGTGGTGCTGTTCAGCAAGACCCGCAGCTAACAGCGCATTTCGAACTGCACGCGGGAAGGGTATGTCCACGATCCCGCCAGTATGGATATGCCCCACTTCCGCACTCCCAAAGAGGAACTCCTTCCCTCCGAAGCGGTGAGGGTGAACCGAGATACTTGGCCACGCGGAAATCTCGTCTTCGAGTTTCTTCGGGTGCTTCATGATCAAAACTCCACTGTTTATTTCCTTTTTTCGATGCCTGACGGCGATTCCTCGATTCAGCGACCTGACATCGGCTCCACTCATCCAAGAGGATCATGATCATCTAAATTTGACCGAGGAGAAAAGCTCACCAGTAGATTTGGTCATTTGGTGGGTTGTGCTTAACAGAGTGGGCATTGTGGGTGTGCGGTTCATTGTGATGTCACTCCTTATGCAGGTAATGGTTGACGGCTGCTGTTGACGCTTCCTTGCTAAGCTCGCCTATGCGGTGTGAAAACACTACAGAGCAATAACCCCCTCTCTCGGTCTGCCGAGATCACAGCGTCACCATCAGGGAGATCACGAATCGGCTTTGGGAGCCGAACGGCGGTCACTGTTCTGTCCGCTCTCAGACGCAGGGTCATCGTCAACGAGCAAGCAGGGCAAAGCCAGAAGTACTCAACTCGGTTGGATTTGGACGAGCCAGACGCCGGGTCGTTTTCGAGGCGAAACAGTCCTCCATCTCGCAGATAGCGGAACGGAGCAGAACAGGAGGGACAGCTATATTGGTCGATCATCACACGCCTCCCACTTCTGTCCGCATCAAAGGGCTAACCGAATGTTTCGCGAGGTTCCGATACTGAGCGTGACCTAGAATTCCAGCCGCAGTTGCAAGGCGATCATCCGAGGGCTGCTGTCGCCGCCCAGACCTACTCCTAGTAGTCCAGTCGGCGGCGACGTGGTGTACGTCAGCGCCCCGAAACCAGTTTGGGTAGAGGGTTTTCCCGGAACACCCGCCAGCACCATGCTTGGAAGTGCGAAGTTTGGATGGTTGAGGATGTTGAAGAACTGAGCGTCCAGCCGCAGTTTCAGGCGTTCGCTTACTGGGAACCATTTCGTAAGGTAGAAGTCACTCCAGACGAAATCAGGGCCGCGTAAAGCATTGCGACCCAAATTCCCGAACTGGCAGTCTTGAGCACTGTCGCCCCCGTAGCAGGCTCCTGTGCTAGGGTCAACAGTCGAGATGAAAGCATTCGGATTGAGCCACTGGATAGTGCCGGGTTGCGTGATTCCCGGAATCGGATGGTGTTCGTAAAGCGGCACGCCGGGGACGACGCTCGCAAACTGCGGCCCGCTGCCCTGCACGATCCC
>CABDXP010000366.1_pt1 | contig 9833 bp, 7 predicted proteins | sample 3421331 | NCBI WGS metagenome assembly CABDXP01 (sample SAMEA5534335, study PRJEB31848) | metagenome | biome: tundra; feature: field; material: soil | place: USA | collected 2013-05 | depth 0.15 m | reverse complement strand
ATTCGATGCATGCGCGGCAGACTGTCACCGCCGTCGTCACCGGCAAGCCGATTAACATCGGCGGGTCCCGCGGGCGCCGTGAGGCGACCGGACGCGGCGTGCTCATGGTCTGCGAAAAGGCAATCGAGAAGCTGCGCCTGAATCGCGACACCACCCGCGTCATTGTGCAGGGCTTCGGCAACGTGGGATCGAACGCGGCGCGCCTGATGGCGGAAGCGGGATACAAGGTTATCGGTATCGTCGAAGTCGGCGGCGGCCTGTATAAAAAGGACGGCATCGACATTGAAGCGCTATGGGAATTCCGCCAGCGCAATGGCACCATCCACGGCTTCCCGGGGGCGGAGAAGTACGATCCGGCCGAACTTTTGCTGACGGAATGCGAGATCCTGATCCCGGCGGCCACCGAAAACGTGATCACCAGCCAGAATGCGGACCGGGTGAAATGCAGGATTCTGGCGGAAGGGGCGAACGGGCCCACGACCGCGGCCGCCGATGACATCCTCTCCGAGAAAAAAGTTTTCGTGATTCCTGACATTCTGGCCAATGCGGGGGGCGTGACTACTTCCTATTTCGAGTGGGTGCAGGACCGCCAGGGCTACTTCTGGAAAGAAGCGGTGGTCAACGAGCATCTGGAGGAGATCATGGTTGCAGCCTTCGACGATGTTGTCCGGTACTCGGAGACCCATGGCGTGAACAACCGGATTGCGGCGTATATGCTGGCCATCGACCGGGTGGCGTATACGATCCGGCAGCGCGGGATTTATGCCTAGCGTAGTTTGCGGGGAGGCCTCTCCTGGAGGCCTCATGATTCCGGCGGCTCATATTCTGGCGCCTCATATTCTGGTTGACCGCTCGTCCATCGCGGTGTAATCATGCGGGGACATTTCAGCACGCCTTTGCTTTCGTAGCTGCGTGTTCGCAGCTGCGCCCGAAAGCATTAATCCGTAAAAATGGGGCTTGATGCCTCTTAAAATCCTGCGAGGACAAAATGAACTGCTGCCCAAAAAAACTTAGTCTGTGGATGCTCACTTTCACTCTGCTATTGACGATCGCGATTGCGCCCAGTCTGGCAATGGCGCAAGCGAGTTCCACAACTTCGACCGATACCACTACGGACACCACGAGCAAGAAGTCGAAGCGGAAAGCGAAGAAGGAAGCGGCCGCTGCGGCAGCCGCGGACAAGTCAACGGGCGGGGATTCGACCGCTGCGACAGCAACCACAACTACAACTACAAAGAAGAGCAAGAAATCAAAGGCCGCGACAGCTGACGCCGCTGCGACACCGGCTGCGGCGGACAAGGCAGCCGCCAGCGACACGATGAGCGCTGCAGCGAGCAGCGGAACAACGACAACGACGAAGAAAAGTAAGAAATCGAAGGCAGCCACAGCAGATGCTATGCCCGCTGCCGCGCCTGCCTCCGCTCCCGTGGTTCCGGCCGGTCAGGTGACGAAATCCAATACGAACACGATGTCGCCGACTCCGGCACCGGCCATGGCGCCTGCTCCGGCGCAGTCCAATAACATGTCGGCACCCGCAAAGACGGCGTCCAAGACATCAACCCCTGCGGCTTCCACGCCAGAGATCACGGCCGCGCAATCCGCCGGCAAAGTATGGGTCAACACGGAGAGCGGCGTGTATCACAAAAGCGGCCGGTGGTATGGCAAGACCAAGCAAGGGAAATTCATGACCGAGTCGGAAGCGAAGACTGCGGGCTACAAGGCGGCAGCGAAAGAATAAGGAGCTGTCAGTTATCGGTCATCAGTTATCGGCCATCAGTTATCAGCCATCAGTTAGTCCGGAGCATGGAAGCGCTGGCTTAGCTGACGGCGAATGCGGGGGGATGATGGCTGGAGGCTGATGCGCGACCGTCCAAGCCACTCGACGTACAGAAATTTCCAATAAGGAGAGACGACAATGACTAAGCATTTCATGAACAGAATTCTGATTGCACTTTTCGCGCTCAGCCTGATCAGCGGGATGGCGATGGCGCAAGCGGCCAAGAAACCAGCCGCTAGTTCAACGATGGCTGCGACCGCCGATTTGCTCGACATCAACTCAGCCACCAAGGACCAGCTCGATGCCCTGCCGGGGATCGGGGCAGCCTACTCACAGAGGATCATCGACGGCCGTCCTTACGCGAAGAAAACCGATCTGGTGAATAAGAAGATTATTCCCCAAGCCACCTACAACAAGATCAAAGACAAGATCATCGCCAAACAGAAGTAGATTGCGAGCGTGTGGAGGCGGGGCTTTGCCTCGCCTTGGACGGGGAAGAGCCCCTCACCACACAAACGAACTTCTATCGAAAATCTGGGCAGTTTGGAGGCAGTTATGGGTTTGCTCGACGGTCTAGAAAATCAGGCATTAGGCAACGTATTGGGAGGCAGTTCCAATCCACTGGCCTCGGGTCTCTTGCAGATGATTCAGAATCAGCCCGGCGGTTTGCAGGGATTGGTGCAATCGTTTCATGACAAGGGCATGGGTGGATTGGTGTCGTCCTGGGTAGGGTCGGGAGCGAATTGCCCGATCACTGCCGACCAGATTCACCAGGTCCTCGGCAGCGATCAAGTGAAGGCGCTCGCGGCCAAAGCCGGGATCTCTCCGGATGCCGCCGGATCGGCGATCGCGCAGTTGCTGCCGGGACTGGTCGACAAGTTGACGCCGAATGGTTCGGTTCCCGATCACAGCAATGTTCTGGCGATTTCATCCAGTATGTTGCAGAATTTTGAGACGAAAGCGTCTTAGAAGCAGGGAGCAGGTCTCAGGTCTTTGGTCTTAGAAAACCCGCCGTCGAAATGCGAGACTTGATCGCGCCGCTTTGTTTCCATCATTGGTCGTCTTCTCTGTTGGCTGTTTGCTCCGGATGGCGTCGGTTTGGGCGGCACCATCAATTTTTTTGAGCCTCGACGTTCTCTCCGTTGCCTTGGCCTCGGATGTGGAGGATAATCACATTGACCGCCCCTGCGGCCCTGGTTCAGTCGTTGCGTGAATCTTCCTAACTACATCACGCTTACTCGCATTGCCGCCATTCCGCTTTTGATATGGATTCTTTGCACGCCACGTTTTGCGACTGAGCAGACTGGGGAAAGGGAAATTCTTGCCTCGGCCGTGTTCATTCTGGCTTCGATCACCGACGGCATTGACGGCTATCTGGCGCGCAGGCGCGGCCAGATCACTACCATGGGCATGTTGCTCGATCCGCTGGCCGACAAGTTGCTGATCGCCGCCGCGTTCGTCACGCTGGTGCAGTTTAATCCCGCGCTGGTGCCGGCGTGGATGGCGGTGGTCATCATCGGGCGCGAGTTTCTGGTCAGCGGACTGCGCTCCATTGCCGCGTCCGAAGGCTTTACGATTCAAGCGAGCGAACTGGGCAAGTTCAAGATGCTGGTGCAGATCATTTCGGTGGTGGCCGTGATTCTCGCCCGCCGCTGGCACGAGTGGCCGGTCGGAGGCATTTACATTTTCCCGGTGTACTGGATTGCGTGGCTCGCGATCTGGTTCATGGTTCTGCTGTCGCTGGTTTCCGCGGTCGACTACTTCATTGCCTTCTGGTCGCGGATCGACCGCAAGTCGGAGAAGCGGCGGCGCCGGTCCTTCGTCCTCGCCCGGCGGAGAAAACGCGATGTCCAAGCTGTCTGAAACGCAGTCTGAAAAGCCGTCCGAAAATCTGACCTCTCGTGAAGTTGCTCGTCCCGCCCCGCTGTCCTCGGAATTGGAATTTTCTCTCGAGCAACGCCGGATTCTGCTGCGCATCGCGCACGAGGCGATTCTTTCCGCTCTGGAGCGTCGGCCTTTTCCGGAAGCGCCGCCCATTCCGTCCGGGCTGGCGGAGCCGCGCGGCGTCTTCACGACTCTTTATCTACAGGGCGAGCTCGGCGGCGAACTTCATCGCGATAGTCATAGTGAAAGTCATCTCGAACTCCATCGCCAACTGCGGGGATGCGTCGGCTATGCCCTGCCCATCGCGCCTCTGTATCGCGCAGTGGCGGAAACTGCCCGCGCCGCCGCTTTCGACGATTCCCGTTTCTTGCCGGTGACCCAGGAAGAAGCTTCTCAGCTGGAGGTTTCTCTGAGCGTGCTCTCCCGCCTGGTCTCGATTCTTCCCGAGGCAGTGGAAGTCGGGCGCCACGGCCTGCTCATCTCCGATGGCGTTCGCCGCGGCTTGCTGCTGCCCCAGGTTCCCGTCGAATATGGTTGGGACCGGGAAACTTTTCTCCAGCAAACCTGCCGCAAAGCCGGCCTGCCGCTGGATGCCTGGCGCAAGACCGCAACCATCGTGGCTTTTACCGCGGAGGTCTTTTCCGACGCCGATGTCGAAGTTCCCGGCTGAGTCTGGTTCCGAGAATCTCTTCCTGTGCAACTCCAGTGCTTCGCGCCTACCACTTTAGTAACCTTGCCTTCTCCGCAAAAGGACGTAAGCTGAGCGCTGGCGTTTTGATGGTGCAGGCAGTGTTGTGAGGGCAATATGGAACTCGCGGTTGTGATCGTTGTAGTGCTCGTCGCGGGCGCGATGATTCCCGGGAATCCGAAAATCCGTTTCTTCCGCTGAGGTGAGGTCCAAGGTCTCGGGTTATGGTTAGCGGTTGACGTCAGCGCCCAAAACAGGCTGCGGAAAAAGTAATTCCTGGTCGAGAGCCGTGCCCTCAGCGGCTAAACAGATTGCTGAAAAACTCGTGGAGCGCGCCGCAGCGGCCCTCAGCGGCTAAAGCCGTCGCTGAAAACAGGCCAGTTATCGCAGCGGTGAACCGCTGCGCCACCCAAAAGCAAGAGCAAAATCGAGTTTTTCAGCACTCTGTAAAGCCGAATTCCAAAACAAGGCAGTTACCGCAGCGGTAAACCGCTGAGCCGCCCAAAAGCAAGGCAGAGCTGAGTTTTTCCGCGAGCTGCGAAGGTGTTCGGGACAAATGAAAAAGGGGAGATTCGCTCTCCCCTCTTTGCGATCAAATTATTGTTCTCTTACTGCTGGTCGTCCAGTTCCACCGTGTCGCCCGCGTGCACATCTTCCAGCGCGAAGACGACCATACCGGACGATGCCGTCGCGGTTACGTTCAGAACTACTACTTCGCCTACGGCGCGCCGCGGCAGATCGCTCACATGAATGTTCGGCCCTTTGGGCTTGGTGAAGCGATTGGCCTCAAAAGCCGGCGGGCGCATCTGCGTGTCTTCTGAAGTCTGAGCTTTGAAGGAGAGCGAGTCCACCGGATCGTGCAAGGTGGCCGTGTAGGAACGGACGACGCGGAAGTAGTCCCCCACTTTTACGCCCTGGTTCGAACCCATGTTCATATAAAGCTTCATGCCCGTGCCCAGGAAGCCGTCAAAGTCTTTGCCGAGCACGATCCGTCCGGTGAGCTTCCCATTCGGCGGCGCGAACCGGTCGAAATGGCCAGGCACGTGAAATGCAACCGGCGGTTTTTCCACGAAAGGCAGGGCGATATCTCCCGGGTTGATGGGATCGCAGCTGAACTCGACCTGGGCGATGGCGGTGTGACTGCGCGAATCGACCACGCGCACCCTTCCAATTTCTCCGTAAGGGCGTCCCGCGGCAGCCAGTACTTTTCTCTGGCCCGGATAGATCTCATACTCGTTGACATCGCGCACTTCGCGGACGATGGAATACAGTTGTCCTGTCTGGTAGCCGCTCCCCGCCAGGTAGATCAGTTCGCCGATCTCGAACTTGGTCGAGGTCGGTGTCTCCAGGCCGCCGTTCACGTAATTGGCGTCGGGAATCCGTTCCTTGGTAAGGAATCCTGCGCAGTAGATGTCCGCTGCAGTAGGCGTCTGGTAGCGCACGAAAGGCACGTTGACCGCCGTGTGCACTATACCCGACTCATCGGGCGTGACCGCCACCGTCGACTGCTGCTGGGCCACGACGAAGGTCGCCGTCACCATCAACAGCAATAACAATCCTGTTTTCTTCATGTTACCTCCGACTCCAAACTGCTCCGGGGCTGCCCCCAGCTATCTCTCTCGGAAGACAAGGGTTACAGCCAAAAAGTAACAAGCGCAAGGGGATGGGTCAAGGTTACGAGGGTGTTTGGCCCCTGTGGCCCAAAGTGCTTTCCTGAGTCCTTTGGCAATCCTTATGTTGCATCTGCGCTTACACCCCTGTAATATCGCGCCGTTGTTGAAAACAAATGGCCTTGGCATTGTCTTCCACTCCCGCGACCCGTCTTGTGCCCCAGCGCCTGCCCAAGGTCTGCCTGGCGCTGAGCGGCGAAACTGCCGAAGACATGGTCGCTACCGCCGAGTCCATGGCCCGGGATAACCCTTTCCTCGAGTTCCGTTTGGATTACCTGAAGCAACCCTTGGCCGCGCTTCCGAAAATCCATCGTTTTCTTGAAACCCATCAGTACGTCACTGCCATCGGCACCTGCCGCCGCGCCGACAACGGAGGCAAGTTCAAGGGATCGCTGGCTGCTCAATTGGAAGTGCTCACCAGGGCCCACGCCGCGGGCTGTCAGATGGTTGACCTGGAACTTCAGAGCGCGTCGAAAGCCAAGCCCGAAGCGATTGCGCGCCTGCGCAGCCGCGCCGCACTCATCCTCTCGTTCCATGATTTCCGCGCCACGCGCAACCTCGATGAAACGCTCGGGAAAATGCTGAAGATTCCGGCCGACTTCTACAAGGTCGTCACCACCGCGACCACGCTCTCCGACAACGTGGCCATGATGAAATTTCTGCAGGCGCAGAGCAGCAAGCATGCGCTGATCGGCTTGTGCATGGGAGAGCAAGGCATCATCAGCCGCGTGCTCAGCGTGCGCGCCGGCAGCGCGTTCACCTTCGCCGCAGTCAGCGCCGATCTCAAGACCGCACCCGGTCAGGTCAGTGCGCGGGACCTGCGCAGCATCTACCGCATCGATCAAGTCGACGCCGCCACTCGCATCTATGGCGTCGCCGGCGATCCCATCGAGCATTCGCTCTCGCCCGTCATCATGAACGCGGCGCTGCGCCGCGAAAATGTGAACGGCGTTTATCTTCCTCTGCACGCCAAAACGCTCAAGGAGTTGATCCATTGCGTGCGTGAGATTCCGCTGCACGGTCTCAGCATCACCATGCCGTACAAGCAGGCCATGCTTCCATATCTCGACAACACCGACGCGCACACGGCCAAAATCGGCGCCTGCAACACCGTCGTCCGCGGACAGGACGGCAAGTTTTACGGGTTCAATACGGATGTTGCCGGTGTGGTTCGTCCCCTGGAGCAGCGCCTCGCCATCGCGAACGCCAAAGTTCTCGTGCTCGGCGCCGGCGGCGCGGCGCGGGCTGCGGTCTTTGGTCTGAAGGAGCGCGGCGCGGAAGTCTGGATATTGAATCGCACTTCCGCGAAGGCGCAGAAGCTCGCGCGCCAGGCCAAAGCGCGCAGCATCAAACGCGCCGACCTCCGCAAGATCGCCTTCGACGTCATTATTAACGCGACTCCCGTGGGAATGGGAAACACGCGCGACTGCCCGCTCAAAGACGACGAGATTCAGGCCAACGTCGTCTTCGACATGGTGTACGACCCGGTCGAGACCCACCTGCTGCAGGTGGCGCGCGCCAAGGGGATCGCCGTCATCCCCGGAGTCGAAATGTTTGTGCAACAGGCCGCCCGGCAGTTTGAAATCTGGACCGGCAAGCCCGCTCCCGCCGGCGATATGCTGCGCGCGGTTACGATCACCCTGCAGGAGCGCGCGGCTGCGCAAAAGCAGAAAGCCTGAGCGAGCGAGGTTTCAAGGTTTCAAGGTTTCAAAGTGCTCTGAGAATACCTGCGGCCTAAGCGACGCGGCCTTGAAACTATGAAACCTTGACACTTTGGGAACCTTGAACCTTGAAACCTGGAACTTTACATGATCGGCCAAACCATCTCGCATTACCGCATTGTGGAGAAGCTCGGCGGTGGAGGGATGGGCATCGTTTACAAGGCCGAGGATGTAAAGCTCGGCCGGTTTGTTGCCCTGAAGTTCCTGCCCGATGAGGTGGCCAAGGACCCGCAAGCCCTAACCCGCTTTCAGCGTGAAGCCAAAGCTGCCTCCGCGCTGAATCACCCCAACATCTGCACCATCTACGAAATTGACGAACAGCGTGGCAAAGCATTCATCGCCATGGAGTTCTTGGACGGCGCGACGCTGAAGCATCGCATCGCCGGAAAGCCCATCGAGACGGAGGTTCTGCTCGGTTTGGCGATTGAGATTGCCGACGCGCTCGACGCCGCTCACGCCGTGGGCGTCGTCCATCGCGATATTAAGCCCCCCAACATCCTTATTACCAAGCGCGGACACGCCAAGATTCTGGACTTTGGGCTGGCGAAGATCTTCCTCAAGCCCGAAAGCATGGAGGTGAACGCCTCGACGATAGAGGAGTCCCTTACCAGCCCGGGCACGGCGCTTGGCACCGTGGCGTATATGTCACCGGAGCAAGTGCGCGGAAAGGAACTGGAGGGCCGCTCCGACCTGTTCTCCTTCGGTGTGGTGCTCTACGAGATGGCGACAGGGGTGTTGCCCTTCCGAGGTGAAGGCACAGGAGTAGTTTTCGAGGCCATCCTGAATCGGACGCCTGTTCCTCCAATCCGGTTGAATCCCGATGTGGCCCCGGAATTAGAACGGATCATCGCCAAATGTCTGGAAAAAGACCGCAACCTGCGCTACCAGCACGCCTCTGAGGTTCGCGCCGACCTGCAACGTCTGAAGCGGGACACGGATTCGGCGCGAGTGACAGTAAGTGCGAAGGCCGGAGTTGAAGGTGGTATCGGAAAACGCTGGACGGTGATTGTTCCAGCTGCTGTGGCTGTGCTGGCGTTGGCAGTCGGAGGTTACTTCTATTTTCAGGGCGCACCAAGACTCAGGGCCGCAAAACTTACCGACAAGGACACGATTGTGCTCGCCGATTTCATCAACACGACAGGCGACGCCGTGTTTGACGGCACCCTGCGCCAGGGGCTCGCCATCCAACTCGAGCAATCGCCCTTTCTGAAAATCATGGACGACGAGCAGGTACAGCAATACCTACGGTTGATGAGCGTTGCTCCCGCGAGCCATATCACAAACCAGATCGCACATGACATCTGCGTGCGGGACGGAGCCGCGGCGACGATCGACGGCTCCATCGAGAGCCTGGGTAAGAACTACGTCATGACGCTACAGGCAACGACTTGCCGGGGCGGCGCGACGCTGGCTCGGGAACAGATTCAAGCGGGCGACAAAGAGCACGTGTTGAACGCATTGGGAACCGCCGCCACGGCCATGCGGGCTAAGCTGGGAGAGTCGCTCAACTCGATCCAGAAGTTGAATCGTCCGCTCGAACAAGCCACCACTCCATCGCTGGAAGCTCTCCAGAACTACACCGCGGGTTACTCCGAGATGGTCCAGGGCCAATTTCTGGCCGCTATACCGTTGTTTGAACGCGCCATTGCACTCGATCCAAATTTCGCGATGGCTTACTACTTCCTTGGCATCGCGTTCAACAATGCCGGGGACATAGAGCGCAGCCGGGAATACACACAAAAAGCTATCGGTTTGATCGGCCGAGTTTCCGAGTTTGAGCGGGACCTCATTACGGCTAACTACTACTCGTATGATGGCCAGTCTGACAAAGCGATTGACGCATATCGGTTGGGTGTCCAGAACTATCCCCGCTTTTGGGGATTCCATAACGACTTGAGTGTCGAGTACATAGACCTGGGGCAATTCGAAGACGGGCTCAAGGAGGGCCAGGAAGCGACTGGGCTAGAGGCCAACGTTGAACCTCCGTACCGGCGCCAACTGGACGCCTACATGTGCCTGGATCGGCTCGCCGAGGCGAAGCAATTAGCGGAGAAACTGCGGGCGCAGGGACTCGGCGGAGCGAGGATCCACCA
>CABDXP010000364.1_pt1 | contig 9892 bp, 6 predicted proteins | sample 3421331 | NCBI WGS metagenome assembly CABDXP01 (sample SAMEA5534335, study PRJEB31848) | metagenome | biome: tundra; feature: field; material: soil | place: USA | collected 2013-05 | depth 0.15 m | reverse complement strand
CGCAAGAACCAGGTAGGCCTCAGCCGACTCGCGAATGCGGAGGGCGGCCTCGGCCTGGGCGCGGGCCTCGAGCGCATCGCCGCGAGCGTCGTAATCTTCGGCAAGGGCGGTGAGCGGCGCGGTGCTCGACGGGTCGACTGCGGCGGCGTGCTGGAATTCGGCCTCGGCCTCGGTGGTGAATCCGTGGGCCAGGAGTTCTTTGCCGAGTTCGAGGTGAAAACGGGCGTGGGCGCGGGGATCGGATCGGGCAAATTGCTGCTCGGCCCAACTCCCCATTTGCATGGTCATCTGGCGGAAGGCGTCTTCCTCATAGTTGCGCTTGATGCGCTCGAGTGGGGCCTTCGAGTTCGCGCTGCCCGGCATGATACTTCCGGGCGGAAGCGTCAGAGAGTCGAGCAACATTTTCGCTTCGCCGTCGTTCGGGCGACGATCGAGCGCCGTGTGCAGTTCGCGGGCCGCTCCGGCGCGATCGCCAGCTTGGGTAAGAGCCACTCCCAGGTTGAAGTGATAGTCAGGGTCGCTGGGGTCGTTCTGAATCGCTCTCTCGAAATAGTCGACGGCCTTTTTCTGGCCGCGACGGGAGGCGACCACTCCGAGGTTGTTGTATACCTCGGCCAGAGGCAGGCGCGCGGCAACGAACTGGAACGCGCTTTCGGATTTCGCGAAGTCTCCATGCGCGTAGGCGGCGAGACCGAGATAGAAATTGGCCTCGCGAGCGACTGCGCCTGACACTAAAGAAGAATGCTGAACTTGGCCCAGGGCAGCGATCGCTAGTTCGTAAGCACGCTGGGCGTAGTAAGTCTTGCCGAGTTCCAGCCACGCGTGAGCATAATCGGGATTAAGGCGGACGGCTTCGCGATAGTGCTGCACTTTTTCTTCGGCAGTAGTGGCGAGCATGCCGCGTATGTAATTTTCCAGGGCGTCCAGGCGCATTTGAGTAACGCCGGCGATGTACTTGTCTTTCGGCACGGAAAAGTCGGTGCGGATGAGACGAAGCAGATCCCAAGCCAGCGCGGATTGCAGCCGGCCCACATCGGCCAGGGGCGCGGATTCGGTGGCGGCGGGCGAGAGCTTCTGAGCTCGCATGTCGAGCAACTGGGCGATGGCCGTCAGGCGCTCGCCGTCATAGCGATAGGAGCCGAGCACGGCGTAATCGACATCCATCTGCTCGGCGAGGCGGTAGAGGGTGGCGCGCGCAGCATGAACGCCGGCCGGAACGCCCTGACGATCATAGGCCCGGAGTCGCTCGTCACGGCTGGCCACGTACAGGATCGGAGAATCAAGTTGCTCGTGGAAAGTTTCGGGAAAAGATTCGCCGAGCCATTCCAGGCCCGGCGTGGGAGAAGCATTCTCGAAAGGAATCACGACCATGGTGTGACCGACGACGATGCGGCCGACTACAGTTCGACCCGAGGTGGTGCTGTCCTGGGCGCGAAGCGACGCGCAGAGAAGCAGGCAAACCACAAAGACGAAGACAGCGGCGCGTTTCACGACAAGTTAATTATATCGGTAAGGAGAGATGGCGCCTCACGAGCAGGTCGGTCGCGCACCATTCCGCTGGCTTCATCGACCATCCTCCGCATACACTGCTTCTTCGCACCTTGCTTATTCACACTTTGATGACCCCGGCGCAGCCCACTTCGTCAGCCCTGCGTTTGCTGGTGCCTTCCGTCCGCGACATCATTTTCATTTTTCTTTTCTGGTCTCTGCTGGCGGGGCCTTTGGCGAATCGGCCGCTGGCGGATGCGGATATTGGGTGGCACATCCGAAACGGCGAGCAGATTCTGGCGACGCACTCGCTTCCCCGCAGCGATCCGTTTTCCTCCACCATGCAAGGTCAGCCCTGGTTTGCCTGGGAGTGGTTGTACGACATCCTGCTCGGTATTCTCCACCAGGCTTGCGGACTGAACGGAGTGGTTTGGTTGTGCGCCTGGTTGGTAGCCGCGATTTTCGCGCTGCTGCTTTGGCAACTGCTGCAGGGCGGGACCGGTCTGCCACTGGCGATCCTGCTGATGTTGCTGGCGGAGGCCGCTGCGACAATTCATCTCTTCGCGCGCCCGCACATTGTGAGCTGGCTTTTTTCGCTGCTCTGGTTTGTCGTACTGGAACATTGGGAGCAATGGGATAAGTGGGAACGAAGCGAGCACGAAAGCCTGCCGCAATGGATACGCTGGTTTTTTCCCGCCTCGATGTTACTTTGGGTAAATCTGCATGGCGGATGGCTCTTCGGAATAGCGCTGCTCGGAATCTACACTTTCGCTGCATTCGTCGACCGGGTTCGCGCGCCAGATGAATTCGCCGCGAGTCGCGCCTCGCATCGGGCGCGTGCCATGGCTTCGGCCTTCGCGGTCTCGGCGGTGGCAACGCTCGTGAATCCGTTTGGCTGGCGGCTGTCCGCGCACATTTATCGCTATCTGGGCGATCGCTACCTGATGAACCATATCGACGAATTCCGCTCGCCTGATTTTCACGGCTGGGCGCAGCGCTCGTTTGCGGTCATCCTGGTGCTTGTGCTGGTCGCGTTCGCGAGCAATCGTCTTTCGGAGAATCGCGCTTCGGACAATCGGGGCAAGCTGCGGCTCAGCCAACTGCTGGTCGTGCTGCTGGCGGCGTATGCGGGATTTTATTCGTCGCGCAATCTCCCGGTTTCTTCGATGCTGCTGGTGCTGATCGCGGGGCCGATCTTGTGGGGAAACTTCGCTGCACTGGCGGAGAAGCCGGGCGCTTGGCAATGGGTGCGCAACGGCGCGGCCCGGATTTCAAACTTCTCCGATCGCATGGGCGCGCAGGAAATGCAGCTTTGCGGGCACCTATGGCCGGTGGTCTCGGTGGCCTTGGCATTCGCGATCTGTCTTGAGGGGGGATGGCTGGGCTCGCGACAGTTGATTCATGCGCAGTTTGATCCGAAGAAAATGCCGGTCGCGGCGGTGACTTTTCTGCAGGAAGAATCTGGGGGGAAGCAGCCGAGCACGGAGCCGGTTTTCTCGACCGATGCCTGGGGAGGCTATCTCATTTACAAGATGTATCCCGAGCGGAAGGTCGTAGTCGATGACCGTCACGATCTCTACGGCCCCGACCGGATTCGCCAGTACCTGATCCTGACCCAGGCAGAGCCGGGATGGCAAAGCGTGCTGAAAGAGTGGCAGATCCGGACGGCGCTCTTGCCCACCGACTCGACACTCGCCAACTTGCTCCGCGAACTTCCACAAGATTGGCGGGTGGCGTATGAAGACAAAGTTGCGGTGGTGTTTGAGAGACGTTAGTTGGCGACGAGTATGCGCGCCGCCACGATTCTCATGGCGGCGCGCATTAACAGAGCGTGTTTCATAGACGCCTTTCAACTCGGAAGGCGCTTCCCTCAGGGGCTCAAGCCCGCATTTTTACAGGCCCAAAACGGCACGGCTGAAGCCGTGCCCTGCCCAAAACCGATTTATGAAATACGCTCTACTCACAGCATGCTGCTAAACAACACGACCCATAAGCATTCAGACCGACTTCCCGGAATTACTGCGGCGGAGTCGTGGTAGTGGTTGTCGTCTCAGTATGCTCCCGCGGGGCTGGGGTCGTGGTTGTAGTCGTTGTTTCCTTCTCCTTCTTCACCTTCTTGTGATGTTTCTTGTACTTCGTGGTGCTCTCGTTCGTTTGAGTGGTTTGGGTTTGCGGCCGATCCGGAGTCTGTGTCGTCGTGGTGGTGGATTGCGTGGTGTCCTGTGCCATTACCGGCAGCGACAATGCAAGCACGACGAGCGATCCGAAGACAACGGCAAATAGTTTCTTGAATTTCATTCGATTCTCCTTTATATTTTCTGGAACTTGATACCTAAAGAAAGTTACGCACGGATTCCGGCCGTGGCGAACTGGGTCCTTTGAAACACGAATAAGCTTCGCTCATCTCCGAGCGCAAAACTGTGCAGAATAGCTCATGGTGTGAACTAAGCAACAAACCGGCGTTGCGGGCGGTGGTCGCAAAAACACGGTGAGCCGGCGGCTGCCGATTGCACCAGCAACCAGAGTTGCATCATTATTTTGCCGTTCGTATCGCCTCCCCGAATTCCTCCCACTCTCTGCAACCGGAGCGCTTCCGCGTCATCAGATGTAGTTGAGTTTGGCGCTGGCTGCCTGGGAAGTGCTACCTTTGAACGCACGCGAAAAACTCCCGCGCGTCGGGTTCTGAGAACCTGGGAACATATGCGGATCGCAACTATATGCCGATGTGCGGAGAGTTGCCGATGAAGGCGCAGTGTTTGCCGTTCGCGCAGATTCCGCACACTTCACGTCTCTTCCTCGACTATCTTGCCTACACCCCCTCCGTTCGCGGGATGTATCCGCGCTCGCCGATTTTTTCCGAGTGGGTGAAGGACGAATCCCAGCGCGTCGTTTACGATGCGGCGCGTCGCGCCAAGGTTAGCGAAATTCTTGAGCGGCAAAATCGCGCTTGGGGAGCTTCTCCGAAGACGCAGGCCAACATTGAGCGGCTTCGGCGAGGCGCGCTGGCGGCGGTTACGGGACAGCAAGTTGGTCTGTTCGGCGGACCTCTGTTTTCGATCTTCAAGGCGCTGACGGCGGTCAAGCTGGCGGAACAGGCGACGGCGGCCGGAGTGGACTGCGTCCCGGTCTTTTGGCTGGCGACCGAGGATCACGACTTGGCCGAGGTCAACCATGTCGCGCTCGTTTCTGAGCACGGCCTTCCGGAAACATTCTCGGTTGAAAGCCGGGCGTTTGAAAGTAATGCGGTCGCCGATACGCCCGTGGGCGCGGTCAAGTTTGGGCCGGAGATTGAGCTGGTGGTCGAGCGCGCTGCTACGCTGTTGGGAGATTCCGAGGTTACGACATGGCTGGGGCAGGCCTATCGTCCGGGTGAAACTCTGGGCAGCGCGTTTGCCCTGCTGTTTGCGCGGCTGTTTGCGGAGTGGGGCGTCATCCTGCTCGATCCGGCCGAGAAGGATTTTCATGACCTTGCAAAACCCCTGTTCCGCGCGGCGGTCGAACGGGCCTCCGAACTCGATGAGGCACTGCTCGGGCGCGGCAAGGCGCTCGAAGCGGCGGGATATCACCTGCAAGTGAAAGTGACTTCGGCGACGACACTGCTTTTTGAGGTGAAGAATGGCAGTCGTACTGTAGTGCATCGCAGAAATAATGGCGCCAACGGCGGTGAGTTCGCGGTCGGTGAGGAGCGGATTTCGCCCAAAGAACTGGTTGACCAGATTGAACAGGCTCCCGAAAAGTTCAGCCCGAACGTGCTGTTTCGTCCCGTGGTGCAGGATTACCTGTTGCCTACGCTGGTTTATACCGGAGGAGCAGCGGAAGTCGCATACTTCGCGCAGGCCGCCGTCGTCTACGAGAAACTATTGGGACGCGTGACGCCGATCCTGCCGCGGTTTTCGGCGACCTTGCTCGAAGCCAAGGCAGAGCGCATTTTGACGCGCTACCAACTCGGCCTGCCCGATGTGTTCCACGGCCCGGAAAAAGTTCGCGAAGCGATTGCCGCTCGTTCGCTGCCATCGGACTTGCAGACCCGCTTTTCGGAAGCCTATGCGAGTGCCGAGCAGTCGATGGCGGCGGTTCGCGAATCGATCGGCAGATTGGATTCAACGCTTATCAAGGCGGCAGACCGTGCCCGGATGAGCATGTGGAATCAAATCAACCGGCTGCACCGGCGAGCGTCACGCGCGGAACTGCTGCGTAATGAGGTCGTCACGCGGCATGCGGATGCCTTGAGCCACGCCCTATTTCCGCATAAGGCGCTGCAGGAGCGCGAGGTTGCGGGAGTGAGCTTTGTGGCGCGATACGGGCCGGAGTTGCTGGCGAATCTGTATCAGACGATCCGCCCCGATTGCCACGATCACCAGGTGATTGAGGTGCAGTAGAGGCGGGGCTTGCCCCGTCTCCCGCCGCGAAAGAGACGCGGCAAGCCGCGTCTCTACTGGAAATTAGACTGCGGTTCCGCGCAGCGCGATTTGCAACTCTGCGAGCGATTCAACTCGAGGCACTCCTTTGTCGCGGTAGGCGCCGGGGACGTCCATCAGCAGCGCTTGCATACCTGTGCCGGTCGCGCCGAGGTAATCCACCGAATAAACGTCGCCGACATAGAGGCTCTCTGCGGGCGCGGCATTCATGCTCAGCATGGCTTTGCGAAAAATTTCCGGGTGCGGCTTCTCGTATCCGACGAGTCCGGAGTCGGTGATGGTGCGGAAGCAATGGGCGATACCGCACTTTTGCAGCACGTCTTCGATTTTGCCATCGGCATTGGAGATTACTGCGATCCGGTAGCGCTCGCCGATTTCGTGCAGATGTTCGGCGGTGCCGGGGCGAATCGTGTCCCAGTTGCCGGAATTCTGGATGCCGACTACGAGTTGATCGCGGATGGCGTCGTCCTTAAGTCCGATCTCGGAGAGCAATTGAGAGTAGAACATCCGCCAAAAACTGTGGTCGGTGCTGCCGTTCTCGGTAATCGTCCCGGTCATGATTCCGTCAAACCGGTTCTTGGTTCGGCATTCCAGATCGCGCAGGTGCTCGGCATCGGGCACGATGCCGCGTTCGGCGAGAGGCGCGTGAATGCGCTCGCGATTGGGGAACAGCAACGTGTTGCCCACGTCGAAGAAGATGACTTTGGGTTCCGCGTTCATAGTTGGTACTGCTTCCCATTCTAAAGCTCGGTGGTGGGCGATGCCGCGCTGGAAAATTGCCGAATGAATTAAACTGAAAAATCGCCGATGTATTAAGTGGAACCGGAGTCATGGCCCAACTGCGCGTTGTCGTCCTGTGGCACCAGCACCAGCCGTTCTACAAAGACCTGGTGACGGGGCGGTATCGCCTGCCTTGGACGCGCCTCCATGCTTTGAAAGATTACTACGGGATGGTGAAGCTGCTGGACGAGTTCCCGCAGGTGCACCAAACGTTCAATCTGGTGCCCTCGCTGATCGCGCAGATTCAGGATTATGTTTCGGGCGAGGCGCAGGACCCTTTTCTGCAGGTTGCGACGAAGCCCGCGAAAGACCTGACGGAAGGGGAGCGGCGGTTTGCGCTGGAATATTTGTTTCAGGCGAATACGGTGAATGTAATCGGGCGCTATCCGCGGTACCGCGAGTTGTGGGAGAAATTTCACGGGGCGGGGGAGTCGCCGGAGCGAGCGGAGAAATATTTTCAAGCTCAGGATCTCACCGACTTGCAGGTGCTCTCGCAGATTGGATGGTTCGACGAGTACTTTCTGGCCGAGAAAGACGTTGCGGAACTGATTCGCAAAGGCCGGAACTATACGCTCGAAGACCAGCGGTTGGTGATCGGGAGGGAGCGCGAACTGCTCGGCCGGGTTCTGCCGGCGCATGCGCAGGCGGCAAAGAAAGGCCTGATCGAGATTTCGACCTCGCCTTTTTATCATCCCATTCTGCCGCTGGTGTGCGACACGCAGATGGGGGCGGTTTCGTCGCCGGGGCTGGGCTTGCCGCAGAACCGCTATCGCCATCCGGAGGATGCTCGCGAGCAACTGGACCGCGGACTGGATCTGCACAAGAAGGTGTTTGGGATGCGGCCGCATGGGGTGTGGCCGTCGGAGGGCAGCGTTTCTGAAGAGGTGTTGACCATTGCACAGCAGCTTGGAGTGCAATGGATGGCGACCGACGAAGGCGTACTGGGACGGAGTCTGGGGACGAATTTCGCACGCGATGGATATGGTCATCTGGATTCGGACGGGGCGCACCGGCTGTACACGATTTATCGCTACGAGAATGCCGATACGCGGATGAATCTGCTCTTCCGCGACCACACGCTTTCCGACCTGATCGGATTCGTATATTCGGGAATGCCGCCGCAAGACGCCGCCAATAATCTCATCCATAAGATTAAGGAATCGGCGCAGTCGATTCTTGCCAATGGGCACGATGCCGTGGTCCCAATCATTCTGGACGGCGAGAATGCGTGGGAATACTACCCGCGATCGGGCCGAGAATTCTTGCGGAGATTTTATGACGCTTTGCAGAAGGATCCGGGGATGGAAGCGGTGACGGTGACGGAGGCGATCACGCGCCACAAGAACGTCAGTCATCTGAAGTCATTGGTGCCGGGGTCGTGGATCCACGCAAACTTCAACGTTTGGATTGGAGCGCCGGAGGACAACAAGGCCTGGGACTACCTGTATCACGCGCGCAATTTCTATGCGCAGGCGGCGCCGAACGCAACCGAGGAACAACGCAAGCTGGCGTTTGAAGAGATCTTGATCGCCGAGGGCAGCGATTGGAACTGGTGGTACGGACCGGAGCACCACTCGGCGAACGATCGCGACTTCGACGAACTCTACCGAAAACACCTGTCGAATGTTTACCAGGCGTTGGGCGGGACCCCGCCGGATTATCTGGCGCAGCCGATCGCTGGGGGAGTGGCGCGGCCTTCGTTCACGCCGCAGAGCGCCTACATCCATCCCGGGGTTTCAGGCGACATGGTGCGCTACTTCGAGTGGCTGGGGGCGGCGTGTTACACGGCCGACCGGCGCTCTGGCGCCATGCACGGCAAGCAGTTTCTGATGGACGAAGTGCTTGCCGGGATCGACGAGCAGTATGTGTATGGCCGGTTGGATTTCGTCGGCAAAGTGCCGGAAGAGGCCTTCGAAGTGGTGGTGAATCTGGAGTCCTGGGCCAACCATGCAACCAAGCCCCGGCGCGAACTGCGGTTGGGCGCGGCTGTGGATGGAGGCCGAATGCAGTCGTGGAAAGTGACGCAGAGGGAAAAGGTGGTGGCGGATTCGACGGATGCGAAAGATATTGCGCGGGTGGCGCTCGTCCGGAATTTTGAGTTTCGCCTGCCCCTCGTCTGGCTGCTCGCGGCTCCGCTGGAAATTGACAAAGCGCGAGGACCGAAAAGCTCGAATGTGCTGACCGTCCGGCTGCGCCTGCGCTTCAGCCTGTGGCAGAACCATCTGCCGGTCGATGCATTGCCGGTGGAAGGCTGGATGGAACTGGAGTTGCTGGCGGAAGCGGATCTGCTGGCAGTGAGCGGTTAGAACAAGTGGCCAGTTAATAGTTCAGATATGTGTGGAAGCGGGGCATTGCCCCGCTTGGACGGGGCCCTTCGGCTCCGCTCAGGGCAGGCTCCGCCCCGCAAGGTCTAATTCTCGCTACTGGCCGCTGCTGGCGACGACCACAGTCATTGTCATCGGACGGCTCAGTTCCATCACCAACTCTGTGCCTGCCGGAAGCATCGCGGAACGGTGCTTGCCGAGCCAGTGCGTGACGGTCACGGTGGCGCCGACGGCTCCGCCAATGAGGAAGCCTTTGCCGCCGCCCGCCAAGCCGCCGATGAGCATTCCGCCGCCGGTGCCCAGGCCGATTTCGGTGAGATCTTTGGCGTCGTGGCCATCGCCTTTGAACTGCCCTTCGCTGTTGACGTCGGTGCCGCGGCGGGCGTTGGTGTCAACCAGCGAGGCGTTCAGCATGAACCTGTCTCCATTCGGAAGGATCAGGTGTTCGGGAAAGATGGCGATGGTGGGCTTGCCGGCAATACGGCGCGGTTCATTGGCTTTCGTGACCCGTCCCTCGACGGTGGCGCCGATCGGAATCACGGTATTGCCGCCAATTACCACCGGCTGAGTTACTCTTGCCGAGAACGGATCTCCTGCCTTCGAGCTAAAGGTTGCAAGCGTGGTTTCGAGTTTTATGTTGACGGCGGTTCCGGTGGGCAGGGCGGTCTGTGCGCAGGCGAAAGTTGCGATCAGGATGAGCGATGTCAGCAAAAGTGTTTTCTTCATGGTGATCTGTTACCTCCAAATTCAGTTTTGGATCTCTTGCAAAACTCCGAGAACTCGATCCAGCGGCGCACGATCGAGCTGGTTATCGCCGCGATAGATGTAGCGAATAACGCCGCTGCGATCGATCACGAAAGTAGCCGGGTGCGCAATGTCGAT
>CABDXP010000358.1_pt1 | contig 9950 bp, 7 predicted proteins | sample 3421331 | NCBI WGS metagenome assembly CABDXP01 (sample SAMEA5534335, study PRJEB31848) | metagenome | biome: tundra; feature: field; material: soil | place: USA | collected 2013-05 | depth 0.15 m | reverse complement strand
GGCGTAGCTCGGCCATTGAAATCAGGTTCACGCGACGGGTGCGGAGAGTGCGCGAGTAAAGCTGCTCGTCCTTGCCGACCACCACTTGCCGCGTGTCGTTCTTGATTTGAATCACATACAGCGGCGAGCCGGTGGCGATTCCGAGTCCCTTGCGCTGTCCGACGGTGAAGTTGTAAACGCCGGCGTGCTCGCCGATCACCTTGCCATCGGTGGTGACCATCTCGCCGGCAATCATTTTGCTGGAAGTCATCTCTTCGGCAATCGTTTTGTTGGAAGTGCGTGCCGGCAGGTCTCCCTGCTCGGCGAGATAGGCTTCGAGAAAACGCTTGTAGTCACCGCCGGGGACGAAGCAGATTTCCTGGGAGTCGGGCTTTTCGGCGATCATCAGGTTGTGCTTGCGGGCCAGTTCGCGCACCTCCGGCTTGGTCATGCCGCCAAGCGGAAACAGAGTGCGGCTCAATTGCTCCTGCGTGAGGCCGAAGAGGAAGTAAGTCTGGTCTTTGGATTTGTCGGCTGGGCGCTTCAGCAGCCAGCGATTGAGGTGCTCGTCGAAGGCGACCTGGGCGTAGTGGCCGGTGGCAATCTGTTCGGCGCCAATCTGCTGTGCCACAATGAGAAGCTGGTCAAACTTCAAGTGATTGTTGCAGAGGCTGCAAGGGATCGGCGTGCGCCCGGCAAGATACTCCTCGACGAACGGCCGCACCACATCGCGCTCGAAGCGCTCTTCGTGATTGACCACGTAGTAGGGGATGCCGAGGGTCTCGGCCACGCGGCGAGCATCGTAGACGTCGTCGATCGAACAACAGCGTCCCTGGACAGATTCCGGCATGCCTTCGTGTCCGGCGAGACGGCGCTGGTTCCAGAGTTGCATGGTCAGGCCGATGACGTTGCGCCCTTCGGCGCGCAGCATGGCCGCGACGGTCGAGGAGTCGACTCCTCCCGACATGGCGACGGCGATGGTTTCTTGAGCGCTCACAATTTTCTATTACGCGGTCGATCAGATCGCTGTAGCGATATCCCGCAACGTGGCTGCATGGTCAGCACCATGCGGCGCGGCATAAAGAACAGCCAATAGTCAGCGGGATCCGAGCTAGTTTCCTCCTCCTCGCTAAAGGGCATCACCTTCAGAAGGAACCGCCGTCCAAATTCAAACGTTGTAGAACGTGCGTGCAGCTTGATTTCGACCGCAGTTAGTGGATGAGCCGCGAGCCTCGGCACAACTCTGCCAATCAGTTCGCGAGGACTGTCCGAGGTCGCAAGCAGCCCTTTCGGTCCATCTAAGCGCCACGATGACATGTAAATCCAGAGATACCATGTGCCGTGCCAAAATTTCCCTTGTCTTACCCGTTTTCCAAATTCGAATGTCAGGAAACTTCCAAATCCTAAGGAGGCGCGCCATGGCCTCCTGCCGAGGATTGGCTCAAAGCAGCGAAGTGCGGCGCTGCGCGTAACTCTCACTTCTGCGCCTTCGCTACAACATTGTATACAGGAGAGATTTCCCGGAGGCGCGACACGGTTTCCATCACCAGTCCCAATGCGAAGTCTACATCCTCAGCCGTATTCTGTTTCCCGAGACTGAAGCGAACGCTGGCTTTCGCGCGGTCGGAACGCAGTCCCATCGCGGTCAGCACGTGCGACGGTTCGATTGCCCCGGAAGAGCACGCCGCACCGGTCGATACCGCCAGCCCCTTCAGGTCGAGCGCGATGACCAACGCCTCGCCTTCGATGCCATCGAAATAAATGTTGGTCGTATTCGGCACGCGCGGCGCGCCTTCGCCGTTTAAGCCTGTGGCTTCGATTTTGAGCAGTTCCCTTTCCAGACGGTCACGCGCAACGGCCATCTTTTGATCGTCCATTCGAAGATCGTGGCCGCGTTCATTGTCGCCGCGTTCATTGTCGCGTTCCCGGCCAGCGCTGGCTAACTCGGCTGCCTTGCCTAAACCTACGATGCCTGGAACGTTCTCCGTCCCGGCGCGGCGCGAGCGTTCATGGCTCCCGCCATAGAACATGGGCTCAAGCTGAGTTCCTCTGCGGACGTAGAGCGCGCCCACACCCTGCGGCCCGTGAAACTTGTGGCCAGAGATGGTCAGCAGGTCGCACCCGATTTTATTGACATCGATCGGGACCTTGCTCGCCGCTTGCACGGCATCGGTGTGGAAGTAAATGTCGGCCTCGGCAGCAATCTTTCCGATTTCTGCGACGGGTTGCACGACGCCGGTCTCGTTGTTGGCGAACATGATGGTGATCAACTTCGTATTCGGCCGGAGCGCGCGCTTCACATCCGCCGGATCCACCAAGCCGCGGCCATCCACGGGAAGATAGGTTACTTCGCATCCTGTCGTTTCACGATACTCGGCCAGATGCTTGCAGGCGTTGAGTACGGCGTGATGTTCGATGGTGGAGGTGATGACGTGGTCGCCCGGCCGCGCCGGTCCAAAAACTGCAAGATTGTTGCCTTCCGTACCGCCGCTGGTAAATACGACTTCAGAGGCGCGGCAGCCGAGCAGTACGGCCACGGATTCGCGCGCGCGCTCGACCGCGGCCCGCGTCTCCTGCCCATGATGGTGGATGGACGAAGCGTTCCCAAAGCGCTCGCCAAAGTAAGGCCGCATGGCCTCCAGCACCTCGGGGAGCACCGGAGTAGTCGCGTTGTTGTCGAGATAGACCCGTCGGATCATGCTGCTTTCTATTGTACCGATATCGTAGAGACGTTCGGTGCGAGAATCGGGCTTCCCGGTTCGCCGCGCGCGACCATGCGCTTGGCCTGGAAGGGCGCACGGCGTACAATTTTTAGTCTGCCCTTTGCCGCTGGAGGACGTGTGGACTTCAGCAGAATTCCCAGAAATTCACGGAGAAATTCATGAAGACAAGACTGCTCATTTTCGGCCTCATGCTTGCTCTCGCGACGCCCCTGGCGCTCGCCGACGAGGGTATGTGGTTATACAACAATTTCCCCAAAGATCGGGTCGAGAAGCAATACGGCTTTCTGCCGACACAGGAATGGCTGGACCATCTCCGGCTGTCGTCGGTGCGTTTTAATAATGGAGGCTCAGGTTCGTTCGTGTCGGCCGACGGCCTGGCATTTACCAATCATCACGTGGGCGCCGACTGCATCGAGAAACTTGGCACCTCCGGCGCCGACTACATGAAGACCAGTTTTTACGCTAAGACCCGGGCCGACGAGGCCAAGTGCCCCGATCTCGAACTGAACGTGCTGGTCGGCATCGACGATGTCAGCGCGAAGGTGAAAGCTGCTGCCCCGGCAACCATGTCCGTGGCCGCCGCTGGCCAAGCTCAGCGCTCCGCCATGAGCGCCATCGAAAAAGACTGCGCGACTTCGACCGGCCTGCGCTGCGACGTGGTCACGCTCTACTCGGGTGAGGTTTACGATCTCTACAAATACAAAAAGTACACCGATGTGCGCCTGGTGTTTGCGCCGGAATTTGACGCGGCATTTTTCGGCGGCGATCCCGACAACTTCACATACCCGCGCTATGACCTGGACATCACTTTCTTCCGCGTTTACGAAAACGACAAGCCGGTCCATCTCGACCATTATTTGCAGTGGTCGAAAGTTGGAGTGAAGGATGGCGATTTGATTTTCGTTTCCGGACACCCGGGGCACACGGATCGCCTCGATACGGTTGCGCAATTGCAGTTTCTGAAGAACGTGGATTATCCTTCCCGCCTCGCCAGCTACAAGCGACGGATCGACATGCTCCAGAAGTTCAGCGCGGAGTCGGCGGAGAACGCGCGCATCGCGCAGGAGGACATCTTCGGGCTGCGGAACTCACAGAAAGCGATTAGCGGCGAGTATGAAGGGCTGCAGGATATGGCCGTGTCAGCGCAGATGAACACAGCGGATCGCGAGCGGGAAAAGGCTTACGTGGATAAACATGTGGGCGAGCCCAACCCCTGGGAAGAAATTTCCAACGCCATGAAGGTGAACCGCGAAATTTATGACCCGCTTACCTACGTCGAGCGCATGCGCGGGTTCTCCTCGCACCTGACGGCATACGCCCGGACTCTGGTTCGTCTCGCCGAGGAGAAGCCGAAACCGAACGGCGATCGGCTGCGTGAGTATCGTGATTCTGCCTTGCCCTCGCTGGAGCAGCAACTGTTCAGCAGTGCCCCTATCTACAAGAATCTTGAGACCGCGACTTTGGCCATCGCCCTGGCCCAGATGAAGGAGGCGTTGGGACCCGAAGACGCGGCGGTGAAGGCATCGCTGAACGGCAAGTCGCCCGAAGAAGCTGCCAAGGCGCTGATCGCCGGTACAAAGTTGGAGGATGTGGCCCTCCGCAAGCAACTTTATGAGGGCGGTAAGGCAGCCGTGGATGCGAGTACGGATTCACTGATCGTACTGATGCGCAACGTGGATCCCGAGGCGCGGGCGATACGCAAGCGCTTCGACGACGAGGTGGATGCGGTGGTGCGGCGCGACGGCGCGACCATTGCTCGGGCGCGATTTGCGCAGACGGGCTTCACTCAGCCTCCGGACGCGACTTTCACGCTGCGCCTCAGTTATGGCACGGTGAAGGGGTATGAGGAGAATGGGAAAAAGATTCCTTACTTCACCATTTTCGGCGGCGCTTTCCAACATGCCGAGGAACACGGTGGCAAGCCTCCGTTCAATCTGCCCAACAGCTGGGTGAAGATGAAGTCGAAGCTCAATCTCGAAACGCCGCTGAATTATGTTTCCACCGCGGACATCATCGGCGGTAATTCCGGCAGCCCGACCGTGAACCGGGCGGGCGAAGCGGTCGGAATTATTTTTGACGGAAATATCCAGTCGCTGGTTTTGGACTTCTACTACGACGATCGCGAGGCCCGCGCTGTACATGTCGATTCGCGCGGCATCATCGAAGCGCTGCGGAAAATCTACGGCGCTGATGCTCTGGCCAACGAACTGACGGGCACGAAAGCGGCGGGCAAGGCGACGGGCGAGTAGAACTTTAACGTTGCCGCTTCGCCATAGGACCCAAAATCTTTACCACCGGGGACACAGAAGAAACACAGGGAAAAAGTCCGCTTGATGGTTTCTCTGTGCGCCCCTGTGCCCCCTGTGGTTTAAGTTTCTTCCCGGCTCAACTCATCCGCGGTTATTCCGGCCAGAGCGAGGCCGCGGTCTTACTCAAAATCTGCTGTTGCATCTCCTCGTGAATGGGCAGAGCCTTGAATTCCTCAAGATTCCGCCTGACGTCGGGAACACCCGGGCCTGGCCAGTCGGTGCCGAACAGCGTCTTGTGGGCGATCTCGTCGAGCCGCGGAAAATATGTCAGCAGCGTTTTGGGCGGAATGCCGCTGATGTCGAGATACACGTTCGGGTGCCGGCGGAGGAGAAAGAACGCGGTGTGCATCCAGAGTGGCCGGCCGCCGTGTGCCAGCAGGATCTTGAGCTTGGGGAAATCGACAGCAACATCGTCAACATAGATCGGGTCGCCGTACTTATTGCGCGCGTCGGCGAAAATCGATGTCCCGGTGTGAAACATGACCGGAATCCCGTTGGTCTCGGCCGCCCGGTAGATGATTTCCAGTTCCTTCACTCCGTTCAGATAATCGTTTGGAAACAGCAGTTGATGGGGCGGGTGGATCTTGATCATGCGAAGGCCGAGGCGCAGGATGTGCTCGACATCCGCCAGGATGTTGGTGGTGTGCCGCGGATGCAGGCCGCCACAGGAGATCAGGCGCTTGGGATCGTACTTCGTGTAGTCGGCGACGAACTGATTGACCTCGGGTGTAAAGCCGATCACTTCCGGCGCAACGTAGTTGATCAGTGCAGCGCGGTCAACGCCGCAACGGTCCAGATATTTCAGGAAGGCCTTGGGTGAGTGGCAATATTCGGCGATCTCGTCGAAATTGGCGCGCTTGCGCTTCATCAGTTCAAGGGCATGCGGCTTGAACAGTTCGAGCGGCTCGATGTGAATGTGGCAGTCGGTGATCATGAGCAGTGGTCAGTGGACTGTGGTCGGTGGCCAGTTTCGCTGCTTGCCGCTCCCCGACAGCTCTTAGTTTTGCGAGAAGCTGAAAGCCAAGAGCTAACAGCCAAAAGCTTACTTTCAGTACAACGGCACTTTGGGATCCACTGTCCGCGCCCAGCCGTCGATCCCTCCGCGCATGGATTGAACTTTTTCGTATCCCTGTTGGCGGAGCCAGTTGGTGACCGTCAACGAGCGCACGCCGTGATGGCACACCACCACGATGTAATCGTCGGGATCGAGTTCCTGCTGAGCGCGCATCGGAATGTCTCCCATGGGAATGTGCTTGGCGCCTTCGATGCGGGATGCTTCGTACTCCCAAGCCTCGCGAACGTCGAGCAGGGTGAATGCTTCGCCGCGCTTTTGCAGCGACTTGACCTGGCCGGGAGAGATTTCGAAGTCCATAGCGTCCTAAATATGGCTGTTATCTTGAGCGCAGCGAAAGACCTCTGCACTGGCGGTAGATCCCGATGCAGAGGTCCTTCGCTTCGCTCAGGATGACACTGCTAGTGATTCCTTCGCAACTCCGGCGCGCTTCCCAGCGTAGTCAGACTGACCAGCGCGGCCAGCGCCCAGAGCGCACCGGTTGCAATTCGAGCGGCACGCACATCGGCGGACGGAATGTTGCGCCACAGGGTCAACCCACAACCGGCCGCAAAATTGATAAGGAGCAATCCAAAAAACACGCGCTCGCGCAGGCAGCGCGTATCGACCGCCAGGCCAGCCAGTAACAGGATCCACACGATATAAGTCGCGGCGGTCCAGACGTCGTGCGGCCATTCATACTCGTTGCGAGTGACGTGGCTAAATGAAATCCACGCGAAGTAGGCACAGCCGAGGAAGCCCGCCACGCCCCACAATGGTGTGCGGCACATGAGGTGGCCGGAACTGGGCCGCTCCGCCCCGGTCGTTGTGCTGCCCTTTGCGTTCTCTATTGGCCTGTCCATTTCGGTGGTTGTTTTCTCAAGGAAGGCAATGATACCCTCGCGCGCGCCTGCGGTCGAGACCCGTTCATCGGTTCAGACGGGCCAGAGTGCCCGCCCCACGCCAGCTAAAGGTTAATCGCTAAAGGTTAATCGCCGATTTGCGCGGCTCTGTAATGGTGGAGAGCGGATCCCTCGCGCCCGTTTTTTCTTTGATCCACTTCTTTTCGTTGCGGATGATGTCGAGCAGCAGGTCTTTATCCTTCGCGCTGGGCAGATTCTCTTCACGATGCTGCTCGTAGCTGCGGTCGTCGAGCGGCTCGCCGGTCTCGCAGTGGTACTTCTGGCCTGCCCATTTTCCAATGCTGCGATTAAAGTGAATGTCGGGCGTGTAGAGCTTCTTCTCGCCTGGCTTCAGGGACATGTTCAGTCGCTCGACCAATCCAGCAACTTCCTGACGATAGAGGTGGCGGCTGTAGTCGTTCAGGTCGTCGAGGTCGGCCGCCTTGTCGTTTTGCAGTTCGTCGTACCGGCCTTTGATTCCCCAGACGTACGCCCAGTGCGCCGAGGAAGAATGATCCGTACCGAAAAGATCGAACGAACTTGATATCCACTTATTCAGGTATTTTTGCAAAAGCCATCGCGGAACTACGCCCGCTTCGACCACGCGGCGCAGTCCGTCGTTGCCGGTTCCCATGTGGAAGGCTTCCTCGCGCAGCATGTAAGAGGTCGAGCGTCCGAGCGGCGCGAACGACGAATACTTCAGCATCTGCAGTTGAAACTTGCCGTCGCGGTCGACGAAATCGGTGTAGGTGAAGAAGTCGAGCCAGTTATCGACGTCGACGTTGAAAGTGCCGAGCAAACGCTTGTTCTCGAACGCCCGGCGCTCCAGCATCTTCTGGGCTTCCACCTTGCCTGAGGACCCGAAGAAGTCGATGAGCAAGGCGCACATCTGCCAACCGTGGCGCATCTCTTCGATCATGACGCGGGTGATGGCGCGGCGATCATATTCCGTGGGCGCGGATTCAAACAGGTTGCGCTGCTGCTCCACGCTGGCAAATTCGGTGTCGCCCTGGTAGACGATCATGTTCATGAGCGCGTCCCGCATCTGCTGCGTGGGGACCTGGCGCAGGTTCTCCCACTTGTTGCGGCCTTTGTAGGAGCCGAACTGGATTTCTTCCGTCTCGATTGCGCCGTAGAGCGTATCGAAGTGAAACGCCTCGACGTCGCCTTTGTTGACGCCGACTTCCTTGCGCCACTCGTTGAATAGACCGACCCAGTCGCTGAAGCTTCCGATTTTCGCTACTTTGCCTGGCATGAGACCTCAGGGGCTAAGCCCGTGCGTTTATTGGTTCGGGGCGGCACGGCTGAAGCCGTGCCCTTCCCTAAAACCTAAAGGAACTAGAGTTGTTCCGCAGGCTGAGACGGGGCAAGCCCCGTCTCTACGCGGCCGAAATTACTTCGCTGTAAACACAGCCGGACGCTTTTCGACATAAGCGGCCAAACCTTCTTTGGCGTCGTCGCTTTGGAACAGGATCTGCTGGTTCTCTCGCTCCACCGCCAAAGCCGATTCCATCGGGATTTCCCACCCCGTCTGCACGGCTCGCTTGATGCGTCCCACCGCTTTTGCGGCTTTGTTCGGCGGGGTGAACTGGCGCGCATATTCCATGATGTTCTCCATGAAACCCTCGCGCTCGAAAATGTCGTTCACAATGCCGAACTCTTGCGCCTCTTCGAAGGAGAACGTGTTGCCGGTGATCATCAGTTCGATGGCTTTGCTTTTCCCCACCAGGCGCGACAGCCGCTGCGTTCCGCCAGTGCCGGGAAGCACGCCGAGGTTGACCTCGGGCAGGCCGATTTTGCCCGCGTCTTTGCGCGCGATGCGGAGGTCGGCGGCCATGGCGATCTCCAGCCCTCCGCCGACGCAATGGCCATTGATCGCGGCGATCACGAGCTTAGGAGTGTGCTCCAGCCGGAGCAGCATTTCATTCGCGTGCAGGCAGAAGTAATACTTGAAGGTTGGATCGACCGAGGCCAGCATTTTGATGTTCGCGCCAGCCGAGAAAAACTTGTCGCCTACGCCCGTGAGCACGATCACGTGCACATCGTTATCCATGCGCGCCCTGAGGATGGCCTCGTCGAGCTGGCGGTTCATTTCGTAGGTGTAGGTGTTCGCCGGAGGATCGTTCATCTCGATCACGGCCACACCGGCGTCGGTGCGATAGTTGATGAGCTGCTTGGTGGTTTCGCCGGTGGCCGGCTGCATGGTGGTCGCCATAAATTGCTCCTTATTGGTTTCGCGTATCTCTTTTTCGATAGTCGTTGGTCGTCAGCGAACTGTGTTTGCAAACGACTAACGACCATCGACTAACGAGTGCTTGTTCGCGTTAACTCTTCTTGCGGGCTTGCCGCCATGCACGATGCCCCCGAGAACAATGTTGCCCATCTGCTCCGCAAGCGCCTCGGCGTTGCCGTCGACGCTCGGGTTGTACCAGGTGTAGATCCAGTTGACCATACCGAACAGGCTCAGCGCCGCAGTGCGTGCGTTGAAATCTAGGCCGCGCCCACGCCGGAGGTCCTCCATCAGGCCGAGGCAGATGCGGTAGTATTCGCGTTTGATGCCGGCGATCTCCAAGCCCGGGCCGTCCTTCAAAGATTCGTCTTCATGCGATAGCACCTTCAACCCCTGCTGATTGCTCACGAAATACTGGAGGTGATTCAGGATGAAGATGCGGATGCGCTGCTCGGGATCCGTGACATTCTCGAGCCGCGCTTTGAGTTTTTCGAGAATGGTGGTAAAGGTGTGCTTCTGAATCAGGAAGAGCAATCGCTCTTTGGACTCGAAGTAGTAGTAAAGTCCCGCCAGCGACATGCCTGTAGCGCGAGAAAGATCGCGCATGGAAGCGCCTTCGTATCCCTTGAGGCAGAAGACCTCCGTCGCGTGGTCGAGAATTTGCCCGAGGCGGCGATCGAAACGGGTCACAGGCGCACGGCCCGCCGCCGGGCTTGGAATTCTGCTCTGACGGCGCGAGGCGCGGGTTGCGGGTAG
>CABDXP010000357.1_pt1 | contig 10004 bp, 8 predicted proteins | sample 3421331 | NCBI WGS metagenome assembly CABDXP01 (sample SAMEA5534335, study PRJEB31848) | metagenome | biome: tundra; feature: field; material: soil | place: USA | collected 2013-05 | depth 0.15 m | reverse complement strand
ACCTTCACCTTGCCGCGCTCGATCCGGCCCGTCACCACCGTGCCCCGCCCCTGAATCGAAAAAATATCTTCGATCGGCATCAGGAACGGTTTTTCCAACTCGCGCGCCGGCTGCGGCACGCTCTTGTCCACCGCCTCCATCAAGGCGTCAATCTGCTTCTCCCACTTCTCGTCGCCGTTCAAGGCGAGCAGGGCGGAGAGCCGCACTACCGGCACATCGTCTCCCGGAAACTGATAGCTCTTGAGTAACTCGCGCACTTCGAGCTCCACTAAGTCGAGTAACTCGGGATCGTCGACCGCATCGCACTTATTCAGCGCCACCACAATGTAAGGGACGCCCACCTGGCGCGCCAACAGCACGTGCTCGCGCGTCTGCGGCATCGGACCGTCGGTCGCCGCGACAACTAAGATCGCGCCATCCATCTGCGCCGCGCCCGTGATCATGTTCTTGATGTAATCGGCATGGCCCGGGCAGTCGACGTGCGCGTAATGCCGGTTCGCCGTCTCATACTCGACGTGCGCCGTGGCAATGGTGATGCCGCGCGCCTTCTCTTCCGGAGCGTTGTCGATCGAATCGAACGACCGGAAAACGATCTTCGGGTTGTGCTTCTGCAACACCTTGGTGATGGCCGCCGTCAACGTCGTCTTGCCGTGGTCAATGTGACCAATCGTCCCTACGTTGCAGTGCGGCTTATTCCGTTCAAATTTTTCTTTCGCCATGATTGCTTTTGCCTCGCTAATCGATCTCACTCATCTAGATCAGTAGTGATTCAGTAATACTGATACAGCTTGTGAAACTTCGCCCGCAGCGCCGGATCGACCTCTTCGATCTTCGAGAGATAAAATTCTCGCATCTGGGCCTGATCCGAAACCGGCAGGGCTCCATACAAAGACCGCGCCGTTCCAGCCTTGTCGCCCGCCGCCCGGTCGATCGCATCCGCCGCGAACACCGCATCCAGGTCGCGAACTCGAATCTTGCGGCTGTCGAGTTCCTTCAAGTACTTCGCAACCCGGTCCGCCGCGAACACTTTCTCAATTGCGGCCTTCAGGTCGCCGAACTCGCGCTCCCTCTCGACCTTGATAACACCTTGCTCAAAGACCACCGGTCACCGCTCCATCCGAAACACCGAATTCCCAACGCAACGCTCAAACTCTGGAGCGGGAGACGGGGATCGAACCCGCGACCAACAGCTTGGAAGGCTGTGACTCTACCACTGAGTTACTCCCGCTCAGCCTCAGCGGCTAAAGCCGCTCGTATGTGTGACTCTAAGCGGCACGGCTAAAGCCGTGCCCTTTCACAAACCCTCAAATCAATCTATGGAGCCGATGATCAGGATTGAACTGATGACCTCTCCCTTACCAAGGGAGTGCTCTACCAACTGAGCTACATCGGCTCACTACCTAACGCCCAAAATCAGATCCCGCGGATCAATCTCAGTCTCAGTCTGCGGGCTTCGCGCTCTCCCGCTCTTCCTCGATCCGGGTTCGCCAAAAATACAGTGCCGCTCGAAAAGCGAACAGTCCCAGGATCAGCAGCGTCCCGCTGCGCAGTCTCACGTTCGCGTTGAAGACTCGAATCGGCTCATCCGACAACGTGGTCCAGGCTAAAAGGCCGAGCACCGCGTAAGCGATCAAAGCCAGCACGAACTTCTTCTTGATCGGCACAAAAATTCCATGTTTCAAGGTTTCAAGGAACCCAAGTGCGCGAGATTTACTTTGAAACCTTGCAACCTTGAAACTCTGAAACCTTTTCCTTCGCCACTCTGGTGCACAGGGGAGGATTCGAACCTCCGTACCTCCTGAGAGGGACAGATTTACAGTCTGTTGGCTTTAACCGCTCACCCACCTGTGCAAATCCGAAAACACCGTCCGGCAGCGCGCAACACAACACCGACACTGCCCAGCATCGCTCCGCTCGGGAAACGCAATGCGAGAACGCCCGCCTGACACCTATCACTCGCCGGAAAATACTCTGATGGAGTGCCCTAAAGCTGCGCCGCCAGTGCGCGTCGCCGCGCAAACCTCGTCTGTTTCCGGAATCTTGTTTTTCTGGAGCTGGCGAAGGGATTCGAACCCCCGACCCTCTGATTACAAATCAGATGCTCTACCGACTGAGCTACGCCAGCAGGTGGAAGCAAGTCCTTTCGGGCACAATACTTCCCTGATCCCTTCCTGAAGTCCGGGACAATTATTTAAGTTATCACAAGGGTACTTCACGTGCAACCGGAAGGCTGTTCCGCGTAGTGTCCCAAAGTGGAAGCAATGATTCAAGTCCTGGAGGACGGCCCAGTTCTCATGCTCGCTCTTTCAGCGCCGGGTATCGAATGCCCGGCTGTCCGCAACCATTGAGGCAGGCCGAGCCACGATGTACACTGGCATTACCGCAGCGCGCCCGTAGCTCAGCTGGATAGAGCGGCAGCCTCCGGAGCTGTAGGTCGGGAGTTCGAATCTCTCCGGGCGCACCAGTTTTCAATCGGTTAGCCTTCATGCTTTCCTCGCAGCGTTCACAATGTGTGCAATTGGTAGGAATCACTGCATGCTCCGGGTTGGAGCCGTGCCCCACGGTTGCTTTTCGTCGGTTCCGCTGATGCCTTCATACATCGCGTCCACCATCCCGTAGAAAAATCGTGTGCTCAACCTCCTCTCGGGTTATATAGTGTGGGGCTGTTGAGAGCTGAAACGGAAATTCCGGTTAAAAATTCTGAATCATAGCAATGACGTGGGAGGATGCGGATGAAAGGGAAAAGAATTTATCATCATTTGTACTTCCAAGTATTGACGGCGATCGCCATGGGTGTTCTGCTCGGGCATTTCTACCCCGACACCGGCGTGGACATGAAACCGCTGGGCGATGGTTTCATCAAGCTGATCAAGATGATCATCGCTCCGATCATCTTCTGCACCGTCGTAACCGGTATCGCCGGCATGGAGGACATGAAGAAGGTAGGCCGGGTCGGAGTCAAGGCACTGCTCTATTTTGAGATCGTCTCGACTCTGGCCCTGGCGATCGGCCTGCTGGTGGTCAGCGTGATTCAGCCGGGTGCGGGCATGAATGCCGATGTCTCCAAGCTGGACACCAAAGCGTTGGAGACCTTCACGGCAAAGGCACAGTCGCATGGCACACTTGACTTCGTGATAGGTATCATTCCCAACACGATAGTGGATGCCTTTGCCAAGGGCGATATTTTGCAGGTATTGTTCTTTTCAATCCTGTTTGGTTTTGCTCTCTCCCTCCTCGGTCAGCGCGGCAAAGTGGTCTTCAACGTGATTGACGAATTTGCACATGTGCTGTTCGGCGTCGTGGGAATTATCATGAAGGCTGCGCCCATTGGCGCCTTTGGCGCTATGGCTTTTACCATCGGAAAATTCGGTCTTGGTTCCCTGGGTAAGCTAGGCATGCTGATGGGCAGCTTCTACCTGACCTGCCTGCTGTTCGTCTTCATCGTCCTAGGTACTATTGCCAAACTGTGCGGCTTCAGCATCTTAAAGTTTATCAAGTACATCAAGGAGGAGTTGCTGATCGTGCTGGGAACCTCCTCCTCGGAGTCGGTCCTGCCCCGCATGATGGCCAAACTGGAGAATCTGGGCTGCAGCAAGTCGGTGGTAGGTCTGGTAATCCCGACCGGCTACTCCTTCAACCTTGACGGCACCTCTATCTACCTGACCATGGCGGCAGTCTTTGTGGCCCAGGCTACCAATACCCGGCTTACCCTGATCCAGACCCTTACCATTCTAGGTGTGCTGCTGCTGTCCTCCAAGGGGGCGGCCGGCGTTACCGGCAGCGGCTTTATCACCCTGGCGGCCACTTTTGCCGCCGTGCCCACTATCCCGGTGGCCGGCCTGGCTCTGATTCTCGGCGTTGACCGCTTCATGTCCGAGGCGCGCGCCCTGACCAACTTGGTTGGCAATGGTGTAGCAACAGTGGTGGTTTCCCGCTGGGAGCGTGAACTCGACAAGGACAGGATGTCGCAGGTTCTAAACAAAGAGAGTGAAGCGGAAGCCGAAGAGCCAGAAGCAATTCTGGAGGGCATCCCGACCCCTGACGCGGCAGCCGGGCAGGCTCGATGACATAACACTGGAAGTCATCATATTCCGAATAATGAAACTACAGTTATCCCAGTCGTTGGCAAATTGAAACAGTGGAGGAACAGCCATGAAAAGAACCATAGCCGTCTTAGTAGTGATCGGATTGTTCTCATTCGCATTTCTGTCATACGCTGCCGATAGAGACGATGCAAAGGCCCTGGTGAAGAGAGCGGCTGCGTATGTGAAGTATCAAGGAAAAGAAAAGGCGCTTGCAGAGATCAGCACACCCAAAGGGATGTTTGACAAGGGCGAACTTTATGTATTCGCGTACGATCTTCAGGGCGTTATGCTTGCTCACCCTAAAAATCCGGCACTGATCGGGCAAAATTTGATCGCCGTTCCGGACGCCGAAGGGAAGCTGTTTCGCAAGGAGATAGTGGAAAAGGCGAACTCAAAGGGCTCCGGATGGGTCGATTATGTGTATCTGAATCCGGAAACAAACAGGCAAGAGCATAAGACGACTTACCTTCAGAAGGTGGGTGACATCATAATATGCTGTGGAGTGTACAAGGATTACACCCATGAAGGAGATTGAACGAAAACTTTGTCGCAAACCCCGTTTTGAAAGGTATGCCCCGCGCCCATAGAACTTGCCCAGATTCAGAATCGACTTTTGGCGCGATACGTCCCATGGAGCATGTCCCACGTATTTTTCCTAATCCCAACTTTCCTAATTCCAGTGGTGGGAGTGCCACCAGATTTTCTGGATGTCGAAGAGGACACCGCGGCAGAGATACATCTGTCTGTTTTCCTCGCCCATGCCAAAGCGCTGGTAGTGGTCGAAGGCTTGAAATGAAGTGCAGTTGTCGCGCACGTCGTCGAGGGGCCACTGGAGCACGATGAGGTTCTTGTAGACCTGTGGCGGCGGACCCCAATACCAATAGTTCTGATGGCGAGAGTAGGCGCGAGGGAGGCCGAGCTTGGGACCAAACAAATCAATGGCGCCGGCTTCGCCGTAGTTGCTGGCCCAGATGCCGGTCTGGGCGCGCTCGTCCGGTGGCAATGAGTGGTAGATGGCGGCGACTTCACTCACCATCTCGGGCCATCCGAACTGGTCGGCAATCTGTTGCGGCAACAGCGCCTCGTGGTTCACCTCAACCTTGGAGAGCTTGATGCCGAGTGCGTTTTCGTAGGCGAGGAGACGCTCCGGCGGCAGCATCCACGTCACCACCGGGAGGGCGGGAAGCGTCGCGAGCAAGATGATGGCGACGACGGCCGCACGTACCCACGGCACGCGGTTTGCCAGCCACCGTTCGATCACGACGGCGCCGCCGGCGAAGACCATCGGATAGATCGGGAACACGTAATAGTTCTTGGCGTGCGCGACTTGCATCAATACGAAAAAAATTGCAAAGGTCAGGCCGAGCACGCGCCAGCGGCGGTCGCGTAGAAACCAAACCAAGCCCGCGAGCCAGACCGGCAACAGGATCGTGCCGCTATCGAAGATCTGCTCCTTAACGAACGCGAGCGGGCCGAGCATGACGTTCTTGCCTTCGCGTCGGACGTTTCCCAGGTCTTCGATCGTCGGGAAGTGATGGCGGATTTGCCAGATGACATTCGGCAAAAAGAGCGCGACCGCGATGGCGCCGGCGATCCAGATCCATGGCCGTGCGAACTCGCGGCGATGCTGCGTCAGAAGCAGTGCGACCGTGACTGCAAATCCGAAAGACAATGTAGAGTGCTTGTTCTCAAGGGCGAGGCCGGCGAGCACGCCGAACCATAGCCAAAGGCGCGAATCGCCGGTGCGCAAGATCCGAGCGATGACCCAAATACAGCCCATCCAGAACAGGGGCTCGAAGGCATTCATGGTGAGCAGGCTGTCCGCCCACAGCATGGCCGGGGAGAGCAGCACCGAGAGACCCGCAAGGAACTGGGCATACCGTCCGCCGCCCAGTTCGCGCGCAATGAGCATAGTGAGCGCGACCAAAGCCGTGCCCGCGAGTGCGGGAAGGATGCGCAGCGCCGCCAGCGAACCGCCCATCCACAGTGCGATCTTGGCATAGACGGCGATCAGCGGGGCGGCATCGACATAGCCCCAGTCGAGGTGGCGGCCCATGTCCAAGTAATAAAGCTCGTCGCGAAAGTAGCCGTAATGGCGGACGCTGGTGAAGAGGTGCAGAAGAAGCTTGGCGGCGCAGAGCGTGACCAGAACGCCGACGGCGAGGCGCGGCAAAGGCCCGGTCGAGTTCGCTTCGCGATAGGGCGGCTCCATGTTGGGGGCGAGCATGTTGGGGTCGGACGCGTCAGGGGCGGACGTGCAAGTTCCCCATACCGGCAAGTTCGTGCTCCTGAGAGTCAACATTAGCAGGAGCTTCGGCAGCAGGCGCTTCCGCGTTGCGGGCAGCCGACGTGGCCAGATCATTGGCCTCAGCGTTGTCCTCACGACGAACGTGGGCTATAGAGAAATCGAGCGACCGCGCCAATTTCCGGCAGATCCAATTCAGGGAATAGAGCCGCGGGCTGCGGCAGCTGTACTCGCCCTTCATCTGCCTGACCACTACTTCGGAATCCGAAAACACATGAAGCGCATCGGCGTTAAGCCGCAGGGCACATTGCAGTGCCTCAAGCAGAGCAACGTACTCGGCGACATTATTGTCCTGGTGCCCGATCCATTTGGCGATTCTGATTGTACCGTCGGCGGAGCCGTCGATGATCACTCCAATACCCGACGGGCCGGGATTCCCGAGAGAGCCGCCATCGACGAAGGCCACGAGATCTGACATTGCTTGGTGAGCTGCTACTAACCATGCCTGACGTATCTTCCGGCGTCAAGATGCTTACCTGATTCCTGCGCACACTTCTTGTAGTTCCTGCTTCCGCCTTCGAGCAGCTGTGAGCGTTCCTGTGCAAAAATGGGAAAAAATTAATCTCCCATTCATTAAACCACAACAATTCAATGGGTTGCGTTCCTGGGTCTTGATCCATCGCATGCGGCCGATTGCACCAAAAAGGGGCATTGACAATTCTCCGGCAAATCTCTAAGGTGGCTTCCGTCGACGGCTGAAAGGGTTGGCTTAATTAAATTTGCCAGTCCGAAGTAAGCTGAGTGATCAGCCCGGCGGGGCAACCCGACAGGGCAGCCAGACCTGAAAAAACCGACGGCTCTGCGAGGGGCAGTTGGGGTTTGGGACCGCGAAAGCGGTGATCGCATCAAGGGCTGTGACGGTACGTGCCTCCACGCTGTTTGGCTCCCTCGCAGGAGCTGGCGGCTAGAGCACAACCAATGTCACAGCCTTTACCTTTTTCCCCGCTTTCTTATTGCTGCAAGGCTGGTCTCTTCTCGGGGTATCTCATCTCAAGCAGTCGTCTCAGCAATCCAGGCGCAAAAGTCCAGACGTAAATAGGCGCAGTGGACGGTTACGGATACGTCCGCATCGTCTTCCGACAACACGGCGGCGACGGTTGCCCTGGCCTTCGGGCGGACAGAGCAGATGGAAATCTCCAAGCACGCGATCAGTGGAGCGGATAGCCCGCTATGACCGGGCCCGCACAGTCACTTGGGTCCCCGAAAGCTCAAGCGACGGCTTTACGCCACCCGCCGGCCGCTCACCAGGTTGATGACCAGTATCACCAGTGCAACCACCAGCAGTATGTGAATCAGACCGCCAGCCACGTGGAGGCTAAAGCCAAGAAGCCACAGAATCAGAAGCACAACGAAAATTGTCCAAAGCATGTTGATCTCCTTTTCTAACTCGAGGGTCGCCGAAGGTGATCGTCCGATCGTCCCGAAAAACTCATCTCTTCTCTTTTATCTTGTCGTGGCTGGAGCGAGCGACTTTCCGCACTCCAGGCAAGACGACTTGGACCGCGATGTGATTAACCCACAAAACGGGCACATCCTTTGCGATGCGAAACCGCGAACCGGTGGCGTAAGCGACGCAAACAGCCTGGAAACGGATGCCGTGATTGTGGCAAGCCGTCTACGGAAACGATCGCGCAACCGACGAAAAGCGCGTTCCATCAGCGATCCACCTTCGTTCTTTGTCCCCATGCACGGATGGTTTCGTGATGAAGCAATTGGCTGGAGTGCTCTTGGGTCTCCCTTTCGCATCTCCGCCAAACTGACGATGACACGCCGGGGCTAGTTATTCTGTGCAAGATTGCTCACACTGGGGGAAAAAGCGACGGCGCATGAGCGCTAGAGAAGGTCTCAGGTGTCAGGTCTCGGGGAGAGCAATTCGGGGTTTTGTGAGAACTGAGACCTGCCCCTCGCCTTCGGCAAAAGTGAGCAATGTAGACCGGTATCCTCCTGCCCGCTGTGCGATCATGACGCTTGAGACGAGCTTCTTCTCTCTCTTTCAGGTTTTCTGAGCTAAGTCAGCCCATCTGAAGTCTTCTCCTCTTAGTTCCGCAGATCTGTTCCGCAGATCTCAAAGGACAATACATGAAAAAGATAATGTCGCTGCTATTGATGAGTTTGATCGGTTTGGTTGGAACCCTCGCGTGGGCAGGCTCGGCGCGTGAAGACACGGTCGATCGCATGCAAAAATCCGTGGATGTTCTCCAATCGATAATGGCGACTCCCGACAAGGGTATCCCTGAAGAAGTGTTGAACGGTGCAAAGTGCATCGTCATAGTGCCAGACTTGATCAAAGGCGGCTTCATCTTTGGCGCCAAGCACGGACGTGGAGTGGCCTCCTGCCGCACGCCTGAAGGCTGGAGCGCTCCCGCATTCGTCTCGGTTGGCGGTGGGAGTTGGGGATTGCAGATCGGGGTCGAAGACATTGACTTGGTTATGCTGGTCATGAACGACCGTGGTTTACAGCATCTGCTTTCCAGCAAGTTCGAACTCACCGGCGAAGGATCGGTGGCCGCGGGCCCGGTAGGCCGTCACACTTCCGCCGGAACGGACATATTGCTGCAGACTGAAGTGCTAACTTATTCGCGCTCGAGGGGCGTGTTCGCCGGCTTGACGTTGGAAGGTGCGGTAGTGGAGCAGGATAACGACTCCACGCGCGCCATTTATGGCGAGCGCAAGATGTTCCGCAACATTCTTTCCGGCAGGGTGCCCACTCCCGCAAGCGGAGAGGCGTTTGTGGCCGCCGTGTCCGAAGCAGGCCACCAGGCGCACATCGCGGAAGCCAAATAACACAGGAAGGAAGTTGATTTCCGCTGACCGAGACCGCGTACCGGTTTCGGTCAGTTTTGTTTTCGGTCAGTTTTGTCTCGTTCCGGAAGGCTGCCGAAGTATGAAAATCAGCCTGCGGAGAATGCGCAGAGAGCTCCAATTCCCAAGGCTATGGCGCTAGGGCCTCCCATGGCCTGCACGGTTGACTGGCGGCAAGAACTCCCCAAAACCTAAAATGGGCCGCCAGCCAAGAAGCGGTGACTCTTCCTTGGCTATCGGCCCATTCGATCCGGACTAGGATCGGAGGTGATACTTACATCGTAGACCCTCCTGCTGGATTGTCAAGGATCAACTTTCAGCCCCCCTACACCGTCTCAATTTGCGAATTCCGCGCCAAAACGCTCTCCAATCATTGACACCTTCCTCGCCCCAGTGTTAGCTTTATTTGTTTTTAGAAGCGGCTCTTCTTCCATCGGAATCAGCCAGCAGGGTCAGCAAGGATTCGATCGTCGGTTCGATCGTCGGTTCGATAATCAGTTCGATCATCACAAAATGGACCAGACTCTCCGACAACTAGGCGAACTACTGCTCGGAGCCGTGCCCACCGCCATCCTGTTGGGAACGCTTTACATCCTCTACACTTTCCTCGTCCATCGGCCGCTGACTGCCGTGCTGGCCGAGCGCCGCAGCCGCACCCAGGGGGCCATGGAAAAAGCGCGCGCCGATATCGCCGCCGCCGAAGCCCGCACCGCCGACTACGAGCAGCGCCTGCGCGAAGCGCGCCAGAAAATCTTCAAGAACCAGGAAGCCCGCCGCCAAGAGGCCACCCAGTCCCGCAGCCAGGTCGTGAA
>CABDXP010000353.1_pt1 | contig 10033 bp, 9 predicted proteins | sample 3421331 | NCBI WGS metagenome assembly CABDXP01 (sample SAMEA5534335, study PRJEB31848) | metagenome | biome: tundra; feature: field; material: soil | place: USA | collected 2013-05 | depth 0.15 m | reverse complement strand
ATCTAATGGAATGCGCCCTGACCGCCGATTCCGCCGCAAGTGCGCGACACCTTTCGAAAGTTCTCCAGTCGCTGCCTGAGGGAGAAACTTTCGTGCAAGACGATCCAACGCTACGCCGGCTCATCGAACTGGCCGCGCCTGCTCGGCCGATCCGCTGGTCGAGTCAAGGCGCGCCGGGCGAAGCTTCGCAGGCCACGGTCACGCGCGCCGAAGCTCTCATCGCACAAACCGGGTCGATTCTGGTGACCGCTGCGTGCGGCGGGCGAGGCGCCTCGGTGATCGCCCCCTGTCACATCGTTTACGCGACTGTCGCACAACTGGTTCCCGATCTGGCCACTGCCCTGAGCCGCGTCTCGCAGGAACGAAAACTCGACAGCAACTCGTTCGCGTGCGTCATCAGCGGCTCCAGCCGCACTGCCGATATCGAAAAAATTCTGGTGCAGGGCGCGCATGGACCGCGACGGCTAGTAGTCATCTTGCAGGCCGCGACCTAGCTAGCAGGCTGCTGAAAAATTCTGATTCGGGTGGATTTTGGGAAGGGCATGACTTCAGTCGTGCCGATAAGTCATTGAAAATGATTTGCGCTTTAGCGCCCGAGGCGATCTTCCTCTCCGGCCTAGATGTCAGTTTTCGGCCTGTCCCAGCCGGGTCAGTCTCGGGATCAGGATCAGAATGAGCCCATAGAAAAGAAGCGAGACCACGAGCGATCCTGCATTGCCGAATCGCAGGTCCTCGAACAAGAGTTTCAAGGCGCCAAAGGCGACAGCAGCGTAGGCAACCCAGCGCAGTTCGACGCGTTTCGAACGAGAACCGAGATAGCTCAGCGCCAGGGCAAGCAAACATGTCACCACCGTCCGAACCACCGAAAGACGCGAAGCGATCAGCCCCACGCGACCCGAGGCCAGCCACACGATCGCAACAATAGCCAGAGCTGCCGCTGCAAAACTGAACAGCACTGCAGGAACTACCCACAGCAGCCGCCGCTTACGATTATCTTCCGAAACCCGCGACCCGATGGCGTAGCAGAGCAAGGCCGAAACGGCTACCACCCAAACCCGCCAGTCCGGGTTCCCAGGCACGGTCCCGGCCAGAGCGTTTTGCGCATAACTCGGAAAAGGCGAGTCGGCCGCAGCCGCTGCCAGATAAAAGGACGCGTGCATGCCGAGGCTGAGCTTGCCGGTGCGTGAGTAGAGGAAGGCTGTGGTCGCTGCCGCCAGGCACAAGAACGGTACCGGGAAACCTTCCGGAAAAAGCATGAAGCTCCCCGCCAGCAGAAGTGCGGCCGCGTAGTTCGCGCACACCCGGCGATTTCGCGTGTGTACGTCGGCCACGAACCGCGACAGCGCGCCCCAGTAGCACACCGCCGCTGCCAACAGGAAAAAGACACCCAGCGTTGGCGCCGAAGCGCCGTGGCTGGCGCGGAGAGATCCCCAACTCGCAACCACAAACGCCACCACGCCCTGCGCGATTTCAAAGATGGTGAGGCGATTGCGCAACGCGAAGCTGCGAATCCCAATGCTTCCTAGGTAGATGGCAAGCAGCGCAAAGCACAGCCCCGTCAGCGTGGTTGCGCCGATGGGGCGATAGCCAGCCGGAACACCCTCGGGAGCTGCCAGGAGATAGACGAGCAGCCAAATCGCGAAATCGGCGGCAATCGCTGGAACCGCTCGCAGACTGAGCCTGTGTCCCAGGCAAGCGGCAACTTCAGTGGCCAAGGCAACGGCCAGCAGCGCAGCCGTAAAGGGCACAAGCTCATGCGTCTCGACGATCAGCGCCAAAGCCGTGGCCACCGCCGCCAAGGTTGCCACCCACGGTATCACTTGCAGGTCTTGCCGCCAGGCCAGTGCCAGAGCAAATACAACAAACGCAACCAGCAGAGCTGCCGTGACGCTTGGTGGCAGAACCTGGAAACGTACTGTGCCTTCCCACAGCAGAGGCGCGAAGATCAATGCGGACGTGACTCCGTAGGTGACGCTGGCAATGTGACTCTTGGCGCGAACCCTGACGGCCCAGACCAGCCACATGCCTGCGTAAAGAATGGCGACGGCCAGCACCGGCAAGTGTGGCAACATGCCCGACTCAGAAATAGCACGGAGCAGGTAAGCCCCGGCGATTGCAAGGATCGCCTTCCCGAACACGGGCACGGCTGCAGCCGGCCGCTCCAAGTCAGGTTGTGCGGGAAGCATCGCGGGAGGCTGCGATAGCGGTTGGGCAGCGCGGGCAGGTTCAGCCTCTACAGGAGTCGGCTTCTCGCGCTGCTCCTCTAATGCGGAGACGCGCCGTTCCAGTTCGCGCAGTCGTTCGCTGACTTGCTCCGCATCCAACGCGATACCGTCGCGCACTTGCGCCATTTGCTTCTCCGCATCAGTCCTGTTGCGACGGAGCTAGTTGATTCCCCGCGCCGGAGCGGCGCTGATGGCGGGCGCCGGGCTTGACTCCAGCCAGGGTGGCAGGAGTTTCACCAGAACCCACAGAATGACAAAGGGAAGAATCATGAGTATGAGCGCGGGTAGCAACCCTTCCCGCGTGGCGAAGTCCATCTTGTAAGTGGTGTACCCGAGAAAACTCTTGGAGAAAAGCTGGCCGCCGATCACCACGTTCCAGCGCATGGCAAAGATGCCCATCAGAGTCAAACATCCAGCCAGGCCATAGATCCGCTTGCGCGCGGTCTGAGGGAGCTTCACAAACTGGATCAGCGCGATCAACGCAATCGGCGTTACCGTGCCCAGGAGGATCTGGATGATTACCTGGGATGTCCACAAGCGCGTATGCACCATGAAATCCAAGCTGCGGAAAGACTCGTCGGCCTCATAGATTCTTTGCAGCAGGTCCAGCATCTCCAGGCTGAAGTCGATGATGAAGGTGTAGAGCAGATAGCGCGCGATCGTGTCCAGGCAGCGCATGTCGATTTCCCGCCCGCGCAACCGCGAAGAGAACATGTAAATCAACATAACCGCGGCAATGCCCGACACCATTGCCGAGAACACGAACACGATCGGCATCAGCGGCGATGACCACCAGGGGTTCGCCTTGACCGAGCCAAAAATGAAGCCGACATATCCGTGCAGAAGAAACGCGGAGGGAATTCCAATCAGCGTAATGAAATACCCGAGTCGCTCATCGATATGCAGCGAACGTTCACTGATATTGCTGGAGCCTAGAGTCAGGACGCGATAGACCAGACGCTTCCAGCCCTTCTCTTTCTGGGACATCACCACAATGTCGCGCCGGTAGTCCAACCATATCTCCAACAGCAGCACCGCCATCAGGTACCAGAGATAAACAAAGCCGAACATCGCCATGGCCGAGGAACTGTGCGGCGTCAGATACATTTCCAGGGAACGCTCCGGATGTCCCAGGTGCAGTTGCAACGGCAGGGGGGCAACCAACAAAAAAGCCAGTGCGGTGAGCAGGGCCAGCCGATACGTCGGCTTCACTGCCTGCACTTGGAACACCCGTTCGAGCGATGCCAGAATAAACGCCCCGGCCACCAGTCCCGTGATGAACGGATAAAGAACGATCAGGATGCTCCATTGGAGCTCCACTTCGTTCGGGTACATGAAGCCTTCGACGGGTATTTGCACGAGCCTCCTTATCGCACCGAACCGTCCATGCCGTTGTAAAAAACCTTCGCCCCGGTAGCCATATGCGGTTTTAGAACCTGAACCGAGTGCGTCCTCAAGAACTCATGAATCGGATCTTTGGGATTCTTCAAGTCGGCCAACTGGCGCGCGCCCGTGGGGCAGACTTCGCAGCACGCGGTGGTCAGTCCCTTGGTGATCCGGTGATAGCACAGCGTGCACTTCTCCGCCGTGTTGGTCTTGGGATTGAGGAAGCGGCACCCGTAGGGGCACGCCTGGATGCAATACCGGCAACCCAGGCAGTACTTTTTGTCGATCAGCACAACTCCATCCGGAGCGTCGAACGTCGCACCCACCGGACACACCTGCGTGCAGGGAGACTCCGCACAGTGATTGCACAGCTTGGGCACGAAGAAGTTCTTGCCGCCTTCGGCGGGCTCGTGTAGGTAGCCGTGCTTACCGCCATCGGGCGATTCCACCTCTGGCCTTTCAATCTTCCAATCGTCCCGATGGTAGCGCTCCACCCAGGTGCGGTAGTAGCCGTCCGGAACATCATTCTCCTCCGCACAGGCGCGCACACAAGTGCCACAGCCGATGCACTTGGTGATATCCATCAACATGCCCCACCAGTGATCCGTCAGCCTATAGTTGGGCGAGGCCTCCGGCGTTCCCGCGAGAACGTACTTCCAGGCCACCGCGGCGGCAGGCATCAGTACCAGCAATCGACGGCGAGTGATGTCCATTATTTCTTCACCTCCGTCTCAATTTTCGGGCGGTGCGGTTGATGGCAAGTGTCGCAGGCGAGCCCGCCGGAGTGGTCCGCCGTAACTACCTGAGGAAACCCGCTTGGTTTGGCGCTGTTGGCCTCGTGACAACGGGCGCACACCACCATGGTATCCAGCTTCTTCGGTTGCACCGAACCGGGATCGTCTGCGTGCTTGGCTTGCGCTTCGTGGCAGGCTTCGCAAGCCACCACTACATGTTTGCCTTGCTTCTTCACATCCACCACGTCGGTGTGGCAGGCCTCGCAAGTTTGGTGACCGGCAAAGGCAACCGGCCGGGCGGCTGTCTCGGCGATAGCGGCACCGCGGTAGTGTCCGTACTGCCCAAAACTGCGAGGCACGAGCGCGAATCGCAAGACCACAAATGCAATCAGAGCCAGTACGATGACGGCCGCGAGCCGGATAAGGTGTTCTGTGTCCTTGAATCGCTTCATGAGTGGATCAGTTTGCTGTTCCGTTCTGTCGTCGCAGTTTCTTCTCGACTTCCACCGACCGGCGCGAAGCAAGAATCATGGGCGCGAGGCGAAAGGCCTGAAAAACGCGCTTTCGCCACAATAACGATTGCCTCGGCGCCCAGCTGCCGGGGCATCTTCATGCCAACTCGAATCTTGTGATTATCACTACGATTTCTTACTAGGACGATGATCGAAGTCACAGGCTTCTGTGATTCTGGTCACGACACGCACGCGCGCACCTGCGGCGTCGAGCGCTTATTTCGTCATGCACACGGTCATGCACGTAGTCATGCGCACGCCAGAGTTACATTTCCAATTGGCTTGATACGTTGGGCACCACCGAGGAGCAACTGGCCAAGGCCGAAAAACGCCTTCGCGACTTTCAATCGGCGGGAAACGCAATCGTCTGTCCGTCGCCGCCCGCTGCTTGTGCGATCGCGCCGACCGCCTCCACCAGCGGCACTGCGCCGGCGGGAATCCGCGCCGGCGCACCGCGCCAGGCGCCGGCCTTGAACCCCTCCCTTACCAGCTTGAAGATGGTTCGCCGATTTTGCGCAATCACTTTCAGCCATGCCATTTTCCCCATCATGGGGAAATAGATGCCGCGGAAACAGAGCCGCGCAAGAAAGATGTTGACGCGATAACCCAGGGGCTGGTCGTTCAGCGCTTCGACCGCATGCGCCAGCGCCTCCGGACTATAAGCCTGGTCCCAACCGTAATTCACTTCGGCATGAGCTTCTTCAATGCTCATCTTCAACGGCGTGTGCGCCATCGCAAACGGAATGAACTCCTGCCAGTGCTTGGGCCGCGTCAGCCGCCCGGCTTTCTCCAGCCGCTTGTAGAGCGGCGTTGCGGGCAGAGGAGTCAGCAGACCAAAGATCGGCAGACCCGGAGGCCAGGTCCGAACTTGTTCCAGAGTTCGCTCGGCCACTCCGGTCGTGTCATTGTCCATGCCAAAAATAAACGACGTAATGGCGTACACATTGCGTTGCGCCAACCGCTCCAGCACCGCCCCATACTCACCCGGCTTGTTGAACCCTTTGTTCATGTCTTTCAGATTGGCCGGGTCGATGGACTCCATGCCGATAAAGATCCACTTGCCTCCCGAAGCCGCGATCAGGTCCACCAGTTCTTCGTCGCGCAATAAATTGGCGCTGATTTGCGCCACCCAATGCACCTGCGCGCCGGCGGCAATGATGTCGCGCAGCAGCGACTTCGTGCGCTTGATGTTGATGGCGAAATTATCGTCGATGAAAAATACCGCCATCTGTCCCTTCTCGCTGCGGGCGCGGGCCTTCAATAACAGCAGTTCATTCACCACGCTCTCATTGGTGCGAAAGCGAATCGAGTCGCCGAAGAATCCGGTCACCGTGCAGAACTCGCAGCCGTAAGGGCAGCCTCGCCCCGATTCGACCGGAATGAGGCGAAACGTTCCCCAGCCTTCTCCGATTTTCTGGAGCGTGCCCTTCACGGCCTTCGGCACCAGATTGAACTGCTTGAGATCGATCGATTGCCACGGAATCACCGGATATTCCTTCAGCGTCGGCTTGCTCTCCTGGCCAAAGGCGTCTACCGGCGCATACACATCTTTAAGCTCGCCGCGCGCGGCATCTTCAACAATCCGCGGCCAGGTCGCGTCAGCTTCGCCCAGCGCAACCGCGTCGGCGTGGCGCGGCCCGCCATCGCGGCCGAGCGCTTCGTCGGCCATCTCCGTCACGTGAGGTCCGCCCATCACCACCGGAACTCCCGTGGCCCGAACCGCATCCGCCATGCGATACGCTTTGGCAATCATTCGGGTCATGGCGCCGATGCCGACCAGTTCAATATTGTTGTCGCGCACAAACTGCGCGATCCCCGCTTCATCCATGCGCTGGGCGTTGCCATCCACCAGCAGCACCTCATGGCCAGGCGGCGTGAGCGCCTGGAGCAGAAACATCCACAGATGAGGCATGAAATTACGTGTGACGCCGTTGTCGGGGTTATACAGCAGAATTTTCATAGAAGTTTAGCGATTCTGCAAAGCGCTGCTTTGCTGCGTGCTTGGCTGAGGGCAATCGACAGCGCCAGGGCGAATTCTCCCCCTGGTGCTCATTTAGGTTGGATGTATTCGTTTGAAAATTCCCCAGCGTGCGATTGTACACCGCAATCGCTAGGCCCGGTAGTGCTTGTCATCCATTGGGAAGGTCTCAGGTCTTAGGTGTCAGGTCTCAGGGAACCCGGTGCGGCGGCTTCTCCTGAGACCTGACACCCGAGACCTAAACAAAGAACAGCCCGCAAGCTTTTCAGCCTGCGGGCTGCCCGGTGGACTGTTTGGGATTGACTGAGGTGGTCACTCTCGTGGCCCCTCGCTCACTCCGGTGCCGGACACGGCTTGTGGCCGGCGGATCAGCCCATACTCACGGATTGTTTGCGAGAGATGTTCCCGATTCCCCCGACCAAAGGTTCCTCGAGAACTCCGCTTAGAGCAACCGCCCTAAGACTCAGCCACCTCACCTGGTCTGGTACTACTATGTCCATCAGAACTTGTCATCCGACCACCTCCTTTCCGGTGTAGGCCCAAAATAGCCCAAAACGAATTCTGGTGTCAACCACTAGTGTGAAAAAGAGGAGTCAACACTGTCACTAGCGCACAAATCCTTCGTCCGCCTACCTGCTGCGTGCAAGTTTCACTTTCGAAAAGTGAAACTCGTGCCGTTTCATATCCACGCGCGCCCCACGGAAGGTCACTCCCTCCATGCGCAGTCGAAATCTTTGCTCCGCCGCCTGTTCTCCGCACAACTTGATCGCCCCGCCCGAGCCGACCACGCGGTGCCAGGGCAATCCGGGAACCTGCCGCAGGATGCTCACCACTTGCCGCGCGGCTCCGGGCCACCCCGCAGCCTTGGCTAAAGCGCCGTAGCTCGAAACCGTTCCCGCCGGCAGGGCGCGAATGCAGCGCACGACGCGGGCGCGCTTATCTTCCGGCCGGCCAATCATGTTAAATTAGACTCACCAATACAAAAATTTACACGTGCTGGTGAAACCTGGGATTACGATATTGGCATCCCACTCTTGCTCACCACGAAAACCGCCGTTGGGAGAATACTATGCTTCGCCTGTTGAAAGCCCTGCCCCTTACGTTGGCCATTGCGGCCGTGAGCATCGTCGCCACCAGTTGTAGCTCAAACAATGGTACGAAGGCTCGTTTTTTCAACGCTATCGAGAACACCGACCAGTATGGTCCCGGCAACGGTGGCGCCCTGGATGTCGAGGTCAACGGCACGCAGCAATTCAGCAACGTAACCTTCGCTAGCCCTGGATCAACCTATACGGCCATACCTGCGGGGAATGTCACGTTCGAGGGGTTTGAATCCCCCGGAGTCACCACCCCGGTCTTTACGGACTCCACTACCTTGAGCGGCGGGACACAGTACACGGAGGTTGCGACCGGACAGGCTGGCGGCCAGGTTGTCCTCTTGTCTTTGAGTGACGATAATTCGTTGCCGAATAATGGCACCCTGAATTTCCGCGTCATTAACGCGGCGCTCAACGCATCCTCATCACCCAATGGGGCCGTGGATATTTGGATCGAACCGTACCCCGATAACAATCAGCTCTCGCAACCAGCTACCATCCGAAACCTTGCCTACCAGTCGGCGAGCGGTTACGTAAACGTTCACTATAATGTCGGCAGCGGCGGTTTCACGGTGTTCGTTAACACAGTGGGGTTGGGGGCCGAGGTCGGGACGCCGCTAATCCAACCTTTGACCATCAGCGTCAACGGCAGCCAGACCAGCGCGTCGGTTTGTACCCTGGTGCTCGTGGACTACCCCAATTCAAACTCGATGTCGACACCTATCCCGTTGGATGACAACAATTGCGCCAACTAATCGCGGACGAGCCGCCGGGACGCTAAAATCCTTCTTGTTCCCGCCAAACTGCCTTTTGGAGAATTAAGGATGTCTCGCTGGTTGAAAGCCCTGCCCCTTACGTTGGCCCTTGCGGCCTTGGGCATCGTCGCCACCAGCTGTGCTTCCTCCTGTGCTTCCTCCCGCAATCAAGCGCAGATTCGTTTTGTCCATGCCATCCCGGACGCCAAAGCCTTGGATGTCGATGTCTACGGCCCGCAGCAAATCAACGGCATGCAACTATTTGTCGACGTAGGATTCCGCGGTTTTCTGCCCTCAGCGGGCTATACGAACGTGCTTTCGGATACGGACACGATCAAAGGGGGCTGCGAAATAACTGGGTTTCGTATCAGGCTATCGCTTTGCAGCTTGCGGAAAACTTAGGTTTCGTATCAGGGTATCGCTTCAGCGATACCGCAAGTTTCTTCCGAATCAGACGCCCCCTTTTAGGGGCTGGCCATCGAGACTCGACTTTTTCCGCAGCCTGCTAAGCCCCACCTTTCTTGAACGACCGCGCGGCCGCTTCTTCATCGTCGAACACTTCAAAAACAGTGAGCAGCTTGGTGATCTGGAGAAGCTCACCTACGCGCTTGGTCAGCCGCGCCAGTTTCACCCCGCCGCCAGCGTTGCGGGCACTCGTGTAAAGCGAAACCAGAGTTCCGAGCCCGCCGCTATCGATGTAGTTCACTTCGCGCAGACTCATCACAACATTCGGATTCTGGGGCAGCAGTTTCTTGACCGTGTCGCGCAGACTGGCCGACTCTTCGCCAAACACGATTCGTCCGCTGCAATCCACCACCAGCACGCCTTCCATCGTCCGTGTGCTCATTCGCAGTTGCATAGGCGCTTCTTTCTCCAAATATTCGCAGTAAGACTCAATGCAAGAGCCTACCCCGCCTGACTCCTCCGCGCAACCGGCCGGGCCGAGTTGCAACGCAGAACGGGCTTGAGCTTTCTTGTGTGGGGACGGCGCTTTGCCCCGTCCAAGCGGGGCGTAGCCCCGCTTCCACACGAGAGCAAGCCGCACCCGCCTGAGACTGTATAATCGTGGTCTCGCATGAGCTACCAGGTCCTGGCGCGCAAATACCGCCCGCAGAAATTCTCCGACGTTATTGGCCAGGAGCACGTCACCCGCACCCTGCAAAATGCCATCGCCCAGGAGCGCATCGCCCACGGTTATATCTTCAGCGGTCATCGCGGGATAGGCAAAACGACGGTCGCCCGCATCCTCGCCATGGCGCTGAACTGCCGCTCCGCAGAGAGGCCGGTGGCCGAGCCCTGCGGCGTTTGCGATTCCTGCACCGAGATTCGCGCCGGCAACGCCGTGG
>CABDXP010000348.1_pt1 | contig 10145 bp, 4 predicted proteins | sample 3421331 | NCBI WGS metagenome assembly CABDXP01 (sample SAMEA5534335, study PRJEB31848) | metagenome | biome: tundra; feature: field; material: soil | place: USA | collected 2013-05 | depth 0.15 m | reverse complement strand
CGATCTTGCTGGCTTCGACGTCGGGCTGATTGAAGGCGTTGATCCCGAGGATTGAGCCTGCTACTGCAGTCGCAATTTCCCAGCGGAAGAATTCCGGTCCGAGGGTGTAGGTGTCAGACACGGCGATGCGCACTACAGGGTGTCCCGCTTTCTCCAGCGCCGAGACCTTGGCGTCCTGCGCCGCGTCGGGCGCGGTTTCCAGCCGGAGGTAGGCGAAGATGCGGTCGTTATTCCTGGAATCGCCATAAGCTTCCGGTGCGCCCAGCGCTTCGCGATCGACCGGGATGATGCCCTTGCCGAGCTTGCCGGTCGATTCCGCGATCAACTGCTCGAGCCACGCGCCGAGGTCGGCAATTCCGGGCGAGGTGATGAGCGTAATTTTGTCGCGGCCAAGTTTTGCGGCTGTGCCCATGATCAGGCCGAGCATCACTCCCGGATTCTGTTCCACGGGAATGGACGGTTTGCAGGCTTCGACCATTTCTTTCGTGCGCTCGAGGAACTTACCCGTGTCGAGGCCCATGGCCGCGGCGGGGACCATGCCGAAGTTCGAGAGCGCCGAGTAGCGTCCGCCGATCGATGGCAGGCCATAGAAAATGTGGCGGAAGCGGTCGCGCTCGGCGACCTGCTGCATCTTCGAGCCCGGGTCGGTGATGGCGATAAATTGGCTGCCCGCCTTGTCTTTATTGTTGCCGAGGGTCTGCTGCACGCGCTCGAAGAAATACTGCTTGTAGATGTTGGGTTCGAGAGTGCTGCCGGATTTGCTGGAAACGATAAAGAGGGTTTTGGCGAGGTCGACCTTTTCTTCGACGCTTCGGATTTGCGCCGGATCGGTCGAGTCGAGTATGTGCAGGCGCGGGAACCCCGGTGTTTGCGCGAAGGTCAGCGCGAGCACTTCCGGACAAAGACTGGAACCGCCCATGCCAAGCAGCAGTATGTCGGAGAACCCGGCGCTCTTGACCTCTTCTGCGAACGCCTGCAGCTTGGCGGCGCCGGCGAGTTGTTCGTCGGTGATGCCGAGCCAGCCCAGCCAGTTGGCCTCGTCGTCGCCGGTCCAGAGGGAGGCGTCGCCCTGCCAGAGCCGTCTTACTTTTCCCGCAGCCCGCCAGTCGTTAAGGTTTTTTTTTACCGCAGTGTCAAGATCGGCCGGAAGCGATGCGGTCTGTCGATTGACCTGCGACGTCGGCGTGTCGGTCCGCTTCGTGCTTTTCTCGACCGCGGCCAGCAGGGTGTCGAAGGCGTCGGCAAATAGCTTTACGCCGTCGGTCGTCAGCTTGTCGGTCACGTCTTTCATGACAATGCCAACGCCGGCCAGATCGGCCATCGTTTTCCGCGCACTGTCGAGGTTCTCGGTCAGACTCGTTCGCGGCTTGCCATGATCGCGGAAGGCATCGAGCGTCGCCGGTGGAACGGTATTGACGGTGTCCGGCCCGATCAATTCCTCGATGTAGAGCACGTCGCGGTAATTCGGATTCTTGGTGCTGGTGCTCGCCCACAACACGCGCTGGGTCTGCGCGCCCTTGGCGGCCAGCGCTTTCCAGCGCGGAAAAGAAAAGATGCGCTGGTAGGCCTCGTAGGTCAGCTTGCCGTTGGCGATCGCGACTTTCCCTAAAATCCCCTGCAACTTCGCCTTGCGGGAGGCGTCCGTTTCTTTCTTCAGTTGGTCGCCAATCAGCGAGTCGACCAGCGAATCGATGCGGCTAATGAAGAAGCTGGCGACGCTGGCAACCTTGCTCACATCCCCGCCGGACGCAGCAAATTTCTCAACCCCGTCAATGAAAGCCGCGGCGACTTCCTCATACACTTCCTGCGCGAACAGCAGCGTCACGTTGACGTTGATACCCTCGCTGATGAGCTGGCGAAACGCGGGTATGCCCTCGGCGGTGCCCGGCACCTTGATCATCACATTTCCGCGGGCCACGCTCTTCCACAGACGCCGCGCCTCGTCGATGGTGCCGCTGGTGTCATGCGCGAGATACGGAGAGACTTCGAGGCTCACGTAGCCGTCGCGCTTCTTCGTGCTCTCGTAGACGGGCGCGAGCAGGTCGGCCGCGTCCTGAATATCGCGGATCGCCAGCAGTTCATAGCGGCCTTTGGCGTCAAGGTCGGTGCGGCCGGCGAGCGAGTCCAGAAAATCCTGGTACTGCGTCGACCCGGCGATGGCCTTCTCGAAAATCGAGGGATTGGAAGTCATCCCGCGCAGGCCGTCTTCCGTGATCAGGCGCTGCAGTTCGCCGCCCTGCAACAGGTCGCGGCGGATGTAGTCGAGCCAGATCGACTGGCCGAAACTCTGAAGCTGGGTGAGAGGATTCGCGGCTTTTGCCGTCTCGAGCGTGCCTACTGGATTCATAATCATCTCCTAAACTGAGCCAGGCAGCAGAATAACTGCCTGGGGTTAATAAGCTGTTACTTCACGATTCGGACGTGACGCCTAGTCCGAAAAGTGGTGCGGGAGAACTGGGTCGTCCCTCCGGGACTTGAGTCATTTTTTCTACCTTTCCCAGCGCTGAAGCGCTGGGCTAAGCTGGTTCGTCCCTCCGGGGCTGGATTCTTACTTCCCGACGGGGTCGTCCCTCCGGGACTTGAGTCATTTTTTCTACCCTTCCCAGCGCTGAAGCGCTGGGCTAAGCTGGTTCGCCCCTCCGGGGCTGGATTCTTACTTCCCGAGCAGTTCGCGTGCGGCCTGCAGGACGGCATCGGAAGTGAAGCCGAACTTCTTCTGCAAGTCCTTGAGCGGCGCGGACGCTCCAAAAGTGTGCATCCCTATGATGCGTCCTTTCGCTCCCGCGTATTGCGTCCAGCCGAAAGTGGATGCCATCTCGACCGCGACCCGCGCGGTGACGTCGGTCGGAAGCACCGCGTCGCGGTAACTCTGCTCCTGACGCTCGAACAAATCCCACGAAGGCATGCTCACGACGCGCGCCCGGATGCCTTCCGCTCGTAGTTTCTCGTAGGCGTCGATGCACAGATAAACCTCGCTGCCGGTGGCCATGAGGATGACCTGCGGTTTGCCGCCTTCGGCGTCGGCCAGGATGTAAGCGCCGCGAGCCAAGCCTGCGGCGGATGCGTATTTCGTGCGATCGAATGTCGGCACAGCTTGTCGCGTCAGGATCAGCGCCACCGGTTCCTTCGGCAGCTTCATGATTACTTTCCATGCTTCGACGACCTCGCTCGCGTCGGCCGGACGCAGCGTCATCAACCCGGGAACCGCTCGCAGCGTGATCAGTTGCTCGACGGGCTGGTGAGTCGGTCCGTCTTCGCCGACGCCGATGGAATCGTGGGTGAAGATCCAGATCGAGGGCACTTCCATGATGGCCGAGAGGCGGATCGGCATCTTCATATAGTCGCTGAAGATCAGGAAGGTCGAGCCGTAGGCGCGGATTTTCGACAGCGCCATGCCGTTGACGATGGCGCCCATCGCATGCTCGCGAATGCCGAAGTGGAAGTTGCGCGCGTTGTAATGACCCGCTTCGAAATCACCCGCGCCGTCAAAGGTGAGCCGCGTCTTCGTCGATGGATACAAGTCGGCCGAGCCGCCCATGAGCCAGGGATCGTTTTTGGCGATGGCATTGAGAACTTTGCCGGACGAATCGCGGGTCGCCATTCCCTTGGCATCGGGCGCAAATGTGGGAAGGTCCTTGTCCCATCCCTCGGGAGGTTGCCCCTGCTGCATGCATTGGAGCTGAGCCGCTAAATCCGGATACTGCGCGCTGTACTTGCTGAACAGCGCGTTCCACTGCCCGCTCAATTGCCGCCCGCGCTGGCCCATGACGTCGCGAAAGTTCTCGCGCACTCCGTCAGGCACCATGAACTTGGCGTCTTCCGGCCAGCCGTACACGCGCTTCGTCAGTTTTACTTCTTCTTCGCCGAGCGCTTCGCCGTGCGCTTCTCTTGTGTCCTGCCGGTGCGGCGAGCCGTAACCAATGTGGCTGTTGACGATGATCAGTTTGGGGCGGTCGTTCATGCTTGGGTCCGTCACACTGAGCGCGTGAGTGTAGGCATCGGCCAACGCAACCAGATCGTTGGCATCGCGGACGTGCTGAACATCCCAACCATAGCTGGCGAAGCGGGCGGCCACATTTTCGTCGAATGCGAGATCGGTATTGCCCTCGATCGTGATGTGGTTGCTGTCGTAAATCCAGCACAGGTTCGAAAGTTTCAGATGCCCGGCGACCGACGCGGCTTCCGAGGAGATTCCTTCCATCATGTCGCCGTCGCCGCAAATCGCCCAAACGTTGTAGTTGAACAGCTCGAATCCCGGACGATTGAAATACTCTGCCAGCCAGCGCTCGGCGATCGCCATGCCCACGCTATTGGCCACGCCTTGACCCAACGGGCCGGTGGTCGTCTCCACACCCGTGGTCAAACCGTATTCGGGATGGCCCGGCGTTTTGCTTCCGATCTGCCGGAAATTCTTGATCTCATCGAGCGACAGGGCAGGAGTCGAAAGAATTTTGCCATCCGCACTTACTTCGCGCACGCCCGCCAGATGGAGCAGCGAATACAGCAGCATGGAAGCGTGCCCATTGGAGAGCACGAAGCGGTCGCGGTTCGGCCAGATCGGATCGTCCGGGTCATAGCGCAGAAACTGCTGCCACAAACAGTAGGCAACCGGAGCCAACGCCATCGGCGCCCCGGGATGCCCCGAGTTCGCCTTCTGTACCGCGTCCATCGAAAGCGTGCGAATAGTATTGATACACAACTGGTCGAGCTGGGTACCGGTGGCGATAGATTGGTCACTGACAGCCATCAATTCTCTCCTCGCAAATCAGCTTGCTTTGCCCTTCAAGATTAGATGAAATCAGCGCCAAATGGATACACGCGCCAATCGCCCCAAGTCTACATCGTGATCGAGAAACATTACGAGGCACGAGAGGACGAAGCTGCGATTCTACACCGGGAAGAATCTGGTTCGCTGGGGTGGGATGGCTGGCGTTGACTTGTGCAGCGCCGAGTGCCGATGTCAGGCCGACTTCAGCTAAGAAAATCTTATCCTAGCTGATCTTGTGTTGCAGCGTGGCCGCCAGTTGGTCCACATCTTTTGCCGAAAGGTTCATCAAGTTCGGGTCAAGGATCGGGATGCGGTTCGTTCCGACCGCGTCCCGCCGCACCTGGATGAGCAATGCCTGCAGCGCCCGGGCATCGTATTTTTGCGGTGTCAGGCGGATCAATTCCTGCAGTGTGGCTCCGATCGTCAAGCGTTCGCGGTAGGGACGTTCGCTGGTCATGGCATCAAAGCTCTCGGCCAGGGCCACGATGCGCACCGCTTGCGGAATTTCGTCCCCATGCAAGCCGTCCGGGTACCCCGACCCATCGGCGCGCTCATGATGCCAACGCACGATTTCCGGAATCTGCGGCCAGGGAAACTGCACTTGGCTGACGATCTGATGCCCAATGATCGTGTGCTCCCTCATCTCGTGGGATTCTTGCTCGTCGAGCTTCGCCGCTTTCCCGAGCAGCCGCTTATCGATGGCAACCATGCCGATGTCGTGCAGATAGGCCGCCGACCGCAGCGACGCCACATCGCTCGGATCCATCCCCAGAGCTTCGCCTATGGCTTGGGCGTAGCGGCCGACGCGCAGTGAGTGTCCCTGAATGTTGACGTGTTTGACGTCGATGGCGGTGGCGAAAGCTTCGAGCGCGTTGTCGTAGAACCCGTGCAGCGAGGCCAGCAGCCGCAGATTTTCAGAAACCCGTTGGGTCAGCGTCTGGCCCAGAGTGTGATTCTGAATGGCCAGTGCCAGGTAGTGGCTCAGCATTTCAAAAGCGTCGAGTGCGTCTTCCTCGTATGCCGCGTCGCCGGGCCGGCGTCCCAGGGCGATCACTCCCGCCAGCTTTCCCCGAACTTTCAGTGGGCAAACGCACTTGAACAGTTCGGGGGCGACATTGCCGTTCGAACTCAGAAAGAGATCGTAGGTGGAACTGTTGAGTACGACCGGGCCGGTGGCCGCAGTCAGGGTGTGCACGTGGCGAGGAAGCAGGGGGACCAGCGACGGCTCCGGCAGCAGCGCGAATCCTCGCGCATCGACCGAGGTCAGCAAGGAAGGCCGTTCGCTAAACGAAAACAGGACAGCCTCGCGCGCGCCAGTCGCCTCCATCACGGCGGCCAGCATGGCGCGAGCGGTTTCGCGGAAGTTGCGGTCCGCCGTTAGTTCACGCCCCAAATCCGCTAACGCTTCGACTGTCCGTAAAAGCTTTTTGAAATTGGTTCCCTGCAATGCCTCGTGCGGAGCTACATGCGAGAAACCAGAGCGCTACCAGCGTAGCATCGCGCCAAGGCTAGATTGTTGGTTAGTTTGGTGCGAGGGAAATCATTGAATCATTGAGCCATTGAATCATCGGATCATCGGATCATTTTCCTGTCTGAGGTTCAGGTGGTTCAATGACGAAATGATTCAATGGCTCAATGATTCAATGATCTACACGCCGACCGGGAATGGCTTGGTGTGGCTTTCCGAACCCACCGAGAGTCCGGTGAACCGCCCCTGCAGCAGTGACATCAGCCCGGTGACCCAGTAACCGATCACGAACAACAGCAGGAAGGGAACCGTGATGTAGTTTTCGTTGTCGATGGCGTAAGAGACCGCTAAAGCGAAATAAGTTCCGATCAGGAGCTCGATCCATGGAACCCATCCCAGACGTTTGCGGTATTTTTTCGCGCCGACCCTGTCCGTCTTCGATTCGACGCGGTACTTGGGAGTCCGGGCGAAGGCGGTCTGCTTGCCCGCCAGCGCTTCCAGCACGGCAATCGTATTGGTGACCGTCAGCCCGATTCCCAACGACATCAACAGTGGCAGGTAGAGCAGCGAGCGCAGCCAGCTTTTCGGAAACAGTTCCTTCTGCGAAACCAAATAGAAGCTGGAAATAGAAAACGTCGAAGCCAGGAACAGGGGCAGGTCGATGTAGAGCATCTGGAACCATCCCTGATAGAAGCGAATCACCATGGCGGGCAGCAGCAAAACCGAGAGCACGATCATCAGCGGATAGCTGAGGTTGGCCGTCAGGTGATACCAGGCTTCGATTTTCACTTGCCGCGATGCGTCGCTCGCGAACACCTTGGGGAGTATTTTCTTGGAGACCTGGATCAACCCTTTCGCCCAGCGCGCCTGCTGCGTCTTGAATGCGGTCATTTCCACCGGCAGCTCGGCCGGACATTCGACGTCCTGCAAATAAAGAAACTTCCATCCTTTGAGCTGCGCCCGATAGGAAAGATCGGTGTCTTCGGTGAGCGTGTCATGCTCCCAGCCGCCGGCTTCGTCAATGGCGCAGCGCCGCCACATGCCGGCCGTGCCGTTGAAGTTAAAGAAAACGCCGCTGCGCGACCGTGCCGAGTGTTCCAGCACGAAATGGCCGTCGAGCAAAATAGCTTCGACCTGGGTCAGCAACGAGTAGTTGCGGTTGATGTGCGTCCAACGTGTTTGCACCATGCCGACCTTGGGGTCGGTGAAGTGGTGGATACACTTCATTAGAAAATCGGATGGCGGAACAAAATCGGCGTCAAAGATGGCAATGAATTCGCCTTTTGCCGTTTTCAATCCTGCTTCCAAAGCGCCCGCCTTGTAGCCCTCGCGATTATCGCGGTGCAAGTAGACGACTGGATTTCCCAAGGCGGCGTAACGCTCCACCAGAATGCGGGCGACCTCTACGGTCTCATCGGTCGAATCGTCGAGCAACTGGATGTCGAGTTTTTCTTTCGGATAGTCGAGCCGGCAGACGGCGTCGAGCAGCCGTTCCACCACGTATTGCTCGTTAAAGATGGGCAACTGCACGGTCACCCGCGGCAGCTCATCGAAAGGGAAATGAGCGGGGGGTTCCGTCGTCTTGTTCTTTTTGTGCTTGTAATAAAGATAGACCAGCCAGTAGCGGTGCGCGCCGTACGCCGCCAGGATTATCAGCACGATGAAATAGGGAATCAGCAGCGCCAGATCAAAAGCATTGGCCTGGTAAAGGCCCTGAAAGGTTTTGTCGAGAAAATGCTGGCGAAGGTAGTGTCCCAAGCCCTTGGAGGCAAGGATTAGGATCAGGGCCGGCGGGGAAGAAGTGAGCGTCAAATCCATGAACTCAACAGCACCATGAAGCAAAAAGAAAAACGGCAGCGCAAGCATTGTACCTGATCGGTCCGGGTCGTTGGTCGCTAGTCGTCAGTCGTTGGCAAACCCTCGACCGACTACTGACCGACGACTAACGACCAACGACTAACGACCGTTTACCGCCACTCCTCACCCACTGGACTAAGCTTCAGTTCGACCGTCTGATGAGAACTTTCCTCCACTTTCACCGCCGCGCCATTCGCTTCTTGCGACTTCAGGAAGTCGGGGTTGCGCCAGATGCCATCTTCCACATCCTGCCAGGCATAGAGTGTGTAGCTGCCCGGAGCCAGGCCACGAATCACATAGCGTCCATGCTGATCGGTCGATCCGGTCGCGACGCGATCGGGAAGCTTGCGGTATTTTTCTTCGGGCACGGCCACCACCGTGACGTTGGCCAGGGGATGGTCATTGTTTATATGATTATTGTTTACCGGATCATTTCTTACAGGATCAGTGTCCCCATCTTTTCCCTTTACAACCACCGTTCCCTCGACCGTACCTGCCTTGGTACTCGCCTCCACATCAAGCGTCGCCGGACCGCTGGCCGTGAATCCGGTTGCGATATCTCGGCCGCCGAGCGTGACCGATTTCAGAAAGTAGCTGCCCTGCCCACCGCCCCCGTACAGTTGCACGATGTAAGTGCCGGGGTTCACGTCTTTCCACTCAAAGTTGCCCAGCCGGTCCACGGACGCGTTCGTTCCAAAGAAGTCCTGGGATATGAAGAAAGCGGGATCTTCCGGCAACTCGGCCAGGCGCAGGTTTACCACGTACTGCGTGAGGTCTACCGCAGCGCCGCCGTCGTTGCGGAGATGACCGGAGAGCGTGAAGGACGGCAAAGGAGTTAACTTGATACCTTCCACGTCGGTGGCGACGACGCTGACATCTTGGTGCACGGAGAGCAACTGCGTTCCCGTGCCGGCCCCCGCCCTCAACACGTAAGATCCGGGAGCGACGCCGCGCACTTCGAATTGCCCGTCCGACCCGACTTCATTCGCACTCACCCGGTAAGCATCGCCCGCTTTAGAGACCAACTCGACGACCGGCTTCTGGCCAGCCGTGACGCCGGAGACGATTCCGCGAATGCGATACGTTCTCGCCGGCACCAGCGTGAAGTTGACCGGCATTTCATCGCCCGCCTTAAGCGTTAGAACCGAAGCCTGCACGGCATCGTAGGTGCCCGGATAGTAAGTCGAGACGTAACGAGTATCGGGCTGGACGTCGCCGAAGTTGCTGCTCGGCGGCGATTTTTCCTGCTGCTTTTCGTAATCGCGGAAGTCCGGAGGCGGCATGGCCATGATCGAATACTGGCCGGGAAACAGGCCGGCAAGACGGTATTCGCCAAGGTCGTTGGTGGCGCCGCTCCCCACCGCCTCGCGCGCAGCTTTCCCTGGTTTCTTTCTGAACGCGATCACCCTGACACCGAACATCGGGTCGCCGTCTTCGTCCGTGACCCGGCCGCTGATGACCGCTGTGGGCAACATCCGAAATAGCAGGTCCACCGACTGCCCCGCCTGAACTGTGACCACGTTAACGTCAGACTTGAGGCCGCGCTCATTCACCCCGACAAGGCCGGCTTTCTCGAGGAAGATTCTGTAACGTCCCGGCACGACCTTCTCAACGCGGAAATGGCCGTCGGCGTCGGTCGTAGCGGTGTAGTCTCCGCCCTGTTTCTGGTCTTCGGCGATCACCTGCACCAGTACTTTCTTGAGCGGCTCACTGCCCGGCTGCTTCACCACAGCGCCTGCGATGGAGGGCGCGTTCGATGCCGGTGCGGACTCTTGCGCGCTCGCAAGCGACACGGCGCTGCAAAAACATAAGGCGAGTGCGAGTGAGCGCTTCATTAAATGTCTGATATTCACGCCAGGACAGCCACAAACCTAACCACAGGGGGCACAGAGTTGCACAGGGGAAGGCTCCTATCGTCTGTGTTCCTCTGTGCCCTCTGTGGTTAAGCCGTGTGTTGCTCTTGCGACAAAATCAGTTCAGAAAATATTGCCGGTACAACGTATCCCGCTGCGCCGGACGGAAGCCCGCATCGCGTATGATGCGCCGCAATTC
>CABDXP010000344.1_pt1 | contig 10242 bp, 11 predicted proteins | sample 3421331 | NCBI WGS metagenome assembly CABDXP01 (sample SAMEA5534335, study PRJEB31848) | metagenome | biome: tundra; feature: field; material: soil | place: USA | collected 2013-05 | depth 0.15 m | reverse complement strand
TCGCAACCTTGAGCGATGGAAGAATGCAAGACCTGACCGCAATCATAGCGTGGAGTTCGACGCAGCCGGGCATTGCTAGCGTGAGCAGCGGCGGACTGGTGACTGCTCAGCAGGTGGGCTCGACGACGATTTTCGCAGGGGGCAATGGCGTTACTGGGTCGGTTAGTCTTACCGTAGAGCCACCTATCGCCTTGAACCTTGTCCCCTCACCATTATCTATGGTCTTGGGGAGTAGCAGTCAGCTCCAGGCGACTGCAACGCTGAGCGATGGAACAACCGAGAACATGACGGGAACGGGAACCGTAGCGTGGAGTTCGGCGCAGCCGGGGATAGCGAGCGTGAACAGCGGCGGGCTGGCCACTGCCAACCAAGTGGGCTCGACGACGATCCTCGCAGAAGTCAGCGGTGTTACTGGATCGACTAGTGTCACCGTAACGCCACTCCTTCTCGTAAATTACTTTGATGCCGCCTATGCCCAGACATCGGGTATTGAAGGCACCATTCGGCTTACTAACACCGGTCTCACGTCCGGAAACCTGTGCGCAATGGTCTACGTGTTCGACCAGCATCAGGTATTGAACGAGTGTTGTGGATGCCAGGTGTCGGACAGCGGGTTACTGACATTGTCCTTGCTCAACGATCTCACGGCAAATACTCTGAGCGGGAAACTACCTCAAGCGGGAATGATCGAGGTCGTGTCGTCGGATCCCACACAGAATCCGCAATGTGACCCCGGCTCCTTAGCCCCGACTGGCATAATCGTTGGATGGGAGACGAACGCTCAACCCGACGGCGACGGTACCTTCCAAGTAACGGAAAGAAGCTTTACCCAGGTGCCGCTGGGCGGTGAAGGGACAGTTCTGCAAAATGAGTGCAGTTACTTGAAGCAACTGGGCAGCGGCGCGGGCATTTGTACCTGCGGAAGCGGCAACTAAGCCTTCTCGGGGTGTTACCCGCAGATGTTCCAAGCTTAGTCCCCGCAGCGTCCCCGCTGCTCACGTCTCCACGAGCCCTATGGAATTGTAGTCGTTTGAACTCACGAGGGAGCCCCGTCCAAGCTCCGCTTGGGCGGGGCCGTTGACCTTTTTCATCACAAACGCGATGTACGAGCCATCACAGACTTGCTCCCCAATCGGTGCGAAGATACCTCGACAGTGCACCATCGAGAACTGCGCCAGTCTCCAGAGACGAACGCATTTCCGGCCGCAAACTTTTCACCGCTTTTTGACAACATATGGCCCCGGTCAGCACCCCCGCAAGTGCACGCCAAACAGAAACATCAAGCGCTAAGTCCCATCTTTGTAATACGTTACATGTAACTACCTTACTATCATCGACTTAACTCATTTTAGGGGGGAGGGGGGGTACCCCCCCACAAATTTCTGAATTCCTACCCGGCTGGCCCGTCCCGCCCGACAATCGGAACTCTCAAAAAGCGCGAGAAGTGGCGCACCCCCAGTTATTTCGGTTGAGGTTCAGGGACAAAACCCCGTTATACTTCTCCGTTAAAGCGGCGCACCCGGCGCAGGTCGCGAGAGCGCTCGATCAGTTGCTGGAATCATGATCTGCTGAAACGACGATGTGCTGGAATCAATATGCCATTGTGGAGCATGGACGAATGGCAATACCTCGAGCGCGAGGTCGTCACCGACCCAAAAGGTAGACAGTGGACTGTGGCGCTGATGGACGTGCTGGGTCAGGAAGGCGATCCTGACATGCCCAACAAGTTGGTCGAACTTCAGTATTCCTCGGGCCGATATTTCACGCTCATCTACTCAGCCAGTGGAGCGTTACAACGGGAACGCGGCTACGCGTCATTGTCAGAGGCGGAGAACGCATACCGAGAGCTGCTCGTGGCCGTCATCGATGGTAGCCTCGACCCCTCGCAACCGGTGTTCCGGCAGGACCTGGAAGATTGACGACGAGGACTTGCTGGTGGAGAGGCGGCCGTCCGCACCCGCCTGGAATCCTCAACTGCGCACAGCGAGTCTCGCGAAATGCCCGTCCCGCCGCCGTCTTTACCGCGTATCTACCGGCCAGGATCTAGATCTCTCATCACTACATGAAGCACCTGCCCGGCCACTCGCGCATCACGCTCGGAAACCGTCGTCTTCGGGCCGCCATCGGCATCGGTGTAATCGCGATACGTCCGCGCGACGGCCGGCAGCCGGGCGCACCCGCTGCGAATAAGTCCCGCCCCCTCGGCGACGGCGAGGCGCGTCTCGAACGACCAATCGGCAATCTTTCCTTCGGCGAGCTGCGCTGCGGGCGCGCGTGTGGTAGCCAGCGCGCTTAGTCCCTTGTGTTCCAGCGCGTCGGTCACGATGGCCTCCAGGATTCCGCAAGAAGTGCGTAGCGCCAAGTCGTAGTTCCCTTCCTCCAGCACGCGCCGACTATCGATGTAGGCCTGCTCGAGCACCGGCCGGAGCTCGGGGTTGTGAACGAACTCGAAGCGGCGAGGCGGCGGCGCCTCCGACGATGCAGACGAGTAGGCGGTAAAGCCCGGGCCTTTGCCGCCGTCCATTCCAGAGAGAGTGGCAACCGCTTGCTCGAGAACGCCGAGCAGTCGCTGGACGATCTCGGCCGGCGCCGCCCCTTCGACGGCATGGCCAGCTGCTGAGCGCATCAGGAAGGCTTCGCTAAACGACCGGGCAAGCCAATGGGCCTTGCTGCCTCCGGACAATTGATTGACCGTCACACCACAGTCTTCCTGCCAGGCGCGAGTGGCTGCAATCGCCGATGGGTTGGAGGGATCCGCCGCCAAGGCGTCGCAAAGCTCGCGCCCGCGGCGCATCAAGCCATTGAGGTGGGACAGGTAGGTCTCGATCTGCGCTCGCAGGTTCTCATCCATCGGCATCGGTCGCGTCCCTCACTACCGGCTGCCCTAGGTAGCGTCCTCTTCGGCAAACACAGATAGGTTGTTGTCTCACTAGGGAGGATTATTCCGGCCAATTAATTCGAGACTCATGCTTTAGGAAGCTTTTCTATCCACGAGCAAGGATTGTGCCGGCACTCCTCGAATCGAAGCGTCCACCACCTGCACAAAATGAACCACCGGCACATGGCTGCCGGCGAGCCGGATTCCGGCGCGCAACTGAAGCAGGCAGCCGGGATTTCCAGTGGCAACAATGTCTGGCGCGGTCGCCAGCACATTGCGGACCTTGCGATCGCCCAGCTCCTTGGCCGGTTCGGGCCGCACAAGATTATAAATTCCGGCCGACCCGCAGCACAGTGCCGCTTCGGCGGTTTCCAAGATCTTCAGTTCGGGGATTTTTCCAAGAACAGCGCGGGGCTGCGTCCTCACGCCCTGGGCATGTTGCAAGTGGCAGGAGTCGTGATACGCGACCTTCAAGGGAATTGGATGGCGCGGAGCCCGCGGCTCCAACCCTGCCAGGACTTCAGAAATGTCGCGACACTTGGCGGAGAATGCCTTCGCCCGCTCGCTATACTTCGGGTCGTCGCGCAGGAGATAGCCATAGTCTTTCAGGTTCGATCCGCAGCCAGCAGCGTTGCTCACCACGGTATCCACCTGCGCGCGTTCGAATGCGTCAATGGTGCGCCGTGCATAATCGAGCGCTGCCTTCTCTTCTCCAGCGTGGACCATGAGCGCGCCGCAGCAGCACTGATCCCTGGGAATGACCACCTCGCAACCTTCTGCGGCGAGCACGCGAGCGGTGGCGGCGTTTACCTCGGGGAAGAAGACGCTCTGTACGCATCCCAGCAGCAAACCTGCACGCAGGCGCCGTTCGCCCTGCGCTTCCACTCGTTCCGGGAGCGCGGCGCCGTCTGTCGCTTGCGGAGCCGACGGTGCGAGGTCCTCCATTGCGCGGAGGCTTGCCGGGAGCAGTTTGAGGACACCGCTGCGGCGCACGAGCGACTGCAATCCCGAGCGCTGATACATTCGCAGCGGCCCCAGCAGCAGGCGCAGTCGATCGGGCCGCGGAAAGATGTCGAAGATCATTCGGCGCAGCAGTCCGTCGGTTACCGGCCGCTGGCAGTTGCGTTCAATTTGAGCGCGCGTCGCTTCAATCAGCTTGTCGTACTTCACGCCCGAAGGACACGCTGTCACACAGGCCATGCAGCCGAGGCAGTTGTCCATGTGGTTGACAAAGGTGGGATCGAGACCAATCTGACCCTCCAGGCCAAGTTTCATCAGATAGATTCGCCCGCGAGGCGAATCCATCTCCTGGCCCCAAAGGGCATAGGTGGGACAGGTGGCGAGGCAAAACCCGCAATGCACGCACTCGTTGACCAAATCAGTCGATGGCGGGTGGTGCGCGTCGAAGGCGCCAGAGCTGCCGTTGGCAGGTATTCTCGCGGGTTCCGCCATTTAGATTCCCCCAATGAACCGGCCGGGGTTCAGCACTCCCGTCGGGTCGAATTGCGCTTTGATGCTTCTCATCAGTGCCAGCGCATCGCCCGCGCTTCCCCAGACATCCATTTTCGATTTGATTTCGAGAGGGCAGCGCAGGATGACGAGCGAGCCCCCGCGAGTTTCCAGATTCTTCCGCAAATCCTGGAGTACATTGAGAAGGGCACCGGTGTCGTTCCCCTCCAGCCGAAGGTAGCCGACTCCGACCGCCTGAGCGACGAGCCGCCAAGGCCACTGCAGCGGTTCCGATGCTTTCCTTATCAAGTCTAAGAAGGTTCCGAGATCTGCGGGCAACAGGCTGAACTTGCACACGACGGAAGGTTCTGCCCCACTCCACAATGTTGAGCGCGCATTCCAGACGTCTGCAGGAGACTCGATACGGCGTGCCCCGGAGGCGATGCGCAGGGTCTGCTCAATCTGCGCTTCACACCCCGCGGCCGTGCCTTCAAAGCGTAGATCGACCTCTGGCGTCGAGGAACTCCCGGCGCGAACTTGCACGCCGGTCGGAACCATATTGCAATCCTGAATCGCGAGAACCAAAGCATTCATCGTTCCGCTGTCAGTATTGGAGAAGCTCAACGTCCGGCTTTCGCGCGGGACAGGGTGAAGCCGGAAAATCGCTTGCGTGATGATTCCGAGAGTACCCAATGACCCGGTAGCCAACTTGGGCAGGTCATACCCAGCGACGTTCTTTACCACCTTGCCGCCGCTCTTGGCGAGAGTGCCATCCGGCAGAGCCAGCGTGATACCAATAACCAAGTCGCGCAAGCTTCCGAAGCGAATACGAAGAGGCCCGCTCTCGTTGGTCGCCAGAATCCCTCCGATCGTCGCTTGGTCCGGCCAAAGAGGGTCGAGGGCCAGTCGCTGACCATGCTCGGCCAGAGTCTGTTGCAGTTGTTGGAATGTGCACCCGGCTTCCACCGTCGCCGTCATGTCGCCCCAAGCGTGTTCCACGACGCGGTTCAACCGGCGCGTCGAAAGAATCAGGTCGCCGCTGCGCGGAGGATTACCCCAACCCATCTGGGTTGCACCGCCGCGAGGAATCACCTGCAAACCAGCGCCCGTCGCGATCTTCAGCGCGCCAGCGACTTCCTCAGGACGACCCGGTTCGATGAACATCTGCGGAAGGACGTCATCGACCGCGTCCTCCAACATGGAGGTGCGCAAGTGCTCTGCACCGACGAGGGCCCGCAGATCGCTCCACGCGGTTTCCACAGCGGCGATCGAAGCATGCGATGATGAATGAGTTCCCATAACCCTCAAAAGAACTGCGCTACCCCGGCGACTTCAAGAGGATGCGGTTGATACGGGCCGGTTCTCTCCGCGCACATGCGCGTGCGAGGAAACACTTTGCCTGGATTCGAAAGGTGTTCGGGATCGAAAGCGCAGCGCACGAGTTGCATCGTTTCCAGATCGGGCTCCGCGAACATCTCCCCCATCATCATCTTTTTCTCTGCGCCCACGCCGTGCTCGCCGGTGATCGACCCGCCGTACCTCACGCACAGCCGCAGGATATTGATGGAAAGCTCCGTCGCGCGCTCCTCCTGTCCGGGGATGCGTCGGTCGTAGAGCACCAGGGGATGCAGATTGCCATCGCCCGCATGAAAGACGTTGGCCACACGCAATCCGTCCGCGGCGCTCATGCGTTCGATTTCGCTGAGAATCTTGGGCAGCGCGGTGCGAGGAACTACGCCGTCCTGCACAATGTAGTTGGGCGAGATGCGCCCCACGGCGGCAAAGGCGGCCTTGCGTCCTTTCCAGACGAGTGCGCGCTCCGCGTCGGACTGGGCAACGCGAATCTCCCAAGCCCCGCATTGCGTGCAGATCTCGCCCACCTGGTCCATCAAGTGCTCGACTTCCGCGGCCGGGCCATCGAGTTCCACCAGCAGCAGTCCGCCGCAGTTTGGGTACCCGGCGTGCACCGCGGCCTCGGCTGCCTGAATGGCGAGGTTGTCCATCATCTCGATGGCCGCCGGCAGCATTCCGGCCCCAATAATTCCGCTGACCGCCGCGCCCGCTTCGTTGGTGGTATTGAAAGCGGCCAGCAGGGTTTGAATGACCGCGGGCTTCTTCACGATGCGCAGTACAACTTTGGTCGCGATTCCCAGCGTTCCTTCCGATCCCACAAAAATTCCCGGCAGATCGTATCCCGGGCGGTCCAGCGCCCGGCTGCCAAGATGCACGATCGATCCATCGGGAAGGACTACCTCAAGTGCCAGCACGTGGGTAGTGGTGAATCCATATTTCAGACAATGAGCGCCGCCCGAGTTCTCCGCAAGATTCCCGCCAATAGTGCACACCGACTGTGACGAAGGATCGGGGGCGAAGAAGTAACCATGAGAAGCCACGCGTAGCGTAACATCCGAGTTGACGACCCCCGGCTCCACGACCACACGCGCGTTGGGCAGATCCACTTCCAGGATGCGGTTCATGCGGGCTAAACTAATGAGCACGCCATTCTCTACCGGCAGCGCCCCGCCGCTTAGTCCCGTGCCCGAGCCTCGAGCTACAAAGGGAATCTTTTCGCGCTGACAGATACGCACAATCGCCTGAACGTCCGCGGTTGAAGTGGGAAGCAGAACTGCCTGAGGCAAAACGCGGAGGTTCGTCAGCCCATCGCACTCGTAGGTGTGCAGTTGCGAAGCTTCGGTGATCAAACCCTTGCCAACGATCGCGCGGAACTCGCCGAGAATACGCGCTTCCATGAGGGCTCTCCTCGCCAGGCGGTTATGAACCTGGTGGGCACTTCCAAGAGGCTACAAAGATCGAATGGAATCTTATACCAAGATGCCGATTTAGGGGAGGTGAGTTTCCCATAACCTCTGACTTTATGTCCGAGAGGTGCACGAACTCGTCCCGCCGGCGGCCATCCTCGATCGGGATGAGGCCATAAGCCTTCTGCTCGTTGAACCCTTTGCGCTGCCTCTTTTTCTGCCGTTTGCTGCTCATCTGGAAGCTACCTCGCCTTCGTTTGGTGTACACTTCCGTAGATTTTCTTCTGATTTTCCGCAGATAGCCAAGAGGCATCACCATGAATACTACTTTCAATCCACCTACAGCTCCCGCAAAGAAGCAGGGACATGCCGCCTGGTTTACGGAGTTATCGCCGCCAGAGCGAAGCACCTTTATCGCTACCTTTGGCGGTTGGGCGCTCGACGGCATGGACGTGATGGTGTACAGCTTTGTCATCCCAAGCTTGATCGCGGCATGGCACATCACCAAAGGTGAAGCAGGTATGCTGGGAACGGCGGCGTTGCTGATCTCCGCCGTGGGCGGCTGGCTTGCCGGACTACTGGCGGATCGCTTCGGACGTGCTCGAGTCTTGCAGTGGACCATCCTTTGGTTCGCGCTGTTCACCTTCCTGAGCGGCTTCACCAACAACTTTTGGCAATTGCTCATTACTCGCGGCTGTCAGGGCTTGGGCTTCGGCGGGGAGTGGGCCGTCGGCTCGGTGCTGATGGGCGAGACGATTCGCGCCGAGCACCGGGGCAAAGCCGTGGGTACCGTGCAGGGTGGCTGGGCCATCGGCTGGGGAATTGCCGCGATATGCTCGGTCGCGTTGTTCTCATGGCTTCCCGCGGGCCTCGCCTGGCGGGCCATGTTCTGGATTGGCATTCTGCCCGCGCTGTTGGTCTTCTACATTCGGCGCCACGTTCCCGAGCCCCAGGTTTACACCCGGACGCGCCAAAAGCTCGCCGCCGGCGGCGACAAGCCTCATTTCCTCGAGATCTTTTCTCCGACGATTTTGAAGATCACTCTGTTGACATCGCTACTGGGGGTGGGCGTCCAGGGCGGCTACTACGCGATCACAACCTGGCTGCCAACGTATTTGAAGACCGTGCGGCATCTTTCGGTCCTGAATACGGGCACGTATATGATCGTCATTATTGCCGGATCCTTCTGCGGCTACCTGACCGGGGCGTATTTGGCCGACAGCATCGGACGCAAGAAGGCCCTGATTCTTTTCGCCGCCTGCTGTGCCCTGGCGGTCACCGCCTATACCTATTTGCCAATCAGCAACGGAATCGTGATGCTGCTGCTCGGTTTTCCTCTCGGGTTCTTTACCTCTGGCTCCTTCAGCCCGGTCGGCGCGTTCTTCACCGAGCTGTTTCCCAGCCGCCTGCGTGGCTCGGGTCAGGGTTTCTCTTATAACCTGGGCCGTGGGATTGGCGCCCTGTTCCCGACGCTGGTCGGTTTTCTCAGCGCGCGACTCTCGCTGGGCAAAGCGATTGCCATCTTTGCGGTGTCCGCTTATGTCGTCATGATCCTGGCAGTACTGCTGCTCCCCGAAACCAAGGGCAAAGAACTGCGCGTCTATGAATAAAAATGACGAGCAATGACTAACAATGACTAGCACCGAAGGCGAGGCAACAATCCCGGTTTGCGCGGCTCCGAACCCCGACCCCGGCAGCCCGAAGGTTGCCGTTCCGCCCAACGCATGGGATTGCCACGCCCACATCTTCGGTCCGGTGGAGCAGTACCCTCTTATCGCGGGACGCAACTACACCCCGCCACCAGCCAGCATTCAGGCCTACCAGCGGATGTTGAGCGCCCTCGGACTGGATCGAGCCGTAATCGTCCAGCCGAGCGTTTATGGCACAGACAACCGCTGCACCTACGACGCAGTGGCCGCCTCGGGCCGCAAGTGGCGCGGTATTGCGGTAGTGCGCCCCGGCACGAATACCGACGAACTGCGGCGGTTGCACGACGAGGGATTTCGCGGCGTGCGAATCAATCTCCTGTTCAAAGGAGGCTTGGCGATGGAGATTCTGGAGCAGGTCGCCCGCCTGATTGCGCCGCTCGGCTGGCACTTGCAGTTGCTCATCGATGGCCGCGACCTGCCAGAATTGGCGCCGCGACTTAGACGTCTGCCCGTCCACTTCGTCATTGATCACATGGGACACATGCCCGCGAAACTGGGGCTGGCGCATCCGGGATTTACGGCCCTCTTCGCGCTTGCCCGGGAAGGCAACTGCTGGGTAAAGCTCTCCGGCGCATATCGTATCTCCGCCCAGCCGTACCCGTATGAGGACGTCGCTCCGATTGCAAAGGCTCTGGTCGAGGCTGCCCCGGAGCGCATGGTATGGGGAAGCGACTGGCCGCATCCTTCGTTCCAAGGCGCGATGCCGGTCGATGCCACGCTCCTCGATTTGCTGGCTAGCTGGGTTCCAGAATCGCGGACACGGCAGCGCATTCTCACAACCAATCCCGCGGAGCTGTATGATTTTGCAGGCTGACGCCGAAGAGCAAGAGGATAAAAACGATAAGAACGAACCACTGAGAGCACAGATGTGCGCTACCAATCCGCCACCCGGTGCTGAAAGCTGGAGGCCGCTCCAAGCCCATTCATAACCACGCCCCCAACCAGGACTGCACGCCCCACGTTGTCATGATGTCTCCGGTGCAACATATAAGCGGTGGCGACCTCAGCTCCGAACAACGCCGCGGTAAATGCAACCTGAACCGGAGTCGTACGCACAAACGGACGTGCCATCGGATTGTATTCTTCGCCGCCACCGTCGATGTTCCGGCGCGTTATATAGCTGTCGGTAGCCTTTGCGGCTCCGTCAAGCACGACCAGCGCTATTGTGCCCCGCGTCCAGAAGCGTGAAGCGGCCAGATCTTCGCGGGTTACATAAGGATGCCCCGCAAAAGCGTAATGCGCCTCTTGGGCGCGCAGGGTGCCAGCCATCACCGCCAGCATCATAATCACCATGAGCATTTTCATTGCAAGAGCGGGTCGCGCATCCCGACCCTCCCATGCTCATCGGAATAAAAATAAAAGTCTTGAAGATTAGTCGAATCTAAGAAACGGAAGTAACCGCGGTGCTGTTCAAGAACCAACCGTTAGAGTAGGACCGCCCGACCAC
>CABDXP010000339.1_pt1 | contig 10378 bp, 10 predicted proteins | sample 3421331 | NCBI WGS metagenome assembly CABDXP01 (sample SAMEA5534335, study PRJEB31848) | metagenome | biome: tundra; feature: field; material: soil | place: USA | collected 2013-05 | depth 0.15 m | reverse complement strand
CTTCGCGTCCATCACGATCTCATCCGGCCAGGGACGCCCGAACCCCTCGGTCGACCACTTGCGCGTGGCATCGATGCCCATCTTGGAGCCGTAGTTGGCGAGGCGCGAGGCATGGTCGAGCGAATCGACTGGCCCCAGCGTGAACTGGATGTCGCGCTCGGGATCGATATGGTTCAGCACTTTCAAGCTGACGTCGGCAATATCCTGCACGTCCACGTCTTCGTCTACTACGATAATGCATTTAGTAAACATCGCTTGCCCCAGCGACCAGATGGCGTTCATCACCTTGCGCGCCTGTCCCGGATAGGACTTGCGAATGGAAACGATCATCAGGTTGTGGAACACGCCCTCGATGGGCAGGTTGATGTCCACCAGCTCGGGGATGGTCAGCTTCATGAGCGGCAGGAAAATGCGCTCGACCGCCTTGCCCATCCAAGCGTCTTCTTGCGGCGGCTTGCCCACAACAGTCGCGGCATAGATCGGGTCTTTGCGGTGCGTGATGCAGGTAACGTGGAACACCGGATACTCGTCTTCCAGCGAGTAGAAGCCGGTGTGGTCGCCGAAGGGCCCCTCGGTGCGAAGTTCGTCAAGATTGACGTAGCCTTCGAGGATGATCTCGGCAGTGGCCGGAACTTCGAGGTCAACCGTCTCGCATTTCACCAGTTCGACCGCCTTCTGCCGCAGGAATCCGGCGATGATGTACTCCTCAACGTCGGGCGGCGCGGGGACGATGGCGGAAAACGTGAGCGCCGGTTCGGTGCCGATGGCTACGGCCACGTCCATCCTGCCGGAAGGGCGATCGCCGGTGGCGAGCATCGAACCGCCCGAAGAGCGAGCCATGATGTCGACCGCCGCCGACTTAAGGTTGTGTGGCAGCGGGTCTCCGACCCGCTCTCGCGAGTCCGCAGCAGCTGCACTCGCGTTCCGCATCCGGTCGCGGTAATGTTCCGCCGCAACTTTCTGCCGCTGCCAGTGCATGCCGGCAGTGCGCTCGTCATAGATCTGCATCCGGTACATGCCGACGTTGCGCTTCCCGGTCGTCGGATCGCGCGTGATCACGCAGGGCAGCGTGATGAAGCGTCCGCCATCTTTTGGCCAGCATTTGAGGATGGGGAAATCGAGCAACGAGAAATTGTCGCGCTTGATCACTTCTTTACATGGGCCGGTGGCGACGGTCTTGGGAAAAAACTTGCCCATCTCGGCGAGCATCGGCAGCATCTTCACTTTGTCGAGGAAGCCTTGCGGAGACTTCACATCCATGAAGCCGCGGATGCGCTCGGCGACTTCGTCAAGCGCATCGACTTCGAGCGCAAGCCGCATACGGCGAGCGGAGCCGAACTGGTTGATGAGAAGGTGCGAGCCGGGGTAGCCCTTAAGGTTCTCGAACAGAAGAGCTTTGCCGCCGACAGTTCCCCGCCGGTCTTTTTCTTTGTCCCTGCTTTTCGAAACCCGATCGGTAATCTCCGTAACCTCTAAAATTGGGTCCGCTTCCGTGCGGACACGCTTCAGCTCACCCGCTCGGTCGAGTGCTTTGATCCAGTCCCGCAGATCGTCGTAGGCCAAAATTCCTCCCGCAATGACGGACGATGAAATGACAGACGATTATATGACGGGCGCTCAGAGAAACCTGCCAACCACAGAGCGCCCTTCGACTTCGCTCAGGGCAGGCTCCGGGGATCACGAGGGAGTTCCACAAACCGCACTCCCATCGCCCCTTCCACGCTTCCAGATTTCGCACTCTGCGACTAGGATATGGAAATCAATTCTGCAGCATCTGTTTTTGACCGGAGCACCGCGGTCGGCCAGAGGCCAATGATCCGTTTTAGAGAATCACAGCCCCGGAGGGGCGAACTAACTTAGCCCAGCGCTTCAGCGCTGGGAAAAGTGGGAAGAACGACCCAAGTCCCGGAGGGACGACCCAGTTCTCACGCACACTCTTTAACGTTGCCGGAAGTTCTTCGCAACAAAACGCCCCTTCAGGGGCCGGCCATCGGGAGGCTCGGAAGATCGGCGATGAGAAAATTGCTGGCGCTACTTCTCCCGTTCGCAGCGGTTTTCGCAACCGCTCAGGAGATCACCGTGGCGGCGGCGGCCGATATGAGCGCTGCCCTCCCGCAACTCGTCCAGGCCTACACAAAGAAGACCGGGCAAACGGTGAAGCTATCCTTCGGAGCATCTGGCAATCTGACCAATCAGATAAGAAACGGCGCGCCCTTCGATGTCTTCTTCTCGGCTGACGAAGAGTATCCGCAACAGTTGATCGCCGACGGGCTGGCGCAAAAAGATACGCTTTATCGTTATGCCGTCGGCCGGCTGGTCCTGTGGGTGCCGTCCGACTCGCCGCTGGACTTATCGAAACTCGGCATGAAAGCTTTGCTCGACCCATCGGTCAAGAAGATTTCGGTCGCGAATCCCGCGACGGCGCCATACGGCCGCGCTGCCGAAGCCGCGCTGCGGCACTTCGGAATTTACGATCAGGTTTCCAGTCGCCTTGTCGTGGGAGAAAACGTGTCGCAGGCCGCGCAATTCGTGGAATCGGGCAACGCCCAGGCGGGATTGATCGCGCTCTCCCATGCGCTCGCCCCCGCAATGAAAGACAAAGGCCGCTATTGGACGGTTCCGCTCGATGCCTATCCCACGCTGAATCAGGCGGCCGTCGTGCTCTCGCGATCAAAACAGCAGGATGCGGCCCGCAGGTTCCTCGACTTTTTGCGCAGCCCGGAGGCCACTTCCCTACTCACCAGTTATGGTTTCAGCCTGCCCACGGAGAAACATTGATATGGAGAAGCACTGACATGGAGAAGCAGTGCAGATGAATAGCAGGCCTTGCGTCAAGAAATGCTGTAAAGAACACGACGATTGCTATACAAAATACAATTGCAATTGGAGTTCATTTCTCGGAGGAATGCCTTTTGGCCCATGCCAATTCTGTAATTACACAGTAGAGAATTGTATTTTATTTGCAGATAAATCTCCCGGTGGAGGTGATTGCAAATGCCAACAATAATTTCGCGCAAGAATATGTTTCTGCTCTTTCTTGTCATGCTAGCTATTGCAGGTTCGGTGATAGTCCTGTCCGAGTGGATCCCTGAGTCAACCTTTGAATTAGCGAGTGAGTCGAGGTTGCCGAAATGGATTACCATCCCGCCGGGACTTACGCGCGCCGACGTTTCGATTACGATGACCTACTACTCTGTGATGTGGGGTAATGATGCGACATTCATATTACAAGACACGAAAGGGAAAATACGAACAAAGGTAAATGGCAAAACGAGAGGCAGAGGGACTAACTACCTGAAACATACTCCACCTGGATTTTCTCCAGGTTATCCATCCTACTCAGTAATCACTGTAAACGGCATAACTGACATTATCGAACATAGAAAACCGGAGCCGATATTTTATATAACGGATGACCCTGCTGTTTGGAAAGAACTGGGAGTAGGGCAAAAGTAAAAGTGGGATTCCGGCACAAAGCCGAGCCATGGAGCAGCGTTGCAATGGAGAAGCTCTGAAATGAACTGGGAAGCGTTCTGGTTGACCGTGCGTCTCGCAGCCATCGTCTCGACGCTGCTGATCGTGATCGGAATCCCCATCGCCTACTGGCTGACGTACTCGCGCTGGCGCTGGAAATTCCTGGTCGAGGCCGCGGTCGCGCTTCCCATCGTCCTGCCGCCGACCGTGCTCGGTTTTTATGTCCTGGTAGCGCTAGGTTCGCGCAGCCCACTGGGCCGCTGGTGGGAATCGCTCACCGGCCACACGCTAGCATTCACTTTCGAAGGGCTGGTGATCGGGTCGTTGTTGTACAGTCTGCCATTCGCCGTGCAACCGTTCGCGGCCAGTTTCGGCGCGGTCGATTCCAGTCTGCTTCGCGCCTCGGCATCGCTCGGTCATTCGCCGCTGCACACCTTTCGCCGCATCGTGCTTCCCCTCTCAAAAGCCGGGCTGGTCACGGGATTTGCCCTCAGCTTCGCGCACACCCTGGGCGAGTTTGGGGTTGTGCTCATGGTGGGAGGCAACATTCCCGGCGTAACCCGCACCATCTCAATCGATATTTACGATCAGGTGCAGACGGCAAATTATTCCAGTGCGAACCAGACGGCCCTGCTGCTGCTGGCCATCTCATTCCTCGTGTTGTCGATTGTGTACGGAGCAAACCGGCGTCCATGGGCGGTGGGTCCATGGAGGTAAAGCTAAGTCCGAAGACACCTCCCGCGCCGCAAGCCGCACTGCAAGCCGCATCACAGACAACGGCACAGCCAATCTCTGCCGATCTCGAAGTCCGCATCCGCAAACGCTTTCCGAATCCCGAGGGCAGTTTCAACCTGAACGTCCACTTCCGCGCGCTGGCCGGTTTCACGATTCTCTTCGGCGCGTCGGGCGCGGGAAAAACCACGCTGCTCGATTGCATTGCCGGGCTCAGCGATCCGGACGAAGGGCGCATAGCCGTTGGCGGCGAAGACCTTTACGACTCGGAGAAGAAGCGGAACGTCGCAGCCTGGAAACGGCGCATAGGGTACGTACATCAGGACTTGGCCCTCTTCCCTCACCTGACCGCGGAGCAAAACGTCGCGTACGGTCTCCGCACACTGAGCGCGGCCGAGCGACAAACGCGCAGCCGCGAGATGCTTGAGGCGTTCCGCATCGATCACTTACGTGACCGGCGACCGGCGCAAATCTCCGGAGGCGAGCGCCAGCGCGTCGCCCTGGCCCGCGCTCTGGTAACCGAACCGCGCGCCTTGCTCCTCGATGAGCCCCTGGCTGCGCTGGACCGTCCCACGAAGTCGTCTCTGGTCGCCGATCTGCGCCGGTGGAACCAGCATCACCGCGTCCCAATTCTCTTCGTCACTCACAATGGCGAGGAAGTGTTCGCCCTCGGCGACGAAGTCATTGTGCTTGACGCCGGAATAATCGTGGCCCAAGGCCAGCCGCATGAAGTGATGCGCTCTCCGCGGCTGGAAACCGTAGCGCACCTCTCAGGATTCGAAAATATTTTCGACGCCACGGTGCTGGCGCTGCACGAAGCTCGCGGCACTATGGCCTGTCGCCTGGGAAGCAGTGAGGTGGAACTAGAAACGCCGCTGGTTCGGGCCGAGGTTGGCTCGCGCCTGCGCGTGGGCGTTCGCGCCGGCGATCTGCTGCTGGCAACGGAGCACCCGCACGGGCTAAGTGCCCGCAACGTTTTGCCGGGGACGATTCGGCGGCTCGAGCAGAGAGACGTGATCGCCTCAGCAATGGTGGATTGCGGCGGCACGGAGTTCGAGGTGCACCTAACGCTGGCGGCGCGCGACGCTCTCCAACTCGGACCAGGCAAAGCTGTCTGGGTCGTGGTCAAGACGCATTCGTGCCACCTGATGGGGATGTGAAAGCGATCGCTGTAAAACGTGTGGAAGCGAGGCTACGCCCCGCTTGGACGGGGCGAAGCCCCGTCCTCATCGTCAAACTCAGGCACTTTGCGGCCCGCCTGCGGAAAGCGCGCCAGTATCCTCGTCTGATTCACAATGTTCTTGAGAACAACGCCCGCATAGGCAGGGGAATCGGCGGCAATGTATTCGGTGATGGAATCGAGGTCCTGGGCAGCGCGACTCGACCAGACTATTCGGTGAGCCATTTGCTGAAGCGGCTCTCCACTTCTTCCTGCGAGAGAGTACCGTTGACGCGGGCGTCTTCCAGTCCGCGACGCACCTTGTCGAGAACGTAAAGGTGGTACTGGATGTCTTCCACCGAGACATTGTCCGGCAGCCTGTGCAACAGCGATTCAACATCCTGTTTGACGGTGCTCATGGCACTCCTGCCGAAAATAATACCATGCTGGCAGTCCGGCAATTACGCGGGTGCCCCGTCCAAGCTCCGCTTGGGCGGGGTTTTTGCTCACCGCTCCACAGCGATCACCGCGATCCACTGACCGTTCCGTTCTTCGTGATAGGAAATCGTTCCGCCAAGACGTTGGGCAATATCTTCGGGCAGCAAGTCGCGATGGTAGCCGAAAAACTTTTCGTTGATACGCTGCCACGCATCCCATTTCTCGAAAAGCGCATGTGCCGGCTTGTACTTAGTGGAGAAGACCAGAGCCACATCGAACCGGTCGCGACCCATCGCAGCCACGTCGATCTGCGAGGCGGAGAAATCCTCGATGCGCACGACGCGGAAAGGCTGATTAACATTGGCATTAACATAGCCCAGCCATGGCCGGCTGAGTTCGTCCGACGCCGGCCATGCGGTCAAAACGCGCTCACCGGAATATCGCATCGCCAGGAAACGGCTGGCTTCCGCATGCATCACGATGTAGTCGCGATAAGCCAGATTGTCTTCGAGAGTAAAGCCATACGGCGGATTGCTGAACAATCCCGCGACAAATGCAATTGCGACCGCTCCCACAATCAATTTCCAATACCGCACGCGGCGCCAGAGAGTCGCGACCAGCGCCAACATCACAAGCGGAACGACCGGCAACATGTAGCGAGCCAGCACCGCTCCGCCCACCACCGACATAAACGCCAGGTAAGCAAGCACCACGGCAAGAAATGCTGCCTGCATCCAGAATGGAATTCGCGGCCGCGCGACCGCGTTCTCCGTCTTTCCCTCTAACTGCGGCGGACGAAGCATGACCAGCAATCCCGCCAGCGTAAGCAGATACAGACTGAAATATCCGAAGAGTTGCCAGAACCGCATTCCCAGAGCCAGCGGGACGCGCAGAGGATTGAGCGTAGCGGCAACGTTGTAGCGAAAGAACTCGGGGTTGCCCAGCAGGAAGCCGGTCTTCGCGTAGTGGTAGGCGTACCAGCCCGCCAGCGGCAAGACAGTAAGCAGCAGATAGAGCGCGTGCGTACGTCTGCCCGCAGGTGGAAGAATCTTGTTCCATCTTTCGTCCCAACGACGCCGAATGAAATAACCGAGCAGTTCCCAGCCCAACAGCGCCAGCGGAGCCAGGATTGCAGTTTCTTTCGTCAGCGCCGCCAGCGAGAACCAGAGCACTTCCTTCCACGGACGGTCCTCGATATACGCGGCCAGCGCCCAGAAAGTAAATCCAGCGGCCGGCAAGTCAACCTGCGCCATCGAACTCTGCGTGAAGTACACGGGATAAATCGCCACCAACGCAGTCGTCGCCCACGCCACCGGCAGATTGGCGGCGATTCGCGAAAGTCGAAACAGTCCCAGCAGCGAGAATGCGCTCAGCGCCAACATGGCTGTGCGCGTAACCAGAGTGGAGTATCCGAAGATGTGCCAGGCCAGCGCCAGCCAAGCCATCACCAGCGGAGGATGCGCATTCGATAGCGTCGACTGCGGAATGAGCGTTCCGGTCAGAAATAAATCACGCGCAGCCGGAATGTAATAGCCCGCCTCATCCCAGAAATAAGGAAGGCGAAGAAGTGGCGCATGTAGAAGCATCAATCCCGCAAAGAACAGCGCCAACAGAAAAAACTGCTGCACCCACGCGGAAGATTGCGGTCGAGTAGGTTTTTTCAGATCGAGCGCCGCCGGCCGCGCAGCCATCTTTGAACGGTGCATCAGTGAACGGGTCCACCAGGGGCGCGCGGATCAAGTTTGATCTCGCCGAACGTGGCTTCGTAGTTCGTCACGTTCTGCTGCAAGAGCGCCATGAGCGCCTTGGCCTGTTGCGGGCTGATATAAATCCCCTGAAAGTTTCGCAACTCCACCTGCGTCTCGGAGCTTTGCTGCATCGTCCCGAAAACCAGGAAGAAATCCCACACATTCACCCGGATCTGCACGCTGTTGGAGTACGCCTCGCGATAATCGGGAGTTTGCACGAACTTCACATTCGGTTGGTTCGCTGTAATCATATTTCGCAGTGTAACGCGTGAGCGCAGCACAGAGCAAAAATCGCGGGCGATCTTTTCAGGCGCACCTGGAGTCAAGTACGCCTCGAGCGAATTAACTCTCCTTTAACACTGCCGCAACATTGCTGCAACACAGTCCCGCTACTGTCAGTTGGGGACTATCAAAGCAATGCCTCAGCAGGCCGTAGAAAGGTTCGGTTCCGTATCAGGGCATCGCTTTACAGCTTGCGGAAAAAACCGGCGCTGCCCTTGCTTTTGGGTGGCGCAGCGGTTTACCGCTGCGGCAGCTGCCTTGTTTTGAATTCGGCTTTAGCCGCTGAGGGCACGGCTCTCGACCCGGAATTATTTTTCCGCAAGCTGTTTAGCGATGCCGCAGAATCTTCGAGATCAGACGCCCCTTCAGGGGCTGCCGACTCTTTCTAAGCGATGCACTCCGAGAGCGCGTGAGGCTCTCCTTCCGATCATGGATCCTTTGCAACCGGCAGACAAACCGCGTTACCCCGCTCTGATCTACGTGGTGGAAGACGATCCGGATGTGTCTCGCCTGATCGAATACAGCCTGCAAACCGCCGGTTACGAGGTCTCCACATTTTTCTCCGGTACGCCGGTCGTTCCCCAGGCGGCCATGGCGCAACCCGCGCTGTTTCTTCTCGATATTATGTTGCCCGGAATCAGCGGCTTCGATCTCTGCCGCCAAATCCGCCAGCACGAACAACTGGCCAAGACGCCCGTGATTTTTCTTTCCGCCAGAACTCAGGAACCGGACCGCCTGCAGGCGTTCGACGTCGGCGGCGACGGATACATCACCAAACCCTTCAGTCCGCGTGAGTTGATTGCGCGCGTCCGCAACGTTCTCCGCGTTCCGTCCGAGACTCCAAGTCACGAGATCGTTCAGTTCGGAGATTTGGAAATTGATATCGCTTCGATGACCGTGCGCGTCGAGGGCAGAACCGTACTCACCACGGTCCGCGAGTTCCGGCTCCTCGAATATCTGGCCCGGCACCGGGGACGCGTCTTTACCCGCGACCAACTCCTCGACGCGGTGTGGAAAGAAGGGACGTTTGTGACCCCGCGCTCCATTGACGTCTTCGTGCGCCGTCTGCGGGAGAAAATCGAGCGCGATCCAAGCCATCCCCGCTATCTGAAAACGCTGCGCGGAATCGGCTACCGCTTCGAAGCCGGACGCTAGCTTCCAGCGCCTGTTGATTCCCTTATTCCTTGCCCATATCCGGTCAATGAATGTTACGGCGATTTTGCGACAGTTACGACATCGTGACGGAGCGAACGCCGGGCCACTTCCTGCTGCTGTGAATCTTCTCATGTAGATGGAAGCGCCAATGCCCGTCCACCGGGTGGGAAACTATCCAAAAGGAGTAGCTCGTTGCGTTACTGTTTTTGATCTAGGCCACATAGAGACTTGGAAAGAACGGACCAAGGGTTAGAGTACACAGAAGCGTCCAGCGCTGATCCTCCCCCAGCGCGGGCACCACAAACCACAAGGAGGATCTGCACATGTCTGCACGATTGTTCTGCATCGGCTTCGCGTTAATAGCGCTTTGCGCGATCACCGCCCAGGCAAAGCCGATTACTTGGTATCTGCAAGGCATCAAATTTGCGGACGGCAGTACCGCCAGCGGATCGTTCGTCTATGACGTGGACAACGGTTTCAACGGAACCTACAGCAGCATCTCGATCGCAACCACCGCAGGTACCACGGTACCGGCGAGCGCTTTTGCCTTCTCGGACCCTGGCGCAGTCAGTTACAGTATCCGCATCTTGCCCGTTACATTGGGGAGTGGCGACCTGACGGGAACGCCAATCCTGATATTGAATTTCACTGCGCCGCTCTCGGACCTGGGCGGGACAGTGTCGCTTGTAACCAGCGGCTCTTTCGCATCTCTCTGGGGGCGATGCCTCAACAGCACTTGCAGCGATATTCAGCGCCCGAGTCCAATCGAGTATGTGACCGCCGGGTCGGTAACGGCTATAACGTCCGGTGACGCGAGCTTCTATTTCACCACCCACTATTCCAATGCAAATACCAGCGGGGCTCCGGATGGAACCTTGCGGATCATCAATGATGGCGACCAGGCAACTACAGCTGTAGAGGGAGTCGAAAACGGCACCCTGTGGGCGGCAATCTACGTGTTCGATGACAGCCAGGAGCTGAGGTCATGCTGCGCCTGCTTCATCACGTCAGACGGTCTGCTTTCGGAATCCGTGAATAAAGAGCTCACGGCCGACGAATTCACCGGCAGAGGAGAAATGACCCGTGGCGCTATCAAGGTCATTTCGTCTTCGAGTTCTAACCCGTCCACCCCCGTGCCGCTTACTGGACTGCGGGGATGGATGACGCACATCCAGGCAACCTCGACCACGTTTCCAGCTCCCGGTCCGGGCAACGCGGTGAACGCCGTGGAGAAGGGGCCGTGGTTCGTTACCGAAACCGCGTTGGCCGATTCGAACCTCTCGGCGACTGAACTCGGCAACCTGGGGACCCTGTGTTCCTATGGGCTCACGATTGGCAGCGGCTACGGACTCTGCCCCTGCACGGTAGAAGACTACGACTTCTAGTCTTC
>CABDXP010000307.1_pt1 | contig 11169 bp, 9 predicted proteins | sample 3421331 | NCBI WGS metagenome assembly CABDXP01 (sample SAMEA5534335, study PRJEB31848) | metagenome | biome: tundra; feature: field; material: soil | place: USA | collected 2013-05 | depth 0.15 m | reverse complement strand
AGATCCCGCACATCATGCGGCACCCAGTTACCGGTTAAAGTTCCCCAAAACTTTCTTTTAACGCGATGTGCTCGGCCATCAGCTCAGTCAGCGCGATCATGAAGGGGTTTGCTTTCGTTAGGCATCGCTGAAAAAGCGACCCGCTCCGCAACCGAAACCTTCCCGCGACTACCTGCAACCGTCGGCAAGTGATGGCAACGTCATGATTTGCGACGGATTGCGGCAAGCCAGCACCTCCAATTTGCAATTTCACATATTGGGGTACTAACTTTCACTTTATTAGCGTGAACTTTCATCATTTGCGCACGCCCACACCCGATCCTCTCACTGTTTCATTCTTGTAGCCAACTGCCGTTCCGGCGGGGTCATCTGGTTCCAGATCGCGCTCAAGTCTTTTTCCAGAACCTGATTATTCGGATCCACCCGCAGAGCCAGCGCAAACCATAAATACGATGTCGGCAGATCGCGCGGCACACAGTGGCCGGTGGCATACATGGTTCCGAACGTGCTCCGGGCCTTGGCATTCGATTGGGCCGAGGCGGTCTTCAGATATTTCACTGCCTCATCGCAATTTTTCGGCGCGCCTCGCCCGTAGAGATAGGCCTCGCCTTTGCGAAAGTCCGCGTCCCCGGTGCCAGCCGCAGCGGGCGCGGGCGAGTTTGCGGGCTTGGCCGAGGTCATGCGCGGCTTGCGTTTCTCCGCGTTCTTCTTGGCCAGCGCGTTCTTCGGAGCCACCGGTTTCGCTTTGGGCTTTGCCTTGGCGTGCACCACGTTCCGGTCAGGTTCGGGAGCAGCGCTGGCGTGCTCTGACGGGCCCTCCGGAACTCCCGCTGACGGGGCCACCGTCTGCGACGAGCCTGCTTCCGGCGCTGGGGCCGCATCCTGGGCCGATGGTTTGGCCGATGGCTTCTCAGCGGGAGCTTCGCTGGCGCTCGAAGACGCGGCCTCCGGCTTTCGATTCCTCATAGCGCCGAGATAGTTTGTGTACGTCCACCAGCCTGCTCCGCCTAATGCCGCGAGCAGCAACACGAGCAGCAGGATCCGCCGTCCGCCGGTTTTTGGCTGCTCGGGCTCAAGAAAGGAATCGAAGCCGGAGAAAGGTTCTTCTCGCAGCGAGCCCATGTTCGGCTGATTCGGGCTGGGTTGGTTCAACCCTAGAATCGAGGGTCCGCTGATCGGTGGCAACGGTTTGCTTGCTGGCCGAGTCGCGTTCTCCACGGCGACGGGCCGCACTGGTTCAGGCGCGTTCGTTGTCTTGGATGGGAGAGCTGGCGGGAAAGCTGGCGGGACCGCAACTGGCGGGCCTGGCGCTGGTGCGCCCGCCGTCCGCGAAGCTTCGAGCAAGGTCCCGCACATTCCGCAAAAACGAAAATTGTCCGAATTGTTCTCACCGCACTTCGGGCAGATCACAATGGTTCTCCGGATGTCTTTCCTACAGTCTAACTCCAGCCAGCTAGGTCATTCGGCCTGTTCGTTCAATTAGAATGCAAACGCCCGGTTTCCGCCGATGCCGAAAGCTCCTAAAGCCAAGCCCGCGCCCGCCGCGAAGCGTTTCGAGGCCAGGCTCGAGCGCATGCGCTCCCGCCTCAACTGGGTCATTATCCACATGCCGTTCGATGCGGCAAAAGTCTGGCGAATGCGTGGCCAGATCAAGGTGAAAGGCGAAATTAACGGGTTCGCCTTCCGCACTTCGCTGTTTCCCACCAGGGAGGGCCGGCACATTTTGCTGGTCAACAAGCGGATGCAAAAGGGCGCGCGAGCCGCGGAAGGCAGCGTCGCCCGTTTTCAGATTGAACTGGACCGCGAAGAACGGACGGTAGAAATCCCCGATGAGCTCAAGCGCATTTTCAGCGAAGCTCGCCCGCTGCGGTGCTGGTATGACGAGTTGAATCACTCCACGCGCAACGACATTGCCAAGTGGATCACTGAACCTAAGAGCGCCGAAGCCCGCGTGCGTCGCGCGGAACAAATTGCGGAACGCCTGCTCAACGTCATGGAGGCGGAACGAGAACTGCCGCCTGTTCTGCAGGTCGCTTTCGCGCGCCATCCGCGCGCCCGTGAAGGTTGGGATCGCATGTCGGCCTCTCGCCGGCGCGGACATCTGTTTGGCATTTTCTACTACCGGACTCCGGACGCTCAAGGCCGGCGCATCGACAAAATGCTCGATGACGCTGTTGCGATCGCCGAGAAAACGAGTAGAAAGAAAAAGTGAGCGATGCGTTCAGGCCCCGGCGTCATGGTTGGTAGGGCAAGACGTTTGCGATTGGGTAGCCGCTCAGCTGGCGGTTGGAGATCGCGAGATTCTCAGGCGCGTACTGCGGGAGCCCATCGAGCCTGAGCTGCACCGTGTTGGACATAACAGCATTCCGTGGAACCGTTCGATGTTTCGGAATTCCCCACGGAATCAACTTCCACTCATCGTGTGCGGGCCCGATTGCATTGGCCGCGGCCGGCGACAGGTATTGCGCCTCGGCGGGCGCGCTGAATTTCAAGTCGCAGTCTTTTTCCTTAGCTTTGCGCATCATCCAACTGAGGGTGATATCGGATAACTGGGACTGCTCATATCCGCCACCGACATCGGAATGGACTCCAGCAAACCATACTTGCTGAACCACGTTGTCGTTGGCCCGCATCGATCCATCTGGATTCGTCCACAAAGTGGGCTGAAACTGCGCTCTACGCTCATCGATACAGACCGCATGAACGGCCTTTTTTATGTTCGGATGCAAGGTAGTATCGAGGAATCCGTACTTCTTCTGGTCGAAGATGCTAAAGAGCAAGCCTGGAATTCCAAGCGATCCTACCGTGTCCCAGACGCCGACCATGCCGATGACGACTGGCCCCAATCCATACTGTTGATCGAGGCCAGACTGCAGTTGCTTTTTCTTGGCGGGGTCTGGCTCCCGGTACGCGTCAAAAATTAATTTTACGGTCATATTGTCGAGATTTTTTGTGGGAACGCCAAAACGCGCGATCATGCCTGCGAGACTGCGCGCGGTGTAGGCGCCACGACTGAACCCGAAGAGATAGACTTCGTCCCCAGGGTCGTAGACATAAGAGACGAATTCATAGCCATCCTGAATTTTTTGGAAGAGCCCCTCGCCCATGGCCCCGCCGAACAGATGATCTATGGGAGTCCCATCCGTGCCAACTCCGCTATCGTAGTAGCGCAGCTGTGAGGGGTCGTCTGCGAGAGCGCAGTAAAGCTTGCGCACATTTGTGTCATTTACCTCGGCGCCAACCCCATGAGGTGTATTCCAGGTTCCATCGGCGCACACGATAATCTTCTTGCTCATAAATACTTGCTCACAAACAAATGGAGCGCAGAGAGCCGGTTAGTCCGGAGTAACTCCGAGATAGTCATCGTGGCCTGCCAGTGCCTCATCCAGTCGGGTGAGAGTGAAGATCTCCTTCACGCGCGGGCTGAGATTGATGAGCCTCAACTGGCACTTGGCCTTCTTGGCCGTGATGTACACACCGACAATCATGCCCAGCCCGGAGCTGTCGAGGTAGTTGACATTGCTGAGGTCGATCACGAGGCGCTTGTTTTCGGCGATCAGGTTGCGCGCAGTCTCGCGCAACTGATCGGCGGTTTCATTGGTGATTCTGCCTGAGCAGTGCAGGGTCGCTTCGGTCGGCGTTTTCTCGGTGGCGAGCGTCAGGGTTGAGGTGGGAAGCGGATTGGCAGCCATACAAACCTCCAAATGGGAATTTTCGTTTTGATCCCGAAAAACCGCACTATAGTACACCCGTTTCGTCGTCCGCGACACTGTGAAACGATTTTTTTCACCCGGAGCACTCCCCGATGGCCTGCCATCCGCGCCAGCACAGGCGCATCGACATGTTTCTCGCCTTATGACCGACGTAACCGCGCGCCGCGGTCTCTTCTGGTATACTGCTATTAACGCTTTTGCTACGGTTTGCTCGTCACGCGGGGATCCTGTTGGATCCGATACACTTCCGCATTTCCTGCCCGCCGTTCGGTTCCAGCGCCAATTTCAATGCGAGCGGCATGCGAACTCTCGACATTTGTTTGAGAAATTGACATTAAGCCCCTCCAGAAAGAAAACAATCGAATGACCACATTTACGGAACTGCCCTTGTCTGCTGCGTTGCAGCAGAAGTTGGCGGCAGCTCAATTCATTACCCTCACACCCATACAGGCGCGCGCCATTTCTCCTGCCCTTGAAGGCAAGGACGTCATTGGCACCGCCCAAACCGGCACCGGCAAGACCCTCGCGTTCCTGATTCCGATCATCGAGATGCTGCGCGCCGAACCATCGAAACATGAGTCGTCGAAGCCTGAACCATCGAAACATGAATCAGCCAAGCAGGTCAGCGCTCTGGTCCTGTTGCCCACACGCGAATTGGCCATGCAAGTTCACGAGCAGTACGAACAACTGCGCGACAAAAATATGCCGAAGGCGGCGCTGGTGATCGGCGGCGTAGCGGAGAAGGCGCAGATCCACAGTCTTCGCTCCGGCTGCGAATTTGTAATCGCTACTCCGGGACGCTTGCAGGATTTCATTACCCGCAAGTTCGCGGACCTGCGTCACGTGAAGATACTCGTGCTCGACGAAGCCGACCGTATGCTGGATATGGGCTTTCTTCCGGCCATCCGGCGTATCGTGCAAATTCTGCCGCAGCGCCGGCAGACACTGTGTTACTCAGCCACCATGGAGCAGTCGGTGGCCGCGCTGGTGAACGACTACACGCGGGAGCCGGTGCGGATCGCGCTGGGCTCAGTCCTAAAGCCTGCGGAGAGCGTGTCGCTCGAAGCCTACGAGGTGCGCCCGTCCGAGAAACTGGATGTGCTGCGGCAGTTGCTGTATGAGGAAAAAGGGCAGACCCTGATCTTCACGCGCACGAAACGCGGCGCCCACAGGCTGGCCCAGGAACTCGAGCGCGATGGCTTCTCGGCCGCCATGATTCATGGCGATCGCACGCAGTCCCAGCGCAACGGCGCCTTGAGCGGATTTCAGGAAGGCCGCTACCAAGTGCTGGTTGCGACCGATATCGCATCGCGTGGCTTGCACTGCGATGACGTGGCGCACGTGATCAACTACGACATTCCGAAGATGGCGGAAGACTTCATTCACCGCGTCGGGCGTACCGGACGGGCTGGCTCTCAGGGCCGAGCCTCCACCCTGGTCACAGGCGCGGAGGTTCTGGAGCTGCGCAATATCGAGCGCACTTTGAAGCTGCGCATCGAACGCAAGCAGGTGGATGGGGCGGCGAGCGATCGTCCGAAGCGGTTTGTTGAAAACACCCTGGCATCGCGGACGCTGACGGCTTTACCGGGTGAGGTCTTTGTCTAGCTTTTGTTGTTGGAGCGCCGGGCGTCCCCGCCCGGCTGGACCCTTCGACTGCGCTCAGGGCAGGCTCGCGAGACGCCCGTCCCTCCACTAGCTTGGAGTTTAGTGATCGGCTTGTTTGCCGTGCGGTGTGATTAGTTCGGCAGAATCAGTTTCATCGTCGCTGCCGATGCCGAACAGCGCCGCCTGCTCTGCGGCGTGCTCACGCATCTGACGCAATTCCTCGGCTTCGTCCACCACAACGCCTTCCGGTTGATCCTGCTTGCGCTGGGTCTTGCGCTCGTTCTTGTCCCGCTGCTTTTGTTGGCGCGCTTGTTCCTTCTGACGTTTGGAAAAAGTCGATCGGCCTCGTGGCATACCAAAATCCCCCCGTATTTTATATTTTCATTATTTATGGCCGGCTACATGAAGCGTCTGTAGGGTTGGCCTGCTTTTGTCCCTGGAATAAACCACTGGAATAAACCAGAAGATTGCCGCATCCCTCGTTTGTTTCGAGTGTGATCCTAGTATAACCTCGATTCGAGTTCTCAGTTCTCAGTTCTCGGAAAAACTCAGAATCGTCCACGCTCAACAGGGAATGGTCCGCTGAGAACTGAGAACCGGGAACTGGGAACTTCGTCCAGACTGGACTACTGGCAACTTTGCACTGAGCTGTGTTATTCTCGAACTCGTTACGAAAACGAGAGAGACAGGAGTGCAACAGGTTAGTGTTAGCCAGAGAGCAAAAGCAATCCGTCGTTGACGCGTATCGCACGCACGCTACCGATACCGGCAGTCCCGAAGTTCAAATCGCGCTGCTGAGCGAGCGCATTGGTCAGCTGACGGAACACTTCAAAACGCACCAGAAAGACCACGGCTCGCGCCGCGGACTTCTCATGATGGTGAGCCGGCGTCGTGGTCTGCTCGACTACCTGAAGAAGTACGACTCGGAACGGTACAAAACCGTTATTTCCAAGCTCGGCATCCGCAAATAAGAGCGCGACCGGTTCCGTGTGGGGCCGGTTCCAGACTCCGAGAGCCTTAGCAATGTGCGTTCCCAACCGCGAACTTGGCCTACGCCTATCCACGCGAACTCCGTACCGGCGTGCATGCCCTTCTGCCCAAATAAAGGATGATCTATGAAGCCTGAAGCCATAAAAGTTGCCGTCGAAATCGCAGGCGGAAAACAACTCTCTATTGAAACTGGAAAACTTGCCAAGCAGGCCCACGGCGCCGCCGTCGTGCGCTTTGGCGAAAACGTTGTCCTCGCCACTGCCACTGCTAATCCCGAACCCCGCGAGGGCATCGACTTCTTTCCGCTCACCGTCGACTACCGCGAGTACACCTATGCCGGCGGACGCATCCCCGGCGGCTTTATCAAGCGCGAAGGGCGCATGAGCGACCGCGAGGTTCTCACCTGCCGCCAGATTGACCGGCCGGTCCGTCCGATGTTCGCCGAAGGCTTCAAGTGCGAGACCCAGGTCATCGCTCTTGTCTTGTCCGCCGACACGGAAAACGATCCCGATGTCTGCGGCATCAACGCCGCTTCGGCCGCCCTGACCCTCTCCGATATTCCGTTTCTCGGCCCGCTCGGCGCCGTGCGTGTCGGCCTGGTTGAAGGCCGCTTCATCGCCAATCCCACATATACCGAAATGCGTGACGGCCTGCTCAACATCATGGTCGTCGGCACCGCCGATGCGATTGTCATGATCGAGTCCGGTGCGAAGGAAGTAAAGGAAGAGACAGTGGTGGACGCGATCGAATTCGCGCACACCGAAATCAAAAAGATCTGTGCCGCCATCAACGAACTGCGCAGCAAGGTCGGCAAGCCGAAGCGCGAGGTGACGCCGCCGGAATTCGATGACGCTTACTGCAAGAGCCTGGAAGCGAAGATCGGCAAGCGACTGCATGACGCTCTTGATACCGGAAAACATCCGAAATCCGAAAGCTACGAATTGGTGCGGACGCTGGAGAAGGAACTGCTGGCTGCTCTGCCGGAGGACGACGAAGCAGGCCAGGCGAAGCTCAAGAAGTACTACGAGATCCTGCGTGAGCGCATTTTCCGTAACCAGGTGATCGATCACAAGCACCGTCCCGACGGGCGTGCGTTCGACCAGATCCGCGAGATCTGGATCGAAGCCGGTGTTCTGCCGCGCGCGCACGGCAGCGCAGTCTTCACCCGCGGTGAAACCCAGGCGCTGGTCACCACCACGCTTGGCACGAGCGACGACATGCAGCGTCTCGAGGGCTTTGAAGGCGAAGCCAAGAAGCGCTTCATGCTGCACTACAACTTTCCGCCGTTCTCCGTGGGCGAAGTCGGCTTCATGCGTGGCGCCGGACGCCGCGAGATCGGCCATGGCGCTCTCGCCGAGCGCGCCATTACGGCGGTGCTCCCGACCGAAGACAACTGGCCTTACGCGATGCGCGTCGTCTCCGACATTCTGGAGTCGAACGGATCATCGTCGATGGCCACCATTTGCGGCGCCTCGCTCTCACTGATGGACGCCGGCGTCCCGTTGAAGGCTCCGGTGGCCGGCGTTGCGATGGGATTGGTGAAGGAAGGCGAGCAGTACGCCATCCTGACCGACATCGCGGGCGCGGAAGATCATTACGGCGACATGGATTTCAAAGTTGCCGGAACCAAAGACGGCATCACCGCGCTGCAGATGGATATTAAGGTTGCGGGAATCACTTCGCAAATCATGCGGGAAGCGCTGGCGCAGGCGCAGCGTGGGCGCTTGTTCATCCTCGAAAAGATGGACGAGGTTCTGAGCGAGCCGCGCGTGAAGGTCTCGGCGTATGCGCCTCGTATCTACACCCTGCAGATTCCGGTGGACAAGATTCGCGACGTGATTGGGCCCGGTGGCAAGATGATTCGCAGCATCATCGAGCAGACCGGCGTAAAGATCGACGTGGAAGATTCCGGCAAAGTCAACGTAGCGTCGAACGATGAAGTCTCGGCGAACAAGGCTTTGCAGATCATCCGCGATCTGACCGCTTCGGCCGAGGTAGGGAAGACTTATCTCGGCAGGGTCAGCCGGCTCGCGGATTTCGGCGCGTTCGTCGAGATTCTGCCGGGCTTGGACGGACTGCTGCACATCAGCGAAGTCGCCGAGCACAGAATCAAGGATGTTCGCGATGAACTGAAAGAAGGCGACCAGGTGCTAGTGAAGGTTCTGGCCGTCGAAGGCAACCGGATCAAACTGTCGCGGAAGGCGATTCTGAAAGAGCAGCGGGCCAAGATGGGCGGGCCTCCGCCGCCTCCGGAAACGGACGCGGCAGCGGATCTTCCATCGTCAGGTCCGGCACCCGCAGTGCCGCAGGGTGCACCCACAGCAGTGATCGAAGGCGGTGCAGAGTTCGACGCGGATGAGGAGCCGAACTTCAACCGTGTGGATGGAGTAGTTGCGTCGGTCGAGGCGGGGGCCGCGCGTCCAGAAGGTGCGCGAGAGGCACGTCCCAGCGGCGGTGGCGGCGATCGCGATCGCAATCGCCGGCGGCGCGGTCGCGGACGCGGTCCGGGAGGCGGTCAGGGAGGTCACGGTGGTGGCCATTCCGGCGGTGGCGGCGGGCGCGGAAGAAGGTAGGATCGCTTGGGGTAGGGTACGTCTGGGGAAGGGCACGGCTTCAGCCGTACCGCCCAGAGCGAATAAAGACACAGGCTTTAGCCGCTGAGGGCGCGGCCCATGCTTCGGGTCGTGATGAGTTCCCGATAATCGTAAGAGTGGGCCGCAGCGATGCGGCCCTTTTCTATGGGGCTGATTGTCAGAAAGACAAGCGCTTGAAGATTGTCTCCGGGATTTGCCGGACGGCGGTCATGACGTAGCGCCAGACTCTTGGAGTGTAGAGGACGTCGGGAGAGCGGCGTTCGAGCGCCCCCACGATGTCACGGGCAACCTGCTCGGGGTCGGCAAAGCGCGCGGAGTTAGGCAGGTGATCGGTCATGGCAGTCTGCACCGGTCCGGGCTTGATGGTGATGACACGGACGCCGGCGGGATGAAGGCGGCTGCGGAGTCCCTGGAGAAAGAGGGAAAGCGCGCCTTTGGCGGAGCCGTAGACGTAGTTGGAGCGGCGTCCTCGATCTCCGGCGACGGAGGTGATGGCGGCCACGCATCCGGAGCGCCGGCGTTCCAAATCGGCGGCGAACAGGGTTAGGATCGCGGTCGCACTGACAAAGTTGACTTGCAATTCTTCGAGCAGAACGTCGACCGAGGTTTCGCAATCCTTCTGGTTGTGCATGCAGCCGTAAGCAAGGAGCACGGTGTCAAAGTTGGGAAAATTGTGGCGGGCAAATTCAAAGATGGCGGCGTGCTGCTGAATGGAGGCTAAGTCAGCAGAGTAAGTCAGGACTTGCGGTGCGCCCCAGACCGCTAAGTCGGCCTGGAGCTCAGCGAGGCGCTGGGGCGAGCGAGCTACGAGAAGTAACTCGCAACCCTGGCGAGCTAATAAGCGCTGGACTTCCAGCGCAATGCCGGACGTGGCGCCGAGGACGACGATCTTATTCATGGCAGTTGCGTCTATGGCGCTGGCGGACGTGGCTGCGGGGCGCGAAGATGCGGGGTACGCAGTGACTGTCATTGTTATTGGGCTCCCGTCACGCGTCGCCAGAATGAGGATGACATCTTCGGGTCGATGTAGGGAACAAAGCCCCGCCAGCGCGGGAACGAGACCTCAAACAGAGCGGGGCTCATGCGAGCGTCTTTGGCGGGGTAGAGCGCTCCGCCGCTTTGCTGGACAATTTCATCGAGCGACTGCATGAGTTTGAGCGTGCGCTCGCCTTGCATGGCGAAGTCGAGCGCGATGGTAAGCCCGGGCCGCGGGAATGAGAGCATACCAACCGGTGGCGCAGAGCCGAATTGCTTCAGCACACCTAAGAAAGAGCCCATGCCGGAGCGCGCGATGCGATCGAGTAACTCCTCGAAAGCTTCAAGGTTTGTTTCCGGGATTACACACTGATATTGCAGGAAACCTTGTTTGCCATAGAGCAGGTTCCATTGCCGAATAGAATCGAGCGGATAAAAAAACGTGTCGTAAGGCACGACGGCTGCGCCCTTTTGGGCCGCGTGAATCCTGTAGTAGGCGGTGTTGAAGGCTCTTACAGAATAACGGTTGAGGAACCAGGCCGGCAGTGCAAAGGGCAGTTTGGGGCCGCGCTTGGGATGGAATTCCTTGCCATGATCGGCGGCATGGTTTCCGCGAAAGAAGATGCCACGAGGGTTCTTCCCGGCGAAACAGTCGAGCCAGGCCACGGTGTATTCGAAGCGGTCGTTACTTTCGAGGCTCAGGTCGAGAAAAGCATTTAGGGTCTGAAAGGGGATGGACTCGGCGTCGATCCACGCACCAGTTACTCGTTTGAGTTGGATGTCTGCCCAGGCGATCACACCGGTCAGGCCGAGACCACCAATGGTGGCGCGCAGCATGTCGGGATTGTCTTCAAAGTTGCAGATTACCAGACCGTCGTTCGAGCGATGCAGTCCGATTTGGCGGACGTGAGCGCCGAAGGTTCCAGCGCAGTGATGGTTCTTACCGTGCACGTCGTTGGCAATGGCTCCGCCGACGGTGACGAAGCGAGTGCCGGGCGTGGCCGGAAGGAACCATCCTTTAGGGAGAAATACGTCGATGATGTCGGAAAGGCTGACGCCGCCTTCGCAGCGGACCATGCCAGTGGATTCGTCGAAACCGAGGATGCGGTTGAGTCGGCGACAGTCAATCAGTTCTCGTCCGGAGTTGAGGCAAGAGTCGCCGTAGCTGCGGCCGAGGCCATAGGGAAGTAGGAAGCCAGGCGCGGCAGTTCTGAGAAGTTCCGGCACCTGGTCATTCCACACCGGCCTGTGCACGCGATGGTGCGCGATTTTCGGGTAACGGCCCCACGAGA
>CABDXP010000284.1_pt1 | contig 11471 bp, 9 predicted proteins | sample 3421331 | NCBI WGS metagenome assembly CABDXP01 (sample SAMEA5534335, study PRJEB31848) | metagenome | biome: tundra; feature: field; material: soil | place: USA | collected 2013-05 | depth 0.15 m | reverse complement strand
GCCCGTGGCAGGACGCGTGATACGTAACGGTGTGAGGGAAAGTTGCGCCCACTTGGGTGACAGCGGCGACTTTCACCAGAAATTCCGAAAGCTCAAACGTGCGGCTGGCAACGGCGAGGGCGTCCTCACGTAACGAACTCTTAGCCAGCAGTTCGGGGTAAAACGAGCGAACCATGGTGGTGCAGGAACCGGAGGGGCATACGATCACTTCGGCATGCTTGAAAACTCGAACGAAATTCTCCGCACACGGCCGCGCCTCGGTCCAGTACCCGGTGTTGAAAGCAGGCTGGCCGCAACAGGTCTGATCTTCGGGGAACTCGACTGCGTAGCCCAACCGGCGCAGCACCTTGACCGTGTCCACCGCGACCTCGGGCAGCAGTTGGTCCACGAAGCACGGGACGAATAGAGATACTTTGCGTTTCACGGTCCAACCTTTTTAGGCGATGGCAGCTTCTTGCTTGGGCCGCCCGGGTCCACACGCTCACCGCTCTTGATTTGTTATGCCCAGCCCCTAAAGGGGCATCTGATTTTGAAGAACTTGCGGCATCGCTAAAGCGATGCCCTGATACGAATCTACCGCAGCACCAGACGTGTGAACGGAAACACATAGGCCTGGAGGGTCACCATAATTCCTACCAACGCCGCGAGCGCAATGCTGTGGAAGAACACGTAACGCAAGATATCGCCTTCGTGTCCGTACCACTCGGTGGCGGTGCTGGCCACGACGATGCTCTGCGCATCGACCATCTTGCCCATGACCCCACCCGCACTGTTGGCTGCGCTCATCAGGATGGGAGAGAGCCCGATCTGCTGCGCGGAGATCTTCTGCAGGCTGCCGAACAGCACGTTGGAGGAGGTGTCCGAACCGGTCAGGGCCACGCCCAGCCAGCCCAGCAAGGTGCCGAAGAACGGATACAAATGTCCGGTTCGCGCGAACGCCAGGCCCATGGTGGCATCCACGCCCGAGTAGCGGGTCATGATGCCGATCGAGAGCATGGCGGCGATGGTCATGAGCGAGAACCGGATATGCCATATGGTTTGAAACCACATGGCAACAATCTTCGGCAGCGGGAGGCCCATGATGAAACCGGAGATGATCGCCGCGAACAGGATCCCCGACCCCGTGGCGGAGAGCCAGTTAAAGCCGAACACTGCGGCCTCGGGCGTAGGTTTCACCACGACCGGGGGCATGCGTTGGGACAGCTTGTTGAGACCGGTGACGGGAAACTGCGGGTTAGTGATCTTGCTCGGTGGAGTCGACCAGGTACTCGTCGAAGTGAACACCTTTTCCGGAGTATTCATGATCTTCTTGCCGGTGTAGGTGCCCCAGCAGAAAACGAATACGCTGAGAACCAGCCAGGGCAGCCATGCGCGCGCGACTTCGGTGCGGCTGTAGCCGTGCTCGCCACGAGCGGCGCGGTGCTCACTTTCCTGGTGTCCCTCGTGTCCCCAAATCGTTTTCGGATGCCATACCTTAAGGAACATGATGAGGCAGAACATCGAGACCACGGCCGCAATGATGTCCGTCAGCCAGGGCCCGTGGTAGTTGGAAACCAGGTATTGCGGGATGGCGAAGGTAACACCAGCCACCGCAGTGGCCGGCCAGATTTCCTTCATGCCTTTGAACCCCGCGTACGCCCACACCAGCCAGAACGGCACCAGCACCGAGAAGAATGGCAGAATGCGGCCAACCTGTGCGCCCAGAGTGAACTCCGAATAGCCGGTGACCGCGGCGAGGGCAATGATGGGCGTGCCGAGCGCGCCATAGGCCACGGGTGCCGTATTGGCGATGAGGGACAGGCCCGAGGCCTGCAGCGGCTTAAAGCCCAGGCCGATGAGAATTGCGGCGGTCACCGCGACCGGCGTTCCGAACCCGGATGCGCCCTCAAAGAACGCACCGAAGGAAAAGGCGATCAGCAGCAGTTGCAGGCGCGTGTCCTGGGTGATGCCCGTCATGCTTTCCTGCAAGACCTTGAAGCGGCCGGTAAGCAGGGTCATCCGGTACAGGAAGATGACGTTCAGGATGATCCAGCCGATGGGGAACAATCCATAGCAGGCACCGTAGATGGCCGTGATGCTCGCCATTTTGACCGGCATATGGAACAGGGCTGTTGCGATCACTAGCGCCGTGACCAGTCCTAAGAAAGCGGAGTAGTGCGCTTTCATCCGGAAGATGGCCAGAGACCCGAGGAGCACGATCACGGGTATGGCGGCGAAAATCGTCGAAAGCCACCAGTGACCGAAGGGGTCGTAGCCTTGCTGCCAAGGCTTGGTGGGCGTCGCGCCTGTCCAGGCGAGGACGACGATTGCGGCCGTGACTAAGGCCATCAGGATGGCGGGAACGGGGCTTCCGGCTACCGGCTTGGTGGCCGGAGATGGGGGGGATGGAGGATTTGCTACGACGGACATAAGCACCTCGTTTGTATCTGCCGCAAGCGGCGCACCCAGGCAATCGCACTAGCCAGCCTGTACCGACATCGGGGAGTCGTCGAGTCGGCGAAGGAGTGTAGAGCTGGATCCGAAGTCTCTCAACGTGACGAGCCTTTGCAGCCCGGAAAAGCGGAGGAACTCGTTGTCGTCAGAATTTTTGAGACTAGCTTGGCCCATGGAGCAAGATCCACTTTCGGATGCAGTTCAGCCTGAGTTCCTGGCTGCAACGGCGGATTGTAACACAGCCGCTGCTCGATCATGCGTCGTTTGAATCGGAAAGCAGAGGAAGCGAGAGCAAAAGAAGCAAAACGAATAAGCGACCGGGGCGGTGTTGGCCAGGAGGTTTAGAACGGCCGATTCGAAGGGGGCGAATCCCAGGCCCACCATGACTGCTCCGGCGATGGCCACCGGTGTCCCGAACCCCGAGGTCCCCTCGATGATGGCGCCGAAGGAGAAGGCGATCAGGAGCACCTGGAGCCGCCGGTCGAACGAGATGTGAATGATGGATTCCTTCACGATCTCAAATTTGCCGGAGATGAGCGTCATATTGTAGAGAAAGATGGCCCCGATAATGATCCAGATGATCGCCAGGAACCCGGACAAGCACCCGAGGCCAAAGGCCGAGAAGGCCGACCAGAGCGGCATCCCGAACCCCACGCAGGCGACCAAGAACGCCGCCAAGACCCCGTAGAACGCCGCATACGGAGCGTTGATGCCGAGATGCCTCACGCCCTGTTTGTCGCGATGGGGGTGGAGAGCGATGAAATACAGCAAGGTGCAAATGGGAATGGCCGCCACGAGCGTGGAGATTAGGGCGTTGCCGAAGGGGTTATAGACCTGGTGCCAGACCGTCACTATTTCCTCCTGGGACTTCGTGGGAGGAATTACAACATGTCGAAAGGAAAAGTCAACATAAAACGGACGGCTGGCTATGGCAAAGCAACCAGCAGATAGTCGTCATCCCCGCGAAGTTCCGTGTACCTGCGGTACTCGTGGCGGCGATGTGATTTCTCCTTGGCATTCTTTTTTCAACAAGCACGCCTGATTTCGTCAGCTATGCTTTCCGGCTGAGGCTTGGGACCGAGATCACGACTCCCAGATGATGGCGGCTTTTCGGGGTGGACAAGTTGCAGCTGCCAGAGCTACCAACTCCGGCCACAACACTGAATGAACCACTCACGCTGCGGGGAGACAAACAAGGCTATACGGAAACACGAGGGTTGAAACTTCCGAAACAGAACTGTCCCTTCACTGCATTGACCTCACTTCGGACACAGAGCACGGTCAAGCCGCCTTGTCCTCTTCAACTTCTTCGGCCCTCCTAACTATCCTGATCACCTGCGATTGTCTGATAAACGTGATCGATCAGTTCGAGACTGATCGAGCGTTCGTAATAAGACTCAGCCCACAATTTGTTACTTCTGCGGGTCGCCGTCGAGAATAGACAACTTGGGTCGCTTGATCCGATCCGCCCCGCTGGGGAAGCAGAGGACTTGAAGGGCGGGATCATTCGATGCAATCAAGATTCAATCCAGCATCTAGCGGCAAGAAGCCGTCGTTGCTCGGAGCCATGGACATTGGCGTCCTCCTGTGGCCGGAACCCTCTCGGTCGAAACTGTGATCAGGTAGATATGTCTAGATTGAATTCCAGCTTTAGGGGGAGGGAGTGGCGTTCGACAGTCACCTTACTAATGGTCGGAACCACTCGCAGACAGTATGTGGCGCTGAACGCGCCTTGTCAATAACACTCGCGGGTCTGCGATTGCAGGATTCACAGTGCATTCATTTTCACATGGACGGTCTCCCTTGGGGTGACCCATCAGGGAGCCGATTTGCGACCATTTGGCTGCCGGGCGGGGTTCTAGTCGGCTCCAGCATTTCAGAGGTCATTGCAGCCTTTTTGGGCCAGTCTGGCTGGCAGTCTGGGCGTGGTCGCGGCTCTCAGTTCAGGCCATCTTTTAGGGTGCGCCAAGAAAAGCGCATCCGTCTCCGTTGGCTTCAAGCAACCTTCTTCTGCTGCTGCGCCAGCGAAATAGGCGGACTTGCTAAAACTTCTGCGGGCTTGGAATCGAAGCCCCCCACTGCCCCTCCATGATCCCCATTGTTGAGCGAATGCGGCTGCGTCCGCCAGTTCAACTCTTCGAGCCGCCTTCGCATCTCCTCTCCGTACTTTTCACGAGCATTGCAAAGTTCACAGTCCGGATGCTGCATTCTCAGGAGGGACAACACGTAGCACTTCCAACGTAGCTGGTTCACGACCCACCTCGCAGGGGGATTCCGTCCATTCGCACCACGGGATGTTGCGTCCCACGGCGGGAACTGATCTTTGAAGCGGCGACCTATTATGCCACACGACGAGGGTGTGGTTTCGATGAAGTTGGTTAAATCTCGATGCGTGGAGATCGCGGAGCGGATCATGCGGGAGATTTGGCTGAGTGTCCGGGAAAGCGGCGAGAATTGGGACATTGCGACCCGATAGGCGCTATCAGCAGCTTGGAGAAGTCCATCGAGCAAATCAAACCACCATCTGTAGCAGACCTCACCGCCAGAATCCCGTTTCTTTGAGGAAATAGTCATAACACATCTGTCCCTTCGCCGCCCGGCTGTCGATTCCTCTTCGAGATTGCAGGTGCGGTCCTCGGTGTCGTCTGCTTGGGAGCGATTGCAAAAGGAATCTTTGCCGTCAGGGATGGACAGGTATGATTTGATCACAAATAGAAAAACCACGGATTCGCGGTCGGGGTTTGTGGGTCTGACTTGGCTCTGTGAGTCCTGCTCTGCTTGACACTCGTTGCCGCTGGACAGAAGTATGTGGATCGGAATCGAGTTCGCGCCACGAAAGGCAAGCGGCGATAAATAAACCCCGGTTTGCTATGGGATTGGCGACCGACACCCATTTGTGAATCCGTGGGACGAGAGGATTTGCACTTTCCCGGCGTAGCGAGGATGATGCTAGTCGCAAGACTACGAGGTAAAACCACGATGGGCTTCAAAATCAAATTGCTCCTCGGGATAGTCACGGCGTTGGCTATGTTGGGGCTTACGTTTTTGGTTCCAAGAGGAAGTGCGCTGCGAGACGCACAATTGGTTCAGTTCCCGGTAACCGTGGGGGTGTGGGCGATTTTCGTCTTGTTATTCGTGAAATTGAAATAGCGTGTCTCTGACCTTCCGACTTCCGCTTGATCCTGAGAGACCTAGTGCGCTGGCGTTCCAAAAGCACAACGCGAAGAAAACTGGGCACCAGAATGAATGTCGCTCCTGCAAGAAAATGGCGAATAAACAATGAGTTCAATCCCAAGAGGATAACAACAGGGGCGCTTACGCGCTACGGCGTATGGAGGGCAATACCGCACATTTTCTGATGATCACGTTCTGGGAGTACGTGGAGGCGATCCGCGCCTTTGCCGGAGACGATATCAGCGTGGCGATATACTACGATTTCGACAAGGACTTCCTGCTAGAGCTAGAGCCGTGCTCACGCATTACGAGATGTACGACAGGTAAACCAGAGCCGATCTTGATTTAGGACGCAACACCGTTTGGGTGAGAAGTTGAAAGCTGCATGAAGTCGTTCGCACCAATGATCCCGAGGACTATACGCACGAAAAGCGGGAATCGTCGCCGAGTGGGGTCATGGACGATGGTTGGTGCGGAGAGTAAATACAGCACGTGGCGAGTCTCAAGCTTGCACCCCCCAGCGGCTACTACATTCTTGACCCACTCGCTTTCCCGTCCGTAGGTGAGCGCAATCAGGAATCCCTCCGGCGCTCGAAAAACATTCACTGGCGTGCGGCGGAGCCTGCCTGACTTTCGACCTACGTGTGTAAGGATGCCGAAGCCCGGTAATCGGGCGGCGAACCGACTCGTGATTCGGTTCGTAACGGCTAGGTTGAAGGCTGCTACCCACCTTTTGCGGAACCGGATCAGAAAGATGGGAGCGAGCAAGAGCACCAGAAGCGAGATAACCCATGCGGTGATTACCACGGTTGCCGTAGACCTCATTGCAGCTTCGCGTACTCCGCTTTGGCTTCCTTCAGGATGGGGATGTCGGGGTCGGCGTCTTTCCAGATCAGAAAGAAGTCTTGGTATGCACTCTTTGCTTTGGCGGTGTCGCCTGCCATGGAGTAAGCACGAGCAAGACCGAGATGGGCGAGTGCTCCCAGTGGGAAGTTGATAACGATGCCTCGGTGATCGAGAAACTTCTGGAACTCGGCGGCTGCGGCAGTGCCGTTGTGGGCTGCCAGATAGGCTTGGCCGCGAATGTACGCTGGATACAGAGTCCCAAGCTGGAATTGTGACGGTCCGCCCAACTCATAGGGAGCAGCGGCTTCCAAAGATACGAGGGCCAGCGCGGAATTGTTAGCGTCCAGTTCGATGGCTGCCTTAATGGTCGGCAACCAGTAGACCTTCAGTATCGTTTGCGATGGGTAGCTCTTTTCCAGTTCTCCTGCAATTGCCTTTGCCCGCCCGGCCTCGCCGCATCGTGCTAGCGTCAGGGCAGAAAGCAGTTTTACATCTCGGCCCGGAGCCAGCGCCAACGCGGCCGCAACATCCTGCTTCGCAGTTGCGGTGTTGCCGAATTCCGCTTCCCGCAACGCAGCATTCACCTGCCACATTGCAGCCGCCTCTTTCGAGTCGGAGCGCACTGCGGCATCCACTGCACGCCGGGAGAAGTCCCGTGCTTTACCTAGCTGGCCGTGGTATGCCTCGGTGTCGGATTGGGACGAGAGCAGTTGGTCTTCAGTTCCGGGCTTGCCTGCGGCCCAAGCTACTTGCCTGTCCATTTCTGCCGTATCGCTCCCGATGAAAGCTAGCTGATAGATCGTGGAATGTAAGACATCGCCCTCGAACTTGCGCTCTTGGGCCTGCTCAATCATCTTCTTAGCGTCGTCCGTCCGGTTGAGAGCGAGGTAGATGCTCGCGAGGTTGGTATAGCCAATAAGGTTCGTTTCCAGATGCTGGCTCTCTTGGGTTTCAGTCAAAGCCTTCTCGTACTGCCCTAGTTGGGAGTAAATGAATCCCAAGTTGTTGTGCGGCACCGCATCCTGTGGATAACTCTTGGCCCATAATTCGTATGCTTGACTGGACTGTTCCAATTCCCCGGTTACGTAGGAGTAATACAGGGCAGCGATGCGGTATCTTTCTCGTTCGCTCACCCGATCCCTCAGAGCGTAGGCTTTCTTGATGTTCTCCGCAGCCAGACTTGCCTGTCCCAGATTGGCGTATACGAGACCGAGACTGGCATAGGCCACAGCGAAATTGGGGTCAAGTTCGAGGGCGCGTCGGTAGAACGCAATAGCCTCGGCATTTCCTTTCGCACGGAAGGTCGTTATGCCCATGCTGAAGGCCTTCAGTGCCTCCAGCGATGTTGTCGTCGCTTCCACCGGAACGTCGAACTTCTGGACGGAGGCGAGCGATTCCCCGAGTCTCGCTCGCAGGCTGACCGCCGCCTTACCCAGTGCTTTCAGCACATCCTGCTTGCCCGCAGCCTCTTCCTGTTCCTTGGCCAGCGTGTCGCCGCTGTTGCAACCGACTGCATCGACACCAATCACATACTGACTACCTAAGTTGGAGATTGTCCCCAATATGATTGCCTTGCTGCCTGTACGAATGCAGAGTTCCCGCGCAATGTCACGCGTAATACGCTCGTTCGACTTTTGACCCATAAGGTGCAGCGTTTCTTCCGCCCTGCGGTCCGAGAGAATATTGAGGAAAGGAGATTGCCCAAGTTCCACGGCCAAAGCCTGCTTCAGTGCATCGTCAAAGACGGCATCCCCGGTCTTGTTGTCGAAGTCGGCGAGCACCACTGTGTCTTTCTCCGTGAGCGGCGTAGCCTTGGCTACGGGCGTTGCGGAACGCGAACGCAGGTAGAGGCCAACGGTAACGAGTCCCGCGATGATTACGACAACCGCCGGGACAAGAACTTTCCAAAGTCTGCTCCGCCCGGCTGCCGGAATGGCGGTTATCTGAGCGGCAGCCGATGAAGATGACGAAACCGCAGCAGGAGCCGAGCCAGAGTCTGGGGCTGCTGGCGATGTTACTGTCTGAGACCCGCTTTCCTGCGCCACTGGCACCGTCCCAGAACTCGCCGCTGGCACACGCCCTGTCTCCGTGTCCCGCTTCAGTCGCATCAACTCGGAACGCATCTCCTTCGCGCTTTGATAACGTAGTTCTCGGTCTTTCTCCAGCGCCCGATTGATGATGTCTTCGAGCTTGGGCGGAATGTTGCGATTGAAACGAATCGGGGCGGGTGGAACAGAATCGAGTATTGCTTTGAAGATGACCGCAGAACTTTCGCCATGAAAGGGCATTACTCCCGTCGCCATCTCATACAGTACCGCGCCGAAGGAGAACAGATCGGTGCGGGCATCCAGTTCCTTGGCACGCGCCTGCTCCGGCGACATGTAGGCCACCGTCCCCACTGCCGCACCGGGACTCGTGAGATTTGGATCGGCTGTACCCGTCGCGGTTGCTTCGCCCACCGCTCTGGCCGCGGTCACCTTCGCCAGCCCAAAGTCCAGAATCTTGGCGTGGCCACGCTCCGTTACAAAGATGTTCGCAGGCTTAATATCTCGGTGGACGATCCCCTTGGCGTGGGCGGCATCGAGGGCATCAGCAATTTCGATGGCCAACGAGAGAATCTCCTCGGTTTCCATCGGACGCCCACCGATCTTGTGCTTCAGCGTCATGCCATCCAGAAACTCCATGGCGATGAACGCCTGCCCGTCCTGTTCGCCAATGTCATAAATCGTGCAAATGTTGGGGTGATTCAGCGCGGACGCCGCCTGCGCTTCTCGTTGGAAGCGGCTCAGGGCTTGAGGATCGCGGGCAACCTCATCGGGCAGGAACTTCAGGGCGACAAAACGGTGCAGCCGCGTATCTTCTGCCTTGAAGACGACGCCCATACCGCCGCCCCCAAGTTTCTCGACGACACGGTAGTGCGAGATGGTCTGGCCGATCATGAGCGGGCGCTGGGACTCAGGCTGCAATGTTAGGGATGCTGCGATGGGAAGTCAACGAGGCGCACACCGCTGGAAGCAGGAAAGGGCAAATCCCGTGATTTCAGGCTCTCCCCAAGCCCTTGCCACCCCAGTGGTCAAAAAGGGTGTTTTTCACAGAGCCGCAAGTGAATGAATCTACTGACCCGGAAATTTGCGACTTTGCTCGTCCGCCCGGTATACCTTCGGGCCACTTTCTATTCAAACACTCACTGCGGAAGTCCCATCCGGCGTAGCAGGTCGGCGTAGCGTGTGCTCATTGCAGCTTCGCGTACTCTGCCTTAGCTTGTTTCAGGATGGGGATATCAGGATCGGCGTCTTTCCAGAGCGTGAGGAAATCTTTGTAGGCGGCACGGGCTTTCGTGGAGTCGCCCTCCATGGCGTAGGCTCTGCCGAGTTGGAGATGCGCGAGTGCGCCGATGGGATCGTTTAGCACAATCCCGCGATTGTCGAGGATTTTCTGAAACTCGGCGGCAGCTTCGTTGCCCTGATGCGCCGCCAGATAGGCTTCGCCACGCACATAGATGGGATACAAGGCCACGCCCCAATGGTTACTCCCACTGACCTTACCTAATTCATACGGGGTGGCGACTCTGAGACTCTCAATAGCCTCAGAGGCATTTCCCCGGCTGACCGCAAGCTTTGCGCGGAGGGTCGGCAGGTAGTTGAACTGCACGATTGTGGCTTCCGGAAACCTCGTGCCCAAATCGCCGGTCAGTGCTTGCAGCCTCCTATCGTCACCCGTATACGCCAAGGCGAGCGCAGTGCTGTACTCCATATCGCGGCCTGTCGTGTGCCCCAATTCGGAAGTGACATGCCGTCGTGCTTCGTCTCCGTTGCCGAACATCGCTTCCCTCAGAGCGGACAGGGCAGAGTACGTTGCGGCAGTTTCCTTTTTGTCTGACCGTTCGGCGGAATCCACCGCCCGGCGGGAAAACTCCCGCGCCTCCCTAAGCCTCCCTGAATGAGCGGCGGTATTGGCTTCCAAGCCTAGCAGTTCGTCCTCTATTCCCGGCTTGCCCGCCGACCAAGCCACCTGTTGCGCCATCCCCGCCGCATCGTTCTGCAAAAAAGCAATCGCATACAGGCTCGTATGGTAGAAAGGGCGGTTAAGCTTGCGTCCCAGAGCTTGCCCATAGGCGGCCTTCGCCTCATCGAGGCGATTAAGGGCGATGTAGCTCAACATGAGGATGGAGTAGGAGATGGAATTGTCCGGATTCAAACGCACTGCTTCGATGGCTTCTTCAACCGCTTTCTCATATTGTCCCGAGATCGGGTAAATCAACCCCGACAAGAACATGTGCGGCCCCGGAGAGCGTGGATAAGCCTGTGCCCAAAGCTCGCAGCTTTGTTCGGCCTTTTCCATGTTCCCCGTGACCACTATATTGAAGGAAGCAGAGATAAAATACTTCTCCGGCTCACTCGTTCGGTCGCGGAGTTCGTAAGCCTTTCGGGTGTAGTCGGCAGAGATGCCATATTCTTTAATGTCCCCATATAAGCGGCCCGCGAATGCATACGCGAGCGCAAACTTTGGGTCGAGTTCGATAGCATGCTTGAAAAACGGAATAGCTGCGGCCGACCCTGTTGTACCCAAAACCTGTTCGCCTGAGCTGAAAGCTTTAAGGGCTTCAAGCGACGGCGTAGTGGCTTGTTCAAGAGGGGTATCAAACTTCTGCACGGTGCTCAGCGACTCGCCCAATTTGTTCCGAATTTCCGAAGCTGTCTTTCCCAGAGCATCAAGCACATGATTTTTGTCGCTCGCCTGAGCTTCCGTGCTCGCCAACGATTCGCCACTTACACAGTTGACCCCTTTGACGGTTAGAAGGTACTGCGTGCCAATCTGCGCTATTGAACCGTCGAGGACAGCGGTGCTCCCCGTCCGCTGGCAGAGTTCCCGCGAAATCTCCGGCGTGAGCTTCGCATCAGGCTTCTGGCCCATCATCTGTAGAGTCTGCTGGATTTGCTGGTCAGAGACAATGCTCAGGAAGGGTGACTGCTCCAGTTGTACGGAAAGCCCCTGCCGCAGCGTGCCGTCGAAGACCG
>CABDXP010000271.1_pt1 | contig 11675 bp, 13 predicted proteins | sample 3421331 | NCBI WGS metagenome assembly CABDXP01 (sample SAMEA5534335, study PRJEB31848) | metagenome | biome: tundra; feature: field; material: soil | place: USA | collected 2013-05 | depth 0.15 m | reverse complement strand
ATCCAGGTGTAGAAGGAACACTCAAAACGGAAACTGCCGAGATTCTTGTACGCCTTGAGGAAGGCCTCCTGGTAAACGTCCTGGGCGTCGGACTCCGATCCCGTCAGGTGCAGCGCCAGTCGCAGAACCGACTGATCGTAGTGGCGCACCAAGACCTCGAAGGCCGCACGGTTGCCCTGCTGCGCCTCGCGGATCAGACTGGTGTCGTCAATGCGGTTGCCCTGCGCTGCCAAGGAGCCCCTCATATTCCCATACAACGTGGGGTTCTGGTTGCCGCTGTCGCTGTTCTGTGCCGCCCGCCTCGAACGGTAATTGTCGCCAACCGGAATTGCGATTGCATAAGAATCGGCCGGCATGGTCTGTCTCTGTCCCCTACAAGTGATCCCAATCCTTCGTTCTTGCCTTGCAGAGAAATAGACGGGGTAGCAGCCCGAACGTTAGCAGATTATAAGGAGTTGGCCCTCGGTTTGCTTGACAGGTGAAAACAGGGGTCGAACAACGTCTGTCAGCCGCCGTGTTTCCGCGGCTCTCTAAAGGTACAATAAAACGGATGTAGGCCACCGCCGAGGCTAGTAGCTGGATTCATGTACGAAGTCACCGTCGAAGACACATTCGCCGCCGGACACTACCTGCGCAATTACAAGGGCAAGTGCGAGAACCCGCACGGCCATAATTACAAGATTCGTGTGACCCTGGCGGGCGCTGAACTCGACAAGGCCGGCCTGCTGCTCGATTTCAAAGACTTGAAAGACGTGATGAAGCACGCCATCGACCGCCTCGACCACCAGATGATCAATGAGATCGAGCCCTTCACTGTCCTCAACCCCTCCGCCGAGAATCTCGCTAAGTATTTCTACGACGAAACCAACACGCGCCTGAGCACGGTAACCAACGGCAGGGTGAGAGTGAAAGACGTCACCGTGTTTGAGACCGATACGACCACGGCGCGCTACTCGGAGTAGCAGTTGCCAGTTGCCAGCTTCCAGTTGCCAGTTTCTAACCGCCTGATGGAGAAATCATGGGGCGATCGTATAAAGACCTTGTCGCTTGGCAAAAAGCGATGGAGCTCGTGACGGCAACATATCGATCGACTGCCGGTTTCCCGAAAGAAGAGCAGTTTGGACTCACGTCGCAATTGAGACGTGCCGCAGTTTCCATCCCAAGCAACATCGCGGAAGGGCAAGGTCGGCTGTCGGAAAAGGAGTTTCGCTATTTCTTGGGTCAAGCCCGAGGTTCCTTGATGGAGGTGGAAACTCAACTCCAAATAGCTCAAAACCTGGGATATATCGAGGCCGCGAAAACGCTGGAGCTGCTGAAGATGTGTGCAGAGGTAGGTCGAATCCTGAACGGCTTGCTAGCCTCCATCTGCAAGCCGGAGTAACTGGCAACTGGCGGCTGGCAACTGGCAACTTTGTTTTATGCAGATCACCGAAATCTACAAATCGCTCCAGGGTGAATCGACGTATTCTGGTCTGCCCTGCGTCTTCGTGCGTTTGACTGGATGCAACCTGCGCTGCTCCTGGTGCGATAGCGAGTTTAGTTTTTACGACGGGCGCAAGATGACGCTGCAAGAAGTGCTCAGCGAAGTTGCTCGTCTAAGTCCGGCCGGCGGGCTGGTCGAGATCACCGGCGGCGAACCCATGTTGCAGGAACGCGAAGTGATCCCACTGATGGAGCAACTTCTGGAGGCTGACTATCAGGTGCTGCTCGAAACCAGCGGCGAACGCCCGCTGGCGCGGGTGCCGAAACAAGTCGTCAAGATCGTCGACGTAAAGTGCCCGCACTCCGGCGAACCCAACACTTTCGCGCTGGAGAATCTGAAGGCGCTCCGGCCTCACGATGAAATTAAGTTCGTCCTGACCGATCGCACGGACTACGAATTTGCCCGGGACTTCGTTCTGAATCACGGGCTGGGCGAGCGCGTTCACGCTATTCTATTTTCTCCCGCGTTTGAAAAGGCTGCTTCCGGCGCGCGAGACACTTCGCACTGCCTGCTCGATCCGCAAGAACTGGCGCAATGGATCCTCGCCGACCACATGCCCGTGCGGCTCAGCCTGCAAATCCACAAGCTAATCTGGGATCCCGCTGCCAAGGGCGTCTAAAGGAAATTCAGAGTTAGCGTGGCCACAGGCAGCTGCCGAGCTGCGCTCGGCTTGGACGGGCGAGGGCGCCCGTCCCCACACAGGCACAAGCAAACCCCTACGCCGTCCTCACCCGTACCTTGTTCTCCGCTCGCAGGTGCGCTACCACCAGCCGTATGTCCTCGAAGCTCACGTACGGCGGCAACGCTTCTTTAATGTCTTTCAGCCGCTCGACTCCTTGCTTCAGGCATGCCGCCTCAATCAGCGGCTGCGCGTCGGGCGAAATCCACTTCGGATCCAATTTCACCTGTCCGGTCTCTACGAGGTTCGCCACCGTGCAGACGATCGTCGAAATCTGGCGCGCACGAATGTGGGCAATCTCTTCGAAGCTGCGCCCCTCGTTCAAAAGTCGAAGCGTCTGTTCCGCCGGAGCCGGCTCCCTGGCCGCGGTCGGCGCGGCGCGCGCTCCTCCGCCAAAATTTCGCAAAGCCTGAAGAATCTCCGTGCCATACACATCTGCCTTTTTTTCGCCGATTCCCGGCACCTGCTTTAACTCCGCAAAATTGGTTGGACGCCGCCGGCACAACTCCTCCAGTGTGCTGTCGTGCAGAATAATGTAGGCGGGCACTTTGTTTTCCCTCGCCATCTTTCGCCGCCATTCGCGCAGATAATCTGCCAGCACCGGATCGGCTTCCGCCGGCGCCGCATCCCGTACCCGCGGTTTTTCGGAAGCCAGTAGCGGGGTATAGAAGGACGGAACGGACGTGGCCGGAAGCAGCGACTTTCGCGCCGCGACCTCGGGCACGTCAACGCGCTTCATCTCCTTGCTCAGCCACTCCGGCTTGGCGCTGCAATTGTCGCAATTCCCACAGCTCTCCCATCGCGGAGTCTCGCCGAAGTGCAGGCAAATCTGCCGGTGTCGGCAGCCGTGAGAATCCGCAAACCGGCTGATCACGCGTTTGCGTCCGGATGCTCGCTCGCGCTCGGCGTCATCCGAAATCTTGTTGATGAAATATTCCAGCAGAATGTGGTCGCGTTTCTGCCAGAGCAGTACGCAATCCGCCGGCCGCCCATCCCGCCCCGCGCGGCCAGCCTCCTGGTAGTACTGCTCAATCGACTGCGGCAGCGACAGGTGAATCACGGCCCGAACCGCAGGTTTGTTGATGCCCAGCCCGAACGCGATGGTTCCCACCAGCACCCGCACTTCGTCCGACATCCATCGTTCCTGATTTTGCCGGCGCAGGGGCGTTTCCATCTTCGCGTGATAAGGAATCGCCGCAATCCCGCTCTCCTCCAGGTATTCGACCGTCTCCTCCACACGGCGAATCGTGGGCGAATACACGATCACGCTCTCCCCCGCGTAGTGGCGCAAAGCGCGGGCGAGCAACTCCAGCTGCGTGCGCGCTTCGCACTCATGCACCACATAGCGCAAATTCTGGCGATGGAAGCTGGCGATGTAGAGATCGGGCTCGCGCATCTGCAACTGCTTCAGAATGTCGTGCCGCACCTGCCGCGTTGCACTGGCGGTGAACGCCGCAATCGGCAGCTTCGGAAAGCTGGTGCGGAGCCGGCTCAGTTGCCGGTAATCCGGCCGAAATTCGTGCCCCCACTCTGAAATGCAATGCGCCTCATCCACCGCAAAGAAACCGACCGGCACTTTCGCCAGCCATTCGAAAGTATTTCCCGCGGCCAACCGCTCCGGGGAAAGATAAAGCAGGCGATATTCGCCGCGCGCCGCTTTCTCCATCACCTGCCATCGTTCACTCGAACTCTGAGAACTATTGATTACCGCCGCCGGAATGCCCATCTGCGCCAGTTGCGCGGCCTGGTCCTGCATGAGCGCGATCAGGGGAGAAACCACCACCGCCGTCTTCCCCGAAATCACCGCTGGCAGCTGGTAGCACAGCGACTTCCCGCCTCCGGTGGGCATGACCACACAAGTATCGTGCGCGGCCAGCAGACTGCGGATAACATTTTCCTGTTTGGGGCGAAACTCGTGGTATCCCCAATAGCGCCGCAGCGCTTCCGCCAAATTTGGAACAGCTTCGGGCATTCTTCCTTCGGGCATTCTCCGCAGTATAGCCGCAGATCTATTCTTGAAGTCTGTGAGCGTTCGACACCAGCTTTGTGATGAATTAGCAAGAGCCACTTGGACCCGGCTGCTCCTTCGGCAAGCTCAGGGCAGGCTCTGGGCCGTCCGGCAGCGCGGAACTCTAGCAGGCTGCGTCAACCGTGCCAAAAGCCCACCTCGGGCGCTAAAGCGCGATCCGTTTTCGACGACTTGCGGCACGACTAAAGTCGTGCCCTTCCCAAAACCCTGCGTGGATCAGAGTTTTTCTGCAGCCTGTGAGGGCGATCTTGCGAGAAACTTATCGTCTTGAATCCGATGTTTCAGTGATGTTTCAGTAAAGATGATTTAGAAAGATGATTGAGAAAGATGATTGAGAGACCAGTGATCCTCGGCGTTATCTCCGACACCCACGGCCTGGTGCGGCCCGAGGCTGTCGAGGCTCTGCGCGGATCCGACCGCATCCTCCACGCGGGCGACGTTGGCGCTCCCGAAATCCTCGAAGCGCTTGCGCAAATCGCGCCCGTAACCGCGATCCGCGGTAACGTCGACACCGACGTCTGGGCGCGCGCTCTGCCTAAGACCGACGTCGTCACAGCCGGCGGCGTGTCCATCTATATCCTGCATGATCTCGGCCACCTCGACCTGAAGTTGGGAGCCGCCGGATTCCGCGTAGTGGTATACGGCCACAGCCATCAGCCGAAGATCGAAGAGAAAAATGGCGTCCTCTATTTCAATCCAGGCAGCGCCGGGCCACGCCGTTTCCACTTGCCGGTAAGCGTGGGGCGGCTGACGATCGAAGCAGGAAAAGTGCGAGCGGAGTTGGTGGAGTTGGAAGTATAGAAATCTGCGGCGAACTGCAGACCCCTCGCTCGGGATGACAACCCAATAAGAAAAGGCCGACTCGAGCCGGCCTTTTCTTGCTTCCAACCTTTCGCAGGCGAGGGCGCCCGCGCCACATGAACTACTTCTTGGGTGCAATCGAGTCCTTTGCGGCCTTTGCCACGCGGAACTTTACCACCGTCTTCGCCTTGATCTGAATCGGTTCGCCAGTCTGCGGGTTGCGTCCCATGCGGGCCTTGCGATGCGCCTTCACCAGGCGTCCCAGGCCGGGTATAACAAACACACCGTTCTTCTTCGTCTCTTTAATCGCTGTGTCTGCCAGGTGCTCCAGAAAAGTCGCGGCAGTTTTGTTGTTGGTGCCGAGCTTCTCGGCCAAATGGCGGGTGAGTTGAGTCTTGGTCATACCAGAAGCCATGAATTCCTCCTTCAGGAACTTACAAATTTGCGGCTATCCAGCGCATAGTAACGCACTGAGCTGTGGAAAAGTAGCACTTTATGCAGATTTTATGCGGTTTCCAATAAGGTAACCCCCTGAAAATCGGCATAAAATGGAGGTCCGGAAGCCGAAGAGCGCGCAAATGGCGGAGTTCAAGCGGGCGGTCCGATTCATTGGTGGACCCGTTTCCGCGTGACTCGTGCGCCAAACAAAAGTGTCACACCATCATGGCCAACCGGCCATCTCCAGAACCTTCTCCGCCGTCAGCCCTTTCTCGCGCAAATGCCGGATGCTCAGCGCATCGTGCCGTTTCGCCAGCCGCGCTCCAGCCGCGTCCCGCACCAGTTCGCAATGGAAATAATCGGGTGCGGCGTGCCCAAGATCGGCATAACGAAGCTCGGCGTAACGAAGATCCGTATAACCCAGCGCGCGCATCAACAGCAGTTGCCGCGCTGTCGACTTCAGCAAATCCGCGCCCCGTACGATTTCCGTGATCCGCATGGCCGCGTCATCGACCACGACCGCGAGTTGGTACGCTGGAACATCGTCGCGCCGCCAGACTAAAAAATCGCCAAAATCGCTACCTGCAACGTAGCGCTGCCGGCCCAGATTTAAATCCGCGAACTCAACCCCCTCGCCCTCGGGAACGCGGAACCGCCAGTTCATGCCCGCAGGCTCTGTGAACTCAGCCGCATCCTTGCGCTCGCGGCAGGTTCCTGGATACACCGGCTCATCATCGGCATCATTCGGAGCGCTCGCCGCCAGCGCAAGATCCTTGCGCGAACAAGTGCACGGATAGAGAAAGCCGCCACGCCGCAGCCGCCGCCACGCCTCCAGATAGTGGGCCCGGCGCTCACTCTGCGAGTAAGGGCCGTACGGGCCGCCACAGTCCGGCCCCTCGCTCCAACGAATACCCAGCCAGCGCAGATCTTCAATCATGGCGCGGGCAAATTCCGGCCGCGAGCGCTGCGGATCCAGATCCTCATTCCGCAAAATCAAAGTGCCCCGATTCTCGATCGCCCGTTGCGCCGCGATCCAGAAGGTCCGCGCATGCCCAACGTGCAACAACCCCGTCGGCGACGGGGCCAGGCGTCCGCGATAATGTCCGCGAGAACCAAGAGAGGGAGAACCAGGAGAGGGATGAAGCGAGACGTCGTTCACGAAGGCATTGCTCACAAAAACATTCTAGCGGGATGCGCTTCGGCCCTCGGGCGGCGTGTTGCCTGCCACACGGCGTGTCTGGCGGCGCACATGGTCCCGCGCCAGGTTGGCTGCTAAGTCGCGTCGCATCAATGGCCGCCCATTTGGCCGCTCTCCTGCGCTATCACTTCCGACTGCGGCAACCGCAGAGGAGGTGACACAATGACAACTACTTGGAAATCCGCTAACCAGAAATCCGTTAGTCAAGCAACCAACGACACAATCTCCGGGATGACGTTATCGTCCTGGTCGCGGCAGCAGAAGATCGCTATGATCGCAGGCTTCGCAATTCTCGGGCTGTTACTCGCCTTGAGCGCGTGCTCGAAGCAATCTTCAAAACCGGCTCTGGCCGCCGTGTCCAGCCCGGCGTCAACTCCGGCAACGCCCGCGGTCACGGCGCCGCCTGCAGCCGCTCCAACCGCCGCAGGGTTACGTGCGCCCGCAAAGAAGACGCCGAAGAAGCGTCCCGCGAACGTCACTTATAGCGACCCCAATTCCGGGGTTTCGTTCCTCTATCCGCGGAAGTTCGCGCTGACCTCGGGCGGCAAAGCGCTGCCCCAGCTTGCCGGCGTGGGCGATGTGCCGATGAACTTCGTACAGCCTGGCGGAGTCGCGGTCGCGACGGTCGCACTGCCCGACCGTTCGTATCCCGGCACCGATTTTGCATCCGCCTTCTTCAATGTGAACGTCAATCGCAGCGTTTCGGAGCAAGAGTGCGCGCACTTCGCCTTCGTCGACACGAGCAATGCCGACGGCGAGCCGGTCGACGCTGAGAGGGTCAAAATCGGCTCGGCCGAAATGGAGATGACCTCGAACTTCTCCGCCAGTGTCGTGGCGCAAGCCGAAACGCAGTACTATCACAGCTACGAAAATGGAGCCTGCTACGAATATGTCTTAGGCCTGGGCACCGAAGGATTTGCGACCGAAGGCGGTGTTGAGCACGTCAAACGCGACGAAGTGTTTGCCAAACTCGAGAAGATACTGGCCACGGTGAAGATCAACCCAGTCGAACTGGAGCATGTCGCCGAACAGGCAACTGGCGGCATCGCCGGCGACCAGGAATGAAGACCAGGAATAAACTCGAAGCGCACGAAAAACATCCAGGCCGCGCGAACCTCTTGCGCGGCCTTCGTGTTTGGGCTATTCGGAAGCCGTCGCGGCGCCGTGCGTTTCTCACCCGACAGTCGGCGCTAACCTGGCCGCACGCTATGCAAGTCGAGGTACAATTCCGGGGTGCAGTTCGGCGTACAATTCCGAGGGACAGCGAGGATAGTGGAATGACTCAGAAAGTTATCGATGTAGTCGGGGTTTCGAAAGAAAGTTTTGCCAAGGCGGCGGAGGTTGCCGTGAAGGAGGCGGCGAAAACCGTTCGCGGCATCAAGTGGGCGCACGTGGATTCACTCGACATGCAACTGGACGGAGCCAAGGTTCTGCAATACCGCGCCACCACCAAGATTTATTTCGACGTCGAGCACTAGAAACTGGCTTCGCCGCTGGTTTGCAGAAGCTGATTTGCGGAAGTTCGGCGGCAGGGCTCAATGCGGGGACCAGCCGCTTGCTTCCGCCTGGTTTGGCGTTACGTTTGTTTGTTGCATCTTTGTCGAATCACGGCGCCGAATCACGGCTCATGCGAAACACTATTCCGATTCTGGAAACACCCGGAAACTTGTCCCAAGTATCGAATTCTTGCTGCCTCCGGAAAACTCACACAAAGGATATTGAATAGTCATGCTGAAAACAGCCCAACGAATTGGTTTAGCTTCCGCGATCGCGCTTCTCGCGAGTCTATCGGCACTCGCGCAGACCTCAAACTGGAACCTTGACCCGGCGCACTCGACCGCGCAGTTTACCGTGCGTCACCTGGCGATTTCGAATGTAACTGGGAGTTTTACCAAGGTGACGGGAAGCGTCGTCCTGAACGAGAAGGACATTACGCAGTCGCAGGTGTCGGCCAGCATCGACGTCAGCTCGGTCGATACCCGGGTTGAGGCGCGGGACAAAGATCTCAGAAGCCCTAATTTCTTTGACGTCGAAAAGTACCCGACCATCGACTTCAAGTCCAAACGGATAGTAAGCAGCGGCGGGAAACTGCAAGTCATTGGCGATCTGACCATCCACGGAACCACACACGAAGTCACGCTCGACGTTGATGGACCTACTCCTGAAATGAGCGATGCCCAAGGTAATTCGCGCCGCGGAATTTCCGCGACAACGAACATCAACCGCAGGGATTTCAATCTGGTCTACAACAACCTTCTCAAGACCGGTGAGGCTGTGGTTGGAGATAACGTCAAGATCCAGATTGACGCGGAAATGGTGAAGAAGAAGTGAGTTTAAGTTATCGGGTCATCGGGTGATCGGGCCATCTGGTCATCGAAAATCGGCTCGGGGTTTTCGATCGCCCGATGACCAGATGGCCAGATCACCCGATCTTCGGGGTATTATCGAACTGTGGTCACCAATCGCGCCGCAGAGAACAAACTACAACTTTTGCGTTCTGAGAAGCTTGACAGGCTGGCTTGGCTGGTGCATGCCTTCTCGACACGGCTTGGCGGAGTATCGCGCGCCTACGGCGGAAATACGCTGAACCTTGGGTTCACGAAGCAGGACTCGCGCGCGGCCGTCGAGCGCAACCGCGAGCTTTTTCTCAAGGAACTGGGCGTTGCGAACGGACGCAAAAGCTGGCCGCTGGTTGTGCTGCGGCAAATTCATTCCGATTTGATCCATCGAATCGACGGCATGCGCGTCGACCGGATTCCGGAACAACCGCTGGCTGGAGACGGGATGGTCACGGATACTCCGGGGCTGCTCTTGGCGGTGCAGACTGCCGATTGCCTTCCCATCATGGTGGCGGATGGGAAGCGGCGGGCTGTGGGCGTTTTTCACGCAGGCTGGCGCGGCACGGTCAAGCGGATCGTCGAGAAAGGTGTCGGCGAGATGCGGAAACACTTCGGGAGCGATCCGCGGGATCTGGTGGTGGCGATGGGACCGAGCATACGGGGCTGCTGCTACGAAGTGGGCGAAGAAGTGCGCACCCGGTTTGAAGCTCAATTTGCATACGCCGGGAGCTTGTTCCGCGAGGTCAAGGAATCGGACCCGGTGCGGGAGAAATATCCGTTGCTGTTCCTGACGGCGCGCGCTCCGGGACACAGCGAATGGCCGGTGAAACTTTTTCTCGATCTCGTAGAAGCGAACCGGCGGCAACTGTTGGATGCGGGCGTGCTGGCAAAGAATATCGATGCGATGGCGCCGTGTACGGCGTGCCATACGGAGCTGCTGTTCAGCTTCCGGGCAGAGAAGGGCATCACCGGGAGAATGATGGCGGCAGCAGGGATCAGAAAATAGATCGGGCCATCGGGCGATCGGGTCATCGGGCGATCTAAGTTCAAAAGCCTTTGATGTTCAATCACCCGATGGTCCGAGATTGTTTTCTCCTTACGCCAAGTCGAACAGTAGGACTTCTGCTTCTTCCGTTGCTTTGATCGTCAGCTTTTTTTCTTCGCTTAGGGCCGCACCGTCTCCCTGGTGCAACTTCTGGCCGTTCAGTTCGACTTCGCCTTTGGCGACCTGGAGCCAGGCGTGATGCTTGGCGCCGAGCGACTGCGTGACTTCTTCTCCGGGTGCAAGCAGAGTGACGAACAGCTTCGCGTCCTGATTGATCTTTACCGAGCCCTCGGCGCCATCGCCGGAAGCGATCAGGCGGAGCTTGCCGCGCTTCTCAACTTCGGGGAAGCTTTTCTGCTCGTAGCCGGGTTCGTATCCTTGCTTGTCCGGGAAAATCCAGATCTGCAGCAGGTGCACGGACTCGGTTGCGGACGGATTCGCCTCGCTGTGGCGGATGCCACGGCCGGCGGTCATGCGCTGCCCGTCGCCCGGGAGAATCACAGACCCGGTGCCCAGGCTGTCCTTGTGCTCGAGCTTGCCGGACAGGACATAGGTGATGATCTCCATGTCGCGATGGGGATGAGTGGGGAAACCGCCGCTGGGCGCGACCCAATCTTCGTTGATGACGCGCAGCGAGCGGAAACCCATCCACTTGGGATCGTTGTAATCGTTGAAGCTGAAAGTGTGGCGCGTCTTCAGCCAGCCGTAGTCGCCGCCGCCACGCTCGTTGCTCGGTCGGATGGTCATCATGATGCTCACTCCTGTTTAGTCGTTGTAACGACTATTCCAGTTCTTTTAGATGTACTGGGTCGGGGAAGGATTCAGGGGAGAACGGTCGTTGGTCGGCAGTCATTGGTCGGCAGTCGTTGGTCGTCCGCGATCGCCAGCCGGCAAAGCCTGCTATGCTTCGTCTTTTGGTGGAGCGACGGGCGGCCCTTCGACAAGCTCAGGGCAGGCTCTCGCCCGTCACCCATCCCTGAGTCTGGCTATGCCTTATCGCGTGGTTGCTTTCACCATGGCGCAAGTGCGGCAAGGAGCGCTTGGCTTCCAACGCCAACTGAGCGCTGTCCTGCGCGAACATGCCGAGATCAAAGTGTATTCGGTGAGCCCGTTCGACCTCGATGAACGCCGTCGCGCCAAGGATCGATTTGGGGGAGACATCGTGTACTTTTTCAACGACGCCGCCTGCCAGGAATGCGCGCGCGTGGGACTCGACCTGCAATTCCTGGCGGAGATTTCCGATGACGAACTGCCACGCCGGCGAACCTTGGTGGTCGGCATGCCAGAGCGGGGCGGCGGTATCGGGTGATCGGGTCATCGAAAAATCCGTTCGGTGGTCGATCGCCCGATGACCCGATCTTCAGTCTTTCTTGTGCTTTTTGTGCGCGGTATCGGACTTGGGCTTGTCGTCCTTCTTGGTGTCTTTCGCTTCTTTCTTGTCTTTGGAGTCTTTCGTTTCCTTCGTGGCGCTGTCGCCTTCCGAAGAAGACGAGGACGCGGAGCCAGCACCCTTCTTCGGGTAGTCGGTCACGTACCAGCCTGAGCCTTTGAACTGCACGGCTGGAGCCGAGATCACTTGCTCGATGACGCCTCCGCATTCGGGGCACTTTCGCAGTTGCTTATCGGAGAATTTGCGGATTTGTTCAAAGCGGTGTCCGCAGTT
>CABDXP010000266.1_pt1 | contig 11787 bp, 10 predicted proteins | sample 3421331 | NCBI WGS metagenome assembly CABDXP01 (sample SAMEA5534335, study PRJEB31848) | metagenome | biome: tundra; feature: field; material: soil | place: USA | collected 2013-05 | depth 0.15 m | reverse complement strand
TCCGCCAGCCTCTCAGGAAAAGCACCTCTTGAGAGGCTTTTCCATCTGCGGCGGCGGCGGCCCATCCGTACTTTTGGGGGTTGTCCCGGGGCGCGGCTCGTGCTAGAAACGCGTATACGGGAGTGGGGAAACGGTCTTCATGAGCCTTCACAAGAAAGTGTCGAAGAAAGTGGGCCGCAACGCCGAAGTCATTATTCCGGACAAGCTCTATTTCCGGATCGGCGAAGTCGCCGGCTTGTGCCGTCTGCCCGCCTACGTACTTCGCTTCTGGGAAACTGAATTTCCCCAGCTCAAGCCCGTAAAAAGCAGCACCGGCCAGCGCATGTACCGCAAGCGCGATGTGGAGTCGGTGGTGCGGATCAAGAGACTGCTTTACGAAGACGGCTTCACGATCGCGGGTGCGCGGGTGCAATTGCGCGAGGAGAACAAGCCCGATAAGAGTCAGACCGCGCTTCCGTTCCCGGGCAGTCCTTCCGTGAATGTGGCGCACTTGCGGCATGAACTGCAGCAGATCCTGCACATTCTTTCCGCACGCCATTAGTGTGGGGACGGGGCTCTGCCCCGTCCAAGCGGGCAGAGCTTCGTTTCCACACCATCTATCCAGTTTTGTTTACGCCGATTCCCGCAGCGGCTCGGCTTCGACCAGCGGCGCGTCTACCAGGTGCTCGCTGAGGAACCAAACCTGCAGTTCGTTCGTGCGAAGCACATCGCTCACCACCAAATCGTTGGTGCCTGGGTCGCCCAGTTTGGTGGCCAGTTCCGCCAATTCACGGCAGTGGGTGATGATGACCTCGTGCGCGTCCAGCAGGCGAGACAGTTGCACGGGAACCTCTTCGCGGCCCTTGGGCGGGCGTGGAATACGCGTGGTTTCCGCTACGTCCGGTGCCATGGCGATACTGATTCCGCCCAGCAGCTGGATTCGTTCCGCGATCGTATCGACGATCTCGCTCTGTTCTCCGTAGTGCTTATCGAACAGAAGATGAAGTTGATAGAAAGTGGCTCCGGACACCTGCCAATGGGACTTCTTGTAGAGATCCCGAAGAGTCATGGTGTCGGCCAACAGTAGATTGAGTTGCTCGGTCATTTCCAGCCGGACGGGTTCTTCCAATTGCAACGGCATGACACTGGTCACGGTGCCAAAGGGCTGGAGTTCGCGGGCCGACTGGTGGTAGCGGGGTTGGGCTGAAGCTTTTTGCGAATTGCTGGAGATTGGTTTCTTAGGCATGAGATTCTCCTTGAACTACGAATTTGGGGGCAATCCAGAAGAGGAGGAAATTGCCAGAACGGAGGTATCTGCTCCGGTCCTGGTTGCCCGGCTCAACCCGTTTTGGATGCCAATCGCCGGAAATGGATGCCGAGCTTCTCTGAATGTGCGCTGCGGGCTCAGTCGGCAGCGCTGCGCCGGATGCTCTGCACTTCAGTGAGGAAGTCGACTCGAGGCGCACCTTTGACACCTGCACTCGCCATTCTGGTCTTGAGTTCCTCGGAAGCTATGAATTCACGCGCCTTTTCCAGACTCTCCCATTCAAAGAAAAGAGTGAGGGCGTTGACGTTGCCAGCGCTACGGAAAATACGGCAACTGCGCTCGCCGTTTTTGTGCCGCCAGTCGAAGGCGGAATCGAACAGCGCTTTCCAGGCCGCATAGTCGGCGACTTCGTGGTGGATGAGAACGTTGATCATGATTTCGGAGGCACTCCTTTCCAACGTGAAAAGGTGCTCCAAACGCCGGAAAAATGCAAGGGCTCGGATCACAGGGGGCTGGACTTGCGGGCCGGTTGTGATCCACTGGATGGCCGGGGGAGGGTAAATGGTCGGCCCCAGAAATCCGCTACGGCCGCGTTATTGACATTTTGGTCCGCTAGTGGAAACGCCGGCCCAGCTCTGAACGTCCCGTCGCCGTTGCCCAGCAGGATGCTCATATCGGCCACCGGCGGATTATCAAATATGCTATAGATGGGAATAGTCAGGTCCAGCCCCCCTCCCCCCACCTATTTCCTCTAAAGTATTGAGTAATAATGACTCAATTGTAAAGTATTCCGGAATAAGGACTTAGCTCGACTGTCTCCACTTTGGGTGCGGCTTGTCTCATCCGGCGTCAGAAAAAATTTAATGTCCCTTCCTTTAGAATCATAGATTTGGCGGGTAATTCCTTTCAAATCTTTGAGTTTAAAGGAGTTATTCGTAAAATATTACGGAATAAGGAGTTAGCTTGTTTGGCTCACTCGCAGGATTTCGGCAGGGGCTTGACAGCTGACTGCCTCAACTTCGTGTTGTCAAGAGCGCCGACTAGTGGGGCTGGGGCAGCTTCGAGGAGCGTCTTGGTGACGGGCACACCTCGGCCCTGCTACAGGTCGATCTCCATTGTCGCCGACGGGCGGTTAGAGGTCTGTGATGGTGCTCACTGGGCGTTTGTGATGAAAAAGAGATGAGGTATTTTCGGGGTACTTCGAGAGATTGCAGCATCAACGGGGCCGCCCAAGCGGAGCTTGGACGGAGCACCCCCCCGGATTTTCAAATGATGATGGTAAGGTGGGCCACCCGCCGCACGCCTCTACGGCTGAACAGGTGGAAGTGTGTCCGAACCTGATGTGTTCAGGCAGGAAGGATGACCGAACCCGCCCGCACTGATTCCGGTACCTCCGTAGGGATTTGGCTTGATATCAAAGACGATATTGTCGGGACGGGCGGGATCGCCGGAAACTCCCCCCACGCCCGAAAGGTGATCCAAGCCGAGATTTTTGCGCACTCGCCAGGCAATGTTGTGGTCCGCACAGGAAGTGTCTCCGCTGACCCCAACGCCACCTATGATTTTTTTGCCGGGGCCGTACAGCGCGAGCCCTCCGCCGAAAACGTTAATCCCACCAATCTTGTCTCCAACCATTGGATCTTGCGCTGTGCCGTAGTTTGACGCGGGTCCCTCATATGCCACTTTGTTATCGACCGGATTACTCTCCTGCAAGCCGAAAAGACTGCCGCCGGGTTGCACCGCGGAATATAGATTGGCGGTCGATAGCGCCAAGCCGTTGGGCTGTCCCGAGCCGCCGCTATTGGAAGTAGAATCCAGGCTGAAGGCATTCGCCGTATTAGCTTTCTGAGCAGAGATCACCCGGCTGCCCGGCCACTGTGCGCCACGATTCACGCCACTGAATGCCACTGCGCACACCACGCCGTCCCGGTCCACAATGGTTGCCCACATCTGATTGTTGAGACCGCTGGTCTCTGTGGAGGTAGCAGCGTCAAGTGCGGCCTTTAGCGCGCTGAAGTTGGGAAGACTATCGCATGCGTTATGAACAGCCGTTTTAGCAATACCGCTTGCGGCTATCAACAACATTGTGAGAAGGGCTGCGGGGCGCAGCAATCGCTTCGTGGTCATAATCGACTCCTTTATCGGGAATTGCTTGCCTGATCCTGAAGACGGAAATAAATCTACCACGACTTGTACCCGCCGAGTTAACTGTCGAGAACAGGGTTGTGAGTGAAATCGCGAGTGGGTGATGTGATAACGACGTCGGGCCTCACAACGGACCGAGTTCAGAACCTGGTCAATGAGCGCTATCGGGATGTAACGCCAATCATTACAGGCACACGACTCGATTTGATTTGTGCGTGGCCATCGTCTCGTTCCTTTCTGCTCTAGTTTTCAGCGTCAAGGTGCGTAACGAGTAAAGACAAGGTCGGTTGCTTTGGCCTTCTCATGGCAGGGGAAGCAGGATTTCATGAAAGCCGCGTCGCCAGGTTTGCCGTCTTGGAAGTGAGCGAACCCCCAGCCTCCGGTTGCGGCGTACTTTGTTGAGTCCTTGACCATAAACTGAATGTTTGTGGGAGGGCCGGGAACGAAAGATTGGACACGGCCAAAGACTTTGTTGTTTTCGTCCGACGGGACGTTACGGTAATGCAAAGCAGCAATGATTGTGCCGTCCGGGAACGGGAGCTTCCCTCCGCGATAGGCTTTGATCGCTACGTCGTTGCCCAAGACGGCACCCAAACTGTTGAGGTTGCCTGCTTCGTGGGCCGAGGAAATCCACTGCCAGTCGCGGTATCCGTGAGGAATTTCGGTAACGAAGTTCGGGGCAGCTTCCCCGTCTGCGTGCCCTGGTGCAGGGGCAAAGAAGGCGACAAGGCCGGCTATTGCTGCAAATGCGACGAGGAAAAACGTGAAGTGTTTCATAAGAGTCCTCTTCCGAGATGCTCAGGTAAGCTGAAAATCAGGAGTCCCGACTACTTTTCGCACTAAGGGCGGGTTCGATGCCTTTTCGCGAACAGTGGCACGCGTGCTGGAAAGTATAAGCAGAACTTACGGGGAACAGCAATACAGGAGAACCTGTATCTATCGCGGACATGACAGTCCTCGGAGGGTTTCGTAGCTGCGTCTGAGCATTTCTGCGAAAGCAGGAACCCTCAATTGTTGTGAACAGGCGTTAGCACAAACAACCGGACAGGTCGGTTCAAAAGCGTCGGATGGGTGGGGCTGCGAGTCGCTGAAATGGTGGGATTAATTTGAATGGTCGGGACGGCGAGATTTGAACTCGCGACCCCTTGCACCCCAAGCAAGTGCGCTACCAGGCTGCGCTACGTCCCGATGGAATCCGCTGCCGAGGATGGCAGCGTAGGGGTTGACTTTCAAATTCTACACTAGGCGGCAGCCACGGGCGAGAGCCTGCATTCGGCGAACGAGCGACACCGTTTATGAATTGTCGTTCCGAACCTGAGCGGTTTTCGTGATGGTGTATCGAGCGTACCCGCAGCGGCTGAACAGGCTGCGGAAAAAGTCGCCGAGGGCGCAAGAAGCACACCTCTGGCGCTGAAGCGCGGACACATTTTCAACGACTTAACGGCACGACTGAAGAGGCTGCGGAAAAAGTCCTTCCCCATCAAGAACTGTGACCTCAGCGGCTGAAGCCGCATTCAAAACAATGCAGTTACCGCAGCGGTAAACCGCTGCGCCACCCAAAATCAAGCGCAACTCGAGTTTTTCCGCAAGCTGTGAAGCCGTGCCCTGTCCAAAGCCATTTATGAGACCAGTTCTAGTTAACATGGCGGGCCGCCAGAGCATTTTCCGCCGAGGGATTCAGCGGAATATTCACGCGGAATGTCGTTCCCGAAGCCGAAGTCCGCTCTACCGTGATGTCGCCGCCGTGGTCCTGCAGAATCTTCTGCACCACCGTCAATCCCATCCCGGTGCCATTTTCCTTGCCGTGACTCACAAATGGTTCGAACAGCCGGTCGCGCACCGCCTCCGCGATTCCGGGACCGTTGTCCTCGATGCGAATTTCCAGACTCTCGCCCTTGCGTTTCAGTTCGATATCGATTTTCCCGGATTCCGCGGGCACCACCTCGCACGCGTTCAGCAGTAAGTTGAGCAAGGCGCGCTCCAGTTTCTTGAAGTCGAACCAGCCCTCGGTTGGCCCTTCGCAAGAAATGCGGACCCGTATGCGCTGGAATTCCGGATGCGCCTTCACGCCCTGCACCGCCCGATCTACCGCCGAGCGGACGTCGCCGTATGTGGGACGCAGCGACTCTCGTGTGCGTGAGAATTCCAGCAGCGACTCAATCAACTCCGTCATCTGGTTGACCGCAATTCGTATCTCGGCATATAGATCTTCGCGCTGCCCCGGCGTCAGGTTGCTCTCGCAAAGAAATTCCGCATTCGCTATGACCGCCGCCAATGAATGCCGCAGATCGTGCGAGATCGAACTCGCCATCCGTCCGATCGTCGCCAGCCGTTCCGAATCCAGCAACTCGCGCTGAGTTTTCTGCAGATTCTTTCTCATCCGGTCGAAGGTTCCCGTGACCTCGGCGACTTCGTCTCCGCCCTGCGCCTGCAGCGGATAGGCATAGTCGCCCTGCTCCAGCGCGCGCACCCCCGCCACCAGATTCTCCAACGGACGCGTAAAGGTATGCGAGATCAGAAAAACCAGCAGGCTCCCCGCCAGCACCGCCGTCAGGCCGAGCGCCAGCAGCAATTCGTTCAGGCTGCTCAAGAATGCAGTGGCCCGATCGAACGACTTCAACACCCACAGACTCAGCGCTGGTCCGCCCGGCGTGGGCAAATCCACCGACGTCGCCAAAAACGTTTCCCCACCCAGCGGCATCTGATCGCCCTGCGGCGGGCCTCCTGTTCTCGGCGCCACGCGGAGCAACTCCGATTCCTGGGCAGGCTTCAGGGTGCTGCGCACAATCGCGTCTCCATAGCGAAACGCCACTTCGCTCGCAGCCACGCGGCTCAGGTCGCGGGCAACACGGTCGTCAATTTCGTAACCCACGAGCAGGTATCCCAAAGCCTGACGACCGCTGGCGGGACCAAAATAAATATCCTGGAGAAAAACTTCGTAGAGGTGGCCTTCGACATACCACCAGTGTCGCGTTTCGTCGCTCGACACCAGCTGCGGAAAGAAATCCTGGGCCTTATGAACTGTGATCTCCGGCGGAGTGGTCTGCAGCGCCATCACCTTGCCGGAAGAATCGGCCAGCAGCAGCAAGTCGCTGCCCGCCAGTTGCCACAAATCCCGCGATGCGTCCTGGATCGTGGCCGGGTCGTGTGTGGTCATCAGCGCCCGCACATTCGGCAGGTCGGCCAAGAGCGCCGCCGAACGCTCGAGCGTGACTTCCCTTTGCTTCTGAAAGTTGTGGAATGCGGAAACGGAATTCTGCAGGTCGCGCTGGATTCCCAGGCGCACCTCCTGTTGTACCGTGCGCCGCACCACCAGCAGCGTGGTGAACGTCAATGCCGCCGATACCACCACCATGGAAAACAGGAACTTGGTCCGCAACCGAATTCCGCCCATGGTCAAAACCTCGAAAGTGTTACAGGATACTAGGTTATAAAAGGTCAGAGGTGAGAGGTCAGATTGCAGAGGTAAAAGCCGCTGTGATCTTCACCTCTGCAATCTGACCTCTTACCTCTGACCTCGCTCCACTACGGCACAAACTTGTATCCCGAACTGTGCACGGTGCGAAAGTGCGAGGGGTTCGCGGGATCCTTTTCCAGCTTCTGCCGCAGTCGCAGGATGTGATTATCGACTGTCCGCGTGCTCGGATAATTCCGATATCCCCAAACGTGGTTCAGTAACTCCTCACGCGATAACACGCGCTCCGCGTTTTGGATCATGAACTTCAGCACCTTGAACTCTTGCGAAGTCAGCGGCACCAGCTTCCCTTCCCGCCACAATTCCATCTTCGTGAAATCGACTCTCACATCGCCAAACGTAAAAGTCTCGGTCAGCGGAGTCCGCAGCGATTGCGACCGCCGCATCGCCGTCCTCACCCGCGCCAGAAGTTCCCGCGGACTGAAGGGCTTCGTCACGTAGTCATGCGCGCCCAACTCCAGCAGCAGTACCTTGTCCATCACTTCCGTTCGCGCACTGAGGACGACGATCGGCAACGAGGGCGCTGCCTGGCTGATTTCCCGGCACACGTCCTGCCCCGGCGTCCCCGGCAAGCTTAAGTCCAGCACCAGCACGGACGGCGCCGCCGTCCGAAACATCTCGAGACCCGCTGCGCCGTTCCCCGCAATATCTACCGCAAAGCCTTCGGCCTCAAACAATCGCTTTAGAGCTTTTTGCACGGCACGATCGTCCTCGATCACCAGTATCCGCTCCGAACCAGCCGGAACCGCGTCCATCGTCGTCGTCGCTGAAGATACGTTTTTGGTCACCACCACCCCCGCGCCGTAATTGCCCTGAATCATACCCCTAAACTCTAGCCTGATATCGGGTTAATGGCACATTTCGGGGAAGAAATTGACATCAATTTGACAATTTGTTGACAACATACGGGACGTAAGAGACGGGGGGGGAATGAACGCAACCGCTTGTTTCCTTCGGAGCTATTTCCCAGCACGTCACTTTGATTTTTGTTGTGCGACCCATTTGTCCGTGCGTGCGTCGAGGAGATCGAGAGGGAGGGTTCCGCCGTCGAGCATCTCATCGTGAAATGTGCGGATGTCAAACTTGGGGCCCAATTCTTTCTGAGCGCGCTCGCGGAGTTCGCGGAACTTGAGTTGCCCGAGCTTGTAGCTGAGGGCTTGTCCGGGCCACGCGATGTAGCGGTCGGTCTCGGACTGTATGCTGGGCTCGTCGACAGCATCGGACTTGCGGAAGAAGTCCACGACTTGATCGCGGGTCCAACCTTTGGAGTGGATTCCGGTGTCGACTACCAGACGCACCGCGCGGAAAAGTTCGGAGGAGAGGCGGCCGTAGTCCGAAACTGGATCTTGGTAGAAGCCGACCTCTTTGCCGAGTTGCTCCGCGTAGAGGGCCCAGCCTTCGACGTAGGCGTTGAAGCCGAGACCATGGAGGCGGAACTTGGGCAGCCCGGTGAGCTGCTGCTGCACCGATAACTGCATGTGATGTCCGGGGATACCCTCGTGGTAAGCGATCGCCTCGTCGTTGATGAGCGAGCGCCGCGCGAAATCGGAGGTGGCTACGACGACGCGGCCGGGGCGCGTGCCGTCCGGAGTGCCGGTAACATAGTGGGTCGCTGCGGCAGACTGGAAGGCGGGTATGGCTTCGACGGTGACCGGCGATTTCGGAAGGAAGGTGAAGAGCTCGGGAAGCTTCGGCTCCATCTGCGCGATGTAGTGGCGGAAAACGTCGAGGATCTGCTCCGAGGAAGTCGGAATGTATTTGGGATTCGTTTTGAGAGATGCGCGGAAGGAGGCAAGGTCGGCGAAGCCCTCCTTCTTGGCGATAACCATCATCTCGGCCTGGATGCGGTCGATCTCGCGGAAACCGAGTTGGTGGATCTCGTCTGGCGTCATGCGGGTGGTGGTCCGCGCGTAAATGTCGTTTTCGTAGCGCTTCTGGCCATCCGGGAGAGACGTGACCGAGAGGGTGGTACGTCCCTCAGGGACGTAGACCGTACGCAGAAAATCAGCGAAGCTCTTGTAGGCCGGGATGACGTCAAGCGTGATCGCGTCAGTGATCTGCTGGGTCAAGCGCCTCTGGTCTTCGGGGGAGATGCTCGCCGGATACTTTTTTGTCGGGACCAGAAAAGGGTCGGCGTCGATGATGCCCTGACACTGGACGGGGAGCTTCTCCAGGAGGAATCGGACGGGCATGAGCTTGTCCTTCATGCCCGCGCGCAGGACTTCGGCGGTCTGGTTGAGGACGCGCGGGATCTGGTGAAGACGGGCGATGTAGTCCTCGTAGTGTTTGACGGAGTCGAGGGGAACGGACAGCGGCAGATCCGCGAGGCTGGTATGGATGCCATTCTGCTGGTTGATTGGCATCTCGTACTCTTTGAGGTTGAAGTCGGCGATGCGCTGCTGGAGAACACGAACCAGGAGGTCGTGGGAGAGCTGGTCCTGGTCGGAGAAGCCCGTACACGGGATGGCTTCGAGCCGGCTAAGGAAAGCCTCGTCGGTGTTGTGGCGCCGGGTGATGGCTGCGAGTGAGTACTCGGTGAGCTGGTCGTTGTAGCGGTAGTCGCCGAAGGCGGTAGCACGCTCAGGAAAGTTGCGGAGATCGGACTCGTACTGCTCTTCGAAAAGGGCGTTCTGGGCGGCGAGGCGGTCGGCAAGTGGTTTGACATTTTGGGCGAAGACGCAACCGGCTATGGCGACCACGAAAAACACGCTATGGTGAAGTCGCATGACGTATGCAGGGTACCAGAGGGAAAGAGTTGTGGCGCGAACCAATAAGCCCGCTGGCTCTGGCATACTGAATTGAAGCGGCTGGCCCGGATGCGCAGGTTGCAAACAATCCGTAGCGCTGCGTTAGGTATCCAGCTCTGAGCTTGTCGTATTGGAATAAAGCGGAACGGGATCATCCCGTGGTCTTTATCGCGCAGCTTCGAAGGGGATGAAGCTAATCCGGATTTGGAAGGGGATAGATAATGAACGAGCAATTACAGCAGACAGCAAGCAGTAAGACCGTCCAGATTTCTCTTTCGGGATATGGCCTGATCAATTCTCCGCGTCTCAATAAGGGAACAGCCTTCTCGGATCACGAACGCGATATATTTGGCCTGCACGGTTTATTGCCACCCCATGTGGGGAGTCTTGATGAACAGATTGATCGCCGGATTCAAGCCTTCCGGGAGCAGCCGAACTCCTTCCACAAATACAGCTTTCTCCGCGACCTGCAGAATTCGAACGAGACGCTGTTCTATGCGCTCTTGCTGCGCAATATCGAAGAGATGCTCCCCGTGGTGTATACGCCAACGGTGGGTGAGGGTTGCCAGCGCTTCAGTGAGATATGGAGAAAGCCACGAGGTTTGTTCCTCAGCTATCCGAATAAACATCGTATCGACCAGATCCTGAGTCATTCCCGTTACGACGGTGTGAAATGCATCGTGGTCAGCGATGGCGAGCGAATCCTGGGGCTCGGCGATCAAGGTGCGGGAGGCATGGGCATCCCAATCGGGAAGATGGCCCTTTACACCGCGCTCGGTGGCATCCATCCGGAGCATTGCCTTCCGATTCTGCTCGATGTGGGAACGGACAATGAGGACAGGTTAAAGAGTCCAATTTACATCGGATGGACGCATCATCGGGTCCGCGGCGAAGAGTACGACGCTTTCGTAGATGTTTTTGTAAACAGCGTGAAGAAGCGCTGGCCGCACGTTCTTTTGCAATGGGAGGACTTTGCCGGTTCGAATGCCGCTCGACTTCTGGATCGATACAAGGACCAACTATGCACTTTTAACGACGACATTCAAGGCACTGCGGCGGTAGCGACCGCGACGCTGCTCTCTGCGGTCAACGTTACGGGCGTGCCACTGGAGCAACAGAGGATCGTTGTATTTGGCTTCGGAACCGCGGGCATAGGCATCACCAACCTGCTAGAACAGTTCATGCATGACAAGGGCATTCCGAAAGAGGAAGCTCGCAATCACTTCTACGCTATCGACCGCTACGGTCTGATCACAGAAAAGGGCAAAGATGTGCGGCCCGAGCAACTGCCCTACGCGCGCAAAGAACAGGAAGTGCGGGGATGGAGACAACCGAATGGAGAGATCGCCTTGCAGGATGTGATTCGCCATGCCAAGCCTTCGGTCCTCATCGGAGTGTCTGGTCAAGCCGGAGCCTTCACAGAAGATGCGGTGCGCGAAATGGCCAGGAACACAGTTCGACCCGTCATCTTCCCGCTTTCGAACCCCACCGCACGCTGCGAAGCGACGCCTCAGGACTTGTTGGATTGGACCGAAGGACGGGCGCTGATCGGCACCGGGAGTCCGTTCGAACCGGTGACTATTTGGGGGAAGAAGGTTCGCATCGACCAGACCAATAACTCGTACATATTTCCCGGGCTTGCTCTCGGGATTGTTGCCTCCAAAGCCAGACGCGTGACGGATGCGATGGTCATGGCTGCGGCTAAGGAACTCGCACGTCTCGTCCCCACCCAAAGAGATAAGAAGGCAAGCCTCCTGCCGTCACTTTCGGATTCGCGTCAGCTGAGTCGCTCAATCGCGAAGGCCGTAGGTCGCCAGGCGATTCAAGATGGCCAGGCGCAGGTTGCCGGCGAAGATAGCCTGGATCGCGAACTCCAAGCGAATATCTGGGAACCAGTGTACGTACCGTACGAACGCAAAGCCGGGAGGTCCTGAGATGGCCTCAGCGACCCGACGGCCAATCAGTTCCGTGTTGAGGACGCTTTGGGAGACGTCCACGTTCCGGCCGTCCATGTTCCGACCGATCAGGTTCCGACCGATCACGCGTCTGGGATGACTTACTCAACCGCGACTTTCGTACCCTTCTGGCCGTGGCTCGACAAGTACTCAATACGGTCGTTTAGGATCTCCCGGACCGCCTTGAGGAACTCGACGCGTGAGCTTGCCAGGTGCTGT
>CABDXP010000263.1_pt1 | contig 11789 bp, 10 predicted proteins | sample 3421331 | NCBI WGS metagenome assembly CABDXP01 (sample SAMEA5534335, study PRJEB31848) | metagenome | biome: tundra; feature: field; material: soil | place: USA | collected 2013-05 | depth 0.15 m | reverse complement strand
CCATTACCACTTTCCCGGCGATCCGGTTGCGAACCAGGCTCAGGTCGAGGTGAACTGGGTCGCGGCCCAGGAGGTCCTCAGCGGCGACCTCTCGCAATTGCGAAATTGAGCCGCGGCCCAGCAATAGTTCGTGAAGGTTGGGCACCGTTCGATACCGCACCCCGGCCTGCTCGCATATTCTGCAGATGCGCTGCATTTGAGCGCCATTGGCCGAAGGAACGGCAATGAAGAGTTCTTTCGCGTCGTACCTGGCGGCCATCGTCCCGAGAGCGTCCATCGTGCCCACCACCGGCACCCCATGGAGTTTGGCTCCGCGCTTGAAAACATCATCGTCGAGACATGCCACCGGAACGAATTCTGTCCCCAACATTTCGCGGATCAGAAGGCTTGCGGCCTCTCCCGCCCCTGCGACAATCACACGACGTTTCTGGTTCCGGGATGAATTGCCCAGCGTCCTGATCTTGAGAACCATGGCGCATAAGCGCGCTCCCGCTAACCCGGCTGCCGTAATGATCGCTTCGAGTATGTAAATCGAAAGCGGGAAGTCGTACCGGAGAAGGATGTAGCGCGTGGTCACGAAGAACGCCAGGCTGCCCAGAGCGACCGCTTTACCGATGTCAATTACATCAGTAACTCCACTGTGGCGCCAGTACCAGTTTAAGAGGTTGAAGCGTGCCAATGCGATAACTCGGAACAAGATCAGTATAGGCACGCAGCCGAAGAGCAAGGTCGGGAACGGTATTCGAAAGTCGAATCGAAGTAACCACGCGACTACGATCGAGGTCGCAATCAGCATAAAGTGGAACACTGCGATGGCCCAAAACCGTTGCCTGACAGGCATGGAGGTTGTGTTGTGTAATTTGTTCGACATGGATAGGTAACCCGAAAAGGAACTATCTGCGATTGGTTGTTGGCGGATTAGTTGTTGGCGCCGCCGGGCGGCTTTAGGCAGAGACGGTGCTGCACTTAACTGCTCTGGTAATTACGCGCTGGATTGTCCGGCAGGTAAACGCGATGTCTTCGTCGGACAGTGTGGGGTGAACCAAGAACATGAGACTGGTTTCGCCCAGCAACTTAGCCACAGGGAGACGCTGATGCGCGCCTCGCGCGGCGAAGGCTTTTTCAAGGTATATCTCGCCGCAACTTCCGACGAAGCAGGGCACTCCCTCCGCTTTGATCGCCTGTAAGATGGCGTTGCGATCCCATCCCTCCCGCAGCATCTCGGGGCGGAGAAATGCATAGTACTTGTAATATGCGTGATGAACGCTGTCTGGAGGTATTGGAATTCGCAGGCCGGGCAGGCTGGAAAGAGCTTTGGTCATCGTATTCGCGTGACGACGTCTGATCTCGACCCACCGAGGCACTTTGGTGAGAGCCACACGTCCGAGTGCCGCCTGTATCTCCGTCATTCGCCAGTTGGTGCCAAACGATTCATGGAGCCAACAAAAGCCCTCTCCGTGCTCACGTTTGTAAACGGCGTCATAGCTCTTGCCATGGTCTTTGAAACTCCACGCACGTTCCCACACCTCAGGGTCGTTCGTCGTCAGCATTCCTCCTTCGCCGGCCGTCGTCATGATCTTGTCCTGGCAGAACGAGAAAGCGGCAACGTCTCCCAGCGAGCCCACCGGCCGGCCTTTGTACATCGCACCCTGGGCCTGCGCGCAGTCTTCAATGACTCGCAAGTCGTACTCCGCCGCCAAGTGCAGGATCTCGTCCATATCGCAGGGCCATCCCGCCAAGTGCACCGCGATGATCGCTTTGGTCCGTGGAGTAATTGCGTGTCGTATGGTTCCCGTCGTAACGTTCTGGCTGTCGGGGTCTACATCGACACAGACGGGACGAGCACCGCGCATCACAATGCAACTCGCGGACGCAATGAAGGTGCGGGCGGTTGTAATCACCTGATCCCCGCGGCCAATGCCCAGCGCTTGGAGCGCTAATTCGAGGGCTACCGTCCCATTGGCAACGCAGATGGCATATTTAGTACCAACGGAACGGGCGAACTCGCTTTCGAACAACCGGCCTTCCTGCCCGGTCCAGTAATTTACTTTCCCGGAACGCAGAACGGCCGCGGCCGCTTCGATTTCATCGGCTTCGAAATAAGGCCAAGGCGCGAAAGGAAGCTTGGCTTGCGGCCGGGTGGGGATAAGCCTCTGCTGCACTGCTGCGGTAGTCATATTACTTGTCTGCTTGCAGGTGAGAGCGTCAAGTTAGGTACTGGTTCAAGGTTATTTGCCGACTTCAGTGGAGCGCGCGGCACTCCGCGCGCGGGAACCCCCATAACCGTAGTATGCTGCGCAACATCCTTGATGACCATGGCTCCCGATCCGACCACCGCATGATCTCCAATGGAGATATACTGCAGAATAGCTGCGTGAGAGCCGACTAAGACGCCTTTGCCAATCGTCACTCCACCCGAGATGGCAGCCATTGGGTTAACTACAGATCCCGCTCCGATAGTTGCTTCATGGGCAATCGTGCAGCTTAGGTTTACCATGGCGAATTCTTCAATCTTGACGTTGACCGTTGCGATCGTTCCCGCGCCGATTGTGACCCCTTCTTGAAACTGGCAGGACTCGTGATACTTGACGCTGGGATGGATCAAGGCCGGCCACGGAATCCGGGGGAAACGCCGCTTGAGTTCTTGGCTTAGGCGCAAGCGAACTTCGGGACTGCCAATGCCCATGGCGAGACCGTCAACGTGATTCTTTTCCAGCCAGCTGAAGTCTCCGAGTATGTCGGAGTCGCGTTCACTCACTTTCGTTGGGTCGCTCACCAAAAAACCGGCGACCTCCATGGTTGCAGCGAGTTTTTGTCGGGATTGATCGTGCGCGATGTCCGAAATCAACCACGCGACTTCTCGTGCAAATCCCCCAGCTCCGACAACCGCAATTCGTTTACTTGGCATCAGACATTTCCTCCTTTGCGTTGGACTGCTGCCCCAACAAATTCGGGCATGGTTACGTGTCCGCACTTGGCGATTCCATGGCACCGGAAAACCTGCCACGCGGTTTTTGCCAGAATGCGGAAGTCGAGCCCGAGGCTCCAGTTGTCCACGTACCAGAGATCAAGGGCAAATTTCTGTCCCCACTCGAGGCTGTTCCGTCCGTTCACCTGCGCCCATCCCGTGATGCCGGGTTTCACCTCGTGACGCCGCATTTGTGCGGTCGTGTACCGTGCCAGATACTGCGGCAACAAAGGACGCGGCCCCACCAGGCTCATCTCACCGCGGATCACGTTGATCAACTCCGGGAGTTCGTCGATACTGCTTCCGCGCAGTAATCTCCCGAACGTCGTCATGCGCTCCGCATCTGGAAGCAATCGTCCCTGCGCATCCCTGGCATCCGACATGGTGCGAAATTTCAAACAGGTAAAGAGCTTGCCGTGCCAGCCCGGCCGTCGCTGCCGAAACACCACGGGAGAACCGAGGCGAAGCCTGATCAGGGCCGCCAGAACCGCTAGCAGCGGCGAGAGCAGGACCAGCGCGCTGGTAGCCACAACCAGGTCAAAGATTCGCTTTTCCCACAATATTTTGCCCTCGAACCTCGCCTGTGGCGGGTCAAGTTTCTCTGCCATCAGGTCGCGATAAAGGCGCCCCATTGCACTCCAAATGACCTCAAGACGGAAATCTCGTTCCACGCGCATGCGGCCGGCGTTTCCCATACGAACTCGCAATTCCGGATCAGCCAGCAGCTTACCGACGGCGTTGGTAAGGGCATTCGTGTCTCCGACGGGCACGAGGAATCCAGTTACTCCGTCGGTGATCGAATCCACCGCGCCGGTTGCCGTCGTGGTGACTACCGGCACGCCGCTGGCCTGCGCTTCCAGGGGAACGCCCGGGAAACCTTCACGATGCGTGGGCAGCGCCAGCACATCCATCAAGCGATAATAGGGAGCGGTATCGCTTACAAAGCCGGGACGAATAATGGCCGGCCCTGCCTCGATGTAGCGGCGCACCTCCGGTTCCACCGGGTCGCCCGGCTCAAAGTCCCCCACCAGCAGTAAGTGCAGTTCGGGATAGGTCGCATGCAATCGTTGAAAGGCCTCTACTAGCTCTCGAATCCCTTTGTCCTTCACGAATCGGCCGACATAGCCGAGCACGGGCGCGCCTGTGGGGATCCCAAGCATGCTGCGGAGATTTTCTGTCTCTGCGGAACTCCGGTCTGCCGGGGAGAATCGTCTAGCATCGACCCCTCCGCTCCCTTTCTCGAGAACCGTGGCTTTTTCCGGTGATACTAAGTTGAAGCCGATAGCGCGCTCCCGCAGACTCGGACTAACACAAACCACCCGATGCGAGCACCGGCACGCAATCCACTCGGTTGCCCACAATAAGGCTTGCTTGAGCCCGGCGGCCGTTTCCAGCCGCAACCCGCGCATCGTGTACACCCGGCAAGGTACTCGCGCCAAAAACGCCGCCACTGAGCCCAGCAGTCCTGCCTTGGGCGTGCTGACATCAACCACGTCGGGCCGGGCCGTTCTCAGGGCTCGATATAGCTTCCACAGCGAAACCAGATCTTGGAAGGAACGAATTTCGCGCTCCATGGGGATTGCCACACTGGCTGCGCCCTCGGGAAAGCTGACTTCGTTCAACAGTTTGCCGGGAGCGGAAACCATGGTCGTGGAGAATCCTGAGTCCCCCAGATACCGTAGTGCCCCGCGATAGAAGCCACAGGACATGGAGGTGGTAACGACGAAGAGGACGTGGGGCTTGTGCTTAGCAGCGGTCATGGGCGAAGTTGGTGGCTGGAAACGGAGAAGTCTGCATGGGAGACGAGCAGAGGTGACTGCCGTGAGGGATGGTGTCGCTCCGCGCTCATGCGGACCTGACGATAAAAATCCTGACGTTTTGGTGAGAGTTTCGAATCTTCGTAGTTGAGCGCCTTTTGCAGGTTTTGCGCCGACATTTCCGACAGTCTGGCGGGATCGGACAGCACGGATTGCAGTTTCATCGCCAGCGCTTGCGCGTCTCTGGGAGGAACCAAGAATTCCGGATCGAGTACTTCTGGCACTCCGCCGACCCGGGACGCTACGCAGGGCAATGCTCGAGCCATGGCCTCAAGCAATGCCCGTGGCATGCCTTCTTGAAGTGAAGGCAGGATGAAAAGGTCTGCGCCATCCAGTTCACTGCGAATCACGGAGCCAGCAGGCAGTTGTCCAGCGAATCGAATACGATCAGTCACGCCCTGCCTCTCCGCACGGCGCTCGATTTCACGGCGCAATCCGCCGTCTCCAACCAAAACCAGTCTGAAGTGAAGATTGATCTCCTTGCACATTCGGACGGCATCGATGATTACGTCGTGACCTTTGTAGCCGTTCATCACGGCCACGGAAATTACCGTTCGTGGAGTGGAAGCCGAAAAAATACGCGGTTGGCGGACGAAACCCTCCTTAGGCAAGACAACATCGGATACGCCGACCGAAAAGCCCGGACACGGGTAGCGTCGCTGGAGGAATTCCTTGGTTACGTATGAGACAACCGATGCCTGGGAACATTGTCTGCGCAGGGCGCTGGCTAGCCATCGTCGCAGGATGGGGCGCAATGGATGTCGATTGGCACCGGGCTGGAAGGCATCCCAAGGGTCGCCTACGACTTCAAGAGCGACGGGATAACCTTGCTGCTGCAGCCGATGGTACGGCAGGGAACCGATCCCGCCTGGCGCCATCATTATTATCGCGGATGGTTTAGCTGCCTCCCGCAGCGCAGTTTCCACAACTGTCCTGCGGTTTCTTAGGTAGCCAAGCGGTCCCACCCAGTTCGGCAGTACTAATACCTTCACTCCTACGCCCTCAGTCGCCTCGCCATGGGGTTCGGCTAACTCCACATCAGCAACCCGCGCAAGAATAGACACTTCATCGAAGACCCGTAAGTAACGGGACTGGAAGAAGCGGTGGCTGTAAGCTTTGTCGGAAAAGATCTGCCCGTCTTGGGCCCGAAAGAATCTATGGTCGAATAGCAATAGAAGTTTCATAGGGAACTTGTCGAATCCTTTTGCGCCATCACGCTGGCATGCCGACTATAAGCGAGCTTCCCGATACGTCTCTTGATTCCAGAAAGGTTCGCGCCCGGGCATGCCGTACCAATTAGGAGAACTAGGCGCAGCATCCGGAACAGATCGCGTCCCCTCAAGCCACGCTGCGTCATGCAAAGCTCACTTTCGCTCTGACGATCATCATCACCCAAAGCAAAGCCAGTGGTGCGAAAGCAACAAGTTCAACTGTAAGCAGCAACGATGCGACTATTGCGGTCAGCAAGAACACGAGGACGTCAGAGCAGGAATCCCCGATCCGGCACAAAATACCGATAACTAAGGAAGCTGCCAAAAGTCCGAACCAGCTGCCATTGGCTATCGCTTCATCGAAGATGCTTGTTGTCATACCCCAACCCCAATCTTGCGGGGAGGAACCGAACATCGCCGATGTGAAATAGCACGCGTAGGTCATCGGTTTCCCTGGCCACATGGCACGTGGCATGTAAGCAGTCGCATAAAAGATCAGGGATTGCCCTCTGAATTCGAGGATTGACATAGTCGAAGGATGCAGTTCGGCAAAAATCGCCATCTTGACTCGCGAATCTCTAGCGTAGTCAACACGGAAGTTTTCGTAGACATCGCTACTCTCCGCGACCGAAGGACCGATGTCCCGAACCGTGAGCTGGTACCAATAGGAGAAGGAGGCTATCAATAACACGGATACGGCAGCTGCCATGAGCATTTTCCGGCCGCGGAGGCGGCCGCTGAGCCACAAACTGGTCATCGTCATTATTACCGCCATTACAAGCACGGTTCGCTTGCCATTCAGCCAAACCGCCGCCGCCAGAAAGGGAGTAACCAGCATGAGGCAACGCCATGGACGCTTGGCTCCCGCTACCAGCCCGGCGCCTGCAATCGTCACGATGAAGCAGGAGGCCATGACGTAGGAATGAAACCGCGAGATATCCGTCACCGTCTTCCCTAGATTCTCCGTTACAACGAAGGCATACCTTAGGTAGATAGCGGGATCGGGCGCCCACCAGATCAGCGCGATGGGCATAAAGAGCAGGAGCACCAGGGGGAGACGTAGCCTTCTTAGCTTTCTTAGCGCCTCTTGAGACCGAAAGTGCCGAGATTTATGCGCTCTAAGGAATCCGGACCAGATTAGTGGAACCAGAGCTATGAATAAACAGTAGATTACGTTTACCGCATCGTCGCGCTCGGCATAAACAAAACCGGGTTCGGCCAGATAAGAGGAAGAGCCAAGAACAAGATCGAACAGCAACGGCAGTGCAAAAAATGCATAAAAGACGAGGAATACCAGCAAGATTGTGCTGCGATCTCCCGCTATGATTCGGCGGAGGGATATGATCAGTGCACAGGTCAGCCATACCAGAGTTCCGAACTGGACGAATGGAATCATGAGAGTCTGCCGCTTGCCGGCGCGGAGCGCTCGCTGCGTTGATAGGTCGAAGTGAGTGACCCGACTGACGACTCGATGGAACGCCCAGCGAGCCCATCCATAAGTTGACACCAGTGTGGTCTCTCCCTGTGCCTCGCTCCGGCCAGAACGGCATGAGCCCAAGTGGACGCCGAATTCCCGAGCGCTAGCCGGTCGACCAGGGTGGGTATCACATCCGACTCCCCTGGTACTATGTCGGAAACAACACTGGTGAGCCCCGCTGCTTGTGCTTCCAATAGCGCCAGCCCGAGGCCCTCATATAGGGAAGGAAAAAGAAAAACATCCATGACGCCTTTCATCAACGCTGGGACATCCGAGCGTGAACCGGCAAAGATGAAGTGTTTCTCGATCGAATAGCGGTTGACCTTGGCTTCTATCTCGGCCCGAAGCGGGCCGTCACCCACCAGCAGAAAGACAGCTTTGGGTTCGAGCTTGACCAGGTCGCGCGCGATTTCAACCAGAAAGGCATGGTTTTTCGGCGCGACAAACCGTCCCACATGGCCAATCACCAAAGCACCGCTCGGGATACCGACAGCCCGGCGCAACGAATCTCTATCCACCGGAATGTCAAATCGTGAAAGGTCGATCCCCAGGTGCTGCAACTGCCATTGCTCTGGGTAGTTCCGCCAATTCTTCGAGAAGAGGTGATCCCCAGCTTCACCACTGACCGCAAGACCGCGGGTGGCGCAGAGGCCAATCATGGCTTGCATGGTTCTTCGATATGTGGTTCTTAGATACGCCGGGCGTCCGAGCCCCCGGAAGGCTTCCGTTGATCGGGGGGCGCTGTGGCTGTGAGCAATGCGAACGGGAACACCCGCCATCGCCGCCAGCAGCAGCACATACCCGCTGTAATGGTGGACATGGCTGTGCACCACGTCGTAGGGGCCGTACTCGCCTAGCACGCGCCGGAAATTGAGCGCGTACTGGAGCGGGTGGGAGGGACCGAGACAGGGGATAATTCGCGCCCCGAGTGCCCGTACCTCCTCGTCGTACATTCCCGGATCGGTCGTGTGGACCAGAAAATCCATCTGATATTTCTGCCGGTCAATATGACGCAGTACTTGGACCAGCCAGGTCTCCACTCCACCGTAGTCCAGTTTTCCGAGTACATGAAGAATGCGCATGCTATTCCTGCCTGCTCTTGGCTAATTGATTCTCTTCCATACACAACAAAAATTGGCCCCGTCGCGTGGAAATTGAGCGGCGAGTTGATGCGCTTCCCGTTGCCAGCGGGCTGAGGCGGAGACTTCCTTTACAAAACCGAGGAATGAATAAGTCTTGACCAATTCGAGAGACCAATGGTCTTTCCACAAGGCTTGCAGCCCCTCGTAATCGAAACCTCTGCCCTCTCTTGCCTCATCTTCGCCATGGGGTACGTTAAAATCAACCAGCCGACTAACTAATGTCTCGGAAGGCATTTTTTTGAATAGACCCTGTTTGAAAGCAGAGACAGTCGTGGCCTTCAAAGGGTCTGGATCTAGGCCCATCATTCTTCTCAATTTCGCTACGTAGGCTTTCGGTTCAAGATACTTTAGCCATCGTCGCTGGCGTGAATATTGCTCCAAGAGCCGACAGCATTGCGGGTTCCGATAGAAACGTGCAGAAGGCTCATGCCCCGCGAGCCAAAATGCATCGCTGCTCAGGCGGGGGATGAGAGCCGCAAGAGTTGAGTCGACGCTGGGCAGGTGGTGAAGAAGGGAGTTTGTCAGCAATAGATCATAAGGTCCCTTAGCGGCGATCTCCGAAAAGTCGGAAAGGAATACCACCTGTGAATAACCGCCGAGGCGTTTCCTGCAAAGCCCCAACATTTCAGGCGAAGGGTCATAGCAGGCCAAATACTCAACCGAACTATGCAGTGCCGGGATTGTTTGACTTGCTTCGAAGCCGGTCCCACAGCCAAAATCCAGGATTTTCCAGGCCCTCCGGCGCGGAAGGTGCGACAGCATTTCCGTCCAGGTTGCTGGCAGCGCAGCGTAGATCTCTGGGTGCATGCGGTCGTACCCGCGAGCCTCATGGGCGTGATAAATCCTATTTAGTCGTTCGACCAGGGGCTGAAGCGGTAGCTGTGGTTCGAATTCTTGCAGCATCTTCATTTTCATTGCGCAGTCTCCGTCAAGCGCTCGATTGCTTGATGAGCCCAGGTCTCGACTCCGCCCCAGTCCAGTTTCCCGACTACATGAAGAATGCGCATGGTCGCTAAACCAACCGCCTGAGGGCCGAGGTCAACACCAGATAGCTGGCTGCGGACTGTACGGCCGCGGCGATCAAAAGTGCATAGCCGGCGCCCATAAGTCCGAAGTGCGGCACCAGCGCCAGGGTGAGCGCAAAGGTGGTGGCCAAGGTTGCGCCCATGACTGGAATTTGGGCGCGGAAACAGCGTGCCGCCGTCATGGCGAAACCCAGGAACGAAGCAAGGGCGTTCAGGGAAGCGGTCGCCACCATCACCAAGAGGAGATCCACATGCTCCGCGTACTGCGGCCGGTAAACTGTGGCCAGAACCGGCCGCCCGGCAAGCAGCGTTAATCCCAGCCCGGAGACTCCCAGCGCGGTCGCAAACCCGACCAGCCTGGTCAGTAACCAACGGAAGCCGCAGACGTCTCCCTTCGCAAACTGTCTTGACATGCGTGCCGAGACGGATTGTCCGAGCGCGACTACGATCAGTCCGATCGCCGTAAGCAGGTACGCCAAGGAGGCGAAGATGCCGAGCTCGGCCGTTCCCAGCTTTCTCTCCAGGATGTATCGGGGAAGGTTTGTATTCAGCGAGCCCAGGGTCATGACCAGACCGAGTGGCCAGCTGATCAAGATCATCGACGGCAGCGTCTCCCGGCAGAAATGAAAGAATTTTGGCTGCGCCTCCAGCATCGGGGTGACGATCCGAAAATCATAGAGCGCGACGGTGCCCATCCATGTAATGACTTGCGCCGCTACCGCGACCACCAGGTTGCGCGTGTACCAAAATGCAAAAGCGAATGTCCCGAGCGCTGCCATGCCACGAAGCATGAGGGCGCGAGCAACCTGGTCCAGGCGCTCGAATTTTTGCAGATGACCGGCGATGACGTCGCTGATGGTCTCGACCGCCTTGGCGCAGGCCACGAGTACGATGAGGGCTTTGGTTCCATGATCGCAGCGGAGGACCCCGGCGATGCTGGCGATCGCCATTATGCCGACCAGGGTAGAAATGGCGCGAAGCGTGAAATAGTCGGCGAATCGGTACTCATGCCGGGCATCGGTTGCCTGCACCGCGCGCAGTTGAAGATTCGTCAGCATGAATACCGGCGCGGCGATGGCCAGCGCCAGTGCATATTGGCCCACGATGGAGGCATTCCCGAGCTTGGCCAAGGCAAAAAGCATTCCGAACTGGCAGAGGGCATAGATCAGGTTGCCCCCGAGCGTCCAACTGAATGAGACGCGCAGCGGAGGCGCAAGAACGGTCGGGAGATCGCGCGGAATGGTCGTCCCCATGGCTGCTGCCATCAGGCGCCTCCTGCACATTTCCGGCAATTGCGGGATGCCGTCACATTCCCTATCAAGAGAGATACCATGCGATTGGTTCACGGAATCCGGCGGTTGGTTTACGGGATCCGATAGACGCTCGCGCCCGCCGCCGCCGGCAGGGCAGCCTCGAAGTTCTTCCAGGCGTTCTTGGCCGCGCTGTTGGGGACGAAGAGAATGTCGTTGTCCCGCATGGCCAGATCCGTTTCTTTGGCACTGAGGATCTTCTTCAGGTTAACCGGTATTTCCTGGCGGCCCTGAGGAGTGGTGCGGATGAGCCTGGCCGATCCCCTCGCCGCCGTCGGGTTGGTGCCTTGGGCCAACGCGATGGCTTGCAGAAGGCTTAGCTCGCCATCGTGATCCATGGGGAATCCGCCCGGATGGGCCACGTCCCCGACTACGTATATGATCCCGGTTCTTTCCACGAAGATGGTATCGCCCGGCAGAATCTCTGGGTTGTTTTCCGGTTTCGGGGTTGCGCCCGCAGTCACCTTCACGCGTTGCGGTTCCCCGGATTTGCCGGCATGCGTGATGGTGATGGTCGTACCCGCCAGCGGAGTGAGCCCTTGCGCGGCCGATAGGTAGTCGAGAAGATGGTGCGAGCCGAAGGCCGGATAAATACCCGGGTTCTTGACCTCACCGGCGACGGAGACATTCTGGGTGGCATATTCGGCGATGAAGACGGTGACTTGGGGGTCCCGAAGGTATCCGCCGTCTACGAATTTCTGACGGATGAGAGAGGCGGCGTCTTCCGCCTTCATTCCCGCCACCTGCAACCTGCCAACCAGGGGCAGCGCTACCTCGCCGGTATTGCTGACGCGCAGCTTCCCGCTAAGTTCCGGCGTGTCGAAGACCGACATCTCAAT
>CABDXP010000257.1_pt1 | contig 11985 bp, 10 predicted proteins | sample 3421331 | NCBI WGS metagenome assembly CABDXP01 (sample SAMEA5534335, study PRJEB31848) | metagenome | biome: tundra; feature: field; material: soil | place: USA | collected 2013-05 | depth 0.15 m | reverse complement strand
GACCCGCTTGCCAACGGAGCAACAGGAGCCGTGGCCGTGGAGCGACGGGCGTCCTCGCCCGTCCCCGGCGTGCTCGTATTGGGCACACCAGTTTTGGCAACAGCAGCCGGACCGCCGATGGACACCAGCCCCGATCCCATCGTCATCGGCTTGGGCGGCGTTGACAGAATCTTTTCGGGATTTGCCTGGAACTTCTGGAGGCAGCCGGCGCAGCAGAAGAAATATTCTTTGCCGTGGTACGGCGTCTTGTAGCGAGCCGTTGCCGGATTCACATCCATACCGCAGACGGGGTCCTTCGCTTGCGCTTTGCCGGACGACGGTGCGGCGTTCCGTATGTCGACGGGGTCGAGGTGGTCCATAGTCTAGCTGTCAGAAGTCTATATCGAAATCAGAGTTCGCCGAGCCACCGGCAGCTGCCGAGCTGCTCCACCCCGTCAAGCCAACACCGGGCTTGACGGGGGCCCCGGTGCGCTCGGCTTGGACGGGCGAGGGCGCCCGTCCCCACACGAGCAGATCGCGCTTGGCGGAATCCGGCGCTTATTAGATACTCGTATTAGATACAACAGAGTAATCCTCGAACCTATTCCTTTTGGGAGAAATGAAATGACGTACCTGGAAGGCACGTTTCGCTACCAGACTCCGCCTGGAGAAGCTGAGTTGCGGGCCATTGACAGTGTGCGCGAGGTCTACGGGATACAGCGCATCCAGTTCAACGAGAAAGGACGGACGGTGCGCGTGCTGTTCGACGCCTCGCGATTGAAGGGCGACGCGGTAGCTAAGTTGCTGCGTGAGGCCGGCATCGACGTGCAGGAGCAACTGGTTGTCGCTTGAGAGCTTCTGGCGGGAGGTGGGGAGTCAAAATTGCACTCCGTCCGCTTCCCGGCATTAGGGGAGGATCCCGTGGAGGGAAGCCGGCGAACCGGGCGGAATGCACCTTTATCCACAAACGTAGCGACAAACGGAGTTGCAAAGGGGCATTCGGAAAGACCTCTGGCCGAAGTATTTTCCCAAATGCCCCGTTGCGCGCCACTTCGTCTGCCACAAGGAGGAGCATGTCGGATGCCATTTCTAACATCTTGTCAACATGCATCTATAGAACGCCGGGGCGGGTAGGTTTTGCGCGTGGGGAGAAACTTTTACTCAACATTACAAATATCGACAATAGAATGCTGCAATCCGAGTCGAACTCGGCTCTACGCTGACCAGTCGTCAGACGCCCCCGGTTGGGGCGAAGCGTCCCAGTTTTGCTGCGCAATTTGGGACGTTAATCAAAGTCTTTAATCCGGAATCAAAGTCTTTAACCCAGAGGAGGTTGCATCGTGAAAACTCGCACCGCGAAGGCATTGTTGCTGTGGCTCCTGCTGAGTAGCGCGCCGGTGTTGTTCGCCGAGACCTATCCGGAGGGGCTCTGGCAGGGATACGACGGCGAGTGGAAGCATGTTTCTCAGCAGTTGATCGCCCTGGCGGAGGCGATGCCAGCGGAAAAATTCGCATGGCGCCCTGCGGTAGGAGTCCGGTCCACCAGCGAAGTATACATGCACATCGTGATGGCCAATTTCTATCTATTGAGCGTAACCGGCCCCAAGATGCCTGCGGACCTCAAGGAAGATGCGGGAAAAACGGTTACGTCCAAGGCCGAAGTGATCGGCTGGCTGAAACGTTCGCTGGACGCAGTCAGAGAAGCGCACTTGGCTGCAAAGCCCAGCGACCTTGAACGTAAAGTCCACATCTTGGACAGAGATGCAACGGTTGATGGGATGTATCTCCGGATCATCGTTCATGCCAACGAGCACATGGGGCAATTGATCGCTTATGCGCGCATGACGGGCGTGGTGCCTCCGTGGTCGAAGAACTGAAGGACGGAGGATGACGGAGGCGCGGTGGTTGGGCGAAGCGATTCTGTTTCCGCTATAATTCAGAGACGTAATTTCGCCACGACGCGCCCGTAGCTCAATTGGATAGAGTGCTTGGCTACGAACCAAGAGGTTGGGAGTTCGATTCTCTCCGGGCGCACCATCTTTTCCCACTGCCGTAACGCTAGCAAGCTGGCCCCTCGATCCTCTCGCGAACTGCAATCTCGCCTTCGTCAGACGCCATCCGCTAAAGTCAGCGACATGGCCTGACGCTGCGCCCGTACGCTTCTTCTTCGCCCACAAGGATCTCAACTTGCTTGGCAAGCAGACCACTGATGGAGCACGGCGAGCGGCGAGAACTCTCATCTTCTGAACGGTGTGCCGGAAGCTGGTGGCGCATAGAATTTGCTACGCGAGGTAACGCGGGCTATGATTCGTGCTCACCTATTATTTCGGAATCGAAGGAGAGACTCTATGAAAAACATTTTCTGGGCCGTGTGCCTGCTGGCGCTGTTCCGTCCGGCAACCGATCTCAACGCCCAAGTGAATCCCTATAAAGACGGCACACCCGGGGTTGCAGGGTATCGATCAGAAGTTCTGGCTGAGGTGATGATTCAGGAAGACAAGTTCGCGCGCCTGGCGGAAGCTGTGCCTGCGGACAAATACACCTGGCGTCCGGCGCCCGATGTGCGCTCGTTCGCCGAAGTATTTCTGCATGTGGCGGCGGCCAACTACAACCTCTATAAGCTGGTTGGGACACCTCCACCGCCCAGCTTCGATGTGAAAGGATTCGAGAAATCCACCACGGAAAAGGCCAAGGTGATCGCCACGCTTAAGGACTCGTTTGCCCATGCCCGCAAAGCGATCACGGCTATGCCCGACGCGGACCTCGACAAGAGCCTGGACTGGTTCGGCGGAAAGAACACCGAACGTGGCGTGCTTCTGTTTGTTACCCGCCATGCTGCCGAACACCTCGGCCAGTCGATCGCCTATGCGCGTTTTATCGGAGTAGTTCCACCGTGGACCGAAGACGCCCAGAAGCAGCAGAAACAAAAAACAGAGGCCGCGCCGAAAACCAAGTAGCCATAATCTTGGAATAAGGCTTCCGCGCTTCCGTCGATCTGACGGGAAGCAGTGGCCTACAGCGCAGGATGTCTTCGACGGACAGCGATCTTACCCCGCACAAATCTAGCCCTGTTTCAGTTTCAGCTTGCTCTTATTTTCTTCAATGAAAGCCTTAAGGTCGGGGACAGCGTCGAGCAGCTTCGTCCACTGTTCGTAGTAGAGCGTCACCGGAAAGCGGCCGAGCCCGTAGACGCTGACGCCGCCCTTCTCGCTCACGCGAAACTCTATGGCGCCGCTTCTCTTTTTCGTTTCCACTTGCTTTTCCAGATCGGCAAGGCGAGCTCTTAATTCTTCGTAAGTTGGTTCTGTCATAAATGCACCTCGAATGATCTTTTGTATCATAAGGGTGGCAATCATAGGGAGGCAGGGGAGCTTTCGTCGAGGCGGGCGGCTTTTGTTACGAAAATCCGCTGGGAAACTCCGGTAAGAACTCGCGGTTCCATGGCTGCGGCAGCTTCCCTTTAGGTGAAAAACTCTGCACAATCGTGCTTGCGAGCGGGCCCACCCCTGTTATCTCGTGCTGCCGCAACCTCTTGCGGCCCTTTCCTGGGTCCGGGAATGGAAGCGCGAATGCTAAAATGACTACAGCGACAAATTCCGACTGGAGAACACAGAATGGCGAATGTAGCGAAAAAGAAAAATGCACTTCTTGAGAGCCTGCCCGCCCTGGTGCTGCTGGGGTTGCTTGCTGGCGCTGTCGGAGGCTTGGGAGTCGGCCTGATCCAGTTGAGGGCCACGTCGCAGGCCGCGAGCACCGCTTCTGGCAAGTAAGTGCTTCCTGCCGCATAGAACTTATCCCGTTCTTTGGTATGCGTGTTTTGTTACTCTTTTTTGTTCCTCTCTGCGATCGACACCTTGGTGCTCGTCGGTTTTCTCCGATGCGGCCCAGTCATCGCCAGCGCGCGTAGCGATAAGGCGAGAAAATACTTCGCGATCCATCGCCTGTGAAAGACAGAGTCCTTTCGCCTAAGTTAGTCGTTCGCAGTTCTTAGCTCCGCTCTCGTCGAGGTAAGAAACCCGTCTGACGCGCGAATGCCTGCCAGCGTGGCTCCTATGATGAAAGCGGGTCATCCAGCAACAGGAAGGTCACTAAGCAAACGCCGCCAGATCGGCGGCCTTGGATCGCCTCCACACCACCTTCGTGCCTCGCGTTTATCAGGTGTTTCTAACAACCGAGCGCGTCCTCCGGCAAAGTTACTCTGCCTTATGTGCCGGGTTAGATTGGAACTATCCATAAGCAGTAGTTTCCGTAAGTTAGTGATTTTGGCTAAGCCATGCGGGGACTTGTAAAGAACTCGCAAAAGGTTGAGAGTTCCGTCAGCGCCGATCGCTGACCCTCCTCCCCCGGCACCGTGCGCCACACAAAAACGAGGAGGCTCCAAAACAATGAAAAAGCTAGGATTGTTGCTACTTCCGATACTGGCAATCACCCTGATGCTGGGGGGAAATGCTTTCGCTCAAAACGTTGGTGACAACAGCGTCTATTTCGTCACCTATTTTTCCAATGCAAATACCAGTGGCGCTCCGGATGGAACGCTGCGTGTCGTCAACGATGGCGCCGAGGCGACTATGGCTCCAGAGGGAGTGGAAAACGGAACCCTGTATGCGGCGATCTACGTGTTCGATGACAGCCAGGAGTTAAGATCGTGCTGCGCCTGCCAAATCACCTCAGACGGTCTGCTTTCGGAATCCGTGAACAAAGAACTCACGGCCAACGAATTCACCGGAAGAGGGGAAAACACCCGTGGCGTTATCAAGGTTGTTTCGTCATGGAGTTCGGACCCGACCTACCCCGTGCCGTCTACCGGACTGCGGGGATGGATGACGCACATCCAGGCAACGACGACCACGTTTCCAGCTCCCGGTCCGGGGCACACTGTGAACGCCGTGGAGAAGGGGCCGTGGTTCGTTACCGAAACCGCGTTGGCCGATTCGAACCTCTCTATGACTGAACTGGGTAACCTGGGGACCCTGTGTTCCTATGGGCTAACCATTGGCAGCGGCTACGGACTCTGCCCCTGCACGGTGGAAGACTACGACTTCTAGTCTTCCGATTTAAGGGGCGGTAGGGCCGGGCTGAAATAGCTTCGGTTTCTCCTGTTAAACGGCTGGGAGTTTTTTCCCGGCCGTTTTTTTTCACTTCCAATGGCAAAAGAAAAGCCGCAGCAAGCATGGAAGGATCACCCGACGGCGCAAACACCTGACCAGCAATTCTAAAAGTCGAAGGGCGCCGACAAGACGCTTGTTTGGGAAGCAACAGAGGTGGCCAAGGGGCTTCGGCGTCTGTCAGCCTAAGCTGTGATCTGACCCTGAATCTCTTTCCACTTTGTAGAAGTCAATTCTGCTCTTGCAGGGTAACTGTCGCAAACAGATTTTTCGCCAACAACCCTTTTGAGATACCGCCGAAGATAAAGACGGTTCTTTTGCTCATCGTGGCGCTGGTGGTCGCTGTGGCTGTGCTGATTGTCGCTCCAACGTGCTTCGGGCACAGATTGCCGAATATAGGACACAAGTAGTTATCGATTACGCCTCGATACCTATCCCGCGTACCCTCCCACTAAGCTGCTCTGCCGTATGTGCCGTACTGGAACTATCCAAAAGCAGTAATTTCCAAGCCTTAAGCCACGTAGGTGATTGTAAAAGACGCAGCAAAAGTTGATAGTAGCGCGCAAGCGCTTAAAGTTGGCGGTCTCCCCCAGCGCCAGGAGGGGATCGATGCGTAGGAATCAAGTTATAACAGCTCTTGGTTTGGTATGTGTTGCCGTCCTACGCCTGTCCTTGAGGCTGGGATGGTTTCTTTGTGTGGTTGTGGCCGTTGCTTTTATCTTCTCAGGAAGTGCCTTGGCGCAGGGTGACGCAAGTTATTACTTTGTCACCTATTTTTCCAACAACGTGTCCGGAGCGCCGGGTGCCACCGTGCGCATCATTAATGACGGTGACGACAACTATACCTTGTATCCGTTCTTTTCTGTGTTCGACGACAGCCAGGAACTGCAGGCGTGCGGTTATTGCCAGATTAGTCCAGACGGCCTTCTGTCGGAAGACGTGAAAACCGAACTCACGAATAACACCTTGACGGGCAAGATTCCGTCTCGTGGTGTTATCACTGTGTTCGAGTTCTATCAGGAGCCAGGGCTGCACGGATGGGCGACCCACATCGAGCGCGCAACCCCTACGTCTGGTGCTTATACCACGGCCGAAGCCCCACTCGCTGACTCGAATCTCTCGTTTAACGAATGGGAATCGTTGTTAAACCTGTGCGCCTACGCCCAGCAGCTCGGCTCGGGCCGGGGCACAATCACCTGCACGGCGGAAGATTACGACTTTTAATCAGCCCTTCAAGGGGACAATTTTAGTCAACGCCATTAGAAATTGAGGTAGACGAACATGACCAAGAAAAGTAGAGTTGCCGTCGCTCTGTTGGCAGTTGTTTGTGTGTCTCTAATCGCTTTCAGGATTAGCCGCCCGGAATTCGCTCACGCTCAGGGCTCTGGCACGACGAACTTCCTGCTTCAAATTCTCTCTGGCACAACCCCAGCCAGTATTCCCACTCCCCTGTCCTTCCAAAACGCGACGGGCACAATTACCAGCTATCAACCCAACGGAGCGACCACGACCAGCAATAACGGCTTCTTTTCGCCCCTAGGGTCGAACGGCCGCACCTGCTTGACTTGTCACCAACCACAAGATGGCTGGGCTCTCACTCCACCGTCGGTAGTGGCCACATACAATCTTACTCATGGGAACACTCCCCTATTTCAGGCCATCGATTCTGCGGGATGCCCTAGCGATCCTCGCGCCACGTCGACTAATCCGATGGCGTTCGCCCTCTCGCACGCACAAGTGCTCACAAAAGCAAACTTCCGAATCGGCGTGACCTTGCCCGCCCGTGGGACCCAGCAGTGGGCGAAACTCACGGTTTCCTACGATCCGCTTGGGTGTGAGAACGACCAAAAATACGGCTTGCCGGCGAACCAAGTATCCGTTTACCGACGGGTGTTGCCGGCCGCCAATCTCGGCTTCTTGGATCCTATGGGGCCACTAGGGATTAGCCCCGATCGTAGCTTTTTCCCTTGTAGATCTGGGGGCTTCTGCTTAGGGGCATCACCCGCACAGAACAACGTCAATATTGCACCTACTGACTCGGCGACCATGGGAGGATTCGCGATCATGTGGGACGCCCGCGAGCCCAGCCTGGAGACGCAGTTCATTGATGCCAACTCCTTTCATGCCCAGGCCACTCCGCTGCAAATGAATCAGCTAGAAGGAACGCTCGCAAACCCAATACCTGCCGCCTGTGTGGGCGTGAATTTTAATTCTCCCAATCCAATTCCCACCGCCTGCCTGGCGGCATTGAATGCCCCTGAAAACTGTCCCCCCATGAATCCAAGCAATGCAACATCGCCGGTCTGCCAGGCCGTAGAGTTTCAGTCCAACATATTTGCCGCGCAGAGCTTTTCCAGCGCGGGAGACCTCACGGGCAGCGACGGCAGCGGGGCAATAGGAGGCCCGGTCAATCTGTTTGGTTTTCTGTCACCGACGGCAAGTCTTGTGGAACAGCAGCCCAATCCACCCACGCCCAACCTGGTCCTCAGCCACGGGTCGGAGTTCACTCTGTATAACACCTTTAACGGCACAGGCAGTGTCGCTGCTGTGCGCGAGTCGATTCAACGTGGACAGAACATCTTCAACACCCGCCAGTTCGTCATCGCCGGCATAGCCGGATTCAGCGATATACCAGGGGCTGGCCGAGGCCCTGCGGCAACCGGCGGCAAGCTTACTGGAACGTGCACTAATTGCCACAACGTGGTGAATGTGGGGGACGACGCAGGCATGGAGGGAATGCGCACGGGGATTGGAGACAATTCCTGCCAGCATGCCACCTTTTTGACGGCAAATCCGACGACGAATCCCGCACCAGTAGCACCTTGCGGTACAGCTTTGCCGCCCTCGCAAGACCTGCCGCTGTTCACCTTCTATTGCCCGAAGGGCTCAATTGAGTACTTTAGCAATCCCGACCCGACCCACACGTACGACGTCTTTCAAACCACCGATCCAGGTCTTGGGATCATCACTGGCCAATGTAACGATTTGGGTAAGATGAAGAGACCGATTCTTCGCGGAGTGGCAGCACGTGCCCCCTATTTCCACGGCGGCAACGCAGCCACTTTGACTGCTCTGGTCAACTTCTATAATGTCCGGTTTAACATCGGTCTCAGCGCACAAGATGTGACCGATCTCGTGAATTTCCTGAATTCGCTGTAGTGCACTGAAAAACCCAGGTACTTTCTGTAGTCTCGAGTATGTCACTGGTAGATTGAGACCCCGGTTGTTCAGCATGGTGAAAATTCGGTTTTAGGCGATCTGATCCTTACACCCCCCCGCGGGAAGTTATTGTATTTTATGGAGCGGGAGACGGGGATCGAACCCGTGACATCCAGCTTGGGAAGCTGGCGTTCTACCGCTGAACTACTCCCGCTCAATTCCGTTAGACTACCATTCCGCCGTATCTGAGACAACGGTCCTGTCCCTGCGTTTGCCTTTCTCCCGCACTCTTCGTAACATTCCCGCTCGGGACTTGCGTTCGAACTTATCTCACGTCGCAGGAGGCTTGATGTCCATCGATTCCCTTCCCCCGAAGTACAACTCGCGCCGCAACTTCCTCCGAGCCGGCTTGACGGCGACTCTTGCCACGGCTGCTTACCCGGCGCTGGGCGCGGCTCGCGTGGTCGATCCCGTGTCTCCGCCTGCGGCCGTCATTGATGCCAATTTCAAGAAGGACTTCGAGCTCGACGAGGTCACGATTGACGATCTGCAGAAGGCCTTCCTGTCCGGTCAGTATTCCTCCCGCTCTTTGGCCGAGAAGTACCTGGCACGCATTCAGGAGATCGACAAGGCCGGCCCCATGGTCAACTCCGTTATCGAGCTCAACCCTGAGGCTCTCCAGATCGCCGACGCGCTCGACCTGGAGCGCAAGGCGAAGGGGCCGCGCGGGCCACTTCATGGCATTCCGGTCCTCATCAAGGACAATATCGATACCGGGGACCGCATGAATACGACGGCGGGTTCGCTGGCGCTGCTCGGAGGGCGCCCCGCGAACGACGCTTTCGTCGCCGCGCAGTTGCGTAACGCGGGCGCCGTGATCCTGGGCAAAACTAATCTCAGTGAGTGGGCCAACATCCGCTGCAGTCATTCCACCAGCGGGTGGAGCGGCCGCGGCGGACTTACACGCAACCCTTATGCTCTCGATCGCAATCCCTGTGGATCGAGCTCCGGAACGGGCGCTGCTGTCTCCGCGAATCTCTGCGTTGCCGGTGTGGGCACGGAGACGGACGGGTCGGTCGTGTGTCCGTCTTCGGCGAACGGTCTGGCCGGGCTTAAACCCACGGTTGGGCTGGTCAGTCGCAGCGGGATCGTGCCGATCTCGCACAGTCAGGACACGGCGGGTCCGATGGCTCGCACGGTGCGGGATGTCGCAATTCTTCTCGGGGCTATGGCGGGAGCGGATCCACAAGATCCCGCGACGGCGGAGAGTCAAGCCAAGCTGTCTCCCGATTACACCAGATTCCTCGATCCCGCGGGACTCAAAGGCGCGCGCCTGGGAGTGGTGCGCAAGTATTTCGGCTTCAACGATGCGGCCGACCAGCTCATGGACTCGCTCCTCGGCGAGATGAAGCGGGCGGGCGCTGAGATTGTCGATCCCGCCGATATTCCCACGATTGGCAAGTTCGACGAGAGCGAGCTCACCGTCTTCTACTACGAACTTAAGGCGGACCTTGCGGCGTATCTTGCTCGTCGCGGTTCTTCGGTTAAGAGTTTGAAGGATGTAATTGAGTTCAACGAGCTCAATCGCGGCCGGGAAATGCCCTACTTCGGACAGGACATTTTTCTTAAGTCGGAACAGAAAGGCCCGCTCACCTCGAAAGAGTATCTTGATGCGCTCGCCCTGAATCACCAGCTCACGCGTGCTGAGGGCATCGACTTTGTCATGGACAAGTTCAAACTCGACGCGCTGGTCGCTCCCACGGGAGGCCCCGCCTGGATCACCGATTTGATCAATGGCGATCACGTCGCCGGAGGCAGTTCGAGCGCCGCTGCCGTCGCCGGCTATCCCAATATCAACGTTACGGCAGGATCTCTGTGGGGACTGCCGGTCGGCATTTCCTTTTTCGGACGCGCCTGGAGCGAACCCACCCTGCTCAAGATCGCCTATTCGTTCGAGCAGTTGACCAAGGCACGACAGAAGCCGCGCTTTCTGCCGACGATTGACATCAAGGCGTCCTGACGCGCCGCGGAAAATCTTAACCACAGAGGACACAGCGGAATACAGCGAAGCGACCTCCTCTGTGAACCCCTGTGCCCTCCGTGGTTCAAGCTGCTATCGCTGTGGAGTTAGGCCTGGATCTTGCAATGAAATAGGCGGCGACTACTTTTGCGAAGGGCGGATCCCCTTGGCTTCTACGATCGACCATCGCCAATCTTCATCGGGACCGGGGGTGATCCCGATATTTTCGTGAAACGTGGTTGTGCTGAAGGGCTTGGCCGTGGCCTTGAGGTGATAGAGAAGAGTTACGTCGGAATGGCGCTCGACGGCGACGGGCGCGTTGTTTTGGGCGGCGGGAATCACCCGCGCACCGATGGACACTTTGCCGTTCTCTCCCGGCTTGCGTTCGAGGGTCAGGCCGATGGTGATTTCGCGAATATCCCAATCGGTTCCGTTGAACACTTCGAGCTGCAGATTTTCATCCTGAATCGAACCAGGGCCGTCGAGCTTGAGCAACTCGGTGAGCGGCAAGTCTTCGATCAGAACGGGTTTGACCAGCAGCGAACTGGCCCGGGCGTTGAATGACAAGCTGCAGGTTACATCGGGTGACGATATTTTCAGCGCATTGCTGGAAGGGTCGATGGAAAACACAGTCTTATCTTGTTTGACCGGCCTTGCTTTTTTGGCGTCCTCCATGACCTGGGCCAGATTGTCGTTATCGATGACCGTGCGCACGGCATCAGGCGGTTGTTGAGGCTGCTGCTGCGATTTGTTCTTGCGCAGGTTGCGCGCGAGGTCACCGAGCGAGGGAGCATCGTCTTGCGCCGACGCGGCCAACGGGAACAGCGCCGCCAACAGTGGCATAAAGACCAGCACGCAGAGCGTAACCCGTCGCAAGCTGGGGAGTCTGGATCGCATGAGTTCGGTCGCTGAAGGGCGCATACGCGCTCAGCGCGTCCACCTATGGAGAGTTTAGGCGAGATGGAAGGGAAAAGAAGTTACCGCAGGGACACGGTAGTGCTAGCACTTCCGGGGATGGGGATAGGAATGGGGCATGGACGCGCTCAAATCGAAGCGACGCGCAACGGGACGCGTCCATGCCCCTTTCACCACTCGTTCCTTACAGCAGGCCAGAGGTACGGAGACGGGCGACCGGATCGGTTACCTGCATTGGTTGACGCCTAAAAATCCAGCGCGCCACCGCAATCCCCAATGCTGCATAACACAGATGCCAAATTTTCATAACAATCGCTCCCCGCGACGGACCTTTACCGGGGGGAGACTACGAAGGTCACGTGGTGAATTAACCCTAACTCTGCTCTATCGGCAGGGCTAGCCCACGAAGGTGCTATGAATTTGTGGAAAAGCAATCCGACGTAATCAGGCACAGTAACCATTCGGTGGAGGGACGGGCGTCTCTCCCGTCCGGCCGGGCAGGCACGCCCGGCTCTCCACCAGCAAGTGCTTACTGCGTGGAGTTTTCGATCCAACCGCCGCCGACGACGATGTCGCCGTCGTAGAAGACCGCGGCCTGGCCCGGAGTGATGGCGCGTTGCGGCTCGTCAAAGGTGACTTGGACTCCGTCCGGCCCGGCAGATTCCCTGGCAGGTTCAATGATGGCTGGCGCGGGTTGATGCTTGTGGCGGATCTTCACTGCGACCCGCATGGGCTGGCGTAGCTCGGCCATTGAAATCAGGTTCACGCGACGGGCGCGGAGAGTGCGCGCGTAAAGCTGCTCGTCCT
>CABDXP010000253.1_pt1 | contig 12051 bp, 10 predicted proteins | sample 3421331 | NCBI WGS metagenome assembly CABDXP01 (sample SAMEA5534335, study PRJEB31848) | metagenome | biome: tundra; feature: field; material: soil | place: USA | collected 2013-05 | depth 0.15 m | reverse complement strand
ACGTGCTTTCGTTTCCCGCCGAGCCCGGAGCTCAAAAACAATTCGCGGGCGAAATCGCCATTTCAGCGGAGATCGCAGCGCACAATGCGCGGGCCCTCGGACACTCACCCGCCGCGGAAGTTAAGATTCTAGTGTTGCACGGCGTCCTGCATCTGCGCGGCTACGATCACGAGTGCGACAATGGAGGGATGGCGCGGCGCGAAAAACAGTTGCGCGCGAAACTCCGCCTTCCGCTGGGCCTGATTGAGAGAACGACGATAGAAAGAGTCTCAACCTCCGGCGCTCACCGGAGATCGTCAGGTTCGCGCGCCAGGAGAAAGCACCAGCAATGATCGGTGTCGGCATAGCTCTCGTGCTCCTGTTCGGCCTGCTGACGCTGGTCTCGTACGTCGACCGTCTCTACCAGGAGATTGGCAAGTTCCTGTCGCGCGAATTCCAGGACAACATCGACGCCTTCGAGCAGATCGTGGAGCCGCGCCTCCGCGTAACGCGCGCGCGCGCCTCGCTCTCCATGGCCATTCTTACGCAACTGGTCACGGCTGCCATTGCGATGATCGTCGGCTTCACCGTGTTTCGCGACCGCGCCTGGAGCGTCTACGAAGTCCTCGAAGCCACGCTCAGCCTGGTGCTGATCATCATCTTTTTCAATCGCCTGCTGCCCTTCGTCTTTTTTTCGCGCACCCGCGGACGCTGGCTGGCAGACTGGGTGCCGCTTTTGCGCCTGCTGATCTTCCTGGTTCTGCCGGTGACGCTGGTGCTCGGATTCTGCCAGTCCGTGGCCGCGCTGACCCGCGAGCACATCGACGCGCGACCGGAAACCTCCTCTGAAGCCGTCGACGCCTTGATTGAAGCGGGACAGGAAGAAGGCATCATCCAGGAAGGCGATCGCGAGTTGATCCAGTCGGTAGTGGAGTTCAGCGGCAAGACGGTTCGCGAGGCGATGAAGCCGCGCCCGGAGATGGTCGCGGTCCCCTCCGATTACACCGTCGAGCAGGTGGTCGAGTTGCTCCGGGGCAAGCATTTCTCGCGCATCCCGGTTTACGAGGGGTCGATCCACCATATCAAAGGCATTCTCCACACCCAGGATGTGATGCAAGTGCCCGACTCGGAAGCGCACACGCGCACGGTCGCGACCTTGATGCGAACGGACGTTTACTTTGTCCCGGAAAGCAAGTTAGTAAGTGATCTGCTGCGCGAGATGCAGCGCAGTAACATCCGCATGGCGATAGTAGTGGATGAATACGGAGGCGTAGCGGGCCTTGTGACCATCGAGGACTTGGTGGAAGAAATCGTAGGAGAAATCGGCGATGAGCATGAGAAGGCGCAGGTCGTGCAGGAGAACGACCACTCTTACATCGTCCCCGGCAACATGGATGTCGACCGCCTCGATGAACTCTTCGGCATGCGCCCCGAAGGCCACGAGTCCTCCACCATCGCCGGCCTGGTCAGCGAACTCGCCGGACGCATTCCCAAGAAAGGCGAAGTCATCGAAGACGAAGGCCTGAAGTTCGAAGTCCTCGACTCCACCGACCGTCGGGTAGAGCGCGTGCGCATCACGACCGCCGCGCCGAAGCAGATGAAGTTGATTTGAAAAGAAGCGGGTGTGGGGTGCCTAGCCGGCCCCATAAGCAACCTTTGTAACTCCATGCATCCTCTTGTATATCGGGTGACATGTTTGTACAATGTGTCATATATATCGAAGTGTGACACGTGGATACCGAAACCTTTGCCCGGGTCAACGAAAACGGACGCGTCGTCATTCCCGCTTCCTATCGGAAAGCGCTGGGGATCAAGGCTGGAGACGAAGTGATCTTACGCATGGAAGACGATGAACTGCGGATCACGACGATGAAACGCAAAATTGAGCGCGCCCAGCGGTTGGTCCGGAAATATGTCAAGCCCGGTACCTCCCTGGTGGACGAACTGATTGCTGAACGGCGCGAGGCGGCCAAACGTGAGTAGGGCCGTGCTGGATGCTTCGGCACTGATGGCTGTGCTGAACCGCGAGCCCGGTGCGGAGATGTTGACGCCTCAGATCATGAGCACGGCTGCGATCAGCACGGTCAATCTGGCCGAAGTGCACGGGAAACTCGCTCACCGGGGCTTTAGCCCGGACGATGCTTGGGCCGCCGCCAATGGAGCCATTCACGAGGCGGTCGCCTTCACTGCTGAGCAGGCCAAGACCGCCGGAGACCTTCTCATCCAGACCCGTACGCTCGGCTTGTCGCTGGGAGGCCGAGCGTGCCTGGCTCTAGGGATTGCCCTGCGCGCCCCCGTTTATACGGCGGACCGGTCGTGGAAGAACCTCAGGCTCGGCATTCGCATTTATCTCATTCGATGAAGTAGCCAAGCTGGTGCTGGCAGTCAGCAGCTAGAACCTAGTAGCCTATTCTCATGTCCTTCCACTCCGGATTCGTCTGCATCCTCGGCCGCCCCAATGCCGGCAAGAGCACGTTGCTGAATGCGCTGGTGGGCGAGAAGCTTGCCATTATTTCGCCGAAGCCCCAGACCACGCGCAACCGCATTCTCGGAATCATCAACGTTCCCAAGCAGAAGGGACACGAAGCCGGGCAAATCGTGCTGATCGACACGCCCGGAGTTCACCGTTCCGGCTCCTCGCTCGGACGCAAGATGATGTCTGAGATACGCGAGGCGCTCGAAGGCTGCGAACTTATTTTGATGATCGTTGATGCCAAGAAAAAGTGGGAAGCCGACGACAGCTTCGTCCTCGACCTGGCGAAAAAGGCCGGCACTCCGGTCTTTCTGCTGCTCAACAAAATTGATTTGCTTGCCGACAAGAGTAAGCTGCTGCCGCTGATCGCGCAGTTCCAAACGCTGCACGATTTCAAGGAGATCGTCCCCATCTCCGCCCTCAAAAAGAAGGGGCTCGATGAATTGCTGTCCTGCCTGGTGAAGGCGCTGCCCAACGGGCCGCGCTATTTTCCCGAGGATCAGATTACCGATCAGCCGGTGCGATTCATGGCGGCGGAGTTGATCCGCGAGCATGTTCTGATGCAGACGCATGAAGAGGTGCCGCACGCGGTCTCGGTGCTGATCGAACAGTTTGAAGAGAGTCCGCGGCTGGTGCGGATTGCCGCTGTGATTTATTGCGAACGCGACGGGCAAAAGGCCATCCTGCTCGGCAAAGGCGGACAAATGCTCAAGAAGATTGGAACCGCAGCCCGCCTCGACATCGAAAAGATGGTAGGGACCAAAGTTTTTCTCGAGCTCTTTGTCAAGATCAAGGCCGGCTGGCGCGATTCGCGAAGCTTTGTGGAAGAGCTGGATTGGCGACGTCAACTACAGCAGATCGGAGGGCCGCCTGACCCGGAGTCGTGAGATTGGCTCCAGACTTGGCTCGACACTGTGGGTTTCAGTTCGCAGGCAGCCACCTGACTGTGTAACCCTTTGACGTAATACGCTAGACGTAATACGCTGAAGGGTTGCCTGCGATCCAAATAAAGTTTGCATCTCAGCCCGCAAGTCCCTAGAATCGGTCGGCGTCTTTGCTGCATCCCAGTTTCTGCATTCTAGTTTCTGCATCCTAGTTAAATGGAAAGGTTGAGTGAAAGGCCGGAAGCAACGCCTACAGCTATTTTATGGCCGATTCTACCCCATCCTCGGAGCGCGCGCCGCAGCCGGCGCAATCTTGTAACCCCGATGCGAAGAGGCTTGATCTCAAGCTGAGCGTGACGCTTTCCGCCGACCGCGATGCGGTGGACGAGGTCGTCCGAAGCATTATGAAGGTGGTGCGGGAAACGAAATGCGCTCCGGGAAGTGAAGACGACATCGAACTGGCGTTGACCGAAGCCCTGGCCAATGCCGTCGTGCATGGAGCGAAGAGCGATCCCTCCAAGGTTATCGAATGCGATGTGGCCTGCGACGACGAGCGGGGCCTCATGATCATAGTGCGCGATCCCGGCTCCGGTTTTGATCCCGCCAAGCTTCCCGATCCCTGCCAAGGTGAGAACATCCATTCGGAGCACGGGCGCGGCATTTACCTGATCAATCAGTTGATGGACGAAGTCCAGTTTCACAAAAACGGGGCTGAGATTCACATGCTGAAGAGATAGGGTCTTAGGTGTCAGGTCTCAGGAAAACCTTCAATTTTGTTTGATGGATCACCAGGTTTTCCTAGACCTGAGACCTGACACCTGTTCTACTGGCCAGCAGTTGCTTATGAGGGCTGCTTATGACGGTCAGCCATATTGAAACGGCGGATGTGCATCGGCACGAGGGACTGAAAGCTTTTCTGGCGGCGCGCGAGTTCCTGTTCAGGCAGCGCGAAGACTACGAGACCGCTTACCGCGATTTCCGGTGGCCCCAGCTCGATAAGTTCAACTGGGCGCTCGATTATTTTGATACCTTCGCGCGTGGCAACCATAAGCCGGCGCTTTGGATCGTGGACGAGAACGGTCCCGAGGTGAAGCTGAGCTTCGCCGAGATGTCACGGCGCTCCAACCAGGTTGCGAACTTCTTGCGCCAGCAGGGAGTCCGCCGTGGTGACCGCTTTATCGTCCAACTACCCAACCTGGTCGCGATTTGGGAGATCATGCTGGCGGCTCTCAAGCTGGGCGCCGTCGTTATCCCCGCTGCCACGCTGCTTACGGTCGCCGATTTGCGCGACCGCCTCGATCGCGGCAAGGCCCGGCACGTAATCACCCTCTCTGGCCTGACGGAAAAATTTGCCAGCCTGGGCGGCGATTTCACTCGCATACTCGTCGGCGCTGCGGAAAAAGGCTGGATACCCTACGCGCAAGCTTACGAACAAAGCTCCGACTTCACTCCAGACGGCGAGACCAACGCGACCGATCCGTTCATGCTGTATTTCACCTCGGGCACGACTGCTCTGCCCAAGCTAGTGCTGCATACTCACCAAAGCTATCCCGTCGGCCACCTCGCCACCATGTACTGGATTGGCATCCGGCCCGACGACATCCACTTGAACATCAGCACACCGGGATGGGCCAAGCATGCCTGGAGCAGCTTCTTCGCGCCGTGGAACGCGGGCGCCACCATCTTCGTGCATAACTACGACCGCTTCAGCGCCAAGCGGACCCTCGAGGTAGTCGCCCGCTGCGGCGTCACTACGCTGTGTGCGCCACCGACGGTTTGGCGTTTGTGCATCCTCGAGGATTTGAAGTCGTTCCCGGTCCAGCTTAAAGAGTTGGCCAGCGCCGGCGAACCGCTCAACCCGGAAGTGATCGAGCGGGTGCGAGCGGCTTGGAACATCACCATCCGCGACGGTTTTGGCCAGACGGAAAACGTCCTGCTGCTGGGCAATTTTCCCGGACAGACGGTCAAGCCCGGCGCCGTGGGCAAGCCCTCGCCGGGGCACCGCGTGGTTCTGCTCGATGCCGAGGGCAAGGAGTCCGATGACGGCGAGATCGCGGTCATCTCCGATCCCAAGCCCATCAGCCTGATGGTTGGCTATGTGGACGACGAAGAGCGCACCGCGCAATCTTTTGCCGGAGGTTACTACCGAACCGGCGACGTGGCGCACCGCGATGCCGATGGTTACTTCACCTACATCGGCCGCGACGACGACGTCTTCAAGAGTTCCGATTATCGCCTGAGTCCGTTCGAACTGGAGAGCGCGCTGATCGAGTATGAGTGCGTCGCCGAAGCTGCGGTTGTGCCCAGTCCGGACACCATCCGCTGGCATGTGCCCAAGGCATTTATCATGTTAAAGCCCGGCTTCGAGCCGTCGGCGGAAGTGGCACGCGGGATTTTTAAATTCATCCGCGCGCGTCTTGGTCCGTACAAGCGCATCCGCCGGATCGAATTTTCCGAACTGCCCAAGACCATTTCCGGCAAGATTCGGCGCGTGCAGTTGCGCGGCATCGAATTGCAGCCGGGCCGTGGCCGCCGTCCCGAGGAGTATTGGGAAGAGGATTTTCCCGATCTAAAGGACGCGACAAAATAAACTGGCGCGCAGGAAAAGGGCGTGAGATCTGAGGAAAGGCAAGGTCCGAGGTTTTTCCCGAGACCTACGACCTGACACCTGCCCTATTCTTTCGCCGCAATTCCCAAGCTCTTCATCTTGCGATACAGGTGGCTGCGCTCGAGGCCGAGCACTTCCGCCGTGCGGCTGACGTTGCCATGATTCTCGTCCAGCTTTTTGAGAATGTAGTCGCGCTCATAGGCCGCGCGCGCCTGGTGCAGCGTGGAACCCTCGCTGCCCGCCACACGCCGGCTGGCGTCGCGGTGCACCAGCGGCGGAAGATGCTTGCGTTCGAAGCGTGAGGTGGTGGGGTTCATGATCACGATGCGCTCGATCACATTGCGCAGCTCGCGGACATTCCCCGGCCAGGCATAGCGCATCAGGGCGTCGATGGCATCGTCGGTGATCTCTCTTGGACGCCGGCCGTAGGCGGAGGCAAATTCCTTCAGAAAGTACCGCGCGAACAACGGGATATCTTCCTTGCGTTCGCGCAGCGGCGGCACCACAAACGGAACCACATTCAGACGGTAGAAAAGATCCTCGCGGAAATTTCCCCTGGTGATTTCTTCATCCAGGTCTTTGTTGGTGGACGCAATCACACGCACGTCCACGGTGACGGGGTCGTCGCTTCCTACCGGGATGAAGCGCTGTTGTTCCAGGGTGCGCAAGACTTTGGACTGCGTCTTCAGACTCATGTCGCCGACTTCATCTAAGAACAAGGTCCCGCGATCGGCCTTCTGAAACTTGCCTTCCTTGTCGGCGGCGGCTCCCGGAAACGACGACTTGCGGTGCCCGAACAGTTCGCTGTCGATCAGATCCTCGGGAATCGCGGCGCAGTTCACTTCGACAAACATTTCATCTTTGCGAAGACTTTGCATGTGGATGGCATGAGCGACCAGCTCTTTGCCGGTGCCCGATTCGCCGTAGATCAGCACGCGTCCATTGGTGGGCGCCATCAGCGCAATCTGCTGGCGCAGCGCCTTCATGGGAACGCTGTCGCCCACGATCACGATCTTCGCTTGCAGTTGCTTGCGGAGGTCGAGATTCTCGTGGCGCAGCCGCCGGGCTTCGATCGCGTTTTTTACCAGAATGAGCGTTTTTTCGAGCGAGAGCGGCTTTTCGGCAAAATCGTAGGCGCCCAGCTTGGTGGCGCGCACGGCCGTCTCGATGGTTCCGTGGCCCGAGATCATGATGACCTCGGGCGGATCATCCATCTCGCGAATCTTCTCCAGCACTTCCAGGCCGTCGATCCCGGTTAGCCACACATCCAGCAGGATCAGGTCGAAGCTGCTCTTGCACAGCAACTCGAGGCAGTCTTCGCCGCTTGGGCTGACGCTCGTTTTGTATCCTTCTTCCTCGAGGATGCCGCGCAGCGATTCGCGGATACCGGCTTCGTCATCGACGATGAGGATGTGGGCCATGGTTTAGCTTAACCGTAGTCGTCGGTCGTTAGTCGTTAGTCGTTGGCACACGCGTGCGCGCCTTGCTTTCTGCGGGATACAGAGAACCGCGAACGACTGACGACTAACGACCAACGACTCTCTCCTCACATTTCACTCTTAGCCTAAGAACTTCTGGCTTGCCGCCGGAGCGCCGATCGTTTCAACCACTACCGGCAGCTCGATAACGAAGCGGCTGCCGAACGGCTTGTTTTCTTCCACGCGGATCGAACCACGATGGTCTTCCACAATTCTGCTGACAATGGCCAACCCCAACCCTGTGCCGCGTCGCTTGGTCGAAAAGTAGGGCAGGAACAACCGTTCCTTCACATCGCGCGAAACGCCCTGTCCCGTGTCGGAGACCACCAGTTCGACGGCATCGCGGCTGGCCACCAGCGAAGTTGAAATGGTGATCTCTTTCAGGATCGCGTCCTGCATTGCCTCCGCGGCGTTATCCACCAGGTTCGCGACCGCGCGCTTGATCGCTTCCGGGTCGGCCATCACCGACGGCAGATCGTGCGCCAGTTCCGTACGCACGCGAATGCCCTCCAACCGCCCGTTGAACATGACGAGCGCACTTTCGACCAGGTTGTTCAAGCTTGCGGGTTGTGGGCGGGAGGCGGGAAAACGCGCCAGGACCGAAAATTCGTCCACCAGGGCGCGCACGGTTTCGACCGCATTCCCGATGGTTTCCGCGCAACTGCGGATCACCTCGAGTGAGGCGGCATCAGGCGCGGTGCCCCGCGTCAAATGGCGATGAATGCGCTCGGAGGAAAGCGCGATCGGGGTGAGCGGGTTCTTGATCTCATGCGCGACGCGCCGCGCCACCTCACGCCAGGCTGCCTGTTTCTGCGCTCGCAACAGGTCTGAGAGGTCTTCGAATACCAGCACGTATCCCAGTCCCTCGGCGGCGTGGCTCAGCGCGGAGACGGTTACGGCAACATTCAGCTGCGCTCGGGGCAAGGCAAGTTCCATGTTGGCCGCCGTGATGCCCATGCGATCGGCACGGCGGAGCAACGGTTCCAGGTCGGCAAGCACCTCGGCGGGCAGCACCTCCCGCAGCGGCAGGTTCACCAGCGATGCCGGGCTTACGTACTCGCTCCGCTCCAGGTAAAACATGCGGGAGAAAGCGGCGTTCGCCAGCGTCACCCGGCGCGCCGCGTCAATCGAAATTACTCCGGTCGGGATGCTCTCGAGGACGGTTTCGATGTACCGGCGCCTGCTTTCGAGCGCCTCGTTCGCGGCGCTAACATCGCGGTTGGAAGCTTCGATCTGGCGCCGGCTGGATTCGAGCTGTTCCGCCATGCTGTTGAAAGACTGCACCAGTTCGGCCAGTTCGTCGGTGGCGCGGATATCGACGCGGTAGTCCAGTTGCCCTTTGGAGATCGCCTCCGTACCCGCGGCCAGCGCCGCCACGGGACGGTTGACCAACTTCGAAAGCAGGAGCGCGAGCCAAGTCGAGGCGAACAGCACCACGACCGTCAGCAGCAGCAGAAATCCGATGTAAGTCCGCCGAAACAGCTTTCTTTTTGCGGCCAGTTCGATGTAGCGCTGCTGGCTCTCCTGAATCTGCCTGGCGGTTTCGGCGAATCTTGGCGGAAGAGGCATGGCGACGAGCACAGCGCCGCCTTGGAACGGGGCGGCGGCGACAATGTAGTCCGTCTGGCCCCACTGGAAATGGGGGTGCTCTCCGCGCAGGGTGGACTGCACCGGGAAGCGATCCTGCATGTCGGTCCAGGACGCCGGGGTGTTCACACTGGCTGCCGCGTTGCCGGTGCCATCCTTCAGGGCCAGAACAAATCCGCCCTGCAACGCCGGGAGGTGTTCCCGAAGTTCTTCAGTGGTGGCAGAAAAATTCTTGCTGGCAAAGGCGGTTAGAAAGTCGCCCGTCTGCGCGATGGATTGCGCTTCCGAGGACGCACGCTGGCCCGCGTAATCATAGAGGAGCGCCGACATAGCCGCGGTATCCGCGCGCACTTCCTCGACCGGTTGGGAAAACCATTTGTCGATGGAGCGGTTCATCAGCCCGTAGGAGAACCAGAACATGGCAATCACGGGCAAAAACGACAGCAGCAGGCTGACTACCACCAGGCGCGTGCGAAACTTTGAACCGGCCACGCCCTGCCGCCGTTCGGCGTAAAGTTTCAGTAGGTTGCGCCCGAGAACGAGGGTCAGCGCCACGAAGGCAAAGAAAATCAGGCCGCTCAATCCGGCAAAAAAGAGAAGCTCCTGATTGCTGTCAGGGCTAATGAACTTCAGATTGAACGAGGCCTGCAACACCAGGATGGTGAGCAGCAGAAAAGCGCCGATCGCCAGCGCGATCACCGCCTTCCGGCGGCCGGAGGTCTTGGGTTCGTCGCGAATTGGATTCGGTGCGGCCAAGGATTGATCACATTATAGGGCGTCGTTGGTGGTTAGTCGTTAGTCGTTCGCGAGGGCGTCGTCGGTCGTCGGTCGTTAGTCGTTCGCGGTTCGTCGCATTCCGCGGAGGCGGTAGCACTTGTCCGCCAACGACCGACGACTAACGACTCCTTACCTGCTCCAGCGCACCCCGCAGCGCATCGTATGCAGGCTTAGCCTGATAGTTGCGATCAAACAGCAGCGCCGCGCCTTGCGTCTTCTTCGAGTGCGATCCGATCCAGGAATACTTGTCTGTGAATCCCCATGTCTGGATCGCCGTGCATCCGGGATGAGACACGCAAGCGGTGGCAATCTGGCGATAGATATCCGCCTGGAGTTGCAAGTCCTCGGCGCGAGCATTGCCTTCGGCATCGACCGGCAGGGCAACGTCCATCTCGGTGATGTGGACCTGCACTCCCAGGGCCGTGAAGCGCTGGATATTGGCAGCAATGGACGCGACGTCGGCGTGCAGGTTCGCGATGTGCATCTGCAATCCCACGCCATCGATGGGGACGCCGCGCTGCCGGAAATCGCGAACCATGGCATAGATCGCGTCTGACTTGGGGTTCATCGTCTCCGCCTCGGCCTCGTTGTAAAACAGCAGAGCCTGCGGATCGGCTTCATGCGCCCAGCGGAAACAACGCTCAATATAGGAGTAACTCTGCTTCGAGCTGCGAGCTTCGAGCTCCGAGCGACCAGGGTTGCTCGTAGCTCGAGGCTCGTAGCTCGAAGCTATCGCGATTCCCGGCTGGTCCCGCCAGATCGTGCTGCGCAGTTCTCCCGGGTGCAACTCGTCGAAGGCCTCATTGACCACGTCCCACGCAAATATCTTGCCCCGGCAATGTCCGACCACGGTCTTAATGTGTTTCTCAAGAATCTCGGCGAGCTCGCCGGAAGTGTATTTTCCTTCCGTCAGCCATTTTGGATTCTGCCGGTGCCAGACCAGCGTGTGTCCGCGAACCTTCATGCCGTGCCGGGCCGCGAAATCCACAATCTGGTCGGCTTGAGAAAAATCATAAGACTGCCGCTCCGGATGCACCACCTCCCACTTGAGCGCGTCTTCCGGTTCCAACATATTGAACTCGCGGGCGAGCGTGGCCGCGTAGGCCGGTTCGGAAAGTGCCGGCGGCCTCACCGCCGTGCCGATGAGCAATCCAGAAGCCTGTGCGGCCTCACGCAGCGATTGCTCGGGAACGCCGCCGGCGCCAGATCCCAGGCCAAAGGCCGCGTTCGCCAAGACAAGAATAAGCGCTCGCCATTTCACGGCGTGCCCCCCTCCGAGCTCCTGTCAATCACTTTGCCTCAGGAAGGAACTTCTGCAAAGGACATTGCTCACACCGCGGTTGTGACTTTAGGCAGTAAGTCTTGCCGACTCCGACGAACAGCCCGTGCATTTCATTGAACACCTGGACCCGCGCGGTGCGTTCGGCTGTGCTCATGCGCGAAGGTCGATGAGACGAGCCTCGCGGGCCGGACGGATACTTGTTCACCGCCGAGACGTCGAGAGCGCCGAGGAAAGCATTTTGAGTTCTGGAAATATAAGTAGGACCTCTGGTAAGACAGTCAGGCCCACTCGGTTTCGAATTTGACCTCGAATTTTCTCGGCGCCCTCCTGCCGGTGAAAAGCTCTCCGCAGCGGGCAGATCGCCCAGTGCCTGCTCGAACAGTTGTCGAATTTCGTCATAGCTGGTCGCACCGGAGACAATCTGGTGCCGTTCCAGAATGCGCCTTGTGTAAGCGTCCACAACAAAGGCCGGGTGATTGCCGGCATACAACAGAATCGAGTCCGCGGTCTCCGGCCCAACACCATTGAGCGCGAGCAGTTCGCCGCGGAGTTCGGCGGTTGGCCGCGCGAACATCCGCGCCAACGATCCTCCATAACGCTGATCGAGAAAGGTCACAAACGTTTTCAAGCGCTGCGCTTTCTGCCGGAAGTAACCCGAGGGGCGAATCAACTGCTCAAGTTTAGGCTGAGGCGTGCGGCGGATTCCGCGGATGGTCAGAAGCCGCGCTTTGCGAAGGTTGGCGAGCGCCTTCTCCACGTTCGCCCACGCCGTGTTCTGGGTTAGATACGCGCCAACAATTACCTCAAATCGCGACTGTGCCGGCCACCAGTGCTGACGTCCCCAGGCGAAAGACAAGGTGTGGTAGTAAGCGCGGATCGCGTCGTGTTTGGTTTCGCTCATGGCGCGCGCAGGTTGGAGTGCCGTGCGTCACCATTCTAGCGGCGAGCCTGAAACCTTCACCACAGGGAGCACAGGGGTACAC
>CABDXP010000243.1_pt1 | contig 12228 bp, 8 predicted proteins | sample 3421331 | NCBI WGS metagenome assembly CABDXP01 (sample SAMEA5534335, study PRJEB31848) | metagenome | biome: tundra; feature: field; material: soil | place: USA | collected 2013-05 | depth 0.15 m | reverse complement strand
AATAAAAATAAAAGTCTTGAAGATTTGCCGAATCTAAGAAACGGAAGTAACCGCGGTGCTATTCAAGAACCAACCGTTAGAGTTAGGACCGCCCGACCGCCCTTCCAGGACGGGCGGCGTACTAAACTAGCCGGAACAGTCCGCAGCCCTAGAATCACGTGAACACCAAACGCCCCAAGCTACCCGCAATCTCCGAAGCGATGAAGGCATGGTCGGCAGCGCTGAAAGCAGAGATTGGCGACTGGCCCGGCGTCAAGGTGCGGTCGTTTTTCGGTTTCACCGCCCTCTACCGGCGGGGTAGAATCTTCGCCCTGCTCCCGCAAACCCGTGGGATGGAAACGCCAAACTCTCTCGCCTTCAAATTACAATCGCCAGCGCCACGACTCCTGGTGCGGATGCGGCGAGATCCTCGGATTGGATCGACAGAGATGCAGAAGGCGCGCTGGTTCACTTTTGAACTCGCCACCGACGCCGATCTGCACGACGCTCTCGATTGGCTGGCGCGCTCGTATGATGCGGCAGAGAAGGCTTCAAAAAATTGAGTTGCGATGGGGATTTTATGTTCGTGCGAATTTGCTCGGTGAGAATGCCCGGCCCGCCGCTTGGGTGGCGGCTGTGTGGGGTCGTGGGGTGAGGCCGGGCAATTCTGTGCTTCCTCTTAATTGCAGATGTACATCTTTTACCGCATAAGGCCTTATCCTGCCTGTGACCGCAATCACCATTCTGCGTGATTGGGACACACCAGGCTGTGATGTAGGTCACTGCCAAGGCGGACATACTGGCTAAAGATAAGGGCTGTTCCAGAAAATATCTCAGGAGAAGCATTCATGGCCTATGTAATCACGGACACTTGCATCAAGGACGAGCTTTGCGTGGACGTCTGCCCGACCGACTGCATCCACCCCAAGAAAGACGAGCCGCAGTTTGAGGCGGCGACACAGGTTTATATCGACCCCGCTGGTTGCATCGATTGCGGCGCCTGCGTTCCAGTTTGCACCTCGGATTCGATCTTCGTGGCAGAGGAACTGCCGGAAGAGAAGAAGGAGTTTCTGGAAAAGAACGCCGCGTATTACGCGACATAGCCGTGCCGGGAGCGCTCGCGTGGCGCGGGCACTCCTTTCGATCTCGCTCAGGGCGGGTTCTGGCCGCGTGCATGTAGCTCTATTGCGCGCGGAGGAACAAACGTCCCCGGCTGTCCAAAAGCGGTCGAAGCTCGGTAAGGGCATCGCTTCAGCCGCGCCACCCAGACCTTCGATTCGAAACCCCAGGGGAAAATTCGAAGCCGCTGGACAATCTGTCTGCCCTAACGCTTTGTGCGCACCGCAGAAACATCCGTCTTCGCTCTGCTGAAGGCGAACTGCAGCTTCCATTCCCGGGTGCCAGACCCATCGGATTGTCCTGGAGAAAACTTCCAACCCTGGGCAGCTTCGAGTGCGGCGCGCGAAAAATACTTGCTCGGCCCGGCCGATTCGAGCGTCGCCTTGGCCACGTTGCCCGCGGCATCTACTTCGACTTTCACTCGAACCTTGACCTTGCCTTGAATTGTGGCGCGCGCTCTCGGCGAAACCTGCGGCATCACCCGCTGCACAACTCCGCTCTGATGGTCCGTGTTGGCAATGTCAGTGTGGGTAAAGTCAGTGTTGGTAAACGTTGTTTCCTCGCCGCCCGCCTCTGGCATCGCCCCTTCGGCTTTGGCATCGCCGACCTTTGCAGCTCCCGGCGCATGGGGCCTCGGCTTTGGCTCCGGCAGGGTCGGGGCTGGCGCGGACTGTGAGTTCTCCGCGGAAGCGCCGTGCTGAGTTTGCGTCGATTGTCCTTCCGCCGGAGGGCTCGGCCGTTTCGGTCTCGCCATCAAGAAAAAGGCAAACGCAAGCACCGCCGCCAACCCCAGAGCGTAGGGCCATTTTGCAGATGCTTTCCGCTGACCCAAGTTCTGCTGACCCACTACCGCTGGCGCGGAAACCGTCTTCTCAGTCTGGGCTGAAGTCGGCCCTTGCAGATCCCCTCCCAAGCGATCGCTGATCTCCGCAATCGTCCATCGCTTCCCCGGATCAACTTGCAAGCAGCGCTTTGCGATTTCGCAGAATGGCTCCGGGAGCGTCGGCGGTACTTCGGGCACGCTCGGTCGTGCCCGGTCCCAAACCGGCAAGCGCTGCGTCAGTGCCTCGACCAGGGTCATCCCCAACTGCCACCCGTCGGCCGCCATCGAAACCGCATCCGTCGCCGCTTCTGGCGGATCATAGACGCTCGCCGCCCTCGCGCCACGCCTCCTCTCACCCGCCGCGCCCAGAGCGTCGCTCGATAGCTTCACCTGGTCCGCAACGGCCAGAATATTTGAAGGTTGGATGCGTCCATGCGCGAGCCCCAAGTCGTGCACACATTGCAAAGCCCGCAAAATCGGCGGAAGCATCCCTCGCGCTTCCTCCGCTGTCAGTGCCCGCTCCGGCAGAATCTGCGATAGATTTTCCTCCGCGTACTCCTGCACCACATAAAGCAGCGCCGTGCCCTCGAGTTCGCAGCGTCCAACCTCGAAAATACGAATCAGATTCGGATGAGTCAGTTCGCTGGCTGTCTTCCATCGCAGCAGTTGCTTCTCCGCGTCTGCCGCTTCGGCGGGAATCAACTTGATGGCGGCTTTCTCGGCGTCGCCCACACTGCCTCGCGCAAGGGTGAGGAACACGGCACTATGATCGGAACCGCCCAAGTAGCGTAGCAGCGGAAATCTCCCATCGACGGTGCGGCCTACCCATGCTTGCCAGGTCTCGCTCATATCGTCTCGCTTATGTTCGGAGTCTCACTAGCCCGCTATTGTATGTGACCGCGCGCACAACCGGAACCAGCGACAGAAAAGTTGAACGTGATCTGCGCGTGCACTCCCGCGCAATGATCCTTCGGCACTTTATACTATCCGCATGGCTACCGTCCCCGCCGAAATCCACAGCCAGCGCTACATCAGCGTTGCTACCTTCCGAAAGAGTGGCGTCGCCGTGTACACGCCCGTCTGGTTTGCCGAAGACAACAACAAGCTCTACCTCATGACGAACAGCAAATCCGGAAAGTACAAGCGCATCCGCAACAACCCGCAAGTCAAGATCGCCCCCTGCACCATCCGCGGCAAACTCACCGGCCCCGAATTTCCCGCAACTATCCGCATCCTACCGGCGGAAGAGTTTGCCCGCGTCCGCCAGGCAATCAACCGAAAATACTGGCTCGCCCGTGTCCCATTCCTGTGGCGCAACACCGACGCCTACCTCGAAATCACGCCCGCCTCCGCATGACTAAATCTTGCGCTGTAGTTCGTTTATGACTACGAATGACCATAATGACCATTAGCGGGTTTTGGAGGATTCGCTATGAGTTCGCAAAGCTCCTGGCCAACACCATCACTACAGAAGAGGACCACATGGCGTCCGCTCAGCGCCTCGGGTGAGATGCGGATCATCTTTCCGTCGCGGATGCCGACGTTGCGCACGGCATCCACGCCGGTTTCGGGATCCATGACGCGTCCGCCTTCCAGCACGAGATCGTACTGCTGTGCGGACACAATGGTGGTTGATAACGCCAGAAAAAAAGAGAGAGAAAATCAGCTTGCGCATGGTTGCTCCGTTTAGACCGGCGATGATATCAGGATGAATCTCCATTTGGAGCTTGCCGCCGATTACGGGCAAACCGGAATGTATGGTCCGCCGCCGTGTCGCAAGCGAAAAATGAAAGTGACAGGTTGGTTGGGCAACAGTAAGCGCCGCGGTACGGTTTTTCAGCTATTGCAGCTTCGCGTATTCTGCCTTGGCTTCCTTCAGTATGGGGATGTCGGGATCGGCGTCCTTCCAGAGGGTGAGGAAATCCTGATAAGCAGTGCGGGCTTTGACCGTATCCGCGGACAGGGCATAGGCGCGGGCCAGTCCCAAGTGAGCGAGCGCGGCGAGCGGATAGTTAACGATCAGTCCGCGGTGATCGAGGAGCTTTTGGAATTCGCGAGCGGCGGCGGCTCCGTCGTGCTTGGCGAGATAGGCTTCGCCCCGGATGTAGGGTGCGTACATGGTGCCGACCTGAAACGGGGGAGGCGAGCCGAGTTCGTAGGGGGCGACCGCTTCCAGAGCGACAACGGCATCGGCGGGCTTTTGGCTGCCCAGCGCGATGGCGGCGCGGACGATCGGGAACCAGTACACCTTTAGGGTGGTGTTGGTGGGATAGGTCTTCTCCAGTTCGTCGGCGAGGGCATTGGCATGTGGGATCTCTCCGGAGCGGGCCAGAGCGAGCGCGGCGAGGACTTTGACATCGCGTCCCGGAGCAAGTGCGAGAGCAGCGTTGGCTCCGTGGCGGGCCTGGGCGGTGTTGCCGAACTCGGCTTCGCGGAGGGCGCCGTCCGATTGCCAGAGCGCAGCGGTTTCCTTGGAGTCGGCACGGACGGCAGAATCCACGGCCCGGCGGGCGAAGTCGCGCGCCGCGGGGAGACGGCCGTAGCAGCCCTCGGTATCGGACTGTGCCGCGAGTAGCGGATCTTCATCGCCGGGCTTGCCCGCGCCCCAGGCGACGTGCTGGGCCATGGCCGCCGTGTTGTTCTGCAGGAAGGCGAGGTAGTAGCCCATGAGATGCAGGGAGCCGGCGTCGAGCTTATGGGCGGTGGCCTCCTCAAGGGTGGCTTGGGCCTTATCGACCTGGCCGAGCGCCAATTCGACGAGGCCGAGGTTCTGGTAGCCAACAACACCGGTGGGGGCAAGCGCAATGCCCTCTTTGAGCTCAGGCAGCGCCTGGTCGTACTGGCCGAGGGCCGAGTAGTTCGCGCCGAGGTTGCCGTGAGGGACGGAGTCGTTGGGATAGCTCTGCATCCAGAGCTGGTAGGTTTGCGCTTCTTTTTCGAGTTCGCCGGTAACGATGAAGTAGTAGTTGGCGGAGATGCGCAATTTCTCGCGCTCGCTCACGCGATCGCGAAGGTGGTAGGCCTTCTCGAGGTTTTCCGCGGCGCGGCTGGGTTGTCCGAGGTTCGAGTAGTTTAGGCCAAGCAAGGCATAGGCAGTCGCGAAATTTGGGTCGAGCTCAATGGCTCGCTTGTAGAACGAAATGGCCTCGGCTGGCCCCTTCTCGCGAGCGACCCGGACACCCATGCTGAAGGCCTTGAGGGCGTCCAGCGAGGACGTGGTGGCTTCGATGGGGACATCGAACTTCGCCACGGAGGCGAGTGATTCTCCGAGCTTGGTACGCATGGAGGTGGCGACCTGATCGAGGGTCTTGAGGACGCTCTCCTTGCTGGAGGCTTCGCCTTGCTCCTTGGCGAGGACGTCGCCGGTGTTGCAGTTGACGGCTTCGAGACCGATGACGTATTGCGTGCCAAGGCGGGAGATGGACCCCTTGAGCAAGGCTTTGGTTCCGGTGCGGAGACAGATTTCGCGGGCAACCTCGGAGGTGACTTTGTCGCCAGACTTGCGGCCCATGAGCTGCATGGTTTCGCCAACGCGGTGGTCAGAGAGGATGTTGAGGAATGGCGACTGTCCGAGGTCGACGGCCAGAGCCTGCTTGAGCGCATCATCGAAGACGGCCTCTCCGGTTTTGTTGTCAAAGTCGGCCAAGACGACGGTGTCTTTCTCCGTGAGCAGCGCAGCATTGAACGCTGGAACTGCCGAACGCGAGTGCCAGTAGAAGCCACCGGCGAGCAGGGCGGCGACGACCACCACCACAGTCGGAACCAAAATCTTCCACCGGTTGCCCATCGATCGTCCTGCCGCCGCTGCTTGACCAGAAGAAAGTGCCGTCTGTTGCTTGGCGCTCGGCGGACCGGAGGACGGACTGGAGCTTGCGACAGCCGTTCCGGGTGACGGTCGGCCTGTGTCGTCAACGGCGGCGGGAACTCCCGTCCGGCTCGATTCTGTCTCCCGCTTCAGGCGTTTCAGGTCGGCACGCAAATCTCCAGCGTGCTGGTAGCGCAGGTCGCGATCCTTCTCCAGCGCCTTGCTGATGATCCGTTCCAATTCCGCGGGCAGGTCGGGATTCAGCCGTATTGGGGGCACGGGAGTCTTGTGCAGGATGGAATCGAACAAGTCGGTGGTCGTGGTTCCCCGGAATGGCAACTGGCCGGTGGCCATCTCGTACAACACCGCCCCGAAGGAGAACAGGTCGGTACGGGTGTCAAGCTCCCGCCCGCGCGCCTGCTCCGGAGACATATATGCGGCTGTGCCCACCGCCGTTCCAGGACTGGTAAGGTGTGCTTCGACCGCCTCGGTTCGCGTGGCCTCAGGCGGCCCAGTGGTAGTCGATGTAGTGACCTTGGCCAAGCCGAAATCGAGCACCTTGGCGTGGCCACGCTCGGTTACGAAGATGTTGGCGGGCTTGATGTCGCGATGCACGATCCCCTTGGAATGAGCCGCGTCAAGGGCGTCCGCTATTTCGATGCCCAGCGAGAGCTGGGTTTCTAATTCCAGCGGTCGAACCCCGATCATGTGCTTCAGCGTCTGCCCGTCCAGAAATTCCATGGCGATGAACGCCTGCCCGTCCTGCTCGCCAATGTCGTGAATCGTGCAAATATTAGGGTGGTTCAGTGCGGACGCGGCTTGCGCTTCGCGTTGAAAGCGCACGAGTGCCTGCTGGTCACGGGCAACCTCCTCAGGCAAGAACTTGAGGGCGACAAAGCGATGCAGCCGCGTGTCTTCAGCCTTGTAAACCACACCCATGCCGCCGCCGCCCAGCTTCTCAATGATGCGGTAGTGCGAGATCGTCCGGCCGATCATTAGGGGCAAATCTTACGTGGGTGAAACGTTCAAGTCAATGAAAGCCGTGGATTTGGCACTGTCGCCAAATGATTGTTCTCGAAAAATCACGTCTCTGACGCGCCTTTGCCGGAGACGACATCAGCGTGGCGAAATACTACGACTTCGATAAGGCGTTTCTCCTTGAGTTAGAGCCCTGCTCCATGCATTGTGAGATGTACGACAGCTAAACCAGAGTCGACTCTAATTAGGACGCAGCGCCATGTGCGTGAGAAGTTGAAAGCTGAATGAAATATGGCAGGCTACAACCTATTGGAAGAACACGGCTTAAGGGAGGTTGGTAGCGCTACCGGGAATCGAACCCGGGTTTGAAGATTGAGAATCTTCCGTCCTAACCCCTAGACGATAGCGCCACGCCGTTGCGATGAAGTCCGATTATAACAAAAGCTCGTTCTAATACAGTGCCGGTGGGTTTGAAGCGGACTACCGCTTCGCAAGGCGATTTCGCTCCCGAAAATTTCTCCGCAATGCATTGTTAAATCTTCAAGTTGCAGTGCTAGCTCATGATTCTGAACGAACCTCCTTGACAACAGCAGGCCGGGGATGGGATACTCATATAGGCGAATAAAAAGCGAATCTTTAACGGCTCGCCCGGGTTGATCCTGCCCCGTGTTCCCTGACAATGTGAGAAAGTATGTCTGCCTCTCCGGTTTTTTCATCGGCGGCCATGAGCCGCCCTTTTATTTTTTCTCCGCGCTCTTCTCCGCGCTCGCCCGCGGAGATTTTGGCCCGGGTCGGCGCCATCCCAAAGCTGGCAGCGGTCGTTCCCGCTTCGCGCCTCGAGGTGCGTCCGGCGCCGGAAATGGTGTCGAGCGGTATTCCGCAACTGGACTTGCTGACCGGCGGCCTCGCTCGCGGTTGCCTCACGGAAATCTGCGGCACGGCCTCATCGGGAAGAACCAGTGTGTTGCTTTTCGCGCTGGCCCGCGCCACCGAGCGAGGAGAAGTTTGCGCACTGGTGGATGCAAGCGATGCTTTCGATCCGGCATCGGCGGCGGCCGCGGGCATGGAGATGAGCCGTTTGCTGTGGGTACGCTGCGGAGAAAAATATCCATTGCGTAAACATTCTTCGGCTGCGCTAACCGGCTGTGAAAAAACCGGCGGTTCATCTCCGGCATTCCCTTCAGGCAAGCCGCGAGATTCGTATGAGGGTATGTCTTCAGGCAAGCCGCATAATTCCTATCTGGGTATGCCTTCAGGCATACCGCAAGGTTTTCGGGAAGGGCACGACCGGGGCCTCCAGCAGGCGCGGGTTTCGCCTGCTGGGGTGGAGGGCTTCAGCGCCTGCCCCGAGCGTAGTCGAATGGGTGCCGTAAGTCCCGCACAATCATCGTCGGCTTTAGCCGCTGAGGACAGTCGAAATCTGCAACGCGGGAAATTGTCGGGATGGAAAAATCCAGAAACCCGGCGCTGGGAATCGCAACTGGAGCAAATGCTGAAAGTCACCGATCTGCTCCTGCAGAGCAACGGTTTCGGAATGATCGCTCTCGATCTCGGAGATGTTCCGGTCGAGAGCGCGCGGCGAATTCCTTTGGCATCGTGGTTCCGCTTCCGCCGCGCGATTGAGCACACGCCAACGGCACTGCTGGTTCTGGAACAGCAGCCGATTGCAGGGAGTTGTTCGTCGGTGCTGGTGAAGGTGTCAGGTGCCAGGTCTCAGGTCTCAGGAAAAAAGCTGTCAGCTGTCAGCTCTCAGCTCTCAGGAAATCCGCCCATGCATACGGAATTGCCGCATTCGGAATTGTTAGATCAATTCGTGATCACTGCCGAGTTGTTGTGCTCGCGCTTGGAAAGAAAATTAGAACGCAAGCCGGTGCAATCGACGGCAAGTTTCAAGAGTCGAGCCGCATGGGCGGGATAGTTTATGCCGCAAGTTCGAAATCACGAGTTCTCAGTTACCAGACTCAGAAACCCTTATCGTCATCTTCGTCGTCATGATTTAAAGCATAAGCCTTTACTGAGAGCTGACAACTGAAAGCTGAGAGCTGCACTACCATGTTTGCCTGCATCTTCATCCCCGATTTTTCTGTGCAAGCGATCATTCGCTTTGAGCCAGAGTTGCGCCCCCGCCCGGTCGCGGTGCTCACCGGACGGCCTCCGCTGGAGAAGGTGGTGGCGCTCAACGAAAGAGCGCGGCAAACGGGCGTGGAGATAGGCGCGACCAAGCCGCAACTCGAAGCGTGGGAAAACCTGGTGCTGCGCACACGTTCGGAATCGCAGGAGATGTCGGCACACGCTGCGCTGCTCGATTGTGCGCAATCGTTTTCTCCGGAAGTGGAAGACACGTCGCCCGGCGCCGTGCTTCTGAACCTTGCCGGGCTCGAACCGTTGCTGGGTCCGCTGCCCAAGATTGCCCGCGATTTGACGCAGCGGGTTTCTCAGATGGGACTGGAAGCGAACCTTGCCGTGGCCGCGAATCCGGATGCCGCTTTGCTCGCCGCCCGCGGTTTTCCCGGCGTCACTTTGATTCCTGAAGGGCGCGAAGCAGAGCGACTGGGAGATCTGCCGGTGGATGTGTTGCTGGAAAGTTTTTCTTCCGATGCGGCGGAGGCCGCACGTTGGGTGGAAACGTTTGATCGCTGGGGCATTCGCAAACTGCGGGCGCTGGCGGCTCTTCCTGAAGTTCCGGTCTGCGAGCGCCTGGGACAGCAGGGGCTCCATCTGCAAAAACTGGCGCGGGGCGCGGCGTCCCGCAACTTGCGCGTATTGGAACCCCGGCTGATTTTTGCCGAGAGTGTGGAGCTGGAATACCCCATCGTGCTGCTGGAACCGCTGGCGTTTTTGCTGAACCGCATGCTGGAGCAAGTGTGCGCGCGATTGCGCGCGCGCGCGCTGGCGGCGCAGGAGTTGCATCTGAATCTGGAACTCGCGGCGACACAGCCGAACGGTTGCGCATCGTTCACCCAGACGCCCACCCGCACACGCACCCCAAAGTTCACTCGCACGCTGCGGCTGCCGGCGCCCATGCTGGACGCGAAAGTGTTTCTTAAATTATTGCAGCTTGACTTGCAGGCGCATCCGCCGGGAGCGCCCATCGTGAAGATTCATTTGTCGGCCGATCCGGCGCGCCCGCGAGCGCTGCAGAGTGGATTGTTTCAGCCGGTTTTTCCCGAGCCCGAAAAACTGGAGCTAACGCTGGCGCGCATTGCAGGCATAGTCGGCGAGGGAAGAGCGGGGTCAGTGGAGTTACTGGATACACATCGTGAAGGCGCGTTTACGCTGCGGCACTTCGCGCCCCGAGAGCCCGAAGTTAAGCATGAAGTGAACCAGTCTGGAAATCGAAAGAGGGATAAGTCCATGCAAGAAAATGACAGCGCATGCCAAGTCGGAGAAAAACTTGAAGAAAACGCAAAAGAAAAAATGAGCGCTGTAATCGCTCTGCGCCTGTTTCGTCCGCCACTGGGCGCGAGCGTTACTTTGCGCGAAGCAAAGCCGGTGCGGATGCGATGCCTCGAGCGCGAGGACATCGCCGGTGAAATCGTCTGGACCGCCGGCCCCTGGCGCTCTTCCGGCGACTGGTCGGAACAGGAAGGCTGGTCGCGCGAGGAGTGGGACATCGCCGTGCCCACCGAGAGCAGTTGCCAGTTGCCAGTGCCCAGTTGCCAGTCTAATGAAAGAGAACCAACAACTGGCAACCGGCAACTGGCAACTGGACTCGTGTTGTATCGCCTAGTGCAGGACAAGCTAAGTGGAAACTGGTTCGTAGAAGGAACGTATGACTAGGAGCAGTTGCCAGTTGCCAGTTGTCAGTTCCCAGTCAAAGCAACTGACAACTGGAAGCTGGCAACTGGCAACTGATGTACGTTGAACTCCATTCTCGCTCCGCGTTCAGCTTCCTCGAAGGGGCTTCTACTCCGGAGGAATTGATCGCGGTGTGCGCGAACCTGGGAATGCCGGCGATGGCATTACTCGATCGAGACGGAGTGTACGGCTCGCCCCGCTTCCATCTCGCCGCAAAAAAGGCGGAGATCAAGGCGCACATTGGGGCGGAAGTGACGTGCACTGCGTTTTCACCACGGAGACACCCTTCAGGTGAATTTCGTCTTCCGCTGCTGGCCGCTTCGCGCGCTGGCTATCAAAATCTCTGCCGCCTGATTACAAAAATGAAACTGCGGGTTGGGCGCAAAGAAGGAGCCTGCGCGTCAGATCTCGATTTTATCGAGCATGCCGACGGTTTGATTTGCCTCACCGGCGGAGAAGAAGGACCGTTGGCTGCGGCGCTCACGCAAGGTGGACCGCAAGCGGCATTCGAAGCGGTGAAGCGGCTGACGGAGATTTTTGGTCATTCTACTTTTGGCCCAAGCAATGTTTACGTCGAATTGCAACGCCATTTTCATCGCGAAGAAGAGTACAGAAACCGGGTTGCGATCGAGATCGCGGAAGCTTTGCACCTGCCGCTGCTCGTAACCAATGGCGTGAACTATGCCACGCCTCGGGAGCGCGAGTTGGCGGATGCGTTCACCGCGCTCCAGCATCATCGCACGCTGGCCACTGCCGGACGTCTGCTGGCGCCGAACGCCGAGCGCTATCTCAAGTCTCCCGCGGCCATGCGAGCGCTCTTTGCGGATGTTCCGCAGGCCATCGCAAACACGGTTGAACTTTCCTCGCGGCTTGAGTTCACGCTGAACGATTTGGGCTACGAGTTCCCGCGTTATCCCGTGCCGGACGGGGAAACCATGATGTCGTTTCTGCGGGAGCGCACGCGGGAAGGATGGCAGAGCCGGTATGGGCGGGCGGATGCGGAGTTGAAGAAGCGCGCGCGGCGGCAGATCGAGCGCGAGTTGAGCTTGATCGAAAAGCTGAATCTCGCCGGGTATTTTCTGATTGTCTGGGACCTGGTGCGTTTCTGCCGCGAACAGAACATTCTGGCGCAGGGCCGCGGATCGGCCGCCAACAGCGCGGTTTGTTACTCGCTCGGCATCACGGCGGTGGATCCGATCGGCATGGAATTATTGTTTGAACGATTTCTCTCCGAAGAGCGCGGCGAGTGGCCTGACATCGATCTCGACTTGCCCAGTGGCGACGAGCGCGAGCGCGTGATCCAGTATGTCTATCAACGTTATGGACAGCGCGGAGCCGCCATGACCGCCAACGTGATTACGTATCGCAACCGCATGGCCGCGCGCGAAATGGGCAAGGCGCTGGGATTCGACGAAGACACGCTGAAGCGAATTTCAGCGGCGGTCGCAACCTGGGAATTCAAAGACGAGAATGATGCGCTCGACCGCCGTCTGCGCGATGCCGGTCTCGATCTTACGCATCCGCGGATGCGCAAATATTTTGAGTTGTGTCTCGCGGCGCAGGATCTGCCGCGGCATTTAGGGCAGCACTCGGGCGGCATGGTTATCTGTGAGGGCCGTCTCGATTCCGTCGTCCCGCTGGAGCCCGCTTCCATGCCCGGCCGCGTGGTCGTGCAGTGGGATAAAGAAGACTGCGCCGACATGGGCATCATCAAAGTCGATCTGCT
>CABDXP010000223.1_pt1 | contig 12708 bp, 9 predicted proteins | sample 3421331 | NCBI WGS metagenome assembly CABDXP01 (sample SAMEA5534335, study PRJEB31848) | metagenome | biome: tundra; feature: field; material: soil | place: USA | collected 2013-05 | depth 0.15 m | reverse complement strand
ATTCGCATCGACGGCGTGGATATCAAAGAGATGAACCTCAATGATCTGCGCAGCCGTTTCGGCGTTGTCTTGCAGGATCCGTTTCTATTCAGCGGCACGGTTGCGGGCAACATCCGGCTGGGAACGGCGCGCATTCAAGACCAAGACGTGGAACAGGCGGCGGAGGATGTCAACCTCGGCGACTTCATCCGGAGCTTGCCGGGAGGATTCAAGGAGGAAGTGCGCGAACGCGGCTCGACGCTCTCGACCGGACAAAAGCAGTTGATTTCGTTCGCGCGCGCGCTGGCGCATAGTCCGAAGATTCTGATTCTGGATGAAGCGACTTCGAGCGTGGATACGGAGACCGAGTTCCGGGTACGCGACGCTCTCAACCGCATGGTGGAAGGGCGAACGGCGCTGATCATCGCGCACCGACTCTCGACCATCCAGCGCGCCGACAAGATCATCGTGATGCACAAAGGCCAAGTCCGCGAGATGGGATCGCACCAGCAACTGCTGGCCCAGCGCGGGATTTATTACAAGCTTTATCAGCTGCAATATAAGGATCAGGAGATGGCGGCGAGCGCTCCCTCGGTCACGGCGAACGCGGACGACTGAACTCAGTTTCCATTTTGCCCCGTTACAATGTCCCCGTGCACATCCTCATCTCAGCCGGCGAAGCCTCGGGCGAAATGTACGGCGCGCAGCTGATCGAAGCGCTGCGGCGGCGTGTAGCCATCCCTCCTCATGTGGCGACGGAACTCCGCCCCGTCCAGGCGGGGACCTCCACACAGGCCGGGCAGCTTGAATTCTTCGGCGCGGGCGGAGAGCGCATGGCTGCTGCCGGTTGCGAAATTGTTGTCGATGCTAAGGACCTTGCGGTCGTTGGCATCACTGAGGTTATTAGCCATCTGCCGAAGATTCTTGGGCTCTATCGGAAATTGATTCGATCGGCCGATGAGAAGCGGCCGGCGCTCGCCGTCGTCATCGACGCACCAGCTTTTAACTGGCGCGTGGCGCGGCAGATGCGTCGGCGCGGCATTCCGGTCGTTTACTACGTCTGTCCGCAGTTCTGGGCGTGGCGGCAGGGACGCGTCAAGTTGCTGCGCAAGTATGTCAACAAAGCGCTGGTGATTTTTCCTTTCGAAGAAAAGTTCTATCGCGATCGCGGAGTGGACGCGACGTTTGTCGGCCATCCGCTGGCCGATCTGCCCGCGCCTGCGATTACTCGCGAAGCTTATGCGGCCGAGAACCAGATCGACGCCAAGAAACCCTGGATCGCGCTAATGCCGGGCAGCCGCCGGAAAGAAGTGGGCATGAACCTGCCGACGATCCTTGGGGCGGCGGATCGCCTAGAGAAAGATCGTCTGGAGAAAGATCGTTCAAAAAAAGATCGCCTAGAAAAAGATCGCCTGGGCAGTGGTTATGAATTCCTACTACCCGTGGCGCGCACGCTCGACGCGGCGTTTCTGAAGCGATTGACGGAGACGCGGCAAGCCGCGTCTCTACGGGGGAATGTTCACTTGGTCCCCGAGGCGCTGCCTGCACTGTTTCACTCGCGCGCCGCGATTGTCGCCAGCGGCACGGCTACGGTCGAGGCCGCCCTCATGGGCACTCCGTTTGTCATGGTGTACCGCGTATCTCGGGTGACCTACGCGCTGGGCAAGCCGCGTGTAAAAGTTCCTTACTTTGCGATGGTCAACCTGATTGCCGGCGAAGAAGTCGTCCCCGAACTGGTGCAGCGCAAGTTCACGGTGGAGAATGTCGTCACGGAGGTGAACAAGATCATCCCTGACGGTGAGCAGCGGGCGCGCATGATCGAGCGGTTGGCGGCGGTGAAGGCCAGACTGAAGCAAGGGAGCGGCTCGGGCGCGCATCCTTCGGAAATGGCGGCGGAGATCATTTTGCAGGAGATCAGCCGAATGTGAACAGTAAGTCCAAGGCTGCGGACAGGAGTGTCCGCGCCACACGAAACCCAAACAAATTTCGCTAACCCTTGTCGGCACAGCATCTTTTGCGGGAAAATTAACATCTTAGAAACTGTAGCCCTGCCAGGAGACTCTACTTGAAGCTCTGCCACTCTCGACCAGCGCGCCGGGCGCTCTGTCTATCTGTTGTCTTTTTTCTCTCCTTGTTTCTTACCTCGGTCGGGAAACGGCCGGCGCTGGCGGCCGAGAAAACGCGTCTGCGCGCGGACGACTACCAGATCGACGTGGAACTCCTGCCGCAGACTCACAAGCTTACCGCGCACGCCACCGTAAGAGTCACGGCGCTCGAAGACCTCAGCGTGGTCACGTTGCAGTTGAACAACGCGCTGCGCATTACGAAGCTCAGCGACGCCAATAACAAGCCACTTACTCCGGAGCGCAACACGCAGGATTCGACCGTGCGCTTCGCGCTCACGAGCGGCCTGGCAAAAAATACGACCACCACCTTTTACTTCGAATACGAAGGCACGCTGGAAAGCGCCGACGACAGCCCGGTTCAGGGATTGAAGCTCGCCTATATCGGCCCCGATACCAGCTACCTGCTTTACTCCGGACTGTGGTTTCCGGTCGCGGGCTACGGCGTCAACCGCTTTACTGCGACGATCAGCGTTACCGTCCCGGCGCACATGGTGGTAATCGGGAGCGGTAAGGAACCGTTTGCGGTGGCGGCGGCAACTGCAACATCAACATCAAAGAAGCCCGCGACCGCGCTGGCGAACTCCAAGACCTTCACTTTCGCGTGGGACAAGCCGAGTTTCCCGGGCACGATCATTGCGGGCACCTTCAAGGAATTCAAGAGCGACGAAGCGGGCATCGACCTGCACGTGTTCTTCAAGCCAAATAAACAGGATCTGGGCGCGGAGTACGCATCGACGGCGGTCAAGGAGTTCACTTACTTCGTCACCCAGTATGGAGTCGCACCCTCGACGCATTTGAAAATCGTTGAGATCCCGGATGATACGGTGCCCTCGGCGTGGGCGCCTGAAATCGCAGCGCTTTCGAGCCGCGCGATTACGGAGAAGACCAACTACCGGTTACTGGCCAATACGATTGCTCATCAGTGGTGGGGCGTCTCGGTGAGTCCGGCGTCGAAAGACGACTGGTGGATCAGTGACGGCTTCGCGCGCTACTCCGAAGCCCGCTACATAGAGAGCGCGGCGGGCGCAGCCGGACTCGGTGAAATGGTGAAGGACATGTCGGTGGGCGCGCTCGCCTATGACAGCGTGCCGCTTTCAAGCGCCGCCAAGCTGGACTATTTTTCTCCCGAATTTCAGTCTCTGGTCACCGACAAGGGGGCCATGATCCTGCACATGCTGCGCTGGGTCGTGGGCGAGAAGAAGTATCTGGCGATCACGCGCGACTTCGCCACCAAGTATGCGGGTAAATCCGCCACCACCGATGATTTCCGCGAACTCAGCGAGAAAGTGTATGGCGAAAAACTCACCTGGTTCTACTCGCAGTGGATGGATTCCACCAGCGCCCCAGAGTTCAAGGCCAAATACACGTTCTACCGGTTAGGCAACAACAAAGGCTTCCGCATTGTCGGCGCCATCACGCAGGATCTGGATCTGTTCCGCATGCCGGTTAGTTTGAGAATCGATACCGATGGAAGAACGGAAGAAAAACGCATCGAAGTGGTGGGCACAGATTCTCCGTTTTCGGTCGAAACCTTTGGACGCCCGCGAAGGATCACGGTCGATCCCGAAAACCGCGTGCTGACCAACTCCAGGGACATCAAGCTGCGTTCCTCCATCGTGCGCGGACAGGGCCTGATCCAGCAAGGCGATCTGGCGGGTGCGCTGAGCGAATTCAACAAGGCGCTCGAAGTCAACAAGAACAGTTCGCTCGCTCACTACCGGGTCGCCGAGGTGTTTTACATGCAGAAGAATTATCAGGCGTCGGCCAACGCCTACCGCGCATCGCTGAATGGCGACGGGGAGCCGCGCTGGACCGAGGTTTGGAGCCACTTGCAACTGGGCAAGATTTTCGACGTAACCGGCCAGCGCGAACGCGCCGTCAATGAATACCGGCAGGCCATCCAGACCAACGACAATACCCAGGGCGCGCTCGAGGAATGCCGCCGCTACATGCAAAAGCCTTACGAGCGGGAAAAAGGAAGCTAAGTGATCCGGCGCTGCCCGCGGTCACGGCGGCGCGGGCAGCAACTCTCCGGCTCGCGCAGCGGCGCTTAACTTTTTCTCTAGCACCAGGCACCAACCTACGGTGAGAAGAACCAAACTCCAAGTAATTACCGGCGAAATCAGGAACAGCCGCAAGCCGTAGCGCAGCAATACGTACCAGGCAAGCGTTAGCATCGTCCCGACGACAAGCGGCGTTCGGCGGACAGACTGCTGGAGCGGGACCGACACGGTCCATGCCGCCTGGAAAATCAGCGTGAACGGAAGCGCAACCACCAGGTCAACCAGATAATGCTCCCCCAAAGCCAGCGTGGAAAAAATTGTCACCCACAGAAACAAACCCGCCAGAAGTCTTCCCCATCGCGGCCAAAGGCGTGAGTTCCACCAGATGACCAAAGCGCCAGCCAGGTGCAGCGAAGGCATGCAATTGCGCGGGGCGTTGGGTACGATCATGGGCTGAATCGCAATCTGCGTGAGCAGCGGCGGATGCCAAGGGTATAACGCGCCAAACGCGTGCACCGGACCGACCGCGGGATAGATTCCGTACTGCGCAAACCCAACCAGCATCAGGGATAGAAACAGCGCGAGGATCAAAACACTTTGCCGCTCTCGCGCTCGATGCGATGCGTAGAGAATGCAGGCCGCCAACGGCAGGGCGTAATAAACGGCCGTCGTCAGCCCCCACGCGGTTGAGCCCTCCGGCAGAATCCGCCCCAGCACGAAACTTGGTTGAAAACCGAGGCCGCCGTCAAACGCCAGCAGAAAAGCGTCGTAGGTCCTGGGGCGAAGCCAGGTCGTCAGAGGCACCGTGTAACCGATCAGCAGACTGCAGAGAGGAAAGACCGCACCGGCATAAAAGGCTTGGCGACGAGACTTCCGCTCGGGGTCGCGTAACAGGTCGCGCGACCGGTTGAGGTCACTCCATGGAACGACCTGAGCGGCCAGAACCATCAGGCTGGCGATACCGAGAAAGGCTCCCCAGCTAATCCACCACACACCGTAATACGCGCCCAGACCGCCCATCCGTCGCACGCACGCCGCCCGCAGCGCAACCGCGAGGATGAAGACCGCCAGCGACGCGGAACGCGTTGGGCGCGTCCACAGGTAAATCGCGAACGTGCCCAGCAAGGTGAAGCAGAACGACGGGTTAAGCTCAAAAGTGCTTGGCATGAATTTTTTTTTAAACTCTTTTCGACCACACTCCGAACTGTCGCACGAAATCGGGCCTGCGTTTGTGAGTTCAAACAATGCCGCTGAAGCATTGTAAATGCGGGATCGGCAAGAGCCGCGCCTCCTTGACCCGTAACCGGGCCAGCGCGTACAGTCTTAAGCAAGGGTGGGGCGTCTATGTCCAGCGAAGCCGGCAAATATCTAAAATTTGGTTCCGTCACCGTGCTGATTCTGCTCTCGCTCGGCTATCTTGCCTACACCGGCGTGCAGGACAGCAAGAGCTACTACGTCACCATCAAGGAATTGAACGGCATGGGAAAAGAGGCTTACGCCAAGCGTCTGCGTGTGGCTGGAAACGTGGTGCCCGGCTCGATCAAGCGCTCCGGAACTCGCGTGGATTTCATGCTGAAGGAAAACGACCTGACGCTGCCCGTTTCGTATACCGGGACCGAAGCTCCTCCCGACACTTTTAAAGACGACTCGCAAGCCTTGGCCGATGGCAGCTTCGGACGCGATGGCGTCTTCCACGCCAAACAACTGCAAGCCAAGTGCGCGTCGAAGTACGCGCCACAGCCCGGAGCCACTCCGGTCGCTGAGCCCGGCAAGAGCATGTCGCAGGCCCAGAGTTCGCAGAGTCAGAGTTCCGGGTCGAGCGGGATGGCGAATTAGCCTCCATTCCTTATTCCCTTGACTGAAAACACGCCGCTCCCCGCCCCCGTCAGCGTCATCACTGTCTCGAATCTGACCAAACAGTTTGGCCGTTTTGCCGCTCTGCGCGGCGTCACCGCGGAATTTTCTGGAGGAAAGCTTTACGCCATTCTCGGCGACAACGGCGCCGGCAAAACCACGTTGCTGCGCACGCTAGCCGGACTCAATCAGCCGTCGAGCGGCCAGGTCGCGATCCTCGGCTCCAGCAAGTTCCACGACATCTGCCAGCAAGTAGGCTACATGGCGCATCCTTCCCTGCTCTATGACGAGATGAGCGGGATGGAGAACCTGGAATACTTTGCCCGGCTCTACGGAATCACCGGCAGCACGCGCTGCGTGGAGGTCATTCGCGCGGTCGGTCTCGATCCCGATCTCGTTCGCCCCGTCGGCCAGTATTCGCAAGGCATGAAGCAGCGCATGTCTTTGGCGCGGGCTTTACTAAACGACCCCAAAATCCTTTTGCTCGATGAGCCCTTCTCGAATGTGGACACCCATTCCGCAACGGAAATGGTCCACCTGCTGGCCCGTACCCGCGATCAGGGCAAAACGCTATTCATCGTCACCCACCAGGCCTCGTTGCTCGAGGGCGCGGCCGATGAGTTCGTATGGATGGAATCCGGCAAGATTGTCGGACGCACGCGGGAACTGAAACGGCCAGAGAGTCGTGGGGAGCGCGCGGGAGGGGACTTAGCGGGTGGAAACTTAACGGGGGAAAAGTTAAGATGACCGCACCCTCCGGCATCACCCGCGCCACGCTGCTCAAGGACCTCCGCCTGGAGTGGAGATCGAAGGACGCCATCAACTCCATGCTGTTTTTTTCTCTGCTGGTGGTGGTCGTGTTCAGTTTTTCGTTCGATCCGAGCGCCGAAGAATCGCGCCAGATCGCCGGCGGCCTGATATGGGTGGCGTTCCTGTTCGCGGCGGTGGTGGCGCTCAACCAGACCTGGGCGCGCGAGATTCGCAACCAGGTGCTCGACGCCTACCGCGTCTCGCCCGCTCCCGCGAACTCGCTGTTCATGGCAAAGACACTGGGCAATTTTATTTTCGTGACCGTGCTGGAAGCGCTCATGACTCCGTTGTTCATCGTGTTTTATCGGCTGCGGGCGCTGGGCCCGGCGTGGCAACTGCTGCTGGTGGCGGTGCTCGGGACCTGGGCGCTGGTTGTAAACGGAACTTTCTTCGCCGCCATGTCCCTGCGTACCCGCAGCCGCGAGATTATGCTGCCCTTGCTACTGTTCCCAATCTCGATCCCGGCCCTCCTCGCCATGGTGCAATCCACCACCTCTATACTGAACGGCGAAGGCGCGCGTTTCTGGATCGTGTTGCTTGTGACCTACGATCTGGTGTTTACTACGGTGTGCTTGCTCTTGTTTGAAACCGTCTTGAACGCGGAGTGAGATCATTGAGACATTGAGCGATTGAATCATTGCTTCATTAAGCCCGATGTTTCAATGACTCAATCGCTCAATGATTCAATGTACTCAATGACTCAATGAAACGCGCCTTCCCCATCCTCGGCGTGCTGACCGCGATCCTGCTGAGCTACGCGTTGTACATGGCGCTGGTGGTTGCACCCACCGAACGAACCATGGGCGACGTGCAGCGGATTTTCTACTATCACGTGCCTTCGGCCTGGACGGCGTTCATCCTCTTCTTCATCAATTTCGGAGCCTCGGTCTTCTATTTGATAAAGCGCAACCCTGCCGCCGATATCGTCGCGCTGGTCAGCGCCGAAGTCGGCGTCGTTTTCTGCACCATCGTGCTGGTCACGGGCCCGATCTGGGCGCGTCCGGTCTGGGGCATCTGGTGGACGTGGGACATGCGTCTGACCTCGACGCTGGTGCTGTGGCTCATCTACGTGAGCTATCTTTTTCTGCGCCGCTTCTCTTCCAGCGGAGAAACGCCCTTGCTGGCCGCTTCCCTCGCGGTTCTGGGCGCTCTGTGCGTGCCCTTCGTTTACTTCTCGATCTGGTTCTTCCGCACCCAGCACCCGCAGCCGGTCATGGGCGGAGGCGGATCGATCGATCCCCGCATGCTGCACGTGCTGCTCATCAACTGGCTGGCGTTTTCCTGCTTCGCTTTTATGGTTTGCTGGTCGCGCTATCGACTGGAAAAGCTGCAGCGCGACGTCGACCACGCCCATGCCGTGGAATCGCTGTTGGCCCCCCGCGGGAGCGTGCGATGAGCGGAAACACACGGTACCTCTTTGCTGCCTACGCCGTTACCTGGGTCATCCACATCACCTATTTGTGGACCATCGTCCGCCGCTATGCGCGCCTGAAGCGAGAGATCGGGGAATTGAAAAAACCAGATGTCAGGTCTTAGGTCTCAGGTGTCACGCTCGCGGTTTTATCGCCGAGGTTTTTCCTGAGACCTTGGACCTTGCACCTGCCTTTTTCCTTGCAACCATTTGCCCCTCTTTTCGCTTCTCATTATTCGGTCCATGGCGTCTGCCCAGCTTGACAGCGTATCTGTTGGATGTAAAAGTATTTGTTTGGTTTAATTCCAGTTCTGGTGACAGGTACGCATCCGCTTCGTAGGGGGCGTCGAGCGGCAGCGGTGTTGGTGCGCCTTCTTGTTCTCACCCCACGCAATTGGGAAATCGGAGGAGCTTCGTGAATCGGAATTATCCTGTGTCGGTAGGAAGATCGGTGAGACGTTCGGTAACAGGAGATGGGATGAAGGCTGCGTTTCTGGCGGCGGCCATGCTCGCCACCGCAGGCGTCGCGTTTTATCTGGGAACCGCTGTACACGCCGCCAAAAGCGGCGGGCCAGGATCTACCGGGCAAAGTTCTGCCGGGCAAAGTTCTGGCGAGCAAAGTTCTGGCGAGCAAGGATCTGCCGCCCACAAGACGCTTCCGGCGACGGCGCTTTCGCTGCCGCTGTTCTTCGAGCAGAACCAGGGTCAGACCGCTCCTCAGGTCAAGTTCCTGGCGCGCGGCGCCGGCTACGGCCTGTTTCTGACCGCCGACGAAGCGGTGCTGGAACTGCAGACTTCAGCCGTCAATACTCAGCATTCAGCACTCAGCTCTCAGCTCTCAGCTGTCAGCTCTCAGCCTGCGTCCAGTTCTGTGATTCGCATGAAGCTCGACGGAGCAAACTCTTCCGCGCACATTTCCGGCACCGAGCTACTCTCCGGCAAGAGTAGCTACTTCATTGGAAACGATCCTTCCAAGTGGCGTCGCGACATTCCGCAGTTTGCCCGCGTGGAGTATCAGGCGGTTTATCCGGGCGTCAACCTGGTGTACTACGGCAATCAGGGACAGCTCGAATACGACTTCCGGGTCGCGCCCGGCGCTGACCCGAACCAGATTACGCTGAGCTTCGAAGGCGCTTCCGCGCACATTATTTCAGCGCACATTATTTCGATTTCGGGGGATTCGGGCGATTCCGGCGATCTGATTCTTTCGACAGACCAGGGCGACGTACGCTTCCACGCGCCGAACGTCTATCAGCCCGCCACGCCCGAGTCCGGAAATCCGTCCGGCAATGCCCAGAAGAAAATCGCGGGAAGTTTCCGTCAGCTCGCCAACAACAAAATCGGTTTCACCATCGGAGTCTACGACCACAGCCGCGAACTCGTCATCGACCCGGTGCTCAGCTATTCGACCTACTTCGGCCTCGGCGGCGAGGTTCCTCCGGTGAAAGTCGCGATCGATGGCGCCGACAATATTTACCTCGCGTACTCAACCAGCTCAGCGAACTTCACATTTCCCGGCTCACCGACCATCCCGCCGCTACCGGGGCAGGGGAATCTTAACGGCGCGCAGAACCTATTTATTGCCGTGATCAATCCGACGCCGCAATTGAACAGCCCCACGCTGCTGTATGCCACCTACTTGGGCGGTAATGGGACCGACAGCCTGGCAGGAATCGCGGTTGATTCGAGCTACACTATCTACGTTGCCGGCACGACCACTTCTACCAACTTTCCTACCACCAGTAACGCACTCCCCCAGCCAGGCCCCGTAAGCGGGACCCACGGATTCGTCAGTGCGATCACCCTGGTCAACTCCGTTTACAATCTCGCCTATTCCACCTATCTCGCCGGCAATGGTACTGATATAGTCACCGGACTCGCCATCGACAGCGATCAGAACGCCTACGTCACCGGCACCACCACTTCGAGCAACAAGGCTCAAACGCTCTACCCCTTCCCCGCCAGCCCGAACGGCTTTCAGACGCAGTCGAACTCTCCCGGGAACCTCCAGTTCTTCGCCAGCCAAATCAGCACAACTGCCAGCGGTTACCAGAGCATGCTCTACTCCACCTACTACGGTGGTGGATATCCGTCCCCGGCAACCGGAGTGCCGATAATTGCGGTTGGCGGCGGCATTGCCGTGGACCCTCCCCCGAACAATTCTCCCAACATGTATTTCACCGGCACCACCAACATGCTGAACCAGATCCCCACCGGTTTGGGGCTGGCGCCGTTTCCGCTCTTCAACGCGCAGCAGTCCTGCCTCAACGAATCCGGCGAGAATAATTGCACCCCGTCCCCGCAAGCCGCGACGCCCACTCCGGACGCCTTCGTTGCCAAGATCAATCCGAACCTGGCTGGCTCCAATCCGGTCTACGCCACCTATATAGGCGCCAACGGTGATGACTATGGCAACGCCATCGACGTGGACACCTCCGGCAACGCCTACGTCACCGGTTGGACCGACTCGACCAACTGGGCTTGTACAGCCTGCAGCACCGCTCAGTTTCAGCTCAGTCCAGGGGGAGGGCAAGACGCCTTCATCGTCAAGATCGGCAATCTGAGCGGGTCGCAGTATCCGATGACCTACTTCACATACCTGGGCGGCGCGGGCAACGACATCGGCCATGACATTAAGGTGGATTCGGTGCAAGCCGTCCACGTGACGGGCACCACCTTCTCCCCGACGGGTAGCTTCCCCATCGTCAACCCCCTCCAGCCGCCGACAAGCTCGTACAATGGAGGCGTGTATGGCGGTGAGGGAGACGCCTTCGTCGCGCTGATTTCAACCACATCGGGGGGCACATACTCGCCCACCGATAACCCCCTTGGCGATTTCTCGACCTATTTAGGCGGCAGCGGATCGGATCAGGGCACTGGAGTCGCCATCGACCCGGTCTACGGCTCCACTTACGTGGCCGGCGTCACCCAATCCCGGAACTTCCCCACTACTCCAAATGCATACCAGCCGCAGTTGAACGGAACGCAGAATGCCTTTGTGAGCAAGATCGGCAACAGCAGCACACTCACCATAACCACCCCCAGTCCATCTCCCTTCCCGGCGGTCGCGGCCGGAAACCAGGTCGAGTTTACTTTCGTTATCACCAACACCGGAACCGACCCGGCAAACCAGTTGGTTTTTACCGTGCAAGGATTGCCTACCAGTGGCCTGGCATCGGCGCCCACAGCCCAAGTCAACAGCGGTTTGGGAAGCTGCACCGCGGTGCAAGGGTCGTCGATCACCTGCACGATTCAGACCCTGGCTGTGAATTCCCAAGCAACCGTCGAAGTCTTCGTGACCCCGTCCATTCCTGTCGTCAATCAGACAATCACTATCTCGGGCAACGTCAGCGCGAACAGCGGTTCAGTGGGAGCGTCCATCTCGCAGCCAATCGTGTACGTCGTCGACTTCGAGATCAGCGCCTCGACCCCGCCGGGCTCCATTAATGCTGGCGACATTGCTACGGTCTTGGTCACCTTTACTCCTACGCCCCTAAAGGGCTTTGGCTATAACGCCGTCATTACCCCCAGCCAAACCACGTCGCCGTCGATGGTCACCGCAGCCACTCCCACCTTCTTGCCCCTTACGGTCACGCTTTCGGGGACCGCTCCTGCGACTACGACCCTGAGAATCGCTACCGTGGCTCGCCCCGTGATCACCGGCAGCCTCTTCCGCCGCCGCTCGTTCTACGCCGCCTGGCTCCCCATCGGAGGCCTGAGCCTCGTCACACTGGGGATCGGTGTTCGCCGCAAACGTCGCCGCTGGTTAGTCGGGGCAGTCCTGTGCCTGATCGCGGGCATAATCCTGCTGCAGCCAGGCTGTGGATCATCAAACAACAGCAACACTCCCCCCACTGCCGGGGGCACGTTGGCCGGAACCTACATCGTCACCATCAACGGCTCTGCCGGAACGGGAGCGGTACACACCTTTCCGGTGACATTGACGGTGATCTAAACCAAGGCAAAGCGCCCTAGCTCAAGCCTCTCGATTTGGAGCCTCCGCACCCGGAGGCTTCATTCTTTAGGCGCGCTCCGTGGCATCCCTGCCTAAGCCATTGCAAACAAATCGAATTCAGCGCTTGATATTATTTCATATTGCGATATTATTATCGCGATTTGGCATATATGACGCTCGGCGAAAAAATTCGCTACCTCCGCGAGGTCGAAGGTTCCCTCCGCGGCTTAAATCGGCCCCTCACCCAACAGGAGTTGATGAAGGGCATTCAAGCCGAGACCGGCAAGACCATCAGCCAGTCGTACCTCTCGCAGATCGAGCGCGGCAAGCGTCCGCACATGACGCAATCCTCGCGCACTTTGCTGGCGCGCTTTTTCAAGGTGCACCCGGGCTTCCTGGTCGACGACCCCGAGGGCTATCACACCGAGCTCGTCAGCGACCTGCGCACCACCGAAGGTCAGCTCGACGTGTGGCTGCTGCAAGGCTCGGAGCGTTTCGCCAGCGACCCGGAGGTGAGCGCCGTCCTGATCAAGGTGGCGCGTGACAAGGACACTCGGCGCTGTCTGTTGC
>CABDXP010000207.1_pt1 | contig 13168 bp, 7 predicted proteins | sample 3421331 | NCBI WGS metagenome assembly CABDXP01 (sample SAMEA5534335, study PRJEB31848) | metagenome | biome: tundra; feature: field; material: soil | place: USA | collected 2013-05 | depth 0.15 m | reverse complement strand
GGCTGTGTCCGAAGAAATCGAGCGTCTGACAGCAGCCCTCCGCGAGAACTCGATCAGCATCCGCATGCTGCCGGTTCGAGCTACCTTCGAACGGTTCCGCAGGCTGGTCCACGACCTGGCGCGGGATTTGCACAAAGAGGTCGAACTCACCATTGAGGGCGCCGATACCGAATTGGACAAGAGCGTGATCGATCAGTTGAACGATCCGCTGATGCATCTCATCCGCAACAGCATGGATCACGGCATCGAGCCGCCGGAGACCCGCCTCGCCGCCTCGAAACGCCGCAGCGCCACCATTCACCTTTCCGCGCGGCACTCGGGTGACAGCGTCCTTATCTCGGTCGCTGACGACGGGGGCGGTATCGATGCCGAGGCCGTACGAAGCCGTGCCATCGAGAAAGGTCTGGTGGCCACAGACGCCCCGCTTACCGAGGCCGAGATCTTCGCCTTCATATTGGCTCCCGGCTTTTCCACGGCGCGGCAGGTAACCGATGTTTCCGGCCGGGGAGTGGGGATGGACGTGGTCCGGCGCAGCGTGGAAGCCCTGCGCGGAACCATCGACATTGCCAGTAAATCCGGCAACGGAACCAGCGTCACCCTGCGCCTCCCGCTGACCCTGGCGATCATCGACGGCCTCTTGGTGCGGGTCGGGCGTGCCTATTTTGTGCTGCCGCTGGCGGCCACGCTGGAATGCATCGAGTTGACGCGGCAAGACATCGAGCGGGCCAACGGCAAGCATGTGGCCAACGTGCGCGGGGAGATCATTCCCTATATCCGCCTGCGGGAATACTTCGACATACGGATGGAACCGCCGGAGCGCGAACAGATTATGGTTGCCGAAACCGAAGACGGACGCTACGGCTTCGTCGTCGACCAGGTGCTCGGGGACCACCAGACGGTGATCAAGAATTTGGGGCGGTTTTACCGGCATGTCCACCTCGTATCGGGCGCCACCATTCTCGGCAACGGAACCGTGGCCCTGATCCTCGATCCGCAAAGGCTGGTCCGGGAGGCGATCCGGACCATGTCAATCGGCACGCGGCCGCTCGGCAAACGCGCAAACGTCCGCGCTGCGCCGCGGCCGCGCGCCCAAAAAGCGGCTGCGCCAAGCGTGGCGGCGGAAAGCGTGGCTTGCCATTGAACAGCTTCTGGAGATTCGTCGGTGCTGGAGACAACGCCAGCGCTATTCAACAACGGTCGAACCAACTGCGTCTCGTTACTTGAACGGTCTCGCTTGAAAGGCGGCAGACCAACGGGTGAACGAATTCAAATCAAAAGGAGCTAGAAGGTATGCCAACTAAAGTTGTACATGAAAGCCGAAGGTTGCACGGTGCCGGCGGGGACAATGGCGGGAACGGACACGGGGACCACGACCGGGTGAGCAGCGCACAAAAGGCAGGGGACGGCAAGGTGATGCTCGTCTCGCAGGAGATTATGCGCCTGGTGGACGCGTCGCGGGATGGCCGTCTTACCGAGCGCGGCAGGGTTGACCAGTTTGACGGGGTCTATCGCGAAATCGTGCAGGGCATCAATGAAATGCTGGATGCCATCCTTTTGCCGATTGGGGAAGGGAACCGCATTCTCGGCCAGATTTCCAACGGCAAGATCGACGAACTGATTGCCCAGACTTACAAGGGCGACCACGAGAAGATGAAGCAGGCGGTCAACAGCGTCGCCGTCGTCGTGCAGGGCCTGCAGAAGGAAATGGCTCGCCTGACCGAGGCCTCAAAGGAAGGGCAACTCTCGGATCGCGGCAAGCCGGAGCAGTTTCAGGGCGCGTACGCGGAGATTGTGCGCGGCGTGAACACCATGCTCGATGCCATCCTGCTGCCGATTGGGGAAGGCAACCGCATCCTCACCCAAGTCTCGAACGGCAAGATCGACGAACTGATTGCCCAGACCTATAGGGGCGACCACGAGAAGATGAAGCAGGCGATCAACAATATCGCTACCGTCCTGCAGAGCCTGCAGAAGGAACTGGCGCGCTTGACCGATGCTTCGAACGCCGGGCAGTTAACCGAGCGCGGGAAGCACGATCAGTTCCGCGGCGCCTATGCCGAGATCGTGCGCGGCGTGAACTCTATCCTCGACGCCGTGATCACACCCCTCAAGTTCACCGCCGGGTACCTCGACCGCATCAGCAAGGGCGACCTTCCGCCGCAGATCACCGACACCTACCATGGCGATTTCAACTTGATCAAGGACAATCTGAACTCGCTCATTGTGGCCATGAACGACGTAACCGCGGCCGCCGAGGAAATCGCGAATGGCAACTTAACGGTCGTCATCCGCGAACGCTCCGCGCAGGACAAGCTCATGCAGGCGCTCAGTGCGATGGTGAGCGGCATCACGCGAGTGGTGTCGGACATTCGCTCGATCGCCAGCGAGGTGGCGTCGGCCAGTCAGTCCATCAGCACGGCTTCGATTGAGGTATCGAAGGGCGCCACTTCCCAGGCCGCTTCAGCCGAGGAAGCTTCGTCCTCGATGGAGGAGATGGTCTCGAACATCAAGCAGAATGCCGACAGCGCGCAACAAACCGACAAGATCGCCAACAAGTCGGCTACGGACGCGCAGGAAAGCGGCAAGTCGGTGGTGGAAGCGGTGGCGGCGATGAAGGAGATCGCCACCAAGGTCTCGATTATCGAGGAGATCGCGCGCCAGACCAATCTGCTCGCTCTGAACGCAGCCATCGAAGCGGCGCGCGCCGGGGAACATGGCAAAGGTTTTGCCGTGGTCGCGGCGGAAGTCCGCAAGCTGGCCGAGCGCAGCCAGAAAGCGGCCGGCGAAATCAATCAACTCTCGGGCACGACGGTCAAGGTATCGGAAAAGGCCGGCGAAATGCTCGGGAAACTGGTGCCCGATATCCAGAGGACGGCGGAACTCGTACAGGAGATCGCGGCCGCCAGTAAGGAACAGGATACCGGCGCGGAACAGATCAACAAGGCGCTGGTGGAACTCGAGAAGGTCATTCAGCAGAATGCTTCCGCATCTGAAGAGATGGCTTCGACCACCGAGGAGCTGTCCAGCCAGTCCGACCAGTTGGTGAGCGCGCTGGCCTTCTTCCGCACCGGAGAGGAAGGGCATGCGGCGACGGTGCACACCGCTGTCGCCAAACCGGCCCGGCACGCTGAGGCCGCGGCCGCCAGGGGGGCAAAGCCGAACGGCCACACCGCCCCGCATGCTGCCAAGGCGATGGCGGCCAAGGCCGGGGCCGGGGTCAATCTCCGGCTCAAGGACAAAGACAAGGAGAAGGCCGATGACCTGGACAAGGAATTCGAGCGTTTCTAACCGGCTCCAGCGCTCGCCGCTTCGGGCGAGCGGAAGCCTTCTGCATGCGAAAGGAGCTGACTATGAGCGTTACCGAAATTACTGAGACCCGGCAGTATCTCACCTTCAAGCTGGGCAACGAGGTGTTTGCCACCGACGTTGCCAAGGTGAGGGAAGTGCTCGATTTCACAACCATCACGGAAATTCCGCGGACACCCGATTTCATGAGCGGCGTGATCAACCTTCGGGGCAGCGTGGTCCCCGTGGTCGATCTGCGGCTCTGTTTCGAGATGTCGAAAACCGAGAAGACGAGGAACACCTGCATTGTGGTCGTCGAGGTGTTGCTCGATAACGAGTCCACAGTGATTGGCGCGCTGGCCGATTCGGTGGAAGAAGTGATCGATCTGGAGCCGGATCAGATTCAGCCGCCACCCAGAATCGGAACCCACATTCGGACCGATTTTATCAAGGGTATGGGGAAGCGCGATGCCCAGTTCGTCATGATCCTGGACATCGACCGCGTCTTCTCGGCGGAGGAGCTGGCGTCCGTGCGCGTTTCGGAAACCGGCAAACCGGTTGCGGAAGCGGCCGGGTGACGGAGGGGGCGGGGCGTGAGTCCCGCCCACTCATGCCCACCTATCCTATGAGCGCTCGCGACGAAAGTATCTCCAACGCGGATTTTGGCCGGCTGCGCAGTCTGATCTACGCGCAGTCGGGCATCAACTTGAATGCGGAGAAGAAGACGATGCTCGAGCTCCGCATCAAGCGGCGCTTGCGCAGCCTGAATCTCAACTCGTTCGGCCAGTACTGCGACTATCTGTTTGGGCCGCACGGGGAAAAGGAGGAACTGGTTCATTTACTCGACGTGGTGAGTACCAACAAGACCGATTTCTTTCGCGAGCCGGAGCATTTTGAGTTTCTGGTCGAGAAGGCCATCCCGGACCTGGTGGCGCGCAACCAGAGCGGGCGCCCCTTGTTGATCTGGAGCGCCGGCTGCTCCACCGGCGAGGAGCCCTACACCCTGGCGATGATGTTGAAGGAGTGTGTCGGGGACCATCCCGGCTTGCGGTTTAGGATACTGGCCACCGATATATCGACCACCGTGCTGGCGAAGGCCGAGCGCGGAGTCTTCCGCGGCGAAGCAGTGGGTCCCGTCCCGCTGGACCTGCGGCGAAGGTACTTCATGCGCAGCCGCAATCGCGAATCCAATGTATTTCGCGTGGTTCCGGAATTGCGGCAACTGGTAGAGTTCCGGCGTCTGAACTTCATGGATGCCGACTTCGGCCTGTCGCAAAAAGTGGACGTGATCTTCTGTCGAAATGTGATCATTTACTTCGATCGGGCCACGCAGGAGCGGATTGTGCAAAAGCTGGCCCGTCAACTTGTACCCGGGGGGTACGCCTTCGTCGGCCACTCTGAAACCTTGCACGACATGGATGTCCCATTGGAGCCGGTCGCACCGGCCCTTTACAGGAAAACAAATGCTGGAACTTGAAAGCGAGGTGTCGGAGATTTATCTGCGCCCCGGGGAGTCGTACCTCGCTCGCAAGCCGGCCATCATCCGGACGATTCTCGGCTCCTGCGTCGGCGTCACATTCTGGAGCGGAAGGATCGGCGCCGGCGCCCTTTGCCACGCCCAGTTGCCCCGGTGCCCGACGAATTCGTCCACCGGGTTGAGCCTCGCGACCGGCCGACGCTACGTGGATTTCTCCATCCGCGATCTCGCCCGGCAGTTTGACGAACTGGGCGCGACTCGTACCGAGGTGCAAGTCAAGCTGTTTGGTGGCGCCGATGTGCTGCTGGTCGGCGATACGTCGAAACCCACGGTCGGCAGACTGAATTATGAAACGGCGATCGAAGTCGCGCGTGCCGAGGGTTTTCAGGTGATCGCGTCGAGTTTGGGAGGCATTTCGGGCTTGAACATTCGGTTCGACACCAGGACCGGTGAAGTGCTGCTCCGCCGGTTGGGATGATGGGTATCGAGTGACGGTTAAGCGTGTTATGCCGCCTCGGAATGGAAGAACGGGACTGAGTTTATGAGCACACCGAAAATTCGCGTCCTGATCGTGGACGACTCCGCCGTGGTACGCCAGACCCTGAGCGAAGTGCTCTCGAGCGACCCCGAAATCGAGGTCATCGGGACCGCTGCCGACCCCTTTGTGGCGGCGGAGCGAATGCGCGAACAGACGCCGGATGTTATCACCCTGGATATCGAGATGCCGCGCATGGATGGGCTGACGTTCCTGCAGAAGATCATGGCCCAACATCCGATACCCGTCGTGATCTGTTCGAGCCTTGCCGAGGAGGGCGCGCAAAGCACTCTCAAGGCGCTCGAGTACGGAGCCGTCGATGTCATTGCCAAACCGCGCTTCGGCAGCAAGCAGTTTCTGGAGGATTCCCGGATAACACTCTGCTGGGCGATTAAGGCAGCGGCCGCGGCGCGGTTGCACGTCGTCCGGCCAAGCCGCGTGGTCGAGCCCAAGCTGACCGCGGACGCCATCCTCTTGCCTGCTACCCACGCCATGGCCGAGACCACGGAGAAGGTGGTGGTGGTCGGCGCCTCGACCGGAGGAACGGAGGCGCTCAAGACCCTGCTGGAGGCGCTTCCACCCGATGCCCCGGGCATCGTGATCGTGCAGCACATGCCGGAGATGTTCACCCGAGCCTTTGCCAGCCGGTTGGACGGCCTGTGCCGCATCACGGTTAAGGAGGCGGAGTCGAACGACACCGTTCTGCGTGGACACGCGCTCATCGCGCCCGGCAACCATCACGTGCTGCTCAAGAGGAGTGGGGCGCGATACTACGTCGATATCAAGGAAGGGCCGCTGGTTTGCCGTCACCGTCCCTCGGTCGACGTGCTGTTTCGTTCCGCCGCTCGCTACGCCGGACAAAATGCCGTGGGAGTGATTCTGACCGGAATGGGGGATGACGGCGCCCGCGGAATGCTGGAAATGAAACAAGCTGGGGCCATGACGATTGCCCAGGATGAGACCACCTGCGTGGTTTTCGGCATGCCGAATGAGGCCATTAAACGGGACGCGGTCGATAAGGTTCTGCCCTTGCAGGCAGTGGCCGGGGCGATTCTCACCCATGCGCGATGAGGCAACGAATGAGGGCCGACGATGAAACGAATCTTAAGCGTGGATGATTCAGCCAGCGTTCGGCAGATGGTCAGTTTTACCTTGCGCAAGGCGGACTATGAAGTGATCGAGGCGGTCGATGGTAAAGATGGCCTTGCCAAAGTCAGCAGCGGAAAGTTCGACCTGATCATCACCGATCTGAACATGCCCAATGTGGACGGCATCCAAATGATCACCGCCGTCCGCAAGGTGCCAGGGTATTCATTTATTCCCATCTTGATGCTCACTACCGAGTCCCAGGCTGAGAAGAAGGATGCGGGGCGCAAGGCGGGCGCAACCGGCTGGATCGTGAAGCCCTTCAATGCCGATCAGTTGATTGCCGTGGTCCAGAAGCTGGTCAAGTAGGGCTCCGATGTTCACGACGAAAGAAATCGTGACCCATCGCGTTTTCTGAGTTGCTTACCAACCAACTACGCAAAAAGATGCTGGAGGAACTCCCGCGTCGGCTACCGCGTGTTCAAGTCAACGTAGTGGCCGAAGCTGGAGAGCGCGACCTGGTCATTGCCGGGAATGTAAAAACCGAACTTGCCCAGACTTAGATTGCTGCCGGGCTGAGTCCAGCGATCTAGAACCACCCAACTGTCTCCTTGCCTGATCTGGTGGGTGATCTCATTCGGTCCCACGCGGATCTGGAGAGTTCGGAAACTCTTCTTGTCACCCTTGTGTGAAACTTTGATCTCGTCTCCCTTCTGACCATTTCGGACTACTGTGCGGTAGAAGTTATTGTCGTCCATTTGGAAGAGGACATAGTTGTTGACGTCGATGCAGTTGAGCACCCACTGCAGGCGATGCCCCTTGGCGAGCATGGCGGAGAAAACAAATGTACCTGAGGTGGGAGACACGCCGTACATCACGAAGTCCCCGCCCTTATGAACGAACGAACCTTTCTCCTGCTTCCAGCCTGCCGGGTCGTTCCACTTGGACATGCCGCTGGGCGCGAGAGACAAATCCAAATTTTTGGAATGACCGGCGATGACTTCTACCGCCGACGAGCGCGCAAAGTTAAAGTTGTCGGCAGTTTTCGCGGTGAGGGTGTAGGAACCGGCTGACAGATTCAGCGTGCCCCCATTGCTTACCTTCGTCGGAGTCTCACCCGTTTTGGCGAGGGTCACCTGCGCATCGGCGGGCGTGAATGTAATTCTTAGCTCTCCCGGCGCGGCGTCCAATGCCACATCCGCAGCCGCAAGGGACACCGCTGCTCCAACGACGAAGTGTTGCTTGATCTGCTTGGGCTTGAACCCGGCTTTGCGCAGTTCGACGATGTGGTCTCCGGGATTGACGGTTGCCACTGTGAGCGTTCCATCAGGCTGAATCGTTCCCACGGGACTTTGGTCGATCAGAACTGTGGCTCCCGGAACCCCTCCCTGGATCTTCAGCGAAGCCAAATGGGGGGTGGGTTGCAGGTTGAAAATCAGTTTGGGTTGGTCGCCTTCGCGAAGCCGGACCCTTTGTTCTGGAACGTCCTGGAATCCGTTCTTGGACACTCGTACAACGTAATCTTTGAGTTCGAGATTGGGGATGCGCAATTGGCCGCCCTGCGTGAGTTGCTGCTGAGGTTTTCCGTTGAGGAAAACTTTCGCGTTCTCCTCACCGGTAACCACCACGAGCGTGCCCAGATTCTGTCCGGATTCCAGAAAGGCGCTAAGCGTGGGCACCGCTCCCGCATTAATGTCGAGTTTGTACTGATGCTGATCGTTGCCGCGGGTCACGGCTAGTTCGTGAGGGCCGGCGGAGATGGATGGAAGATCCAGACCGTCCTGAGGCACGTCGAGCGGAACCTGGCCATCGAGGCTGACTTTGGTGGAAGAATCGCTCGAGTATACGTGCAGCCTGGCGGCCATGTTGCTGACAACCACAGCCAGTACACCATGGGAAACGATGGATCCCGTTACGGCAGGAACCGCTCCCGCTTCGGTCGAGAAGGTGAAGGATGCTCCACCCCGCGGGCCATCGACTTTCAGCTTGTGTTCTCCGGCGGGTACGTTGTCGAGAGTCCACTGTCCATCCTGAAATTCCGCGGGCGGCTGATCATCGAATGTCACTTTTCCCGTGCCGGTGTCGGAAGACAGTTTCAGCGCTGGTAGCGCCAGCTCGGGAGGCAGCGTCGCCGGGGCCGAGGCGCTAGGAGCCGCTTCGGGGGTCTGGGTGATGGGCGGCGCGTGATGCCTTCGCACGAAGAGAAAGATCGCTCCCACCAGGACTATTGCCGCGACAGAGGCGAGGATAACCGTTGCGTAACGCTGCGGTGATCTCGCGGACTGCTTGAGATTGGAAGTTGGAGATGTGGTTTTGGGCGCGCGTGCTGGAGGCTTGGCCGCGGAAGCCGTGACTTGTGCCGGCGGCGGAAGCGGCGGTGCTGGCGAAACCGGCGGCGCGGCCGCTACATCAACCACGGGCGGAGGGACGGGAACATTACTCGTCATTGTTTCTGCTTCTGTCCCAATCGGTGAAGGTTCGCGCGGGCTGGTTGGCGGAGGATGGAACGTCAGGGTTGGGCTTTGGCTCTCGGGCGACTCACTCGAACTTTTTTGGCTCACTTCGAGCAGACCCAGGCGGCGCAGAAGGCCATTGGCGATGGATAGGATTTCACCATCGTTCAAATACTTGTCCGCCACAGCGCGCACTCGTTCCCCTAGGGCCTGTTTCGACGCGGCATCCGTGGCGGCATCGATTTCGCTCTCCATGCTTCGCAGCTCTTCCAGGTCGCGGCGCCGCGCTTGGCGGCGCTGGATCTGCAGGTCCCGCTGGACGGTCTCCTGAATCTGAATCAACCTGGGCTCGCGCGGATAAACGGACAATCCCTCTTCGATTCGGGCTAAGGCCCCGGCCAGATCGGCGGCAGTCTGCAGCTTGCGCGCCTGCGAAACACATTCCGCGATGAAGGTTTCCCGCTTTTTGTCGAGGATCAGGGTCCGAATGGTCTTGGCCATGGGGTGCCCCGGGTTCAAGTCGAGTGCATCCCGTGCCAGCTTCTCGGCTTCCCGCCAATCGTTTTCCACCGTGGAGTGGGCCTGTTCGACCAGGGCATTGGCCAGAACCGCGCGGGATATCGGATTGTTTTCATCCAGTTCGTAGGCCTCACGCAGCAATTTGATTCCATCGGCAGGGTTGTGCCGCGCGCACAACTCCTGGCCTTCGGTCATGAGGCGGTGGGCTTCGGTTTTTCGCTTCACGCCGTCCTGGGCAAGCTTCTCGAGCTCCGCTAATTCTGCGTCGTTGGGAAATTCGGCTACTGCTTCTTGCAACAGATCCAGCGCGCGAGCGTAGTCGCTGGAATGCAAACACGTGTCGATCTGTTCGACCAGACGCGCTTTGGATTCGATCCGGATCTGCTGGTCGCGTCTCTTCTGCAGGCGCTCAATTTCGAACGTCAACCCCGGATACTCGCTGTAGATGGTGCGTAAAATTTCCCAATCGTTCAGGGCATCGCCGAACGATCCCTGTTCTTCGTGGAGATGTGCCCGAGCCACGATCGAGTTGACCAGGTCGCGTTTGTCCTGCACCAAGCGCAACGCGCCTTCAAAGTGCGATTCTCCGGGATGCAGATCCAGCGCCTCGCGCAGAATGTTCACGCGCTTGTCCAGGTCCGGTTCAGCCTCTACCCGGCGATCTACGGAAGCGATGAAGGCCGAGCGTTCCTGCCGTTGGTGCTCTTCGATGTCGTATTTGAGAGCCTGGAAGATGGCATTGTTCGGGTACTTGGCCAAATATGCCTGGCACGCAACCATGGCCTTGCCGAAGTTGCGCTCGGTGAGGTGTCTCCGCGCATCGGCATAGGCAGTGTTCATGGCGTCGTGTTCGGAGCGCACCTCGTTGTAAAAACTCTGATAGGTGGCGCCACTCTCGAGATTGACAGAATCCGGGGCGCGCCGATCCAGGTCCAGCACCACTCCCAGTTTGGCGAGGGCGCTGCTTACATCGCCCTTATGCCAGGCGTCCATGGCGGCGCGATGGAGTTTCTCTTTCTCCTGGCGGAGTTTCTTATATTCCTGTTCCTGGCGGTCGACTTCCGCCAGCAACTGGAGCGCGCGGGCCTCCTTCGGGCGGAGTTGGAGGACATTCTGCAAAGCCTCGCGGGCATGTCCGTAAGCGTTATTGTCGATGTGCTGCCGGGCCAGGCGATACCAGTTGTCGATCTGGCGTTCGCTGCGCCGGCTTTCGATCTTGCTCTTCAGAGCCAGCGCTGCGGCGTTGTCCGGTTCTATTTGCAGCGCCTCCTGTAACTTCTGGAGAGCCAGCGGATCTTCCTCTTCTTCAAAACGCGCCCGCGCGGCCTCGAGCAACTGAGAAAGTGTTTTTCGCCGCACGGCGCCGTCGAGTTGCCGGCGCAGAGAGCCAATGGAATTGTCCATATGGCCTTCGGCTTCCAGTTCGCCCAGGATCTCTCCGGCAAACTGAAAATCGCCTTCTTCCAGGGCCTTGGTGGCGCGCTGCAGCCGTGGCCTGGTTCGCTCTGGGTCGAAAAGCTCGATGGGTTCGTTGCGCAGTGCTTTGTTGAGGGTGTCGCCGAATTCGCGGGCGCTCGCGAAACGGTGCCAGGATTGCTTGGCCATGGCTTTGTGCAGTACGCGGCTGATGGGCTGGCTTATGGTGGAATTCAATTCTGCCGCCAGGGGCGGTATCTGACGGAGAATTGCATCGACCACCTCATCGGCTCGGGCGCGCTGGAACGGGTTCCGGCCCGTCATAGCTTCATAGCAGACCACGCTGAGGGAGAAGATGTCGGAGGCCGGGGACAGCGGCTTCAATTCGATCTGCTCTGGAGACATGTAGAGCAGCGTCCCTTTTTGCGCCCGAGTGGTGTGGGCATCGGACATGTGAGCGACGCCGAAGTCGATAATCTTCACCGAGTCGTCTTCCATCACGAAGATGTTGCTCGGCTTTAAATCGCGATGAACCAGACCGCGCTCGTGCGCCGCCTGCAGGCCGCGGCAGGCCTGAGAAATGATGTCGATCGTACGCTCCACCGTTAGACGATGGCTGGCCTTGCGGATGAAATATTCCAGCGTGGTGCCGGGGAGTAGCGGCATAACGAAGTAGGGTTTCTTCTTGCCCTCTTCTTCGAATTCTCCGATGTCGAAGATCTCAACGATATTGGGATGGCTCATGGAGGCGAGCACGTCGCACTCCTTGTAGAACAACTGAAGCGAGGCCGGGTCGGGAATGTCGAGGATGGTCTTGACCGCTACTTCACGGCGCACGACGGTATCGTAGGCCCGGTAGACGAGGCCCATGCCACCCTGGCCGAGGATCTCCCTGACCTCGTAGCGGCCTGCTAGCCTTTTCGGTGAAGCCGGAATCTCCATGGCGCACCCCGTTGTGTGGGCCCTAGCATCTTAACCCACATTTCCCGGCTGATCCTAGTTCTGACGCTCGATTCGGGAGCCCTGGGATCGAAAAGTAGAGCCAGAAGGATATCGGTTCCTCCCGCATGGCCCGTGATCCGAAGGAACCGCTTCCCGACGACACCCTTGATCGCAGCCTGCCCCGCGATTTGCGGAATTCCGGCGCCAGGCGCTTGATATTGGGGAAAGCGGTCCAATACCATGGCTTGTCCATGACTTTTTCTGACTTCTCTCGTCCAAGGTGAATATGCGCGAACACGCAGCATTCCTGTTGTTGCTTCTGGTCGCTTTATCGCTTGCAAATGCTCAAACGCCATCCTCGCAGCCGTCTTCTGAGGCAGCATTGCCCTACAGCCCTAGTCTGGACGTTTCGTCGATGGACAAATCGGTCGACCCTTGCGTGGATCTCTACCGTTATTCCTGCGGCGGTTGGCAGACGAAAAACCCGATCCCGCCTGATCAGACTTCATGGTCGGTCTACGCCAAGCTCTATGAGGACAATCTGATCTTTCTCCACGGCATGCTGGAACAGGCGGCCCAGCGGGATGCGCAGCGCAATGCCGTAACCCAGCAGATTGGCGACTTCTACGCGGCCTGCATGGACGAAGCGGCGGTAGAAAAACGTGGACTCACAGCGATTCAGCCGGAACTCGACGCGATTGCGCAGCTCAAGTCAGCTAAAGAACTTACTCCGCTCGTGGCGCGGCTACAGCTTATCTACTACCGGTATTCCTACAACGGTTCCTTGCTTTTTTCGGCTGGCTCGACCCAAGACCCGGACGATTCCGAGCAGGTAATCGCCGACGTGGATCAGGGCGGCCTCGCCATGCCCGATCGCGACTACTACATTAAAGACGACGCCAAGTCGAAGGAAACCCGCGAGCGCTACCTTCAACATGTGCAGCGAGTATTCGAGCTTATCGGCGACGGCCCGGCCGCCGCTAAGCAGAACGCTGAGACCGTCCTGCGTCTGGAAACGGCCATGGCCAAGGCCTCGCTCACTCGCGTGGAGCGCCGCGATCCCCACAAGTTGGTCCACAAAATGAAGGTCGCCGATCTCATCCAGCTTGCTCCCAGCCTTGATTGGCTCGCTTACTACCACGAGATGCAATATCCGGAGATCGGCATTCTCAACGTCGACGAGCCCGAGTTTATCAAGGAACTCAACGCGCTCCTATCTTCCGAATCGATCGAGAGCTGGAAATCGTACCTGCGCTTCCATGTGGCCGACACGTCTTCCCCGTACCTTTCTTCGAAATTCGTCGAAGAAAACTTCGACTTCTACCGCAAGTACTTGCGGGGTGCGGAAGAAATGCAGCCGCGCTGGAAACGCTGCGTGCAATATGTCAACTATGACTTGAGCGAGGCGCTGGGCCAGGTCTATGTGGCCAAAGTCTTCTCCCCCGAACTCAAGCA
>CABDXP010000167.1_pt1 | contig 14875 bp, 10 predicted proteins | sample 3421331 | NCBI WGS metagenome assembly CABDXP01 (sample SAMEA5534335, study PRJEB31848) | metagenome | biome: tundra; feature: field; material: soil | place: USA | collected 2013-05 | depth 0.15 m | reverse complement strand
CCCGGCACCAAGCTGGGCGAGGTCCGGCGCGTGTTCTCTCATCCTGTTGCGCTCGATCAATGCCGCGACCTGTTTGCGAAGAATTCGAGGCTGGAGCGGGTGCCGTTCTACGACACGGCGGGAAGCGTGAAGCATGTGGTGACGGAGAGCTTGCGCGATGCCGCGGGCATTGCCAGCCGGCGGGCCGCAGCCGTGTATGGGGGAAAGATTCTGAAGGCGGGGATTGAGGATGACAAGAGGAACTTTACGCGCTTCTTTTTGATCGAACGAGGAAAGATCGAACCAGGAAAGATTAAGCGGGGAAAGCCGCGGGCGGCGCGGAATGCGGATAAGGCGAAGGCGGATAAGACTTCGCTGGCGTTCAGCGTGAAGAATATTCCGGGGGCGCTGTTCAAGGCGCTCAGCGTGTTCGCGCTGCGCGACATCAGTTTGAGCAAGATCGAGTCGCGGCCGCTGCGCGGGCGTCCGTGGGAGTACGTGTTTTTTGTGGACCTGCTGCGGGGCGACGATGAAGATTCGCGCAATGCCCTGCGGCATCTCGGCGAGGTCTCGGATCTGGTAAAGGTGCTGGGGATTTATCCGGGAGCGTGAGGCGGTTGCCAGTAGTCAGTTGGCAGTATCCGGCAACCCTATAGCGCGTTGGATACTGGCCGCTGACCACTGCCTCACGCCATCGCGGGCAGGCCGGCCAGCGCCATCGCGATTTCCTCCGCCGGATAGTCGTAGTTCTGCAACTTTCCCGCCTGATAGTCGATGTAGGATTGCATGTCGAAATGGCCGTGGCCGGAGAGACTAAAGAGAATCGTGCGCTGCTTACCTTCTTGCTTGGCTTGCAGGGCTTCCGATATTGCCGCGGCGACGGCGTGGCTGGCCTCGGGCGCCGGAATGATGCCCTCGGCGCGGGCAAATTGAATTCCGGCGGCGAAGGCGTCGAGCTGCTGCACGGCGCTCGCTTCAATCAATCCCAAATCCATGACGTGCGATACCAACGGGGCCATGCCGTGGTAGCGCAAGCCGCCCGCATGAATTCCCGGAGGAACGAACGTGCTCCCCAGGGTGTGCATTTTGACGAGCGGCGTCAAATGTCCAGTGTCGCCAAAGTCGTAGGTGAATTTGCCCTTGGTCAGGCTGGGGCAAGCGGCAGGTTCGACAGCCACCACGCGCGCCTGGCATTGGCCCTTGATTTTGCGGCCCAGATACGGCATGGTCAAGCCGGCAAAGTTCGATCCGCCGCCGGCGCAGGCGACAATCACGTCGGGTTCATCGCCGGCCATGGCCATCTGCTCGATGGCCTCCAGTCCGATCACGGTCTGATGCAGCAGAACGTGATTCAATACGCTGCCGAGCGCGTACTTGGTGTGAGGGTCTTTCGCGGCCACTTCCACAGCCTCGGAAATGGCGATGCCCAGCGAGCCATTGGATTGCGGACTTTGTGCCAGAATGGCGCGGCCCGACTCCGTCTCGGTGCTGGGGCTGGCGGTGACGGAGGCTCCGAAAACTTCCATCAAAGCGCGGCGGTAGGGCTTCTGGTCGTAGCTGACCCGCACCATATAAACCTTGCATTCCAAGCCGAAGAACGCGCAGGCCATGGCCAGAGACGATCCCCACTGCCCCGCCCCCGTTTCCGTTGCCAGGCGCTTCGTGCCTTCCTTTTTGTTGTAATAAGCTTGGGCGACGGCGGTATTCGGTTTATGCGAACCCCCCGGGCTTACGCCTTCGTACTTGTAGTAAATCCGCGCCGGTGTATCCAGAAGAGTTTCCAGACGGCGTGCGCGAAATAGCGGCGAGGGGCGCCACCGCGCATAGACTTGCCGCACCGCGTCGGGGATCTCGATCTCGCGCTCGGTGCTGACTTCCTGAAGAATCAGGCTCATCGGAAACAGCGGAGCCAGATCGTCGGGCCCGATGGGTTTCAGCGTGCCCGGGTGCAAGACCGGCGCCATAGGCTTGGGGAGATCCGAAACGATGTTGTACCAGGCCTGTGGGATGCGGCTCTGCGGGAGGCTGTACTGGATGGGGTCCATGCGGTACATTCTAGCAGCGGTGCCGGCTAGCAGCGGTAGCGGAAAAGACTAGCTCTGGCGCTCTCGCAGGGTTCCGGGTTAGGGAGATGGCGGAACTGGTGAAGCTGCTGGGAATTTATCCGAAAGCGTGCGCAAGGGAAGTACTCCGTCCCCGGTCCAGCCTCAGAACGGGAAACGTATCGATAGAATCGGAATGTGGTTTGTGGGATGGAACTTTGTCGCATTACTGTATCCGAACCCCGATCTCCGTGGCGGAGCTAAGGGACAACATTCAGGTGTGTCATTGACGAAGGGTGTCATTGACGGTGCCCACCGCGATGGTGCCCACCGTCCTTTGAGATTCACGATGGCTGTCGGCAACGCCGATGCAGGTGTCGGGGGATGCGAGGGCAAGGCTGCCTCTGGAGGTCCTTGCCTTCGGTCTATTCATCACAACCAGCTGTGAGGGGGTGCACTGCGCTTTCGTCTGGTTCCTTGTAGCTTGGAGGTTAAGAGGGAGCGAGGCCCCAGGTTCGGATGTGGGAGCGGGGCATTATTCTTTCTGTGCCTTGCAAAAGGCTAAAGAAGGTTTAGAATTCAACAACCTAACAACGAAGGCTTGCATCTTTTTGGCAGTTCAGTTCATCCAAGGTTGAGTGAAAGACACTCAAGGGAAAATCATGGGCGATCCTATTAATTACTCTTCTTCCGAGCACACTGCTGACGAAACCACCGAGCGGTCGCTGCCGATTTTGCCGGTGCGCGACACGGTCCTGTTCCCCCATGCGGTGCTGCCGCTGACGGTGGGGCGAGAAAGTTCTGTGCAGCTGATCAACTCGCTGGGCGACGACAAGACCATCGTCGTGGTGGCGCAGCGCGAGGCGCGCGTGGACACGCCGCAGCCCACCGATCTGTACGCCATCGGAACGCTGGCGGTGGTGCACAAAGTGGTCAAGATGCCCAACCAGAGTCTGTTTGTTTTTGCGGAAGGACTGGAGCGGGTACGGCTGGCGGATTTCGCGCAGCTCTCGCCGTTCATGCGGGCGCGGGTGACCACGGTTCCGGAGACGATTCCGCCCAAGGATTCCGAGATTGAAGCGCTGCAGCGGAACGTGCTGACCTTGTTCCAGCAGATCGTGGCCGGTTCGCCGACGCTCTCGGACGAGCTCTCGACGGTAGCGATGAACATTGAAGAGCCGGGACGGCTGGTGGACTTTATCGCCTCGTCGCTGCCCTCGCTTTCGACCGCCGATAAGCAGGAAACGCTGGAGACGAGCGACGTGCGGGCGCGGCTGGGAAAAATCAATCAGCACCTGGCCAAAGAACTGGAAGTACAGCAACTGCGAAACAAGATCCAGTCGGAAGTGCAGGATCGGGTGCAGCAGACGCAGCGCGAGTACTACTTGCGCGAGCAGATGAAGGCGATCCAAAAAGAACTGGGCGAGCAGGACGAGGGCCAGCGCGACACCGACGAACTGAAGCAAAAGATCGAATCCGCGGGCATGCCCGACGATGTGAAGAAAGAAGCGCTGAAGGAATTGGGGCGGCTGGCGCGCATGTCGCCGATGGCGGCGGATTATTCGGTGACACGGAACTACATAGAGTGGCTGGCGATCCTGCCCTGGGCGAAGACTTCGGGTGGAGAAATTGAAATTCCGAAGGCGAAAGAGATTCTCGACACCGACCACTACGACTTGCAGAAGGTGAAGGATCGCATCCTGGACTACCTTTCAGTGCGGCGGTTGAAGCCCAACATGAAAGGGCCGATTCTGTGTTTCGTCGGGCCTCCGGGCGTAGGGAAAACTTCGTTGGGCAAATCGATTGCGCGGGCGCTGGGGCGCAAGTTCGTGCGTCTGTCGCTGGGCGGAGTGCACGACGAAGCGGAAATTCGCGGCCACCGGCGTACCTACATAGGGGCGTTGCCGGGGCAGATCATTCAGGGGATACGGCGGGCGGAGACGAAAGATCCGGTGTTCATGCTCGACGAAATCGACAAAGTGGGGCGGGACTTCCGCGGCGATCCGGCGTCGGCGTTGCTGGAAGCGCTCGATCCGGAGCAGAACGCGACTTTTCGCGACAACTACCTGGACGTGATGTTCGATCTCTCCAAGGTGTTGTTCATTACCACCGCGAACATGCTGGATCCGATCGCCGAGCCGCTGCGCGACCGCATGGAGATTATCGAACTGCAGGGGTACACCGAGGAGGAGAAAGTCCACATCGCGTTTCAGTACTTGATTCCGCGGCAGATCGAGGAAAACGGAATCACGAAAGAGCAGATCGAATTTCCGGAAGAGGCGGTGAGCCACATCATCCGTCATTACACGCGCGAGGCGGGGGTGCGGAACCTGGAACGCACCATCGGCACCATCTGCCGCAAGCAGGCGCGCCGGTTGGCGGAAGGTAAGACCGAGAAGCTGGTGGTGACGAACGAGACCGTGCAGGAGTTTCTGGGCGGCATCAAGGTTCGCAGCGAAGGCGAAATTGCCGAGCGCACCAAGCGCGCGGGCGTGGTGGTGGGATTGGCGTGGACGCCATCGGGCGGCGACGTGTTGTTCGTCGAAGCCAACCAGATGAAAGGCAAAGGCGGGCTGACCATCACCGGGCAGATTCAGGACGTGATGCGCGAGTCGATGCAGGCCGGGCTGAGCTGGGTGCGTTCGAATGCGAAGGAGTTGGGCATTGACGAAGAATTTTTCGCCAACCATGACATCCACATACACGTGCCGGCGGGAGCGATTCCGAAAGACGGTCCTTCGGCGGGGGTCACGATTGTGACTGCTTTGGTGTCGTTGCTGTCGGGCAAGCAGGTTCGTCCGCTGACGGCGATGACGGGCGAGATCACGTTGAGCGGGAATGTACTGCCGGTGGGCGGCATCAAGGAGAAAGTGCTGGCCGCCAAGCGCGCCGGTGTGCATGACGTGATCCTGCCGGCGGACAACAAAACTAATGTCGAGGAAGACCTGACGCCGGAGCAGCTGACGGGATTAACTACGCACTACGTGAAGACCATCGACGAAGTGCTGGAGTTTGCGCTGCCGTCTTCGCCTCGCGAGGAGCTTCAGGATGCCGAGGAGCGCGAGAAGGTGCTGAGCAGCTAGAATTACTTACCTGTAGAGACGCGGCTTGCCGCGTCTCCCGCCGCATACAAGATGGTGCTAGCGAAGACGGGGCAAGCCCCGTCTCTACACCAGGACAATGCCAGCCTGAACATGGGCTGGCAATTTTTTTCTGCACATCTTTCTTCTGTATACCTTTCTTCTGTACGGCGGGCGCCCCACGTCTCGCGGCTCCTGCTGCCTAGCAGCTTTTTCTCCCAGGCTCTCGGGACGATCCGGATCGAATCAGAAGTTAGCAAATTCCTGACAAGAATATAACGACAAAGTTACTAATCGGTGACCGATCAATGACAAGGTTGCGCGTCCACTGCCTTACGCTTGCCCTATCGAGACAGAGCATTCCGATCAATATTACTTAGCTCTGTGACTTAGCTCTGTGACTTAGCTCAATGTGAGTCAGCTTCAGGAAGAAGATAGGGAGGGACCAAGAAATGAAGATACTTTCATTGTACGCATCAGTGATCGCACTCAGCATAGTGCCCATGTCAATGCTATGCAGCGATCGTCATCACAACAGCCCAACCACCAACGACAATGTAGCCCAGATAACAGACGGAGCGTTTCGCGATGGATTGTATCTGGGAAGACTTGCAGCCGAGAGTGGCAGAGAGGGCCACGTTGCAGCCGGCCGATGGGCAACTGCGGAGGATCGGTCGTCTTTCACGGCCGGCTACAAGCGAGGATACAGCGAGTTTCTAGCAAGCCGAGCAGCGCTCGACAACCGCGCGCGCCAAACCAAATAGGCGCTGCGACTCCGTTCGCGAAGAAAAATTGTGAGGGAACAACCCTTCCACGAGGTGCAGTATGAAAGCGAAAAACTTTGTTCTTGCAGCTGGTTTGACATTGATTATTTGCATTTCCAGCCAGCGAGTAGTGAAGGCAGGAGATCTCCCCTCGCTTACAACCAGCGCCGGTGCAGCCGTAATAAAAGGCGTAGTTAAGTTTGCGGGTATTGTGCCCGCGTCTGCGACCATCAGGATGTCGGCTGATCCAAGCTGCGCCAAGCAGCATTCTCGACCTGTTCTTACCCGGGAGGTCGTCGTTGATTCGAAGGGCGGGTTGCAATATGCGATCGTTTTTATCGCAGATGGGCTGGGCGATCGAAGGTTTGATCCTCCCACCCAAACGGCTGTCATTTCTCAAAAGGGCTGTCTCTATGAGCCCCATGTACTGGCGGTGCGGGAAAACCAGCCCTTCGAAGTGGTGAACGACGATCCGACTTCACACAACATTCACCCGACACCAGCCAACAACCGGGAGTGGAATAAGGCTGAGCCTCCGGGTGCCAGGCTGGAGGAGGCTTTTGCGAGAGAAGAAATCGCGATCCCTGTGAAGTGCAACATCCATCCCTGGATGCGAGGATATATTGCTGTTCTCAAGAATCCCTATTTTGCGGTGACCAAGCAAGATGGCAGTTTTGATCTGCCCAATCTGCCGCCTGGGACATACACCATCAAGGCCTGGCACGAAAAACTGGGCACAGCAACCCAGACAGCCACGATTGGCGCAAACCAAACGAAGGAGATCAGCTTCGTTTTCAAAAGTAAGTAATCGGGAGGAGAAGACTTAGGCGTCTGCAGAGCAACGACATCGCGCATTTGCTCCGCTAGAAGAATCCGCGCAAAGAGGCGACAATGGTTCCCGTCAGCAAAAGGAGCCACGTTGGGAACCAGTCCAACTCCGAAGCCCAATCCGAAGCCTGCGAGTTCCAAGCCGAAGCTTGGGCTGCGGGCCTGGATGGAGCGCGTGCTGGTGGAGTGCGATCGGGCGGCGACCGGTTTCGACGTCGATGCGGTGCACGACCTTCGAGTGGCGCTGCGGCGCTGCCGTTCTCTGGCCGATGGATTGATGGCCATCGATCCCGATTCTTCATGGAAGGAGATGAAGAAGGCGGGGCGGAAACTCTTCCAGGCGCTGGGTGAGCTGCGCGACATGCAGGTGATGGCTGAGTGGATCGAGAAGCTGGGCGATGCCAGCGACTCGACGGCGGCGGGAGACGCGCCCACCCTTGCGCAAAGAACGCGCAAGGATGGGGCACCCACGGGCGATCCAAAGTCGGGCGATTCGGTCGTGGTCAAGTTGCTTGATTATTTACACACTCGCGAAGCTGCTTGCAAGCAGCACGCCTTCAAAGATCTGCATCAGTTTGACCGCAAGCAATGGCGGCAGTGGTCGAGAACTCTGCCGCGGCGCGCTTCGCGGGTGCGTCCGGGGAGCGTGGTGTATTTGCATCTGGCGCTTGAAAAGTGGACGGCCGCTTACGATCTGCACAAACACGCTCTGCGGACACGATCGCAGGTTAGCTGGCACGAACTGCGCATCGGCATCAAACGCTTCCGTTACACGGTGGAAAATTTTCTGCCGCGCCAGCACGCGTTATGGGGCGACGATCTGAAAGAGCTTCAGGATCTGCTGGGAGAGGTGCACGATCTGGATGTGTTGTGGGCGACCGCGGTTGAGATTATGGCGTTCCCCGATATGGAAAGCCAGAGCCGCTGGCGCGAAAAATTGAACGTGGAACGCACTAAGAGGATTGAGCGCTATCGCGAGAAGATGGTGGGCCGGCAGTCGCTATGGCGCGTCTGGCGGGCGGAGTTGCCGTCGGGCCCGCAACTGCGCGCCGCGGCGATCAGCCGTCTTCGGGTATGGGCGGGATATCTGGATCCCGATTTTTCGCATTCCCAGCGCGTGGCCGAACTGGCGCTTCTTTTGTACGACGGGTTGAAGAATGCGGGGCTGCTGGCGACGGATGCGGGGGCGCCGAATCCCGCGCCGCTAAGTCTGGACCAGAATTCGGAATATGACTCGCGAGCGGTGTTGCAGGCGGCGGCGCTCATGCATGACGTCGGCAAAGCTAAGGGCACGGAAAATCATCAAAAGGATTCGTACCGGATGATCCGCGGGCTGGCGCGGCCTCTCGGTTGGAGTGCGCGAGAACTGGAACTGGCGGCGGTGGTGGCGCGCTATCATCGTGGAGCATTGCCGCGTCCGGGGGGAAAGACCATGCAAGCGCTGGCGCTGCCGGATCGGCCGCTCGCCATGGAGTTGGCCGGCGTCTTGCGTCTGGCCAACGCGCTGGACTTACGCCATGGGCGCGGTGGGGGCGAAAACGAGAGCGCTCCGCGGCTCGAGGTTAGTTTGCAGGACGGTTGCGTACTGGTGCGGGCGGCGGGATACTCGGCGCTGGACCGCTCGGCGGAAGGCGTTGCTGCGGCGCGGCATTTACTGGAAACCGTGCTGCGTCGGCCGGTGCTGGTGCGGGTGTTGCGGAGTTCGGCGAGCAGCAATTCCGCAAAGCGCGCCGGCAGCTAAGTGCTATCGCAAACTCTATGGTTGCTGCGGCCACAAGCAGTTGCCGAGCGGGGCTCGGCTCGGACGGGGCAAAACCCCGTCTCCACACGATCCCTTGAAGCTAGTCTGACACTTCTCAGAACTGCGTTCACCTTCCAAACTTCCTATGTGACTCATGCGAAATTAGTTTCGATGGCGGTGCGGTGGTTGCGGCGCTATCGCTGCGGAGTGGTGCTCAGCGAACAGGCCTGCGTCAGCGGCGAGATGCCGGACGCTATTGGCTGGAAAAGGGCGTGCCATTCGGTGCTGGTCGAGAGCAAAGTAACGCGCGCGGATTTTCTGGCCGATCGCGACAAGCCCTTCCGCCAAAGGCCAGAGATGGGCGTCGGCTGTGAGCGGTATTACCTGGCGTCGCGGGGTCTGATAGGCAGCGAGGAACTTCCCGCGGGCTGGGGGTTGCTGGAAGTGTGCGGACGCGAGATCGAGCGGGTCAAGGCGTCGGCAAAAAACCTGCGCTCCGGGATTGGGTTCCAGAACGAGATGAATCTTCTGCTGGCGAGTTTGCGGCGGGTGGAGATCCGCATTGAACCCGAGAGCATCACCGATTTCCTCAAGTGGAAAAATCGCATGGCGGAGTACAACCGCGGCCGGCTGCCGGAAGGACTAGTGGCCGAGGAAGAAGAGGCCAACGGATTCCTGCTGGGAACGGCTGGCGACTGAGCCGGCGGAGCTTTCACGATCCGCGGCCGGTAGGAATGGATTTTTGTAGAGACGCGGCTTGCCGCGGCGTGAGACGGGGCAAGTGGCATGTGGCAGACGACTTCTCCGGAACCTCTGTGTAGCGGCAGACTGAAAACAAATAACTTATTGGCTTCGTTTCGTAAATTCGCGGTTCTGCCAGTCGCCTCGTACGGTCAGCACCAACTTCCCACAAGCCGACTTGAACTAAGTCGCTGGTGCGACGGACGCTATCGCGTGTCATGGGGCCAGCAGTTCTGGAGGTGGCTGATCTAGTTTGGTTACAGAGAAAGGAGGTTTCTCTGTGACCCATCTACGCAAGATCATGCTCGAAGAGCTTGAGCGTCGCAACTACGCTCAGACCACTATCGATTGTTATATTCACGCCGTCGAACATTTTTCCCAGTATTTTCACCGTTCCCCCGATCAGTTAGGTCCGGAACACATCCGCGAGTATCAGGCGGCGTTGTTCAAGAAGTGGAAGTTGGCGCCGAACACGGTGAACCAGCGATTGGCGGCGCTGCGTTTCTTCTACATCCAGACGCTCAAGAAGCCCGGGAGCGTGGCGGAAACTCCGTATCCGAAAAAGAAATTCCGCCTGCCCATGATTCTTAGTCAAGAAGAGGTCGCTCGCCTGATCGACTCCGCCCTGACTCCCCTTTCATCGCATCGTACTCATGACGCTCTACGCCACCGGGATGCGGCGTGCCGAACTGGCTCGCTTGAAGATCCGTGATATCGACAGTCATCGAATGGTCATCCACATCCAAGGGGGCAAGGGACGCGAAGATCGCGACGTCATGCTCAGCCCCAAGCTCTTGGAAGCTTTGCGCGAGTACTGGCGCGGGTTAAAACGGAAGCCCTCGCAGTGGTTGTTCCCGGGTGGATGCAGCCACACCGCCCATCGTCCCATCACTCCAAAGCAGTCTGGTACGCCTGTCGTCACGCCGCACAACGGGCCGGTCTGGCCGCGGAGAAGATTCATCCGCACACGCTGCGCCATTGTTTCGCAACCCACTTGCTCGAAGCCGGTGCCGACCTGCGCACGATTCAGTTGTTGCTGGGGCATCACGATCTGGAAGAAACCACCCTCTACCTGCATCTTTCCAAACGTCATCTCAGCGCCACTGCTAGCCCTTTGGACGCACTCGCGTTGTCCCCTGGGAAGGAGAAACACACGCCGCAGCGAACGCCTTAAAATGAACCGGCCTCTCTTAGAGATGGCCGACCTGGTTCGCATCGCGGGGCAATCATTCTTCGAACGCAGTCGCCAGTGGATAACCTGGCAACACCGGAAAGTGCTGCTGGCCATCGAACGATGTCGCACGGCTGCGCTCGGCGGTCATCGCGACCAGTGTTCCCGCTGCGGACATTCCGCCATCTCTTACAACTCGTGTCGCAATCGACATTGTCCAAAATGCCAGGGCAATGCCCGCCACCGTTGGCTGGAGGCGCGCCGCCGCGAGTTGCTACCCGCCCCTTACGTGCATGTCGTTTTCACTCTGCCGCGTGAACTGGCGCCGCTCGCTCTGCAGAACAAGAAGGTGATCTACGATCTCCTGTTCCACGCCAGCGCCCAAACTCTGCTCGAAGTGGCCCTCGATCCTAAGCATCTGGGCGCCCAGATCGGTTTCTTCAGCGTACTGCACACCTGGGATCAGAAGCTCCAACTTCATCCCCATGTCCATTGCGTACTCCCAGCCGGTGGCCTGCCCGCCGATCACACCCGATGGATCCAAGCCCGCTGTTCCTTCTTTCTTCCCAACCAAGTGCTGAGCCGGGTGTTTCGCGGCAAGTTCGTGGCCGCTCTGAAGTGCGCCTTTACCCAAGGCAAGCTCGGCTTCCATGGCCACCTCAAACTCCTCGCGCAGCCCAAAATCTTCTCCTCCTGGCTCCGGCAACTGTTTCGCGAGGACTGGGTCGTCTACTGCAAACGACCCTTCGGAGGTCCGGAGCATGCCTTGCGCTATCTCGGTTCCTACACCCACCGCGTCGCCATCTCCAACCACCGACTGGTCTCCTTGGCGGATGGCCAAGTCACCTTTCGCTGGAGGGATTCAGCGCATCACAACCAAAAGCGGCTGATGACGCTACCTTTGGAGGAGTTCCTACGCCGCTTCCTCTTGCATCTGCTTCCCCCCGGGTTCGTTCGCATTCGCAATTTCGGCTTCCTTGCCAACCGGCGTCGCGCCACGTTCCTGCCACTCTGCGCTCAGTTGCTGAACGCTGCGGCGCAGTCGAACCCTGTCACCCACCCCACGCCAAGGACTCCTCCGGCTCTCGCTTTCTGGACCTGCCCGCGCTGTGGTGGACCCATGCGAGTGATCGAAAGGCTCACCGCGGCCCAGATCCAACTCCGTTCTCCGCCCCTTTCTTACGCATGTGCCGCATGAAATCACAACGCCCAGCTCGAACCCATCTCCGTGTTTCGACACGAACCAGCTTCGTGCGTCTCCTCGGCCTCTTACCAAGTTACTTTCACTCACGGCATGAGCCGTTCCACGCCCGCTCCACCCACAAAACCCGACTCGACTTTCAGCCCACGCGCTCCTTCATCCTCCAGCGCATACTTGCGCGGCCTCGTGTCTCACCTCAACCGCATTCGAATCCCATAGCGTCCGTCGCACCAGCGGCTTCCTTCAAGTCGCTGTATTGAAAGCGCCCCACCGCCCACTCAGATCAACCCACGATTTTCCCTGGGGGCGCTTCCAATACAGCCCTAAGACTTCGGGCCCGGAATTACTGTCGCGGTAGGGACGACCATCGCTGATCGCCCCCGCACAGATCCGTACAAGCCCGTTTAACCACCCATCCTCCCCCACGCAGGTCATAGAGAACCACGCTGGCAATCATGATGGCGAAGTATCCAGCATTGAACCAAAAGAACTTTCGCCAAGAATATTCCGGCCACCAATGTTGCTGAACTTTCTCGACAAAGCTTCCGCCAAGCAGGGACTCGTCAATGGAGGCGGTGGGCGAAGTGGTCTGGGCAAAGGAGAATTGACAGGGGATCCAGTTCACGAACGTGAGTCCACAAGATGAGCAGTTGATCCGAAAATTCTTCGCCGAAGTAGAAAAATAGGCGGCTGGGACAACCTTAGAATCGAGAATTGCAACCTGCACTATTTGCCAGTGCCTGCTGCCCGTCTCTTCCCACTTGCCTGGCTCTCGTGCGATTGATCCGAAGGGGCACCTCGACCGTCTCGTTTCTGCAGAAGACGTTCCATCTCTTCTCCGAGTGCAACTGCATTGATCGGCTTCGACAAGTATCCATCAAACCCTGAATTCAGGACTCTTCCCCGGTCGCCTTGCATCGCGTACGCAGTAACAGCCAGTACGGGCAGTGTGGCCAGGCGAGGATTCTCGCGAAGCGTGCGCACGACGGCAAAGCCATCCAATACAGGCATACCAATGTCGAGGAGCAGTATGTCCGGTTGAGTCTGTTCAATCATGTGGAGCGCCTCTTCGCCGTCACATGCTTCCACCACCGTGTATCCACGCGCCTCCAGCAGCTCGCGGAGCAGTTCACGGTTGACGGCGTTGTCTTCAGCGATAAGAACTTTGGTCATGACTGCCCCGCAGATTTTGCCAGCTTGCGGCCTTGAACGACCTTTCCAACCTCGACAATGAGCTGTTGCTGCCAAGAGCCATTCTTTTGAAACAGTGCCTGGGTTTCGCGACTGAGAAGAGCGATCTCCTCGTGTGCCAAAGTCTTCGCCGTCATCACAAAAATTGGCAGATCTTTCAAAGTGGCTTCTTTCCGCACGTGGCGTATGACCTCAAAACCGTTCATGCCCGGCATCAGAAGATCCAGCAAGACGGCACTCACCAGTTTAGAAGAGAGCACTTCCAGGGCTCTGGCTCCGCTTTGGACGCTCTGAGTCTCGTATCCCGCGGAGCGCAAGGTCTCCTCCAACAACTCCAGGGTTTTGGGGTCATCGTCAACTAGCAGAATAGCCGCATCATCGTCCTCGGAAGGCAGCACGTGCTTGCGAATAGCCTCCAGAAGCACCGGTTTGCGGATCGGCTTCATAAGGTAGTCTGCCGCACCCAAAGCAAACCCGACTTGTCTCTGATCTACGATTGAAACAATAATGATTGGAATGTTCGCCGTGTCAGGCGCCTTTCTGAGCGCGACGAGGGTTTCGAAGCCATTACCGCCGGGCATCAACACATCCAGGGTGATCGCGTCCGGGCGTAGTTGTTGAGCCTTCTTGACGGCTTCAGCTCCCGACTCGGCCATGACAATCCTATATTCCGAATCCAGGTAGCTGGCGAGAAGCTCGCGGGCAGCGAGTTCGTCATCCACAACCAAAACGAGTGGCTTCTGGGAGTTTGTGTCCGCCGCAGTGGGTGGATGGGAGGGCTCTCTAACTGGAAGAACATTTGAGGCCGGTTTAGATGATCCCACCGGAAGGGTAAAAGTAAATCGGCTGCCTTTGCCCGGTTCGCTGTCCAGTGAAATTTTTCCACCTTGTTGTTCGACAAGGCGCTTGGTGATGGCGAGCCCCAGTCCCGTGCCTTCATGGGTTGTGCCACTGCTGCCTTCCACTTGCCGGAATTCTTCGAAGACGACTGCTTGATCCTCGGCCCGGATACCTATCCCGGTATCGGTCACCGACAGGCGAACGAAATTCCCTTCTTCAACGCATTCGATGCTGATGCGCCCGCTCTTGGCCGTGAATTTGACCGCATTGCTAAGCAGGTTGTACAGGATTTGCTTGAAACGAACCCGATCAGCATAGACGGCCCGCTCTGTCTCCAGCTTATGTTGAACCTGGATGTTTTTTGCCATTGCCAATGGACGAATGGTGGAGAGCACCTCTGGCAAAGCATCTTTAACCTGAAAATCTTCGCATTGCAGTTCGAGTTGCCCGGCCTCGATTTTGGAGAGATCCAGAATGTCGTTGATCAGCTGCAATAGGTGCGCTGAACCTTTCTTGATGTGGTCGACGAAGCGTTTTTGCTTTACGTTGAGCTCGCCTGGAGTTCCCTCGGCCAGCAGATCGGAAAAGCCGACAATTGCGTTCAGTGGGGTTCGCAATTCGTGGCTCATGCTGGCGAGAAACTTGCTCTTCAAGTGGGTTGCCCGTTCGACTTCGCGGTTGTGGAGGTCGAGCTCGCGGTTGGCGACTTCCAGGCTGGCGGTAAATTTGTGGCGTTCTTCTTCGGCGCGCTTACGCTCGGTGACGTCGACTGCGATCACAAAATCGGCGGGACGACCTGCAAACGTGAGTGAATACGATGTAATCTCGACGTAAATGACGCTTCCATCTTTCTTGCAATGCCGCCAGAAACTGAGTGCGTGCTTTCCGTCACGAAGTCCGGCTACGCTTTCGATAAGAGCGGGAACGTCCTCGGGGGGGCGAATATCCCGAATGGTCATCGCCAAGAACTCTTCTTTTGAATACCCATACTTTTCGACAGCGGCCTGGTTCACCGCCAGGAAGCGCAGTGTGTCGCGCTGGTAGATCCAGGCGGGCTGCGGATTCAGTTCAAACAATTTCCGGTACCGGCCTTCACTCGCGCACAGCTCCTCTTCGGCCCGCTTGCGTTCCGTGATATCACGCGCGATGGCATAAATGAGGTCCTGCTCCGGCACACAAACGGCATTCCACATAAGCCACTTGTACGACCCGTCTTTGCCCAAATAACGGTTCTCAAACGCAATCGTAACTTCCCGGTGCTGAAGACGGCCGTCCTCTGCCACCGTCGCCGCACGAT
>CABDXP010000129.1_pt1 | contig 17450 bp, 9 predicted proteins | sample 3421331 | NCBI WGS metagenome assembly CABDXP01 (sample SAMEA5534335, study PRJEB31848) | metagenome | biome: tundra; feature: field; material: soil | place: USA | collected 2013-05 | depth 0.15 m | reverse complement strand
CGCCTGGAATACCCCATAGGGAAACCACTTTATGAAACCGGGGGATGGGTCGGTCATCCCCGAGTTTCCCCGAAGGGGGATTTGATCGCTTTTCTCGACCATCCCACCCAAGGCGACGACGCTGGTTCGGTGGCCATGGTCGATCTCAAGGGGAACAAGAAAGTTCTCACGGGCGAATGGTTCACCGTACAGGGATTGGCATGGTCTCCAGACAGCAAAGAGATCTGGTTCACCGCCAGCAAGACCGGTACAGATCGGACCCTTTACGCCGTGACGCTTGACGGCAAAGAGCGCATGGTCTTGCGCTTGCCGGGCGCCCTGATGCTGTTGGATATTGCCAAGGATGGGCGGGTGCTCCTGATGCGCGCCAGTTGGCGTCGCGAATTGATAGGTGTGAGCGGCAGTGACCTTAAGGAGCGTGAGCTCTCCTGGCTCGACTACTCCTATCCGGCCGACCTTTCGGCGGATGGCAAGACCCTTTTGTTTGATGAGGAGGGCGGGGGAGGAGCGCTGTCCTACTCCAAATCCGGCGGGTTGTCCTACGCTGTGTACATTCGGAAAACCGACGGCTCTCCAGCCGTCCTGCTGGGCGAAGGAGGAGCGAGGGCTTTGTCGCCTGACGGAAAATCGGTGGTCGCGGTGACGCAAGATTCCCCCACACAATTAAAGCTGCTGACCACTGGTGCTGGGGAGCCCAAAGAGCTGACCAATGACAATGTCAACCGCGGGTTCGCGCATTGGTTTCCCGACGGGAAGCGCATCCTTTTCTCGGGTAACGAGCCAGGCAAAGGAGTACGGCTATACGTCTATGAGGTAGCTTCGGGTAAGAGCCAGGCGATCACGCCCGAGGGGGTGAATGGCACAAGGTTTGTCATCTCTCCCGACTCTCAGTGGGTGGCCGGAATCGGTCCCGATCAGAAGGGGTATCTCTATCCAGTCGGAGGTGGTGAGCCACGCATGATTAACGGACTCATCCCCGGCGAGCAACCCATCACATTTAGCTCCGACGGCCGCTCCTTATACCTCTACCAGCCGGGTGAGCTGCCGGCCAAGGTCGATCGCCTCGATCTGCAAACCGGGAAACGCACTCCCTGGAAGCAGCTCATGCCGTCCGATCCCGCAGGGGTCGAGAATATCGGCCCCATTCTGTTGACACCCGACGCCAAGAATTGTGTCTATGGCTACCACCGCATGCTGGCCGACCTTTACCTGGTCGAGGGATTAAAGTAAGAAGTTACTGGCCGCATAGCTCTGTCCAGCCCGGAAATCGTATATACTTCCTCCACCACGAGGTGCCCGCAAGGGCGCGATCGGGTTCATTGGATTGGGGTTTTTGTTTCGTCAATCTCGGGGCCGTTCCTAAACCGCAGCATGGATGATTCCAAATCACTGCCGGACCAAAAGTCTGCTGCTAAAAAGCGCCCACAGGGTGGCGTCGGGACTCCATTTGCCGGTGAGAGTTCCAGCAGCAATGTCCCAGTTCCTCCGCAGGATGAAGCCACGCTCGTGGATGCCGGGCCGTCCCGACACGATCCCGACGCCACGATCGTCGATGCTGGGCCGCGATTGGATCCTGAAGCCACGCTGGTAGACACCGACGCTACGATCGCGCCGGGAACTTCGTTTCGCCGGATGACGACTCCGACGCCCAACCGGATTTCCAGATTCGCCAAACCTCTCCCGCAGGACGAAACCACCCTCGTCGATGCTTTCCCAAAAGCGATCGATCCTGAAGCCACGCTGGTAGACGCCGACGCTACGACCGCGCTGGGAACTTCGTTTCGCCGGACTCCGACTCCGACGCCCAACCGGATTTCCGATTCCTATGCCAGCGCAGCTGTATTGCAGATCGGCGCCGTGTTGGGCGGGCGTTATGAAATTCTCCAACTGCTCGGCGAGGGCGGTATGGGCGCTGTCTACAAGGCCGCCGATCGCGAACTTGACCGGTTCGTTGCATTGAAGGTTATCCGGCCTGAACTGGCTTCGAACCCCTCGATCCTCGCCCGTTTCAAGCAAGAGTTGCTGCTCGCTCACCAGGTCACCCACCGCAACGTGATCCGCATTTACGACCTCGGTGAAGCCGAGGGCGTGAAGTTCATCACCATGGAGTTTATCGAGGGCCAAGATCTGCGGGCCCTCATCCGCGAGAAGAAGAGATTTACTCCAGAGGAAGCGGTGGATGTCATTCAGCAGGTGTGCCACGCTCTGAATGCGGCCCACAGCGTCGGGGTAATTCACCGGGACCTCAAACCGCAAAACATCATGCAGGACGGCTCAGGCCGCATCCTGGTGATGGATTTCGGTTTGGCCCGCACCGTGGAAGGCGACGGGATGACCCAAACGGGTGCGCTCGTCGGCACCATGGAGTACATGTCGCCGGAGCAGGCTCTGGCCAAGGATCTCGATCAACGTTCCGACATCTTCGCTCTCGGTCTGATCTTGTACGAAATGCTGACCGGCAAACAGCCCTTCGTAGCCGAGAGCGCTCTCGCCAGCCTCATCAAACGGACACAGGAGCGTGCGACTCCAGTGTCGGATGTTGACGCTCAGATTCCCGGGGCGTTGAGCGGGATCGTGAGCAAGTGTCTGGAACGCGATTTGGACCAGAGATACCAGAATGTCTCGGCCATTCTTGCGGACCTGAACACGTGGAAAGACCAGAGAGCCGCCGGCACAATCAAGTTCGACGCTGGCGTCAAACCATTGGGACGGACTCTTCCCTGGCCACTCATTACTGGGATTGTGGCCGTACTGGTGCTGGCGATCAGTGGGTACATGCTTCGTGACCGGTTTTTCCGGTCACCGCCCAGCACAGGACCTGCTCCTGGGCCGCCCGCAGTGTCGCTGGCGATATTGCCTTTCCGAAATGCGTCCGGAGATCAGGCTTTGGATTGGCTCGGCCCCAGCCTCGCCGACATGCTCAGCACCGATGTTGGGCAGTCCGCGCAGTTGCGCACCGTTAGCCCTACCACCCTGCACCAGGTATTCACCGACCTGCGCCTTTCCTCCGCGACTGTGCTCGACCCGGCGACGATTCGCCGCGTGGCGGATTTCAGCAGCGCCGATCGCGTGGTTTGGGGACAGTACGCCAAGTTTGGCGACCAGATCCGAATTGATGCCACACTTCAGGACATCAAGAACGACCGCACCGTTCCGCTGAAAATCGATGTGCCCAGTGAAAAGGAGATTCCAGGGGCAATCGATCGTCTGGCGGAGTCCATACGTCAGAAACTGGCGCTCCCAGAGGATGTGCTTAAGGAGTTGAAAGCCAGCTCTTTTCAACCCAGTTCAAAGTCTATTGCTGCGTTGCGTGACTACGACCAGGGCATCGGGTTGCAGCGGGACGGGAAGAATCTGGAAGCGCAGAAGCAATTCGAAACGGCGACCAAGGAAGACCCCACCTTCGCGCTGGCATTTTCCAAGCTGGCACAGGCCTACAGCAGTTTGGGCTATGACAGCGAAGCGGAGCGGTCTGCCAAGAAAGCCGTGGAGCTGAGCCAGGACCTCCCTGAGTCGGAGAAGTATCTGATTTCCGCTATTCGTTCCCAGGCAACAAAGAACTATCCGGAAGCAATAAAGGCCTACGAGAACCTTGCCAAGGCTTCGCCGGGGAACTCTGACGTGCAAGCGGCATTGGCCGGCCTCTATAAGGATTCCGGAAACCTCGCAAAAGCTCGTGAATACTACCAGAAGGTCTTAAGCGCGAATCCGAAGGATGTCACCGCAACCCTCGAGATGGGACGCATAGCCATTAGGAGCGGCGACCCCCAAGGCAGTCTCGACCCCCTGAACCGAGCGTATACCCTCTCAATTCAAGTAGGCAATCAGGAGCAAAAGGCTGCCAGCCTGCATTTCATGGCTGTTGCTTACAGAATGTTGAGCAAGCCCGAGGAAAGCACGCGCAACGAGCAGGAAGCGCTTGCTATCTGGCGGCGCATCGGTCAGAAGCGCGGCCTTGCGCTCAGCCTGAACGAGATGGCTACGGCCCAAGCGTCGCTCGGCAAACCCAAAGATGCTCTGGCCAACTTCCAGGAGGCGTTGCAGGTTCGGCGTGAAATCGGCGACAGGCGCGGCCTAGGCGATACTCTGATCGACCTGGGCGGTTTCTACGATGACCATGGCGACCATGACCAGGCACTGAAAATGTTCAAAGAAGCCCTGCAATTGCAGCGCGATCTCGGCAATGAAAGCTTGCAGGCCATCTGCCTGAACAACATCGGGACCGCGTATTCGGAAAAGGGCCAGTACGAGGATTCTCTTACCTATTATCAGCAGGCGCTGCAACTGCGCGAAAAATCGAAAGTGCCGCAGGACATCGTGGAGGCTGTCCACAATCTCGGCGAGACTGCGGCCGACATGGGCCAGTACGATCAGGCTATTTCGTATTACCTGCGGGCCTTGGATTTGCGGCGCAGCATGGACGACCCGCGTGGCGCGGCCATTGAGTCTTACAGCCTGGGCACGCTGTTTGATTACCAGGGGCGGTTCGGGGCAGCCATCAACTCCAAGCAGGAAGCCCTCAAGACTTTTCGCGACATCAAGGACAGGACCTCCTGGATGGCCAAAATGCTGGGTGGCTCCGCACAAGCGGTCATCCTCGCGGGACGCGGAGACGAGGCGAAGAGTTATCTGGATGAAGGGCTCAGCCTCTCGCGCGAGCTGAAGAATGACGGCATGGCGGCAGAGACCTTGGGATTCCAGGGCGATGCGTACTTCTACCGCGGAGATTTTAAATCTGCGCATGCTTCGTATGCGGAAGCACTCCACGCCGCCACGCGCAGCAAAGAACCGGGCACAGTTCTGATTGCGAAAGCTAACCTAGCCAAGGTCCAGGTCCAGGAAAAACGCACACAGGAAGCCATTTCCAGCCTCCGGCAGTTGGTTCAGCAGGCGAACGACCTCGGGTTGAAGTACATCTCGGTCGAGTGCTCCATATTCTTGGCGGAAGCCATGATGCAAAGCCATGACTCCTCACATGCCCGGCAGGAACTCGAGCGCGCCTTGCTGCTCTCGGACAAGCTCGGAATGCAGCCACTGAGTGCTCGGGCGCATTATCTGTTGGCCACAATTGCGCGAGACTCCGGCAACAGCAGCGATGCTCAGGATCATTATCGCGAGGTGCTCCGCCTGCTGGATGCGATGAAGAAAGACCCCGGGGCAGAGAAGCTACTACAGCGCGCGGACTTCAAGGGCATCTACGACGAGTCCACCCGCGGGACACAAGCAGCTAAAAGCTAAGAGTCAAGAGCGGCCAAGGAATAAAAAGGGGTGCCGCCTTTCGCGGCACCCCTTGGTTATTGACTGCGCGTAGTTGCTTACGAAGTCAGTTACTCCTGCTTACTTGACGATGTACGGAACTATTTGAAGGTTCTGGTTCTGGCCGGAGTCGATTGCCGTCACCACGAACGCGTGCAGCCCTTTACTAGATGTATCGACTGTGCCGCCGGTACAGGACTGCCCGCCGCCGGGGGGCGGTGTAAATGTGCAGGAGGCCGGAGTGCCCGAATTCTGCTTGCAGCTTGCCGCCGTCAGATACGGACCCGTCGGGTTGGACGTAGGCTGTGATGTACTCGGATTGTTGCAGGCATAAGTCGCTGGGACCACCGAGCCCTTACTGTACGTCGCGAACGGGGTCGGAGAGGTGATCTTGATCCCCGGCGGTTTCTCGCCCGGCGTGTCGTACGTTGCTACCCAGCAGGACGCTCCGCCGCCGCTATTACCGATTGTGCGACCCCCATCTATAATGAAGCTGCTGACTTGGTTGCTCTGGAACAGTGGGCCGCTCGCGGGCGGTGTGCACGGAAACAGAGGATTGGGACCCACACCCTTGAGAAAACCAGGGAATGGGTTGAGAATCAGGTCAATCCCCGGGTAGATGAAGAATGGGTTTTCGGATTGCAAGAACTGGAAGTCGGTACCAAGCGTTGCGAAGAAATTCTCTTCGGCGGCAGAACCGCACGTTCCGCCCGGAGAATCAGGGCACGTAAGCGCGAACATCACGGACGCGTCCAGACCCGTATTTTCAGCGTTCTCGTAGACAAAGCAGCGGGCGGGCCAGAAGTTCTTCTGCACCAGGGCATCGCAAGCCGCCTGAGTCATCAGTATCGGCTGAACCTGGATTACCGGCGTAGGGTACGGTTGCGTCAGCAAGGCAGTGTAGTCGTAAGCAGTGACTCCGGAGGCGTTGGGGAAGGAAAGCGTGCTTGTCACGCCCACCGTAAGCGTAGCGCTCTGAGCTCCCGGCGTGAATGTCCAGCTCAGGATGTCCTGGTTGTCGTCCCCACCGCCCGTTGCCGCCGTGAATCCTACCCAAGCATTGCCGCTGGCCAAACCTATCGTGGCCATGTTGAACAGCACGCCGCCGCTGGGGTTGGCCACAGTTTTAGGAAACAAGTCAATGCCATCCAGGATCACATCCAGCAGTGTGGTCGTAGGGCCGGAGTAGTTAATCGTCACCGTATGGACGTTTCCGTCCGCCATGTTGATCGGGGGCGACAGAAGAGTAAGATCGTTGAACGCAAGACTGCAAGACTGGTCTACGCTGTTCGCGCCAGTTCCCGAGCAGTTTTGAATCGCAACGTCGTTGCTGCTCGGGTCAACACCGGGTCCGTTATTGAAGGTGTTGAACTCCACCGCCAGACTGTTCGGGATACCACTACCAGGCGTGCAATAGGCACTGCCGCCGAATCCGATCCCGCAACCGTTAGGGCCCAAGGCAGTGAGCGCCGAATTTTGAATCACGAACGCGATGCCGTCAGCGGGACCGAACCCCGTATTGGTGCTTCCGCTCAGCTGAAACGTAAAGGTGGTGGAAAAAGCGCCGGCAACCGGCTGCGCGATATTGAACCATGCAGACCCGTCTTGGTACGGTGCCGCAGGCGTGAGCTGTAGCGCCGTGCCGCTCCGTGCCGCATTACCATTGAGCGTAAGGTTTGCTACAGAACCAAAATTGGGAAAATTCGGGCTCTGGGCCAGAACCGGCGTGACCGCGCCCATCACCACCAAGGCCGTGATCGCGGCCACCATGATCAATCTCGTGATTCGTACCTTCATAATTCTCCTTTTGACTGCGTGCCGGTTTTACCGGTCGTGCCTTCGGTCTTAAAGTGAACGTCGTCGCGTGAACCTGGAGCGGACAAAATCCCCGTGGCCGCCAGACCGCGCACCACACAGACCTTCGCACATTCGACATCGTGGACAAGGAAATGCTGAAACCAAAACTGGAGATCGTTCTCGTTCGGTGCTCGGCATCCACGTGGGGGAACGGGGAAGCCCGGAATCATGAAACGGGGAACTGAAAAGCCTGACCCAGTCCTCGTTTCCACATCACGCCACTCCCGTCGAAAAACACGCGGGGCACCTACGGCTGGACATTTATATTCCATTGACATGCTCTTGGCTAAGGACATGCTCTTCGCTAAGCTAATAAACAAATTGGAAAACCTGAGACGGTACCCCACGTACCATTCCTGTCCCGAGGATGAACAGGATCCCCAAGATGTTATGCAATTACGGGGCTGTAGTCAATATTTTATTGGAGGCCCAACGCATTTTTATTTGAGACCCAACCGCAATGTGCAAGGGTTTGCAGCCTTCTCGCGGCGGGAGTGGAGCAACGGAGATTTGCTGCGGCGCAATGTGCCGAGCCCGCTACCTGGGCGAACATTTTCCGACTGGACTATTGAACGACATCGCTGAAAACAAAAACTTAGTGGCTTCGTTTGGTACTTTTCCCGCTGTAGTTCAGTCCCCGGAAATACCGCGACCGAAGGCGAGATCCAGCAGCCTCACGAGCCTGGGTTCGCTTCGGAGAGAAGATTGCCCGAGCGGATTTTGACCGCCTTGGGAGCAAGGGGCAAACTGGTCACTACCCTCGGAGTGAACGGGTCCCAAATTGGCGTGAATGGCGATGCTGGGCAGGCGGTCAGCCGCCAGTTGCAGAAAAGACACACTTTGATCCCAATCGGTCGATTGACCGCAAGTGTCAACTTGTGTATAAATTCACTAATCGGGGCTGGCTCAACGCGGTAGCTTGGGAACACGTAGTAAAAATCCAGGGGCGTGAGACCGAGGTGCGTCATGAAGTCCAGCTCGTTTGCCGTTCTAGCAGTGTCCCTTCTAGCTTTAACCGTTCTAAGCCTGACCCTGAGTGCCAGTGCGCGGGAGACCGTCCTGCCCGCCGGTACCCTTCTGAAATGCACCTTGAATGAACCGAATTTTTCTTCCGCGACGGTTGCGGTGGGCGATCCCGTGCTCTGTCATCTGCACTCGGTGACGGAATTCGGCCAGCAGACGTTTCCCCGCGGTGCCTATCTTGTCGGGCATCTGGAAGCGGCCAAGGACCCAGGACATTTCTGGGGCAAAGGGTATATGAAGCTGATGTTCGATCGCATCGGATTGCCCGCCGGCGATATGCCTTTGGACGCCAAGGTGATCGCGACCCGCGGCTACAAGGTCGATAAAGACGGTGACATCAGGGGCAAAGGACACGCCAAACGCGACATTGTCGAATGGATGATTCCGCCTCTCTGGCCGTGGAAGGTAATCATGCTGCCCGCCCGCGGGCCGCGGCCCACGCTCAAGGGCGAGAGCATGCTCACGCTCCGCTTGATGGATGACGTGCAGATCCCGCAGGTCTCGGCCACCAACGGACCGGACTGGCATTTCTTTGGGCGTCCGCGGATGGAAAACGACTCGTATTATCGCGGTTCGGCCTACGCGCCAGCGGATAGGAATGTCGTGCCTCAGCTAGCGGTGCGCCAGGTCAGACCTGTAGCCAGCGAACCGCCGACGGCTGAGGAGATTCCGCAGGTCGTCTACGCCAGCTACGTTGTCAAGGATGCACGCTTCGACGGGACTGCGCCGGGAGTGCCAGTGTTTGTGCTGAAGACGGGTATGCTCCTGGAGGTGGGCAATTACACCTATCAGGACGGCCGTATCAGCTACGAACTCGCCAGTGGCGGCAGCGGCGTCATCAGCACCGATGAAGTAGATTGGACCACGACCACCCGCGTGAATAGCCAGCGCGGCGTGCGGATGATGCTGCGTGGTGGACATCCGAGCGCAGGAGTGACGGGATTCTAGAAAGCTGTCAGCTATCGGCATTCAGCCGCCAGCGCAAGCTGGCGGCTTTTTTGTGGCTGCTTTGTCTGTGGAGGAACGGGCGTCCCCGCCCGTCCAGAGCGAGTTCGGCAGTCTTTCAGCCGCCAGCCAATTTTCATGCGACCCGCGGGCCTGAAGCGTCATCCATTGGAACGGTAGGAACCGCCCAAGCTTTCGAGGATTCCATGTCAAAAGTCAACATCGTCGAGAAGTTTGCCAAAATCACCGAATACTGGAAGCCCTACATCGCCGCCGAACTTAATGGCCAATATGTGAAGCTGGACAAGCTCAAAGGCGAGTTCGTATTTCACCATCATGAGAACGAGGACGAGATGTTTTTGGTGGTGAAGGGACGATTCCGCATGGAGTTTCGCGGACGTCATGAATGGATCGAAGAGGGCGAGTTTATCGTGGTGCCGCGCGGAGTGGAGCACCGTCCGGTGGCGGAAGAAGAATGCTGGATCTTGCTGTTTGAACCTGCCACTACGCTGAACACCGGCAATGTCGAGAACCAAAGGACTTTGCACGCGCTGGACCGAGTCTGACACTAGAAGCCATCTCATAATGAACCGGAGCAGTACACTGCCGGACCTCAGGGGCTAAAGCCTCGTCGTTATTTGGCTCTTGGCGGCACGGCTGAAGCCGTGCCCTTCCCACCCCCCTTCCCAAGACCATTTATGAGATAGCTTCTAAACTCTTAATCGCCGCTGTGTCCACAGGCAACCGCCAGTCTGGGGACATAAGCAGGGGCGGAATGCACCTCAGTTACCTTCGGTCCCTTGCTATCCGACTTCTGTACCCTACACGCCCTAGCCCAAATACGTCAGGATAGTGGTTGTTACCCGGGCATCTCCCTCCTTGCCGGGCCGGACGGCGCATGTTCAACTCCGATAGTGGGGAAGGCGAAGTGGTCGAAACCTGGCAGCGGTTTGTGCAGGGTCTGCTGGGCGTGCTGGCGCTGGTAGGCGCCTTAGCGATGGCGCACTACTACGTTCCCCCCGAGACTACCGGGCTGGAGCGGCAGGTGCACCAGCTCTCGCGCGAAGTCGCCGATATGGAGAAGCAGCAATCGTTTTCAGCGGCCGCAGTGGACGATGCGCGGGAATCTGTGGCTTATATCTACGGCATTTATCATGTGTCTGGCCGGACACAAAGTTTCCGTGCTCGCGTGGCTGGAACGGGGTTTGTAGTGGCTCCAGGTCTGCTGGCCACTAATCGCCATGTGGCCGAGCCCTGGTACGGCGATCGGGAAGTCGCTGTGGCATTGCGGCGGGGAGGAACACCAGTCCTGGAAAAGCTGGTGGCATATTTCCCCGGCTCGCCGCTTCCGGTAAAACTGGAGACGGCAGTAGTGGCCGCGCATGGCGACCTAGCCGTGCTGCGCCTCGAAGACACAGCCTTCACCAAGAAGCTGCGCCCGTTGACTCTGTCCCAGGCGCTGCTGCATGTGGGCGAGCCGGTGAGCGTTCTGGCGTATCCGATGGGAGTGACGGGCATGGTGGCGAAGTCTCCCGCAGTTGTGTACGACCGCCTTTCGTCGCATCCGGATGATGCCGACACGGCGGGCGAACTGGCTGCGCTATCGCTGATCCGGCCTTCGGCGACGTTCGGACACGTCGGCGATGTAACCGGCGACAAGCTGATCTATGACGCGCCCACGGCGCGCGGGGGCAGCGGCGGACCGGTGCTGAACCTGCGCGGCGAAGTGGTGGGCATCAACTCCGCATACATTGACGGCTTCTCTGGGGGCACGCTGGGGATCGCCGTCAGTGAGTTGCGTCCGCTGCTGGAGACCGCAAAGCAAGCGCCCTTGGAGACGGTTGGGGAAGAATCAGGTGTCAGGTCTCAGGTCTCCGGCATCAGGCAGAATGTATCAGATTTCCGCTGAGGACGCCGCAGAAGGAATCTCATTCCGAAAGTTGCAATTACTTGGATAGGCGACCGTACTGCCCGCCGTTCGAATCCTTTCCCGCACAGGCAAAGTACCTGGAATTCAGGTACATTGTAACTTGCTGATTTGAATAGTAAATTGGCCTTAGGGCTGCTCTTATAATTGGGGTAAATCCCCCGGTAGCAGGCGTGTTTTGCCCAATGTTTCCGGGCAAAATATTCCCGGGTCGCCAGGTTCAAGAAGAATCGATTCAAAGAGATCCAATCATGATGAAAAATTGTCTATTGGCGGTGGCTTTGCTGAGTCTGGCGCTGGCTAGCGGTTGCGCGAAGGGTGGCAACGGAGCGGTTCCCCTTCCAGTCACCATCACCGTTACCGCCAACGACGTTAACGCTAACGCGATCTACCCGACGCAGTCTGTGACGCTTGCGGCCACGGTCGCGAACTCGACCGCTACCGCCGTTACCTGGAGCCTCGGCTCGGGCTGCACACCAAGCACGTGCGGAACGATCACGCCAGTTACGCCGCCGACCACCCCGGCAACGGCGACCTTCGTCGCCCCGGCAACGCCAACTTCGGTGACGGTCACAGCGACGTTGGTGGCCAACACCTCAGTGACGGGACCTCTGACGATAACCGTGGTTGACATCACCACCGACGTAGCGCCAGCGACGCTGAATGTGGGCAGCGGTCTGACCCAGCAGTTTACCGCCGTAGCCGTCCCTGACAATGCGGCGACCCAATCCTTTATGTGGACCTGCAGCACCACGGTGAACGGCACGGTGACGGGTTCGTGCGCGAACTTCAGTCCGGATCCGAATGTGTCAGGCTTGGCTTACTACACGGCGGCGGACAGCTGTAGCGGCGTGGGCTGTATTCAGATATCGGCGGCTTCGACACTCGATCCGGCGGGCTGCACGCCCAACCCCAAGTACTGCACAATCGCCAAAGCCTCGATGGTCAGCTCCCGTGTAAGCGGCACGTACGCATTCCGCTTTTCCGGATATGACACCAGCAGCAACGCCACAGCCGTGGTTGGAACATTCACCGCGGCGTCGAATGGAACGATCACTTCGGGTGTGGAAGATGTGCTGACCGCGAACGGGCCGTCCCCGCAACCAATCCAGATAACGGGCGGTTCCTACACCCCCACCTCGTCCGATCCGAACAACTCAAACAACGCTGGCAAGCTAACGCTCACTTTGCCCTCGGGAGTTTATCCGAATCAATACCAGGTCGTTCTCAACGGCGCCGGCGACCTGAAGATGATCGAATCCGATGGCCATGGCACCGGCTCCGGCATCGCGCAAATATCATCCGGCCCCAGCCTTCTCAAAGGCAGCCAGACTTACGCGTTCGGCTTCACCGGTGTGGACTCCAGTGGCAACCGCGTCGGGTTTGTCGGAGTCTTGACGATGAATGGGAGTGGAGTGATCAACGGCCAGATGGATACGAACGACAATGGCAGCGATACCAATGTTTGCGGCGGGTCGGCGTGCTTCGTGACAGGCACTTACTCTGCCGACCAGACCGTCAGCGGACTGTGGCACATGATTCTAACCTCGGGCTCGGTGAGTATGAATTTCGATTTCTTTATTGCTTCCGGAACAACGACTAATAAGACGAATCCGTTGACCTTCTATGCCATTTCCACCGGCCCCTTCGACAATACGCACCCCGAGGTTTCCGGAACGATGATGCTCCAGGATTCGTCGCAGACCTACAACAACGCTGCCTTCAATGGCACTTCCGTCTCCGCTCTGACGGGGACGGCGGCGAGTGGGGTGCATACCAATGTCTCGCTCACTCTGGGGACGACTGATGGCAAGGGGAACTTCTCGGGTCTGTTTGATCAGAATAACGCCGGTGCGATCCTCTCCAGCGTCCAATTCCCGCCCACCACAGGCTCCAACAAATACACCTACGCGGCCAGTGGCACCAGTGGACGCTATACCTTCAATATGCTGGGCAATCCGACCACGACCCCGGTCGGGGCGCCGCTTCCGTTCGTTCTCTATGCCAGTGGACAGAATCGCGGATTCCTGCTCGATCAAAAAAGCTCGTCCGTGATGACCGGAACGATGAATCCGCAGGGGAAAGGGATCGGGCTTTTCGGTGGTTCAACGTTGCCGGGTACGTATGCCGCGGCGACCACCCACAGCGGCAGCTCCGAGGTCGACCCGATAGCCGCCAACCTGCTGTTTACATGGGTGACCAATGCGCTGAACACTGGTGCGTGCACCGCCGAGTGCGTCAACGGAACCCAGTACGATACCGTCAACTACAACCTAACGAGCGCGCCGCTAGCTGGGGCCTATACGATTCAGGCTACCGGCAACGGTACGATCGTGTTGACTGCTCCCTCGGCTCAGAATTACGTGATCTACGTTCTTGAGACCTCAGGTTGTTCGTCCACCCAAAATCCTGTCTGCGCGATACAAGATTTTCTGATGATGGATGAGGACAAGACGAATCCGAACCCGTCCATCATTTTCGTGCAGCAATAAAAGAAGGGCTCGTGTGGGGTCGGGGCTTGGCACCGTCCAAGCCGAGCGCAGCTCGGCAGCGGCGCGGCCCCTAAAGGGGCTTTCGATTTCGGGAGGGCTTCGGCATGCTGAAGCAATGCCCTGATAGGAAGCCGATGTTTGCAGGAAATCGAAAACTCGGTTAGAGAGAAACAATCAGACAATTCCGAGTCTCCGTTGCGGCATGAACTCTACTTCCCCCGAATCACCGCCTTCGCCGTGGCGAAATTGTCGAAACGGTCGTAGGCGCGGACCACGACAACGTAATCGTTCGCGGTGTTCTCGGCCATCGGAGCCGGCGCAGCTTCGGGTTGCGGCACGGTCACGAGAAAGTCGTAGTCCTCCGTTTTCGAATCCGACAACTGGCCGACCGGCTCGACGAATTGCCAGTCGCCGCCATCGAGCGAATACTCCGCGCGCTTGATCGGCGAAAAGGAATCGCTGGCGCGGAAGCGGACACGGATCTTTTTACCGAGCTGCTTTCCGGTCTGCCTGTCATCTTGCCTGTCAACGACAGTGGCAGTCAGTTTCTCGATTACCGGAGCGGTGGTATCGACCTCGAAGCGGGCGCTGACACGCTCTGCGTAGAGCGCTTCTCCTGGCGAATGCGAGGGCGCATCGGAGGCGATGACCTTCACGGTGTAGCCGCCGTCGGGCAGAAGACTGGCGTCGAAAGAATAGTAGCGATCGGAAAGGTTGCTCTTCAGCAGCAGCCAGCGCGATTCGCCGTCGCCGCGGTAGTAGACGGTGTAGACGAGTTGGTCGTCGTTGTCGTCATGGGCCGCCCAGCGGATGCCGACGGAGTCGCGGTCGCGCATGGCCGGAGGTGGAGGATCGAAGCGCGGCTGCCCCTGACCCTGCCCGGGCGGCTCGCTGCCGGTCACATGCGGAATGGCCTGATAGCGGTATCCGGGCTGCACCGTGATTTCGTCAATCTCAGGGGCAACGTTCTTGGGCAGGTAGTTCAACAGGACGTCGTCAACGCGAGGCGCGGGATTGCCCGCATGGAGCACCGCCTTCCACTGCACGAAGCGCGCTGGCGGAATCTTGAGTTCGGATCCGCCAGCGAGGGCGAGAGCGAAATTAATGCGCGTCCACGGACTCCAGTTGCGGTCGGGATTGTCCACGTTGCCGCTGCGCGCATAAAACTCGACGTTGGAATTGGAACTGGAATTGCCGGTGGCGCGGATGCTGGCGCGTCCCCAGAGGGAAAAGATGCGCGCGTCGAAGACATCGCTTTCGTACGTGCCTTCAGACTCGGGGCCGGGACCGAGGACAAAGATTTTTCCGAGGTTGCTGCTGGAGGCGTAAAGTCCTCCGCCGGGCGCGGCGGCAAAGGCGGTGATTTGTGTGGCGCTCGCTTGGACTAGATCGGTGTAATCGTCAGCCTCATTGCCGTTGATGGCGAAAATGTGGCCGCGATTGCCGGTGCCGGCAATGAGGCGTCCGTGCCGATCGAAACCGAGAGCGTAGACGAGATCTTCGTGGGAAGTCCACAAGCGTGACGGTGCGCCATCGGGCGCGATGCGATAAATCTCGGAGCCGCCGCTAGCGCCGGCGCCAGGAGCGGGAAAGGGCGGCGTGATTGCAGGCGCGGCGGGAGCTGCGGTGATGGTGATATTGCCGCCGGGTGCTTGCGGGTTCTGCGCTGGACTGGCGAGCGTGATGCCCATTTGCGGTATCGTCGCGCCGGGCCGCTTCTCTCCCGCAGCGGCGGCGTAGATATTGCCCGCGCCGTCGATAGCGAGCGCTGTAATCTCTTTTTTGGGCGCGCTGTAGAGAACAAACGCTTCGCCATTCGGCGCGATGCGATAGACCAGCCCGCTGCCATCGGAACCGGCAATCAGGTTGCCTTTGGGATCGAGCGCGAGCACGCGAATGTGGACTTCATCGCTCTTAAAGAAAAGCGAGTGTTGGCCGTTGGAACTGACTTTGTAGATTTCACCGCGATCGCCGGTGGCGACGTACAACGCGCCGGCATTGTCGAGAACGATATCCCAGATGTACTTGGAGCCAGGATCGAAATAGGGTGTCGCGCTCCAGGAGTCTTTCGTGGCCGCCTTGGCAGCGGCTGCGCCCTTCGCGGGTTCCAGGCGATACACCTTGCCATCGGGGGCAGTGGCAGCGTAGACGATGCCGGTCTTGGCGGTGTTCTTATCAACGTTCTTATCAACGACCAGGGCCTGCACTTGCAATTCCTGTGGCTCGAAGATGGTCGTGCTTTGACCATCGGGCGTGATGAGATAGACGCGAGCCGGAGAGCCAGCGGCGGCGTAGATGTTGCCCGCGGCATCGGATGCGATCGACCAGATGTAGGTCGAGGGCGTGGTCGCGAGCGCTTTGAACGCCGGCGCAAGTTCGAGGCCGCCCTCACTGCGCAACGCAACGCCTTTGGCAGTGCCCTTGGTCAGTTCGTCGAACCTGGATTGTTCCCAGGTTCGGGTGCCCTCGGCGAGGGCGAATGCGGAAAGAGCGGAGGTGGAAAGAATAAGTACGGACAGTAGAGCGAGCGTCTTACGAGCCAAAGTCATACCTCATTTTAAGCAGTTATTTCTTCTCCGCGCCGCCGCTGTATGTTTTCAGCGCCAACTCCAGATCCTGAATGCGATGGCTGTCTTTTACCTTGTCGAGAGAATCGCGCGATACAGCAATACTTCCGTCCAGTATTCGTTTCAAGTTGTCCAGATTGCGCTGCCAGCGTGCAATCACGGAGAGCGGGACGCTTCCCATACCTCCGGGAACAAAGAGGCGGCTGGCGATCTGGGCAGTAATTCCTCTAGCTGCCAGTTGACGTTGCAACTGTGGAATGTGGCCAGCTCCGTAGACGATTACGATGCGGCGGGATCGAGCATCGGCATCCAGACAATTCTCCACGATGCGGCGATTGCGCTCATGCCAGCCTCCCATAGCTATGTCGGAGACGGTATTTTCGCCGATCACTTGCTCAAACTGATAATCGGCGAGGGCTACGCTCTTGGTATGCAGAAAATCAAAGAGCGTCGGCGCGGTTTGCGACTGCATCTGTTTGGCGGTTTCCTCCGCCAGCGCTTCCACTTTGTCCTTAACCTCTTTAGGTTCCATCTCCTCGGCACGGCTCTGCCATGCTTTGGTTATGCGCCAGTCGCTCGCGGCGAAGCGTGCGCCCAGCGTGGGGGTAACTTCGGCCAGATATGCGGCCTCGGGAGGGAAATAGCCTTCCATCGGCCCCTGATAAGCCTCTGGCGTGATCTCGCCGCAAATCAAATCCGGATGCAGCGCCTCAACTTCATTTCGCAGATCGGCGAGAGAGTAGTGACTTTCAGCCTTGAAATGCAGATCGTGCGCTGTCCCCAGCAGAATCACCTCTGGGTTCGACGAGGCTGTGGTCGGCCGGGCCTGTGCGGTTTGCGCGAAAAGACTAGAGCAAAGCAGCAGGCCTAAAACTCCAGCGCAACTGAATGTGTACATTCGCGAGTCTCGCACCTTTTTCAATGCAGTCCGCCGCAAAAAGCAGGTCCTTCGCTCCGCTCAGGATGACAACACTGATGACAACACTATGGTGATGGTACAGGCTTGACGGGCGAGACGCCCGTCGCTCCACTTGAAGCGCGAGCTACTTGATGTTAATCGTCAGCATCTGCGCGCCGGAGACGACATAGTCGAGCGGATCGGTGGAAGCTTCGCTGACCGACGATTCACCGAGCACGACCATATCCTGCGTGCCGCGCATGTTTTCCATAACGTTCATGACGGAAAGCGGCAGCGTCGGCATCACTTTGTCGGCGACCATGGCTTCGGGATCGGACCCGATCAGCGATACATACACGCGATCATTGGAGCGCTCTTTGTTCAGCAATGCGATTGTGGGCGCCAGGCCCAAGCCCCGGTTCATCATCGGCGTACCGCGGTGCATGCGGTCGAGCGTGTCTCCGTCGCTGACCAGGATGCGCAGC
>CABDXP010000077.1_pt1 | contig 20038 bp, 13 predicted proteins | sample 3421331 | NCBI WGS metagenome assembly CABDXP01 (sample SAMEA5534335, study PRJEB31848) | metagenome | biome: tundra; feature: field; material: soil | place: USA | collected 2013-05 | depth 0.15 m | reverse complement strand
GCCCCTAAAGGGGCGTCTGATTTCGAAGGACTTACGGTATCGCTAAAGCGATACCCTGATACGAAACCCGAGTTTTTCCGCAAGTTGATTATGCGCAGGGAAACGCAGGGCGTCAACAAAAGCAACCAGCGACAGGGGTTATGACGACGTCGAAGGCCCTGGTCGCGCCAACGTCTTGTCCCCTAAGGCCCGTTGGGGGTTTTCACAAGCAATTGGGGCAAATCCCGCATTCAGAACCTGCGGAAAATCCTTGAGGCATTTCTCCACACACCTAAGTAACCTGTAACTGTTTATTTTTTAATCAGTTAGTCCAGCGGTCTCCGACCCCCGTCTACCCCGCTGAGTGGCCAACTGGGTGCACCCATGGCTTTTCAATGGACCAGGATCACGGTGTCGGTGTACGTCGAGTGGGTAGGGCCCTGGGGTGGCTCGCGCTGGCAGTGCTGGCGGCCGGACCGGCCGTAGCCAAGCAACATCCAGTTCCGTTGGATAAGAATACCGACGCCGCCAAATGCATCGAGTGCCATGCAGACAAGACGAAGGGCAAGGCGGTCCACTCAGCTATCGCGACGGGTTGTTTGAGTTGCCACGAAATCCGGACCAGCAAGATCGCGACGCACGTGAAGTTGATCACGGCGACCAGCGTCAGGCTTTGTCTCCAGTGCCATGCCGACAAAGACTCCGCTCAGGCCACAGGACGCGTTCACAGCCCCGCCGTTCGCGACTGCGTTAAGTGCCACGACGCTCACACTTCCGCGAATAAGAACCAGCTGCTAAAGCCTGCCTCAGGAACTACCAGAGACGAGAACCTGTGCCTCTCCTGCCACAAGCAAGGTCTGAACGTCCCGAAAGACGGCAGCCGTCACGCCGCTTTGGACATGGGCTGCGGCACCTGCCACGTGACCCACAAAATCGGCAATCGAGGGAAGCGCGAATTCGATTTCCACCTGACCAAGGATGCTCCCGCGCTGTGTCTTGACTGTCACGATGCCAAGGACGCCAACCTGAGCAAAGCGCACCACGACCAGCCCTTTGCCACGGCTGATTGCCTCACCTGCCACGACCCGCACCAGTCACGCTCCCCCAAACTCATGCGGGCGTTCCAACATGGTCCGTTTGAGTCCAAGTCGTGCGACAGTTGCCACGCGGCGGCGAAGGACGGCAAGGTCGTGCTGATTCAGGCCAGCCGCAAAGCGCTTTGCCTGACCTGTCATGACGACAAGGCGAAGCTGATCGAAACGGCGAAGGTTCAGCACCCTGGCGCCGCTGGGGAATGCACCGACTGTCACAATCCCCATGCGAGCAAGTGGCCCGGATTGCCCAAGACCTCGCCGGTAGATATCTGCTTAGGTTGCCATAGCGACCAAGCGGAGCAGGGTAAGAAAGCCCACGTGCACCAGCCGGCCTTCGAGCAAGGTTGCGCCACTTGTCACGAGCCACATGGCGGACAAAACGATCACCTGCTGCGCGCGGCCAATGTGAATACGCTCTGCCTGGAGTGCCACGGCCCCGACTCCAAGCCAAAGCGGCAGCAGGCCGAACATCTTGTGACCATCTTCAACGGCACAGTCAAGCTGCCGGAGAGCTACTTCAACTCGACTCCGGTGCTGGCGCTGGAGTACGGCGCGGGTCACCCCGTCGATCGCCACCCGATCTCAGACGTGATGGATCCAAAGGACCCGTCCAAGGTCCTTACCGCCATGAACTGCCTCACTTGTCACCAGCCGCACTCCTCGGCACAGCCCGGACTGCTGGTCAAGGACCAAGTGAACAACCAGGCGTTTTGCAACACCTGTCACAAGGGAATGATGAATCCTAAGGTGCCATAGAGATGCTGGAACATCGACATAGTTTGAAAGGTTCACGGACGGCAGTGGCGCTGCTGGTTGCGCTGATCATGGTCGCGACGCTGCCGGGTTGGGCTTCGAGCAAGAAGAAGGCGCCCGCGCCAGCGCCAGCCAAGATGGATCTCTCCCGCTTCGTTTGGCCGAAAGCGCCTGCCATCACGCGGATCAAGTTCCTGGATTTCTTCTCTGCCGAGAAGAGGGATTCCACCAACCAGAAGAAGAAGAGCGGGTGGATGGACCGGATGGCAGGGGTTTCAGCGGAAAATGACAAGCGCACTAGGCCTCACTTCGAGCTCCTGACCCCTTTCGGTTTGGCTGTCGATTCCAAGGGCCTGCTTTATGTGGCGGACTCGAAGGTGGGAGCGATCTTCATCTTCAACCCCGAAACTCACGATGTCCAACTGCTGAAGCACGGTGTGGATGCGCAGTTCAGCAGCGTCTTCGGCCTGGCCATCGACGACAACGACCAGCTCCTGGTTACCGACGGCAACCTGCATCACGTGCTGGTGTTCGATCCCAACCACAAGTTAAGAGTGAGGTTTGGGGAGGGGATCCTGGAGGAGCCTTCCGGGATCGCGATCGACACCGAAAACCGCTTTATCTATGTGGCCGATACCGGCCTGGACCAGATCGTAGTGTTCGATGCCGACAGCTTCAAGCCCTTGCGCACGATCGGCACTGCGGGCAAGCAGCACACCCTGACCACGCCGGGCGACTTCTCCAAGCCGACCAACGTCGCGGTCGATCAGGACGGAAATCTGTACGTCAGCGATACCATGAACAACCGCGTCGAGATCTTTGACGCGGATGGCAAATTCATCCGCACTTTCGGAAAGAACGGGGATGGTCCGGGCGATTTCCAGCGGCCCAAAGGGATTGCCGTCGATGTGGACGGCCACATATGGGTGGCGGACGCGATGTTGTGCCAGCTGAAGGTTTTTACTGCCGACGGCCAGTTGCTCATGGCCATGGGCGGATTCGGTTTGCTTCCCGGCCAGTTCCAGGCGGTCGTGGGTCTGACCATCGACAAGAACAACCGGGTTTTTACCACCGAGCAACTCCCCGGCCGGGTGCAGATGTTCCGTTACATCACCAACGCCGAGGCGCAGGTGGAATACGACCGGCGCAAGGCCGAGGTGGAGTTCAAGAGGCAACAAGAGAAGACATCGGGCGGTGCGAATTCTCCGGCGGCGGCGCCGGGTGCAAATGCGCCGCAGCAGAACAGTGGCGTGAAGCCGGCGGCGCAGAAGCAGGCTCCGCCGGCGGCGCCGAATTCGCCGCCGCAGTGAGCCATTCAAAGAGTTCCGTGGACGCCCTTAGGGGGCCAGGAAAACGGAGCAATCGTTCGCTCCGGTAACAGTTGTAGATGTCAATTCGCTTTACTTAGGAGGCATTTCTAAATGAAGAAACTAGCGTTACTTCTGGTAGTCATCCTCATGGCGGCTACCTTGGCCATGGCGGGTTCAACGGGCAATACTGCCTACATCCCCACGGTTGACATTCTTGGTGCGCACTTGAACGGCGGGCGCGGTTGCGCCGGCTGCCATGCGCCCCATAGCGGCGCGCGTGGCAACGGCTGGCTCATCACCGGGACGGAAGGTCCCGCCAACAACGGTGACCAGGCGTTGTGGGGCACCGACGTCAGCGCGATTCTGGCTGACCCCAACATCATCTTCGACTCGGGTGATGGTGGAGTAGCTATTGCGTGGAATCAAGCTGGCACGTTCAAGACAGATCCCTTGTTCCAAGGCGTCGCGACCTGCTTGAGCTGCCACGACGGCAACGTATCCAAGGGCGCCATGATGAGTGGCGTGTCCTGGGAACAGGCGCAGGGCATGCTGGACTTCAGCGGTGGAGTCGCCAATGCACCGAAGTTGTATGGCCCGGGCTTGATTCCGACGCTCCTCGGCAACGATGGCGCCGGAGCCGGCGACTATAACAACGATCACCCGGTAGGTCCGGGAGGGGCGGCCATCTCCGCCGGCGATCTTGTCGATGGCACCGGTGCCCTCACCTGGGGCCTCACGATTGTTGCGGGAAAGAGAGGGCTCACCGTCACAGCCGCTCCGGGCAGTCAGTACGCCGCCTTCCTCACCAACTACGGCGCTCCGGCTGTATCAAATATGAAATTGCCCCCGGGCGACACCACCATTACGGATGCTTATGTGACCTGTATCACCTGCCACGACCAGCACAGCATGGTTGCCGTCAAAGGCAATTACGGTGGCGTGACCGGTGGAGTGTACCAGACCTACTTCTTTGTCAGAGGTCCATACAATCCAGGCGCACCGTACGACAAGACGCATGCTCCATCCACCATGCAGTTCTGCCGTCAGTGCCATTTCCCGCAATCGAACGAAGCCTATGGCGATTTCAACATCGGCACCGCGTTCTAATTGGGCTGCTACAACCGGGGGGGAGTCTCCTCTCCCCCGGATTTTGAAAGTCGTTTGAGAGTGAAAACCTTGAAGGGAAATCTATGAAGGCTAGGTTCCAAGCCGTTGCTCTGCTCAGTGTCGCCCTCTCATCCGGGCTGGCGCAGGTGGCTTCGCATGCGCCAACGTTGGGGAAGACGGTCGCGGACGCAAGCGCGCCAGCCCCCACCGGTTCGACCTCGAGTATGCAGGTCACGGACAAGGCGGTGGCGCGCGTCAATGGCGCCGTGCTGACCGACCGCGATCTGATGCGCGAGATGCTCGCCATGTTTCCCTACGCCCGCCTGCACAACGGCTTTCCCAAGTCGCAGGAGGCGGAGATCCGCAAGGGCGCCCTGCAGATGATCGAATTCGAAGAACTGGTGTACCAGGAGGCGGAACGGCGGAAATTGACGGTGCCTGGGGCGCGCCTCAGCCGCGCTGAAGCGGATTTCCGGAAGCAGTTCTCCAGTGAGAGTGACTTCAAGCTTTATTTGAAGACGGAGTGCAAAGGCTCCCGCCAATTGTTGCAACAACGTATTCGCCGCTCGCTGCTGATCGAGAAACTGCTGAAGCTGGAAGTGGCCGATAAAGCGAAACTGTCCGCGGCGCAGGTGCGGGACTTTTACGATAAGAATCCGCAGCGCTTCCAGGACGGCGAGAGCTTCAGCATTCAGACGATTTCGATTTTCTGCCCGCCCAACGCCGACGCCAGCAAGAAACAAGAAGTCCGCAAGCGGGCGGAAGACGCGCTGCGACAGGCCAAGGCCGCCAAGAGCTACGAAGAGTTTGGGCTGCTGGCGGAGAAGATTTCCGAGGACGACTACCGGGTCAACATGGGCTTGCACAAGGTCGTAGGACGCAACGAGTTGCCCCCGGACGTCGTGAAGGCCGCGCTGGCCATGGCTCCCGGAGAGGTAAGCGATCTGATTCAAATCGACAATGCCTACAGCCTGTTTCGACTGATCGCCCATGTGCCGGCGGCCAAGATAAAGTTCGAGCAAATACAGGGCAAGCTGCACAATGACCTGGAGAAAGGCAAGTATGAACGGCTGCGCGCCGGTCTGGACGCGCAGCTGCGGAAGACAGCGAAGGTAGAGGAACTATGAGAGCGTGCCACTCCCCCGGATGGATCGAGCAGAGAGCGGAAACGCTGACTTCCGAGGGTGGTAGGGCCGTTTTCTCCAAGGGGGTGGAGATGTGCGGTTAAAGCTCCGAATGGCGATTTGTGGGCTGGCAGGACTCTGGTGGGTGGCGTTGCCGGCAACGGCGCAGATTCAGATGGACGGTCTGAATATGGCGCTCAACGGCAACCTGGGGTTAGGCTACACCGGCTCGATGAGCAATCTGGGCGAGTCGGGCCACGGAGACAACATCAACGGCAACGGTTACTTCCGCGGTTATTACTACAACCCCAACTTTATCTCTTTCGCCGCCCAGCCCAACTATGGCCGCGCGCAAGACAATGCCGAGTCGCAGAGCATTTTCGACGGCGGCGGAGTGACCGCCAGTGCCAATATTTTCAGTGGCAGCCGCTTCCCGGGAACGTTGAACTTCTCCGATAACAAGAACAGCACGGGCATATTTGGGATACCCGGGGTGGCTGGCCTGGTTACGAACAATAGCTCTCACGGTGTCAGCGTCGGCTGGAGCGCGCTGTTGCCCGGGTGGCCCACACTTTCGGTGGGCTTTAGCGACGGTTCCGGGTCGTCTTCGGTAGTGGGAGCCGACGACCAGAGCCACTCTACGAATCGTGTCTACACTTTCCGCTCCACCTATAGGGTGGCCGGGTTTGATTTCGGGGGAGGCATCATTCACCAGAATCTCGACATTAATACGAATGGTACATCCCTGACGGGCGTTGAAGAGTCGACAACAAACGACACCACCACCTACAGCATTTCTGCTGCGCACAAGCTGCCGTGGCATGGTTATTTCTCCTCGTATGCTTCACGGGAGAATTACACCGACAGCTTTTCCGGCGGCCACAATACCGGCACCACGGATAACGTCAACGCAACCGTCGGTATTTACCTCAAGGTACCGATAACGGTTTCGGCGAGCTATACGGACGATCTATTCGGGAGCGCGCAACAGTTCCTGACCGATCAAGGGCAACCGTTTCTTGAGACCACCATCAGCCCCAAGTCGAGTCAATTCGATGTGAACGCCACCAGCCAGTACAACTTTCATCATTTTGGTGTGTATGGATACATCAACCATGTGCGCCAGTCCTTCGGTGGCAGTTCCTACGATCTGACGCAGTTCGGCGGCACGGTGAACTACGATTTTGGAAAATTCATCCATGGATTGATCGTGACTGCCGGCGTAACGAACACCGCCAACCGGGATGGCAATCAACGGGCCGCATTGGTGGGCAGCGCCACCTACATTCGGAGTCTGCGCCGCTGGGACTTCAGCGGCAGTTTCTCCTACGACCAGAGCACCAGCACGCTTGGAGCTATCTATACGACCTCCACCTTAGGCTATTCCGGCGGTTTCAAATACCGGCTGGCCCAGCACATGCACTGGAGCGGCGGGTTCACGGGTGGTCATACCGGCTTCGTCGAGCTGGCCGGCAGTGGAATGCATAGCGAGAGCTTTACCAGCGCTTTCAATTGGCGGCGATTTACGGCGTCGGGGAACTATTCGAAATCGAGCGGTACTTCGGCCTTCACAGCGATTGGACTGTTGCCGGTGCCAGTGCCGCAGCCGATTATCCCGGTCGGCGGCCTGACCACTTATGACGCAACCGGGCGGGGCGGCGGATTTGGTTTTTCGCCGGTGCGAAGATTGACCATCAACGGGAACTACTCGCGCGTGAACAGTAACATCTTTAACGTAACGGGCAACTCCGTAAACCTAACTGACCAAATGGGTTCGCGGCTTGATTACCAGTTCCGAAAGGTGTATTTTTATGCAGGCTATATCCGCCTGCGGCAAATCGTCAGCGCGGCCGGCACGCCTCCAACAAGCCTAACTAGCTATTACTTCGGGCTTTCCCGATGGTTCAATTTCTTCTAGCTGGCGCGCGGAAGATCCACATAAGCAGGGCAGCGAAAATTTGCTGCTCCGTGCTGCTTTTGCTCGCCACGGTCGGGGCAGCGGACAAGGGCAGGAGCAACCAGCCCAAACCACCCGACTTGCCGCTGGAAGGCGGCCGCAAACTTGTGTTTGAGCGAAGCTTCAGCACGGAGAAAGAGACCAAGGGCAAGCCCGGGTTCTGGACCAAGGTCCTGGACGTGGTCGCCGGCGAACCGGAATATCGGCAGATGGTGCGTCCTTATAGTATTGCGGTCGACTCGCGGGGCCGCGTTATCGTCACGGACCCGGGCGTGAAGGGCGTTCACCTCTTCGACTTCGAGCAGCATAAATACAAGTTCATTCAGCGCGCGGACAAAGACAAAGACCCCATGCTGGCGCCGCAGTGCGTCGCGGTGGATGACCAGGACAATTTTTATGTCACCGACTCCGAGTCGGGAAAAATCTTTGTCTTCGACGGAGAGGGAAAATTCAGGCGCGTCCTGGGCAGCTTGAAGGGTGGCGAGGGCTACTTTAAACGGCCCACTGGCATCGCCGTCGATTCCGCCGGCCAGCGAATTTATGTGACCGACACGCTGCGCGACAAGATCTACGTCCTGGATATGCAAGGCCAGGTAATGCAAACCATTGGCAAACACGGCAGCAGCAACGGCGAGTTTTACTTCCCCACAGAACTGCGGCTCGACGACCGCGATTTGCTGGTGGTCGACGCGATGAACTTCCGGGTTCAGAGGTTGAGCCGCGGGGGCGAATTTGAGCAGGCGCTCGGGCAGGTCGGAGATGGCGTCGGTCAGATGTTCCGGCCGAAGGGCGTGGCCGTGGACTCAGAAGGGCACCTGTATATTGCGGACGCCCTGTGGGGAGTCGTGCAGGTTTTTGATCGCCAGGGTCAGCTGCTTTACAACTTTGGACAGAGGGGCACCGAACTTGGGGAATTCCAGCTGCCCGCCGGGATCTTCATCGATCACAACGATCGGGTTTTTGTCGTGGATTCCTACAATCGACGGGTTCAGGTGTTTCGTTATTACGGACTGGCTAAGAAGGCAGAAAGGGTGACTCCTTGAAGCACTTTGCTACTTTCTGCGTTCTCACGATGACGCTGGTGGGCGCGGGGCAAGCTCAGACGCCCCAAACCGACGTCTTGGGCATCCATGACATGGGGGCTTTTAGCCAAGGCCCGCTGAGCGGAGGCCTGCCCCCTTGCCAGTATTGCCACGCGCCGCATTCCGGCCTGAATGCACGGCCGCTATGGGGTCAGAAGCTGTCCACGCAGACGAATTACACGCTCTACAGCAGCACCACGATGGTGAACACGGTGCAGGAGCCTGCGCTGGGATCGGCCAGCAATCTCTGCCTCAGCTGTCACGATGGTACGGTGGCGCCCGGGCAAACCGTGCCTTACGGCAGGATCAAGATGCAAGGTTCCATGAGCGCCCAGGACGTGTTTGGAACCAATTTGTCTACTACGCATCCCTTCAACTTCAAGCTGCCGCTGTCGTCCAACACTCCCAACGTGTATCCCAGCGTGCTCAGCGGAAAGACGACGAATCCGGCAGTGAAAATGATCAAGGGCAACATCGAGTGCACGACTTGCCACAATCCGCACGTAGAAGCGATTGACCCCGTCGCGCAGAACTTTCTCGTCGTCAACAACAGCGGTTCAGCCTTGTGCCTGGCCTGCCATCAAGCGCTTCCCAGCAAGACAGACCCGCACAGCATGGCGTCACTTCGATCCCAGATCGAGGCTCGGACAGGAACGACTACGGCTAGCGTCACGCCTAATATTTTTGGCCGCTGGTCCCTCAGTGGACACGCGTTGGCTTCTCACAGGGTATCGAAGACGATTCTGCTTGGGCCCTACGGCAATACGCGCCAGAATGCTTGCCTTTCCTGCCACACTCCGCACAAGGCGCCGGGTGCGGGCGCATTGCTCACCGGACCAGTTCAGCCGGTGCTCGATATGGACGCAGTGACGCAAAACTGCATTTCATGCCACAACGGCGGTACGACCCTTGCGCCAGCGATTCCCAACGTGTTCGCCGAGTTCAGCAAGACGGGGCATCCCTTTCAGACGGGAACCAGCAAACACAATAACCGGGAGACTTTGATTCTCAACAACAACCGGCACGCCACCTGTGTGGACTGCCACGAACCACACTCTTCCGCCCCAACCACATCTTTCCTGGCGACGAATATCCGACCGTCACAACAGGGCGTCATCGGAGTGAGCGCGGTGGACGGGACGACGGTCGTGAATCCAGCGGCAAATCAATATGAGATCTGCTTGCGTTGCCACGCCACCAGCGTGGGGAAGCTGAGTCCCGCCGTTTTCGGCTACTTGCCGACACGAGCGGCTGACACTGGAGACCCGCTGAATATAACCCCGCAATTCAACTCGACGGCAACATCGAGCCATCCGGTCATGCACGACAGCAACAGTCCGCTCCCACAGCCAAGCCTGCGTCAGTACCTGTTGAATCTGGATGGACACACCCAGGGGCGGCCAATGGGCACACGCTTCCTCTGCACCGATTGCCACAATAGCGATGACAACCGCGAATTCGGCGGCACTGGCCCAAACGGGCCGCACGGTTCCAAGTTCTCTCACATCTTGGAGCGTCGCTACGAGTTCAGCCAGGTGGCACTGGGCCTGCCTCCCCTCGCCGGACCGGGAACGACCATCCAAAATCTTCTCCCTCCGATTGTTGATCCGGCGGCGGGAGGCCCTTATTCCTTGTGTGCCAAGTGTCACGACCTTAGCAACGTGATGGCGAATGTCAGTTTTAGCAAACACTCGGTTCACATCAATGCCGGGTTTTCGTGCTCTGTCTGTCATACAGCACACGGCATGAGCGCATCTTCGGGCAATGTCTCCGGAGTGCGCATGGTGAATTTCGATTTGGGGGTCGTAGCCGCGAACGACAGTACGAATGCTCCCATCGCGTACAAACGGAGCAAGAACACCTGCACTCTCAGGTGCCACAATTACAATCACAACGCAGATGGCACGGTGCAAGTCAGCGGCCTATCGAAAGCTTCTGCGAAACATTGAAGCTCCTGCGAATTCAAACCCGGAGGCTCTGCTCGAAACCTCGTGCCGCCGTCGACGGGCCTCGTGTGAAGTTCCGCCATGCCCGTTTACGTCATTGACAACAAGTTGGCTGGGACACCGCGACGTTGGGTTCTTGACAGCGCTCCCCTGCACGTTGTGGCTCTAGTGGCATTGCTGGCTACAGCGCCGGTGGTCGAGGCTCTCCGCGTTTCTGCGTTTTCGAACCGCGATCTCTGGTGGCATCTGCGTTCGGGATTGTGGATCCTTCAAAACCACAGCGTTCCCCGCAGTGGGTTGTTTTCGCAATATGCAGACAGGCCCTGGGTGGCATCCAGTTGGGCGTTTGAAGCATTGATGGCTGCAGCCTACAAACTCCTGGGCTTAAGGGCAGTCCCCATTCTGTTGATGGCGTTTAAGCTGGCACTGGCGGTTGTGACTTTTCTTCTGGCGCGTGGTTGGCGCGGAGTTTTTTGGGGAGCGGTAGGGCTTTCCGCAATTGCGCAGTATGTCCTCGTCGATTTGCAGCCGCTGCCCAACTTTTTCTCGATTTTGTTCTTCGGGGTTGAGCTGATTCTCTTATTGCAGAGTCGCCGGACGGCCGACTTGCACTCGCTGTTTTGGCTACCCCTCCTTATTCTTGCTCTGGGCTAATTTCGACAGCCAGTTCTTGAACGGGTTGCTCTTGCTGGGCTTGTATCTGTTAGCCGAGTTTACCGAGTTTCTGTTGCATCGTTTCGGCGCAAGCGGAATTTCACCGCCGGCCCACTCTCTGCCCAAAATCACCGCGCTTGCCGGCCTTTCAGTCATCGCAACCTGCCTGACACCTTACTGGTTCCAGCTTTTCCCGAGCGTGTCCCAGGTTGCCTATGGCAGGTTGGAATTTGAATATTTCCAGGAAATGAGTGCCTTCGCCTTCCGGCGGCCGGAACAGTTTGTGTTACTGCTGCTGGTGATGGCAGCATTTCTTGTGCTGGGGCGGCAACGCTCACGAGATCTTTTCAAACTAGGAGTGATGGCAGCGGGTGCCATGCTCGCATTTCGCGTGCAACGAGACGCATGGTGTGTGGCCTTGCCGGCGATTGCCGTAATCGGCGACGCGCTAGCGGATTATGTTCCCGAGGCAACACCGCCGAGGGGCAGCCAAAAACCGCTGGCAGCGATGCTGACTCTCGTAGTATTTCTGGCGGCCAGCCTTCGCGTTCCCAATAACGAAAGCTTAATGAGACGAGATAGTCGTGTTCTCCCCGTAAAGGCCTGCGACTATATCCGGGCGAATCACCTTCCGCCACCGCTATACAATGCCTACGCCTGGGGCGGCTTCCTGACCTGGTATTTGCCGGAGTATCCAGTGGCTATCGATGGCCGAGTTAATTTATACGGAAATGAAATCAACCAGAGATATCTTCACGCAGCCGAAGGAAAACAGCGTCTGGAAACAGATCCAAGTTTCATGAGTGCCAGGACGATCCTGCTGGAGCGTGGCTCCGGGATGACTGAAGCGTTGACGACGCTGCCTGCCTTGCGCGCGCAATTCCGGGTTGTTTATCAAGACGATATTGCTACGATCCTGGTGCGGCAGTGAGGACGCCAGGGCGAGTCTGGCATCTTGTGCAAGTCGCTACTGGCGAACAAAAACCACCGCGACCTGATCCTGGTAGATCAAGCGGAAGCGCGAATCAATAGTAAGGAGGTTTGCCAGCGGCAGTTTCTTGGGTAACAGCACCACTCCAGACTCGTTGAGATATGGGTCCGAGGTGTACGATGAGCCAATCGTACTGTTGTAAGTGAGCGCGTCGAGTTCATCTCCATAGAGATCGTTCCGCCCATCGACCACCACGGGATACTGCGGCATACACCAGATCAGAAAGCCGCCCCAGCCTAAATCGTTGTATAGAGGTCCAGGAACAGGGTTGCTGCGCAGAAAGTTGACGGCATTGACCGGATATTCGTGGCTGATGGTGCGATCCAGATCTCGGTAATTGAATCCCAGGTTGGCCGCTGCCAGAAATACGAATAGCGCAACGACTGCCACCACTGCGGTTAGTTCCGGAAGCTTCAATACCGGCGTCACCCGGTCTTCTTTGGGGCCCGAATCGGCGATAAACGCCACCGCGCAGATGGACACGAACCACGCATCCCGCTGGGTGCGGAAGGCGACGACACTGGCGAGCGTCAACAGAGAGAGCTTGAAAACATCCAGTTTTCTTTGCCCCCCCAGCGCGAAAAATGCCGCCGCGGCTAGCAGGAGCAGCACGTAATGTGTAATCAACCTGAAGTCTGCTGCGGACAGCTCCTGAATCATGACGTAGGGCACGTGCGAGTTCGAATATGCACGTACGACGCGGTAGAGATGATACGTATACGGCCCAATGCAAGTAGCGGCCAGACTGCCTACAAGAATCCCAATGAGTCCGCGGATCGGGAGCGTGGATGCCGGAAGCCAATCGCAGTGAACTCCGGCCCACATCGTCATGCGCTGCAGCAGGTTGATCCCGACGAACAACCCCACCACGAACAGCCCGTAGAGAAATTGGATGTGAACGTTGGCCCAGACAACAAAAAGCAATGGTAACCAATACAACGCCTGGATCCGGCCGCTGCGCTGGGCTTCCAAAAGCAAAGTGAGCATGACCGTGAACAGGATCATCGTCACAAACACGGGCCGGGGCATCAGAGTAAATAGAAAGGCAAAGCTTCCCACCAGGGCAAGAATCCACGCGGTCCAGAATCGTCCGGAAAGTCGGTGCAGCATCCAGAAGAGGACAAAGGTGACCGCCATGGTCAACAGAACGCCGTACAGTGCAAATCCGACGATCCCGAACCATGCATAGGCTCGCGACATCAGCACCTCATACGTCCAGCTGTAGGCGACCCATGGATGAGTCGCGGCAGTGCGCGAGAAAATGCCGGTGTAGGGAACGGTGTGGTGTTCGACGATCCAATCGCCAACTTTGAGGTGCCACCAAATGTCCGGATCGCGAACCGTGGTGTGGCCCTTGAAGGCCAGTGCCGCCATCAGCGTCAACAAAGACGAAAGGGCCAGCAGTTGCAGCGCCCGCAACCTGAGAAGCCCACGCAATTCCTGCATTATGCTCATTGGTCAGGGGCGGCCTGCGCGTGTTCCCGTCTTAGTCTCCGGGCATCCGGCTTCCGGCCCTGGCAATCAGAACATTCTGCCACAGCGCCGGCTTATCGGTCTGGGTGCCGGGAGGAATGTTCAGATGCTGTTTCGCGAGCGATTGCTTCTTCGAATTGACATTTCTGGTCAAAGCTTTCCGGTGACCGTGACGCCGCAGGGGCCAAACGACTCACTTCCACCAGCTAGTCGCCGCCGCGATTGCGCCATATACCGCAGTTGTGTCCCTGGCCTTCTCAGATCGGTGACGCTAAGTTGGTGAAAAACATGGCTTGAACTGGCGATGTAAAGGGACCGTGTAATTGGCAGATTGATTGCCCCTTAGTGGATCCTGCAGTCTTCAGAATCCGAATGCCTTCTTTGCATTCAAAGGGACATACGACGAATGCCGGTCCGCGCCCAATCGTGGGCAGGTACACTGTGCCGACAGTTGCGGCACTCGCGCTGCTCTACGCACTGTTTGCGGGGCTACGCACGGTTGGCGATTCGGATATCGGATGGTGCCTGGCCACCGGTCGTTGGATCGTTCAACATCACAGCATACCTTCGACCGACGTTCTCTCCTATACGGCCCGCGGACAAGAGTGGATTTATCCAGCTCTGTCGCAGGTTTTGCTCTACAGCTCATTTCTTCTGGGTAATTACTCTCTCCTTTCGTGGTTAGGAGCGGCAGCATGCGTTGGAACTGTCGCGATCCTTCTGCGTCGTGGCCATGCAACCGTAGCGGTACTGGCAGTGCTGGCGGTCCCCATGATTGCAGAGCGAACCAATCCCCGCGCCGAAATGTTCACCGAGGTGCTGTTTGCTGGATTCGTGAGCTTGCTCTGGCATTACCATCGGTCGGGACGTGGCCCCGTGTGGGCGCTTCCCGCGCTCATGTTGCTCTGGGTAAACCTGCACTTGGGATTCATCGCAGGTCTGGGCATGTGCGCCGCATACGTTTTCCTTGAACTCGGCGATGCCATTGTGCGGAGCCATCGAGTTGCTGCTCTAGAACGCCTGCGCCGCGCCGCGCCCTGGCTACTGCTCACTGGACTGTCAACATTTCTAAACCCGTGGGGCCCGCGCATCTATGTAGCCCTATCGCGACAGCAAGGCCTCAACCGCATCCACAGCCGCTGGATTTACGAATGGATGCCGATACGTCTCACGCCGAGCACTCTCGCGCGCGCATTCGCGTGGCGCGATCCCGATACCGCTGTCCTATGGTTGCTGGCAGCAGGAGTCCTCGCCGCACTACTGGCGGTGTGCATGCGACGAATTGCTTCTGCCGTCCTTCTAGGAACTTCGATTTATCTTGTCATCCATGCCAACCGTTTCGAGGGACCGTTTGCCCCCATCGCCGTCATCATCGGGGGCAGCATCATCGCCGATGCGTTCGTAGAGATTGAGTGGATGCGTCAAATTCGGCAGCGGTTTGCGTTGGCCGCGACGGCCGCTGTTCTCGCGATGGTCTTTTTCCTTGTCGCCATGCGGGTGGGGGATCTGGTTACGAATCGCTACTATCTGCGAGAAACGGCAGCCGTTTCTCTCTTCGGCGCAGGTGAATCCTTCTGGTTTCCTGAGCGGGCTGCAGCGTTCCTCTCGCGTGAGCACCTTCCGCCCAACATTTTCAATGACTACAATTCAGGTGGATTTCTCACCTGGGCACTCCCGCCGGAATATGGCGATTACATTGACGGTCGCTCCGTTCCCTTCGGCGCCAACCTGTTTCTACATTTCGAGGAACTGCTGCGCACACCCTTGGACTCAAGCGTGTGGCAGCAGGAGGCCGACCAGCGCAACATCAATACTGTCATCGTATCTCTTGACCACGTGATTGGCATCGGAGCCCTGCCCAGCTTGGAGGCATCTTGTCGAAGCCAGCAGTGGCGCCCGGTTTATTTAGACAGCCAGGCAGCAGTGTTCGTGCGCGTTCGGACCGACACCGCCGACCTGGTTCGCCGTCTGCAACTCGATTGCGATACCGTACGCTTTGACAGTCCTCCAGCTTCCCGTGGACTCCGTGGCAGAGCGGAACGGTTTCAGTACTATCTGAATGCAGCCTCCATTCTCATCATGCTAGATCGGACTAGGGATGCCATGGAGGCGTTGGAGCGTGCTGAAGGCATTTTTTCGGACAACCCATTCCTGCACTATGCGAAGGGGGTTGTACTCCAGAATCTAGGACACCTGGATCAAGCTGAACAGGAATTGCTCATCTCTGTTGAACTTGGCTCCGACGACGCTTCTCTGGCTCTGGCCCGGTATTACCACCAGCAAAGGCGTTATGTGGACGAGACAAGAATCCTTGCCCACGCGGCAGAAACTTCCACATCTCCAGCACTGCTTTATGTGGACTTGGGCTATGCACAATTAGCGATGGGAATGCCCGATAAAGCGCTGATCTCCTTCGATCAAGCAGAGAGGGAGAGCCCTTTTGATGAGGCGACAGCGGGTGGTGCAGATTTTCAGGAGCGCGTAGCACAGGGCCGGGCCGAAGCGCACCGCAGCCTGCGACTGAAATAGGTTGCCGACCGCTCGTTTCACCCTTTTCTCATTAGCTTTCCGCATACCAAGTCTGGAAAGCGATTACTATAAGGCTGCAGCCGAAGCCGGTCTTAGGCCTTCGCAGGGACCATGTTGATGTGTGAAATCCCCGCCCGACTGGGTTGGAATGCGCGATTTAGCCCAAACCGCCTCTAAGACCATCGCAATTCTGTCTGCTAAGTACCCTAAAATCTATTGTTTACATGATATGGTATATCTGGCGCGGAACTTGCATTTCAAGCTTGGGGAATGGGGTAGGATAATGTCCTTAGATTTGCGTGCACTCGCCCACAAGACGTGGCGCACTATTGCTTCCATCCAGACCGGGGTGGTTCTTTTGATCCTGGTCGTGATTCTCTCGGCGGTAGGGACCATCGTGCTTCAGCGGCCGGCCACCGAGCCCGACGAGATGCAGAGCGCCTACTCCCCGCATGTGCTCCGGATCCTGGACGCGGTGGGGTTGACCGACGTATTTCACGCCTGGTGGTTCCTCGGATTGCTGTTGCTGGTCAGCCTCTGCATCGTAGCGGCTTCCATCGATCGTTTCCCCAACTCGTGGCGCTACTTCTCGCGTCCGTACAAATATCCCGACGAAAGCTTCCGCCGCGCTTCCCATCCACAGAAATCGCTGGCCATCGCGGACGAAGAATCGGGGTTGGTGGCGGCAGAGCGCGCACTGCATTCGCTGGGATTCAAACCCGAGCGGGTGGTGCGCGAAGATCACTTTGGAATTTTCGCGGAACGGCACCGGATCTCCGAGCTTGCGGTGTACATCGTCCATGCCAGCCTGCTGCTCATTTTCTTCGGCGCGGTGGTGGACGGTCTTTGGGGTTGGCGTGGATATCTCAGTCTGAATGAGGGGCAGACCTCCAACATCGTCGGATTGCACGACGGCACCACGCGCACGCTGCCGTTTGCCATCCGCTGCGATGCTGCCGGTCAGGAAAACTACAAGGACGGCACTCCGAAGAAGTGGTGGTCCAAGCTGGCCGTAGTGGAAGACGGACGGGATATTACGAAGAAAGAAATTGTCGTGAACGATCCACTTGTCTACAGCGGTGTGCGCTTCTACCAGTCGAGTTACGGCCCGAATGGCAAGGTCGACAAGTTCCTGCTGGTCGCGACTCCGAGCAGCGGTTCTGGCGAGAAGCGGGAAATCGCGTTGGCGGTGAATGACACCGTCCCACTCGACGCCGATACCACGGTGCGTTTCGCCGAATTCTTTCCCGACTTCGCCGTTCGCGACGGGCAGGTGTACCGGAAATCGAACGACTTGGAGAATCCGGCAGCCCACCTGGTGGTGACTTCGAAGAAAGCCGGGAAAGACTTTGACGTGTGGTTCCCAGCGCTGGACGAGGTCGCCGACAACTCGAAGGCGCCGTACCAGTTCCAGGCCACCGATCTAAAGATGGGCCATTTCACGGGATTACAGGTTTCGCACGAACCGGGACAGTGGGGAGTCTGGTCAGGTGTAGTGCTGATCGGCGTTGGACTGGCATTCGTGTTCTACGTGGTGCATACGCGATTTTGGGTGGTACCGGTTTCGGACCCAAAGACGGGCAAGTGCTCGCTGTGGATTGGGGGAAGCGCGAACCGCAACCGGGACGCGTTTGAGCAGCGCTTCAACCATCTGGTGGAGTCGGTGGAAGAAGAGCTGAATCCCATTCCCACGACCGCTCGGCGCAAGCAGGTCGCTACGGTCGTCGGGAACTGAAGCGGCTCATTGGAGGATGTCGATGGCACGAGTAAACGCAGAACAGCAGCAACCAAACACCGGCATGACCCTGATCGTACTGGTCGGATTGGCAATCGCGTTCCTGCTGTTCATGGCATTTCTGAACGTGGTCAAGAGTGGCAATCTCTTGAACGAGACGAACCTGCTCTTCGCCACGCTGATTTTCTACTCCGGCGCCGGCGCGCTGTATCTAGGATTCGGAGTCACCGGCACGGAGTCGTATGTGAAGTTCGCGTCGCTCGCCACCTGGCTCGGATTGCTCGCCAATACTGCAGCCATTGCTCATCGCTGGTACGAAAGTGGACATGCGCCGTTTTCCAGCGTTTACGAAATGCTGCTCAGCTTCGTGTGGACGCTGGCCGTGCTCACGCTGGTGGCCGAAAAGAAGTATGGCGTCAAGGTCATTGGCACGGTCACGATGCCGGTGGCAATTGTGGGCGTGGTGCTGATGCAATTGCTGCGGACCGAAGTTCACCCACTGGTACCCGCGCTGCAATCGACCTGGCTGCACGTGCATGTCACGCTGGCCATGCTGGCCTACGCCGCCTGCGCGCTAAGCTTTGCGCTGGCCATGATGTTCCTGATCCAGGACAACACCAAGACCGAGACCTTCCTCGCCGCGACCAGTGCCGGCACACTGGCCATTTACGCGAGCATCGTATTTACGCGCTTCGAGAAGTGGGGCGGGCTGAGCCTGGTGGCGTGGAATCCGGAACAAAAATCGGAGGTCTTCCTTTCCAGGGGCGTGCGCCTGTTCGTCACCATTCCGGACCTCGGCTGGCTAATGACGCTAACGCTTTTGGTGGTGGCATCGCCGCTGGTCTTCTACGGGCTCGCGCGCTGGAAGAACAACGATAGCTTCCTGACGCTCGCCAATCGCGCTGTATTCCTCAGCATTCTTCTCCAAGTGATGGCGCTGGTCATGTTTCTGGTGCGCGCCCGGGATGGCCGCTATCCGTCACTCGACGCCGACGGGTTGTTTCCAACCAACCTTGCCGCCAGCCCTTTCATCCTTTCGGGCTTGGTGGGCGGAGTATTTATCTCTCTGCTTTATCTGCTGCTGCTGTGGCGACGCCCGGATCTGGGGCGTTTGCTGCCCAGCGCCGACAACCTCGACCGCATCACCTACAAAACCATCGGTCTTGCCTTCCCCTTGCTGACTCTGATGATCGCTTCCGGAGCGTACTGGGCGAATCAGACCTGGGGCTCGTATTGGAGTTGGGATCCAAAAGAAACCTGGGCAGCGATTACGTGGTTGGTGTACGCCGGCTATTTGCACATGCGTGTCACTCGCGGATGGCGGGGGCGCCGCGCCGCTTACTTCGCCATCATTGGCTTTGCCGTAGTGATGTTCACTTTCTTCGGAGTGACTTACCTGCTGCCGGGACTGCACGCATATGCCTAGCCCCACTCCATCCGCGGCGAACCTAACTGGGCCTTTGGCAGAAACCGTCAAACCGAGTGCCGCGGCCCGACAGCGTCCGGCTGGGCCGGCTGGAAGCGAGCGCACAATGTCCGCGGGTTCGTCACAGGCGGAGGGCTCCCGATTGGGTTCCGTCCGTATGAATTGGCAGCTCAAGGCAATCTTGCCGGTAGCGTTCGTACTGCTGGCGGGGCTGCTGCTTTTTATTCTAGCGACCGTCTCTCTGCGGGACCCCCAACGTCACGCGGTGCTGCTCCTCGCGGGAACGGGAGCAGTTGCAATATGCGCAGTGTTAATCGTCGCGCTTGCCTATGTGATTCAACGGCCCATGGTCGAATTGCAGGAGAAAATCGCGCAGGTGAGTGAAGGCAATCTGGACGTCGCGGTCGACTTCTCCCGGCGCAACGACGAAATCGGAGACCTCGGCCGCAACTTCAACCACATGATGCAGCAGTTGCGCGAGAGCCGGGAAGAGATTGAGCGCCTGCATCGAACGCAAGTGTCTCGCGCCGAACACCTGGCGACGCTCGGCGAGTTGGCTGCAGGCTTGGCCCACGAGATTCGCAACCCGCTTGCCGGAATCGCGGGCGTCATCGAAATCATCGGCCGCGATCTGCCTCCGACCAGTCCGGCGGTTGCGGTGGTGAAAGATGTTCGCCTGGAAATCGTGCAGATCAATCGCATATTGACCGATCTTCTGGAGACGGCGCGGCCTCACCCGCCGCAGGTTTGCCGGAGCAACCTCAACACCACCGTGGAACACGCGGTGATGCTGGCTCGGCAGCAGGTGCTCTCCAAACCAATCAAGATCGAGCTACAGAAAGCGCCCGATCTGCCGGAAGTCGAGCACGACAGCGGTC
>CABDXP010000045.1_pt1 | contig 20330 bp, 17 predicted proteins | sample 3421331 | NCBI WGS metagenome assembly CABDXP01 (sample SAMEA5534335, study PRJEB31848) | metagenome | biome: tundra; feature: field; material: soil | place: USA | collected 2013-05 | depth 0.15 m | reverse complement strand
TCGCCCTGCAGCAGACGCCGCATGGGGCTGGGCGTCTGCATGTCGGCGGCGATTTCTTTCAGCACACGCTTCTGGGCAGCGGTGGGATGAAACGGCAGTATCTTCTTAATCGCCTCGCGAACGCCGTCGTTAAGCTGAAAGGCGATTCCGGTTTGCGCCTTCTGCTCGCGGCGCTTGAGTTCCAGCCCAAGCTCGATGAAAAAAAGTTCATCGAAGATCATTCTTATATGCGCCGGCGTGCGCGACGATTGCAGATCGGTAAAGCTTTCACCCGCATCCGGCCAGTGAACCTTCCACAACGCTTCGCGCGGAGACACAAGGCTCAGATGTGCGCGCACCGCGGCGGGGATTGCATCGGGAAGATTGGGGTTCAAATTTTCGAGCGCCCCGCGGATAATGCGCCGGAACCAGCGTGGCGTGAGCTTGCCCTGCCCGGTCGATTCGTAGATCGGAACAATCCGCCCAACCTCGAGCGAGGCGGCTGCCCGTTTTTCGGCCTCTTTTTCCGCCGCCCCGGCGCCGCCCTCTTCGTTGATGTCGCCGAGAATCTCGAACTGCGGCTGCACGATCTGCAGTTCGCCGTCGCGGTCCTCTTCAACCTTGCCGTAGAGCGCCACCATCTGTCCGGCCTGGAAGCGGCCCTGAAGATACGCGGCGTTGAACCAGATACACTTCAGGCGAGTGCGGCCCTGGCCGACCGTGAGCTGGAAGATGGGCATGCGGCGCGTGCGAAATAGCCCCGAGTTGCGGACTTCGGCGATCACTGTCGCCATCTCTCCGGCGCGCAGTTCGGCGACCGAACGCGGGTTCAGCCGGTCTTCGTAGCGAAACGGCAGGTAGTGCAGCAGATCGTCAACGGTTGCAATATCCTTGGCGGCAAGGACTTCGGCCAGGCGCGGGCCGATGCCTTTCACGTACTGCACTGGAGTGGACGGTTCCAGCATCGTAAGCGATGTTAGCAGCCGGGGTCCCCATCGCGCCCGTTTTTGGCGCGATGGGGTGGAGGAGCGGAGGCCGGCTTGGCAGGACCCGGATCGAGAAATTGATGACGAAGAATTTTCTCGACGCGCTCGTATCCGTGCTCGCAGGCAACGCGATCTATTTCCTGCTCATGCCACATCTGCCTAGCGGAGCGCGCCATGCGCTTTTCAAGGAAGACTGGGGCCTGCTGGTGGATTTCGCCATCTGCACGCTGATCTTTGCGGCGGTAAAGTATGCGAGGCGCGATAAATGATGATTGGTAGAGACGCGACTTGCCGCGCCTCGGCCGAGGCAAGCCTCGCCTTCACATGAAGGCTGCGCGGCCGTGAATTCATGCAGTAAACTCATCGCGTCATGTTTACGCGCGTTCCATTTATGCGCAGCCCATGCTGAAGCCTCGGGAATTGATTGCCGGCTTGAGTCCGTACCACTCGCCCATCGGGAGCCGCGCCGGGCTGAGTCTCGATCTCAACGAGAGTATGGCCGGATGCTCGCCGCGCGTGCTGGCCCGGCTGCGCTCGCTCTCGGCGGCGGAAGTGTCGATGTATCCGCAGCGCGAGGTTGGCGAGCGGCTGATAGCAAATTTCCTGAACATCCCGCCCGAGCAGGTGTTGCTCACCAACGGAATCGATGAGGCGCTGTCGCTGCTCTTTACAAGTTATCTTGGAGCGGGCGACGAACTGCTCTTTGCCGATCCGACGTTCGTAATGTATCCGATGCTGGGCAAGGCGCTAGGGGCGCAGATGGTGCGTCTGAAGTCAGGCGAAGACCTGGCTCTTCCCGTTGCCGATTTGTTGGCTCGGGTTTCGCCTCGCACCCGGGTGATCGCGATCGCGAACCCCAACAACCCCACCGGCCTGGCGGCTCCCCGCGCGGACTTGTTGAGGCTTGCAGAAGCGGCGCCCGACGCGGCCGTGCTAATCGACGAAGCCTATTTCGAGTTTTGCGGCGAAACTATCGTCGGCGAAACTATCGTCGACAAAACCCTGATCCCGGACCTGGCGCGTCATCCAAATTTGTTCGTCGTGCGCACGTTTTCCAAAGCCTATGGACTCGCCGGTCTGCGCCTCGGAGTGCTGACCGGCGCGGCGGAGCAGATCGGCTACCTGCGGCGGTTCGGCTTGCCATTCAATGTGAATGCCGCGGCGCTAGCTTGCCTCGAAGAGGCGCTGGCCGACCAGGCGTTCGTGAGCAACCACGTGGCGCAGGTGAAGCAGGGTCGCGAGCGGCTGGCGCAATTGTTCAACGAGCTGGGCCTGCGCTTCTGGCCGAGTGAGACGAACTTCGTTCTGGTGCGGGTAGGTGCGTCCGCGCAAACGTTCGTGGAGTCGATGCAGCGGCGCGGCATTCTGGTCCGCGATTTCTCGGCAAGCCCAGGCTGCGACGGATGTGTTCGGATCACCGTAGGGACGCCCAGCCAGATGGATGGCGTGTTGCAGGCCATTCGCGAGGCAATCGCGGAAGCCCGGCGCTTTTGATGGTGGAGAGCGGGGCGTCCCCGAGTTCACGACGGCGCAGCTGAAAAGCATCCATGAGGTTATCACGCTATCTTTGTGAACCGTTGAAGTGGAACGACCTCGTGGGTTTTGCCATGATGATCGGTGCGGTCGCAGTCATTTTCCAGAAATGGTGAGGACAGCGGACCGAAAGGCACTGTCGTACAATAGTGCGCATGCGAAGAGGATCCAAGCACGCCAGTAACTCTACAAAGGTTAGCCGGAATCTGGCGAAGCCCTCAAAACCGACGCGTGACTTGGTCGCGCGCATTCGCGAGCGCCGGGAGGGAATCCGGCATAGGGCGGGCGTTCTTTCCGATAGTGCCATTCTGATTCGCGAGGATCGGGACCGCTAACCTTGATCTGCGTGGTGGATGCCAGCGTCGTGCTGAAATGGTTCTTACCCGAACCTGATAGTGCTACTGCCGATCTTCTTCTCAAGAAATTCCTGAATGATGAAGTTGAACGCCTGGCTCCCGACCTCATGCTGGTGGAGGCGGCAAGTGCGCTCTGGAAGCGGGTTATGATTCGCAAGGAGCTATCCGCTGACGAGGCGATTCTGATCCACCGAGACTTGCTGACGCTGCCCCTTTCCTTGATCGCTTCCGGGACGGTCGCAGAGGCGGCTTTTCAGATCGCTTCTGAAACACAATCATTCGGTCTATGATGCCCTCTACTGCGCGCTCGCCATCCAGCGACAGTGTGATTTCGTGACCGCGGACCGGACGCTTGCCAATAAATTGCAAGGCGTGTTCCCATTTATCGTCCACCTGTCGGCAATCAAACCATAACCCTCATCTTCCGCAGCCATATCCGCTAACCACGAGAGCCCGGGCCGCCCTAGTCCCCGCCGGCGGTTTTTTGCGGAATGGTTTTCGCGATGGCTGCGGCCGCGATCTGGGCGACGTCGAGCAACTCCGGCGGGGTGTCGGTGATCGCCGCCAATCCGTCGCGCAGCATCGAGTTGCAGAACGGACAGGCCGCGGCGACCACGCTTGCGCCCGTGGCCACCAGTTCCTCGGCGCGCTCCAGGTTGACGCGCTTGCCCGACTCTTCTCCCAGGAACATTAAACCGCCGCCGCCGCCACAGCAGAAGCCGCGTTCGCGCGCTCGCGGCGGATCCACCACCTGCCCATAGCGCGCAATCACCTCGCGCGGCTCGTCATACACGCCGCGATATCTCCCCAGATAGCAGGCGTCGTGAAATACCATGCTCTTCTGCGCGGCGGCGTCGAGCGGCAGCTTGTCGCGGTAACGGGCCAGCAATTCAGTGTGGTGCTCGATCGGGATGTTGCCGCCGTGTTCCTTCCAATCCACGCCTATGGTGCGCACGCAGTGCGGGCAGATGGAAACCATTTTCTTCACGCCGGCCTCGCGTATCTGTTCCAGGTTTCCCTGAGCCAATTCTCCGAACAGATAATCGTTGCCCAGGCGCCGCACGGGATCGCCATTGCATTTCTCCTGGCGCAGAACGCCGAAGCTGATGCCCAGGTAACGAAGCAACTCGACCAGCGCCAGCAGAATCTTCCGGCCATTCGGGTCATACGATCCCAGGCATCCCATCCACAAGCAGTATTCCTGGGTTCCGTCGAAGTACGGCAGGCCATTCTTGTCGATGAATTTTTCGCGTTCGGAGGGCGGGAACCCCAGCGCATTGCCGTGGCGCTCGAGGGTGATGAAGAGTTCGCCGCCATGACTGTTGTCCCACTTGCCGGTATTCACCGCGCCACGCCGCAGACCCACGATCAACGGCAGGTGCTGGATGCCCACCGGGCACTGGAACTCGCACGCCCCGCACGTGGTGCACTGGAAAGCCGCTTCCATGGAAAGGTGCTTACCCAGCAGCAGTTCGCTGCTCTGCGGCCCGAACTCTTGCAGATAATGCCGTGTGCCCAAAATGATTTCTTTCGGGTTCAGAATCTTTCCCGTGTTGTTGGCCGGGCAGTGTTCGGTGCAGCGGCCGCACTCGACGCAGGTGTAGGCCTGCAGAGCGGCAATCCGGGTCAGATCCTTGCCGGTGTCGAGGCCGAAATCCTCGTCGCCCACCAGCGGCGGGATGCGGCTGAAGCCGTCGCGCTCCAAAAACACTGTCAACGGGCTCAGCACGAGGTGCATGTGCTTGGTGCCGGGAATCAGCGGCAGAAAAGTTAGGAGCACCAGCGTGTGCGCCCACCACAGCGTCCAAGCCGTTACGCTGCCTTCCGGCACCCAGAACCGGGCCAGGTAGGTGATCATCAGCGCGAAAATCAGGAAAGCGATCAGGCCCGATTCAGGAGACAGAGGTTCGAGCCATTTCGGCCGGAGGACGAACCGGCGGAAGGCCAGCCCCGCGATCGAGACGGCCACGGCCACGGCGAAGACGCCGGCAAACAGAAAGTAAAAACGCGAGAAGCCGTCATGGGACAGGAAGGCCAGGCCGAATCCTTCGGCGAAGTGGTTGAGGGTCACCAGGGCGAAAACGCAGAAGCCCCAGAACACAAAGGCATGCGCCAGGCCGGGCAGCGGTCTCTGAGCAATGACCAGTCCCTGCGCGGCCACCTCCCAGAGCACTTTACGGATACGCGGGCCAATGGGCCGCAGTTGGAAGTCGGCGTCCGGTTTCGATGCCAGGATGATGCGCAGCGCTGCGCCGAACTTACGCCAGAACAGAAACACCGAAACGCAGATGGCAACGAACAGTACGACTTGTCCCGGCCAGTTCATACGGGGATGTCTCCAGATGACCCAACAGTCTAACGTAGCCGCAGTCGCGATGCACTACGCAACCGGCGCGTGGGGGCGAGTCCGCTGGAACCCCGCTGCAACTATGAGCATCGAGCTAACCACCGGGGGCACAGGGGATGATGGCAGAGGGTCTTTCCAGGGTTGACCAGCAAGAGCGCCCCCGAAAATCGATGCGAATGAAGAGTTTTCCACAGCCTGCTGACCCGCCCTTCACCTGTCTAGCCTTTACACCAGGTGTATACTGCGAGGGTATTTTTTACAGTAACCCGGCTATGACCGGCACGGGCACATTTTTTCATACAGCTCCGTGAAAAGAACGCTGGCGCAGGGCTCTTAATATCATTCGCCCTGAACGATCGGCGGGGGCGGGAAACGCTCGAGCGGTGCCTTCCCCGAGAGAGGTCTTGCTCGTGGACGTCATATTCATACGCCTTCTATTTGTCATCATCGTCGGTGCCGTCTGCTTTCTTATTCGTCCGTTTAACCTGCCCGCAAACCTAGCCGCCGCCGTCGGTCTGTTGATCGGCATCGCCATCGTCGCGTTCGAGTGGAGGTTGCGCGCGATGAGCCTGAAGCGCCTGATTGGAGCCGCCATCGGTAGCGTGCTCGGCATCTTTGGCGCTTATCTTTTCGCCCTCGTCATTCGCAACAGCATTTCTCCGAGCCCTACCCAAAGCTTCCTGCAGATCATGGTCATGATGGTCATGGCCTACGTGGGACTGGCGGTCGGCGCCACCAAAGGCGACCTGCTCAATCTGGCGGCGCTCGGCGGGGTCTTCGGCGGCGAAAAGACGGGCAAGAAGAGTTACAAGATCCTGGACACCAGCGTCATTATCGACGGCCGCATCGCCGACATCGCCGAGACCGGTTTCCTCGACGGCCTGATTGTGATCCCGCAATTCGTGCTCCGCGAATTGCAACTGGTGGCCGATTCCGCCGACTCGCTAAAACGCAATCGCGGCCGCCGTGGTCTCGACATCCTGCAGCGTCTTCAGAAAACAGCTTCGGTGCAGATCCAGATCGTGGAAGACGACTTCCCCACCGTCCGCGACGTCGATATGAAACTCATCGAACTGGCCAAGCTGTATGAAGGCAAAATCCTCACCAACGATTTCAATCTCAACAAAGTCGCCCAGTTGCAGGGCGTGGCCGTGCTCAATATCAACGAACTGGCGAACTCGCTCAAGCCCATCGTTCTGCCCGGCGAAGTGATGCGGGTATTCATCCTCAAGGAAGGAAAAGAGTACAACCAGGGCGTCGCCTATCTCGATGACGGCACCATGGTGGTCATCGATAACGCGCGCAAGATGATCGGCAAGACCATCGACATCTCGGTGACCTCGGTCCTGCAAACCACTGCGGGCAAGATGATCTTTGGCAAGTGGGATGAGCGCGGGCCCGTCCGCCACGACGCCAAAGCCGTGGCGCCGCCGTCGATCGCCGTGCCTCCTGCGTCAGCAACCAGCGCACCGCCCTCCGACCCGGCAAAAAAGCCAACCCCAGCCGTGGTCGACCGCGCAGCCGACTAGTCTCCGGGCTTTAAGCGGGACCTGCTTCGGTGGGGGATTCGTTCCCTCCTGTCCTTGATGTTCTGCCCTCGACAAACTACTTGGAATCTAAATCCGGGAAAACTTTGCTTCCCTGTACTATACTGATCGCCCCTATGAAGGTATTTGTCATTGTTCCGGCGGCCGGACTGGGCACGCGCATGGCCCCACGCTCGGGCGCCAAGTCGGCAGAAAGATCCAGAAAAAAAGCGCCCACCAAACAGTTCAAAGGATTGGGCGGCGTGCCCATTCTTGTCCACACGCTGCGAAAGTTCGCCGCCACCCCTTCCGTCCACGAAATCATCGTCGCGCTGCGCAAGGACGAAATTGCCGGCTTTCGCACCCAGGTCGAAAAGCAGTACCCGGAAATCCTGAGCAAGCGCCTGCAAATGGTGGAAGGCGGCGAGCATCGCCAGGACTCGGTGGCCAGCGCTATGGCCCACACCGCAGCCGATCCGGAAGACATCGTTCTGGTGCACGATGCCGTTCGCCCGTTCGTTACGCCCGATATCATTGGCAATGTGATCGAGGCCGCGCACAAACATGGAGCCGCGATCGCGGGCTGGCCCGCCGTTGACACCGTAAAACAAGTGGAACGAACCGCGGACGGCGCACTCATCAAAGCCACCATCCCGCGCGCAAGCATCGTGATGGCGCAAACTCCGCAGGGCTTTCGCTACAGCATCCTGAAGAAAGCTTTCGATGACGCCCTCGCCGACGGCTTCGTCGGCACCGACGAGGCCTCACTGATCGAGCGCGCCGGCCTGCCCGTCGCAGTCGTAATGGGCTCGCCGCGCAATATAAAAATCACGACGCCAGCCGACATGGAACTGGCAGAGTTCTATCTGAAAATCGGAGCTCAGTAGCGACCTTCAGTGCCGAGCTCTTGTGTTTCGTTTCAGGGCGTTTCGTATCAGGGCATCGCTTTAGCGATGCCGTAAGTTCGGAAATCAGGCGCCCCTTTAGGGGCTAACCAGGATCAAATCTTGACTCCTGAAATGCGCATCGGCTACGGCTGGGACTCGCACGAATTCAAGTCCGGCATTCCGCTCAAAATCGGCGGCGTGACTCTGCCGTACGCCAAGGGACTCGGCGGCCATTCCGACGGCGACGTCCTGCTGCATGCCATCACCGACGCGCTGCTCGGAGCCATCGCCGGCCCCGACATCGGAGCGCTGTTTCCGCCTTCCGACCCGCAGTGGAAAAACGCCGACTCCGCCTTGTTTCTGCGCGAGGCTTTGCAGCGCGTCAGGGCCGCGGGTTACGAACTTGCGAACCTAGATTCCACGCTGATTCTGTCTGCTCCCAAAATCGGCCCGCATGCGGACGCGATTCGCCAACACCTCGCCGAGTTGTGCGGGATTCCCTCGGACTGTGTTGGCATCAAAGCAAAAACGCCGGAAGGCACGGGCACGGATAACGCCGCGATTGCGAATGTGGTGGTTTTGCTGACGCGCTTCTAGGTGTGGGGACGGGCGTCCTCGCCCGTCCTTCGCAAGCATCAGCGTCGTGGCCGGGCGGGGACGCCCGGCGCTCCACTAGCTACTGGCCGACTCCAACTCTCTCGCCAACTCCGCCTGCTTCGCTCTCGCCGCCTCGATGAACGCGCGAAAAATTGCGTGCGCGGACTCCGCCACCTCCGGCCCATCGTTCACGCTCCGCTCCGGATGCCACTGCACTGCCAGCACAAAATGTCCGGGAGCGGTTCCTTCCAGAGCTTCAATGATTCCGTCGTCAGGCGACCGCGCCACCACCCGCAGCCCATCGCCCACTGCGTCCGCGGACTGGTGATGCGAAGAATTCACGGCCAGCGTTTTGCTCGCGCCCACAATCTCCGCCAGCCGCGATTCCGGCTCGATCTTAACCGTGTGCGCCTTCGCCACCGCCCGCCCCGCGCTATGATTGATCGTCGACTCGATGTGCTGCACCAGCGTCCCAGATCGGTGCACATTCAACGACTGCAATCCGTAGCAGATGCCCAGCACGGGCTTGCGCATTTTGTAGGCATCTTCTAGCAGCAACTCGTCGACCGTGTCTCGTTTGGCGTCAGCGGGCGCCGTCTTTTCGTGGCGATCCGCGCTGTACTTTTGCGGATCGACATCCGCCCGACTGCCGGGCAGCAGAACGGCGTCGCAGCGCTCGATCTGTTTCATCACCTGTGCCGGCGTCTGATCCAGTTCGATGCGCACCGGTTCTCCACCCGCTCCGCGCACGGCTTCTTCATACGGCGGCAGCGCGCGCGCGGCGTATTCGCGATCGTCCTCGCGATCCCCGGAATGCGGCACGGGAATGGCAATACGCGGCGCATTTTTTTTCGGTTCAGGCATCTTCAACTTACCCGCTCGATCCCTTCCAGCGTTTTCCGCTGCCGGTAGTTGCGAATTTCCATCGCCAGCGACAGCAGCAGCACGATCGCACCTGCAGTGATCGCGCACGGAAACGCGATGTGCCGGTAAGCAAACGTCAAATTGGGCGAAACGTGCTTCACCTGCGAGTACACCGCGGTCCCCATAATGCTCAGCAGCAGTGCAACCGCGAACGACAGCAGGGTCGACAGAAACGTAATCGCGAATACGCGGGCCGGAATTCCGATCCAGCGCTGCCCGTCCGAGTTCGTTTCGCCCATGCTAATAAGCTACACCATCGGTCCAGACCATCGCGACTGGCAAGGCGACAGTCGTCCGTCGCCGCCGCGCGCCCATACGCTACAATACCGTCATGTCGCAAACCGCCTCCGCGATCACCCGCCGACCCGCGGAGATCGTGCAAAATAGCCCGGTTTCACAGGCGCCTAACGGCATCTGTTATGCCCGCTCGGGCGAAATCACGATTGCCGACAACGATCTCGACCGCATGATTGCCGCGGTGCCAGTGCCGGTGGCCGCTGCGCTCAGCCGCAAGGCGTACTACTTCGTGCCGCTCACCGTAACCCAGGGCGATGAGACCGTGATTGCCGACCGCTACGACGTTGCGCTCAGCGACAACGCAGTTTGCCATCGCAACCTGGATCTCGGCGATTCGCAGTGCGTCTTCATCTCGACCCGCTTGATGGAGGACAAATTTTCGGTGGCGTTCGAGTTCTACATCAACGTCGGGCACGCGCTCGTCGAACGCGCCGGCGTATCCCAGAATTTCGCCGACTTGGCCTGGCAGCAAGTGGAGTCCGGGGTACGCGGCGAAACTTCACTGGACGCATGGGAGGCCCGCAAACTCGCCACCGCCCACGGTCCCGACGCGGAGAGATTTAAGAACGATTATCTTACAGCCAGCTTCGCGGATGCGATTTCCATCTACCTGCTCTCACTCTACCTCGACGTCGATTACTACGATTTGCGCGAGCGCGACTATCCCCTGCTGGCCCCAGCTCCGATGGCCGAACGGCTGCGCAAGATCGCCGAAATCTTTCCGCCGAATCCGGGATTTGAATTCAACATTTACTATCGGCGACGCGCTTAGCAATGGAAAACAATGCAGAGGCCGGGTGTGGGACCGGTCCCTGTTCTTCGATCTCTACTCCCTCGCTCGGAGTAAAATAACCACGAGTCCCCTATGAAAAATTCCGTCATGTCCCGCCCGCTGTATGAAGTTGATCCGCAGATTTCGAACGCTATCGACAACGAGGTCCGCCGGCAGCACGAAGGACTGGAGCTGATCGCTTCGGAAAACTTCGTGAGCGAGGCTGTACTCGAGGCCGCCGGTTCCGTGTTCACCAACAAATACGCGGAAGGCTATCCCGGCAAGCGCTATTACGGCGGATGCGAGTTTACCGACGTGGTGGAAGAACTGGCGCGCGAACGGGTCAAGAAACTTTTTGGCGCGGAACATGCCAACGTGCAGCCGCACTCGGGATCGCAGGCCAATCAGGCCGCTTACGCGGCGGTGCTGCAGCCCGGCGACACGATTCTTGGTTTGAATCTGGCTCATGGCGGGCACCTCACGCATGGACATCCGCTGAATTTCTCGGGCAAGACATACAAGATAATTCCGTACGGCGTGACCAAGGAAACGGAGACGATCGATTACGACGACTTGGAGAGGATCGCCACCGAGCAGCGCCCAAAGCTGATTATCGGCGGTGGCAGCGCTTATCCGCGGATCATCGATTTCGCCCGCATGCGTCAGATTGCGGACAAAGTTGGCGCAATCTATCTGGTTGATATGGCACACTTCGCGGGATTGGTGGCGGGTGGAGCGCATCCATCGCCGGTACCGCACGCGCAGATCGTGACTTCGACCACGCATAAGACGCTGCGCGGGCCACGTGCCGGCATGATCCTGAGCAAGCAGGAATTTGCGGCGCCGATCGATAAGACGGTCTTCCCCGGAATACAGGGGGGACCGTTGGTGCACATTATTGCCGCCAAGGCGGTGTGCTTCCTCGAAGCGTCGCAACCGAGTTTCCGCGACTACGCCCGGCAAGTCGTGGCCAATGCGAAGGTGATGGCCGAGACGCTGGCGGCGGATGGCTATCGCATCGTCTCCGGTGGAACGGACACGCACCTCATGCTGGTAGACGTGTTTGCGAAAGGCATGCTGGGAAGTGAGGCTGAGAAGGCGCTCGGTGTGGCCGGCATCACGGTCAACAAGAACGCGATTCCGTTTGATACGAATCCGCCCATGAAGCCGAGCGGCATTCGCATTGGCTCTCCGGCCGTGACTACGCGCGGCATGAAAGAAGCGGAGATGCGGCAGATCGCGCACTGGATTGCGGAGGCGCTCGATCATCGGACGGACGCCGTGGTACTGGGGAGAATCCGCAAGGAAGTGCTGGCGCTGGCGGAGGAGTTTCCGCTGTATGCCGAACGGCGAGCGCGGGCGCAGGCCGAAGTCAGGGCGTAAACATTTTCTGAATTGTCGCCCATTTATGAATTGTCATCCCGAGCGAAGCGAGGGATCTGCATTTTGCGACGAACTGTAGATCCCTCGCTTCGCTCGGGATGACAAAACCACCTATGATCTTGAATTACCTGTGCCTCCCTGCGCCCCCTGTGGTTAAATTCAGGTTGTGAAAGTAGCCATCGACATCCGTCGCATGACGGAATTCGGGGTTGGCACGTACATCCGGAACGTGGTCCGCACGCTGGCGCGCTTGGACCGCGAGAGCAAGTATTTCCTCATCGGATCGCCGACGAAGGTAGCGGAATGTGGCCCACTGCCGCCGAACTTCCACACGGTTGCGCTGGCCGGCGGCGATGACACGCTGAAGGGGAATCTCGCATTCCGGGCGATCGTACGGCGCCTGGAGTGCGACGTGGTTCACATTCCGCACCTGTTCTGGATTCCGCGTGCGCTTGGTTGTCCTTATGTTCTGACCGTGCATGACCTGTTGGAGCACATGTATGGATCGCGCAACGCTTCCAGTTTGCGGCGCAGCCTGCACTTTTATCTGACGCGGCGGGCGCTGCGCAAGGCGGCGCGCGTGATCGCGGTGTCACAATTCACCAAGAACGAAATCGAAAAGCTGCTGGCCATTCCGGATGCGCGCATCGAGGTGGTGTACAACGCGATTGACGAGCGCTTTCTGCACGGCCATGCCTCCGAAGCGGATCGTGAACTGATTGCCCAGCGCTATCTGGTGAACTATCCGTTCATTCTGTATGCGGGCGCGATTCGTCCCCACAAGAATGTGGTGCGCATCATCGAAGCGTTTTCGGCGCTGAAGAGCGAACTGCAGAAGGAGCAGCAGTTCCCGGATCTGAAGCTCATCATCATCGGAGACGATCTTTCGAGCCATCCGCGGCTGCGGCGCACGGTCGTGCGCAGCGGCGTGCAGAACGACGTGCGTTTCCTGGGATTCGTGCCGATCGAAGTGCTGCGCATTTTTTATGATGTAGCCAAGATTTTTGTGTTTCCATCGCTCTACGAAGGATTTGGATTGCCACCACTGGAGGCGATGGCGCACGGGACTCCAGTGGTCACTTCGAACACTTCGAGCCTGCCGGAAGTGGCGGGGAGCGCGGCCTTGCTGGTGAATCCGGAAAACGTGTTTGAGATCCGGCGAGCTTTGCAGCGAGCGCTGCTGGATCCGGCACTCCGCGCGCGAATGAAAGAACGCGGCTATGAGCAGGCGCAGCGATTTTCCTGGACTACTTCGGTGTCGAGAATCCTGGAGATTTACCGGGAAGTGGCGGGCGCCCGTGTTTCCCGCGGGGTCGCCGCGGACTGAGGGCGTTCTCACTCCCGTATAATGAAAATTCCCGCGATGAATTCTGGCGCTGCGCGCAATCTCGAACCGCCGGCAATTGAGACCACGATCCATCCGACAATGACCCCTCCAACAACGACCCATCCGAACCGCTTGCTTTCAGATTGGCGGATTTCCGTGCTGGTGTTGATCGGGCTGTGGGCGGTCATCTACATGGCCGGGCTCTCCCGGCCCGCCTTGCTCGACGATGCCGACACGGTGCATGCCGAGGCGGGACGCGAAATGCTGCAGCGGCACGACTGGGTGACGATGTACACCGACGGCATTCGCTACCTGGAAAAAGCTCCGCTGCCGTATTGGAGCTTGGCGGCCAGCTACCGCATCTTTGGCGTCGGCAACTGGAGCACGCGTTTGCCCCTGATGCTCGGCGTGCTGGGACTGCTTTTCGCGACCTATAAGTTAGGCCGGTATGCCTTCGGTGAGTCGGGCGGCCTGTATGCCGGGGTCGTGCTGGCCACGTCGCTCGGCCTGTATATTTTCACGCGCTTTCTGATTCCCGATGTACTCGTCGGGCTTTGGCTTACGATCGGGTACTACTTCTTTTTGCGGTCGCTCGAAGAAGAACGGCCCTCGCGTCTGACCTGCTGGGGATTTGCCGCGACGTGCGCCTTGAATGTGCTCACGAAAGGCCTGATCGGCCTAGTTTTTCCTGCCGGAGCGATTGGGCTTTATCTGCTGCTCACGGGGAATTTGAGGCACTTGCTGAAGCTGCGTCTGGTTTCGAGCACGCTGGTGTTTTTCGCGATCGCCGCGCCTTGGCACATTCTGGCGGCGCTGCGAAATCCGGCGCAGGGTCAGGTGCGCGGATTTCTGTGGTTCTACTTCATCAATGAACACGTAATGCGCTTCCTAGGCAAGCGCGTGCCGCCGGGGTACGACACCGTACCGCTCCTGATCTTCTGGGGCCTGCTGCTGGCGTGGCTCCTGCCCTGGAGCGTGTTCCTGCCGCAGGCCCTGCGCTACGTTCCGCTGCGGTGGCGGAAACTTCAGAGCAAGCCAGGAACTAAGTCAGCGACTAATCTGGACCGGTCCCAGCACGCAAGTCTGCTCTTCTTCCTTTGGGCGCTCGTGATCCTGGGCTTCTTCAGTTTCTCGACGCGACAGGAGTACTACACGATTTCCGCGCTACCGGGAGTGGCGCTTTTGGTGGGCGGTTGGCTGGTTCGCGAGTCCGAACCGGCGGCGAGCGAATGGGATCGCCGGGCGGGAAGAATTTCCTCGACGGTTCTGTTTGTTTTCGGTGTACTGGGGTTCGTAACCGGGATCTACCTTTTGTCCGTTTCCCATCTGCCCGCTCCCGGAGCCGATCTGGCGGACCTGCTCAAGAAGAATCCTCAGGATTATGATTTCTCGCTGGGGCACGTGCTTGATCTGACGCCGCGGGCGCTGGGCGCGTTTCGCGGGCCGCTCCTGGGGGCATCCCTCGGACTGTTTCTCGGCACCGGACTTAACTGGATTTTGCGACGGCGCGGCCGCCCTTTTGCAGGCAACGTTGCGCTCGCCGTCATGATGGTCGTGTTGCTCGCATGTGTGCATTCCTCCTTCAGCACTTTCTCGCCGGTTCTTTCTTCTTACAAACTCGCGGTGGCGATTCAAAAGCAGTTTCATCCGGGCGATGTGATCGTGATCGATGGGCAGTACCATCAGGCCTCCACTCTGAATTTTTACACCGGGGTCCCGGTGCACGTTCTGCACGAACCGAGCGGGAACCTGTGGTACGGCGCGAAATTCCCGGATGCGCCGCATATCTTCGAGACACCAGAATCGCTGGCGGTGTTGTGGAGAAGTCCGGCGGAGGTGTTTCTGTGGACGGACCAGGAGTATCCGAAAGAACTGAGTGGATTGACGTCCTTCTTATTGGCGCGCAGCGGGGGGAAATCCATCTACAGCAACCGGCCGCCTCATGACTAGCCTGATCACGACCATCCTGCTGGCCCTGCTTGCGGGGGCGGTGGTCTATTCTCTGCTCGCGGTGGTTGCTGCGTATCGGTATCTCGCCGTCGCACGCCCGGTAGCCACAAGTTCCAAGCCCATCAGCATCCTAAAGCCATTGGCGGGCGCGGACCTCGACCTCGAATCCAACCTGCGAACATTCTTCGAGCAGGATTACCCTGCGTTTGAATTGTTATTTGCAGTGCGCGAGTCCGGCGACCCCGCAGTCGGCGTGGTGGAGAAGCTGCGTCGCGAGTATGCCCACATCCCCGCGCAACTGCTGGTGACCGGCAAGCCGCCTTATCCCAATGCCAAAGCGTTCAGCCTCGGTCGCATGTTACAGGCAGCCGCGAACGATCTAGTGGTAATGAGCGACAGCGACACACGCGTAACTCCGACGTTGTTGCGCACCGTCTCGGCGGAATTTGTGGGCAAAAATCTGGGGGTGTCGACGTGCCCGTATCGCGCCGTGCCCGGTTCCAGTCTGTGGTCGCGCCTCGAGGCCACCGGCATGAACACGGACTTCATCGCCGGGATTCTCGTGGCGCGGATGCTCGAAGGCATGAAGTTTGCGGTCGGGCCCACCATCGTCGCCCGGCGCTCGGTGTTGCAATCCATCGGCGGCTTCGAGCGCCTGAAAGACTATCTGGCGGAAGATTTTGTGCTCGGCAAGTTTGCGGCGGAAGCCGGCCACGGGGTCATCCTGTCCTCTTATGTGATCGAGCATCACATCGGGGACTCAACTTTAGCCGAGAACATCGCGCACCGGTTGCGTTGGGCGCGCAGCACCCGTCGATCCCGCCCCTTGGGCTACGCGGGACAGCTTTTCACCATGCCCGTTCCTCTGGCACTAATCGCATGCGCGGTCGATCCCAGCCTTTGGCCGGTTTCGCTGCTGACGGTAGCGGTACGCGCGCTAGCCGCTTATGTTGTCTCCGCGCGTGTGTTGCGGACCAGGATCAATTGGCTGCTCGTGCCGATAGAGGATCTGCTGGGCTTCATTTTCTGGATCTCCGGATTCTTCGGCAACACGGTGGTTTGGCGGGGCCGCAGATATCGTCTTCGCGCCGACGGGCGATTCGAATTGCTCTCACAGTAAAACCCGGGGGTCGGATCAAGGCCCCGGATCATCGCCGCAATGAGCTCAACTCGGAGCGATTGTCCGGATCAGCTTCCCATCCTTCAAAACAAACGAATCTCCTCGCCAGTGGATGCGGTTGCCCCCCCAACTTGCGACCCAGACGAGCGGCGCAATCAGGTCCCGCAACGGCAGCAAGAAAATATTGCGGAGCAATTCGCGGCGGAAAATCTGGCGATCGTGGAGCACGACCCACGCAGCAGCAAATCCAACGCCCAGCCGCGCGGCGAACGTCACCGTAAACAGCAGCCACGCCCACGCGGCCCCGTGGGCCGCCAGCAGCGTCAGCAATGCCCATGGCAGGCCGAAGGTGAAAAGCAGTCCGGTGTATCCCCAGCGGCGGGCATCGCGAATGGTTCGCGACCAGCGCAGTTGATGGCGAAAAAACTGCCGCAGGGTGTAGGCAGGCAGAAATGTGTCGACAGTCGCGGCGCTGAGTTCAACTCGCTTTCCGGTTGCGGCGATGCGCCGGCCGAGTTCATAGTCGTCGGCCAGATAATCCAGCAAGGCTTCGAAGCCGCCGATGGCTTCGAGGTCACCGCGGCGAAAGGCCAGTGTCGAGCCCAATCCGAAGTGCAATCCTTTCTCGAGGAACCGTGCGCTCAGAACGCCAGGCACAAAGTCGGTGCTGATGCCCAACGCTTCGAGGCGCGAGCCGAGCGTCGGGCTGGCGACAGCGCGGTAGAGGCAGGTCACCAGTCCCACCGAAGCGTCGGCGAGCGGCGTGATCACCTTGCGCAAATAATCCGAAGGGACGCGGATGTCGCTATCGTTCACTAGGAGGAGTTCGTGGCGTGCCGCGGACAACATCTGCACTAGATTGCTGACTTTGATATTTGCTCCCAGAACGCGATCGCACACGATTAGGTCGATCGCACAGTTGGGATACTTGGCCTGGAGCTTACGCACAACCTCGACGGCGGGATCGCCGGGATCGTTGACCCCGAAGACCAATTGAAATTGGGGATAGTCCTGTTCGCAATGCGTGCAAAAGCTCTCCCAGATTTCGGGATCGACGCCTTTCAAGGGCTTGAGGATGGATACTGGCGGGAGCTGGCTTTCTAGCAGCGGAGGATGCTCGAGTTTCTTGCGCCTGTCTTTCTTGCGCATCTCTCTGAGGAAACTGGCCAGAGAGAGCGCGGACAGGAAATAGAAAGACAGACTGCCGGCGGTTCCAATCACGGCCACAGCCTCGAGCACTGCTCTTGCTGTTAATGGCGGGGTCGGCATTAGTAGCATGTTACTCGTAGCGCAGCGACTCGATGGGATCGAGGTTGGCCGCTTTCCACGTGGGGATAAATCCCGAAGATCAGTCCTACCGCGGCCGAGGCGACGAAGGCAAACATCGACCAGTACACCAGCTTCCGCACATCGGAAATCGGGTCTTGCGTGAAGACGTCGATCACACGATAGACCCCCGCCCTGAGCGAAGCCGAAGGGTCCCGCTGGGCTGGGACGCTCGGCTCTCCACCAGCAAGCAGAGGCAACCTCATGCCCGCCGGGAAGTAAGGCGCATGGAGAGTTTCACGGACACAAACGTCACCAGCAGCGCCAGGACGGTCCAGCTCGCTGCAATCTCCAGGTTCCGCTGCAATCCCAATCCGACAATCGGCGTTAGCACGGACGGCAAGGACATGGAAAACTGTGCGGTCGTTGACGTTGACGCTCTAATCAACTGCGCAATGGCGACTACTGCCGTAACGAAAACCAGTGCCAGCACGAATCCCGCAACCACCAAGCCAGGCAGAGCACGCTTCCAGGGGAACGGAATCGGCGGAGGAGCCGCAGCTTCGCGTCGAACCGCATCCATGACGGAAACGGCAAAGCCCGACGACGGGAGGATTTCATCCTCCCGGGAAAGAATGCGATGAATCCCGCCCTCGTCGTGTCCAGTCAAGCGTCTCATTAAGCCTCCTTCAGGCGCGGCACAGCCAACAGTTGCGGAAGTTTACTGCGCAAAATTTCCCGCCCGCGAAACAATCTCGCCTTGACCGTGCCCTCGGGCAGTCCGAGACTCCGCGCCGCGCTAGTAATGTCCATATCGTGAAAGTAAAAAAGGATCAAGGTCTCGCGATACTTCGCCGGCAGAACAAGGACCGCGCGCCGCACCGCTAAATCCCGGTTGTGTTCTTCGAGGCCTCCGTCGGAAGCGCGCGCGTCCTGAGGTTCGGGAATGTCTTCGAGCGACAACATGCGCGCCGGGATGCGACGCAGTTCCGAACGATAGAGGTTCGTCGCCAGCGCGAACAGCCAGGTGGAGAAGATCGCATCCGTTCGCCACTGGGCGAGTGCGCGGTAGGCACGAAGAAAGACCTCCTGAGCCATCTCCTCGGCTCGGCCACGATCGCGGCAGAAGCGGTAGGCCAGGTTGATCAGAGGCCCCTGCCAGCGCCGGACAATCCCTTCAAAAGCGGAAATGTCGCCAGCCAGAACTCTGTCGACATCGGTCTGATCGTCGGTCGCGCTCACGCTGGACTCTGCCTCAATGGTATGACACGGCGCCGTCACGCACGGTTGCATTATTTCAAAAATGGCCCCGGGACAAAAAAATGCAACCGGAACTGCGGAAGGCCGGTCCTACCCGGCGTAAGAGGAAAACTGCACGAGGAGGATCTGATGGACTCTAATCTCGGAGCGAGTCTCGTGGGCGTTTCTGTTTTTCTAGTCCCAATCGTCGGGAGCATAGCGCTGTTCTCGTTTCTGGGCGTGGCGACATGGTCGGACGCCCGGCGCAAAGAAAGAGAAGCGTACTACAGGAGTGAAACACTGAAAAAAATCGCGGAGAGCTCAGGAGAGGGGGCCAAGAGCGCGCTGGAACTGTTGCGCGAACAGGAAAAGAACTTTGTAAAGCGCCGTCTCGAAGGCATGAAAATCGGCGGTTTGGTGACGGCAGCCATTGGCATCGGCGTCATGGTGCTTCTGCGTGGACTCGTGCACGATGAGCCGGTTTATCTCTCCGGGCTGATTCCGTTGTTGATCGGCGTGGCCCTGCTAATTTATCCGCTCTTGCTCGCACCCAGAGCACAGGAGTAAGAGAAAGGTTGCCTTTCCGGCCCGCACTCTCTGCCTGCACTATAATGAAGCTGTTGGCAGCCGGACCGGACGGTCGCTCGTCGCAAGACGGGAGGAAAGTCCGAACTCCGCAGAGCAGTGTGCCGGATAACGTCCGGGAGGGCACCCGCGCTTTTATTGGCGGGACCGTTCGACGGAAAGTGCCACAGAAAACATACCGCCCGGGCCGCAAGGCTCAGGTAAGGGTGAAAAGGTGCGGTAAGAGCGCACCGCCGCCGCAGTAATGCGGCGGGCAGGGCAAACCCCACACGGAGCAAGACCAAATAGGGAGGGATTTCCTGGCAAGCCTTCGGGCTTCGCCGGGGACGCGTGCCGGCTCGGTGCGCCACAACCTCCGGGTAGGTCGCTTGAGCTGCGCAGTAATGCGTGGCCCAGAGGAATGACCGTCCTGCCGGAAACGGCAGACAGAATTCGGCTTACAGGTCCGGCTGCCACAAAGCTATTTATTTTCAGCAATTTAAGAAATTGACACGTTCAATTGCGACGCCGGTGTGACGCACTTGCACGGTTTGCCAGCAAGTTGAAAGGCGATGAGAGCGGCCGGGCCTCCTCTCACCCCTGCGACATCCTCGCGATAGCAACCTAAGAAGCACGTTCCCGATCACCGAGGGCTGGTGCTCTCCCGCACTTCCCACCAATGTGTATGACAGCTCAAACCCGTTTGGTCCCAGACCTTCATTTCCCAATTGTCGTTTTCTGGAGAACCAACGATTGACACCCGCCAGTCTCCGGGTCTATCACTCAGAGCGTCTACGACCGGCGACCGAACTTCAGCTCCGACGCCAGGGTCAGCCTGTTATTGCACAGTTGGATTGATACCCATTCAGTCTATTGTACTGACCGCCCCGAACGGTTCGGCCATCCCTCAGGCTCCCACAGCCACGGTTGGTTTCACCTCGATCATCCTGGCAACGTCGACTACCCGGCGATACGACTGTAGCCGGTCGGCATGTTCATAGGTATCCGTCACAACAATCACCTCGTCAGCCCCCGTGTCGCTCACCAGCTTCTCCAGCCCCGCCTTCACCGTTGCATTCGATCCCACGATCGCCGCGCCCAGTTTGCTCCCCACCGCCGCCCGCTCCCGGTAGTCCTGCCATAGTGGCTCCATGGAGTCCACTGGTGGCAACAATTCAACTGACTGGTTCCGGATCAGTCGCAGAAAGCGCTGCTGTGGTGTCGTGAACAACCGCTGGGCTGCGGCATCCGTCTCCGCAGCGATCACCTGCACCGCC